>Ga0194125_10008538_pt1 | contig 14420 bp, 16 predicted proteins | sample TA2KigC250mmetaG_FD_148626 | JGI IMG/M metagenome (GOLD analysis project Ga0194125, IMG submission 148626) | Freshwater microbial communities from Lake Tanganyika, Tanzania - TA2015034 Kigoma Deep Cast 250m | ecosystem: Environmental > Aquatic > Freshwater > Lake | place: Tanzania: Lake... | reverse complement strand
ATTGAAGAAATAATCACATCTTCCCGATCCTATACCCCAACCAAGCCATTGGTAAATATGCAAGTGTCAAATCCATCATGATAAACCATATTGGTCCACCAACCGAAACTACCATCATGATACCACCAAGTAAAAACAGCATCCCTATACTATAATCCGCAGAAATGTGTTTGGTCTTTGTAAATCATGTCCAGACAAATGATGTGCTATCATGTGAGCAAAAATCGCAGTCTCCACCCATGTTCCATTTCTTCCACCACGTGCTCCCTTCATGAAAAATGGATTGTAAATAATCATGCGTTTGTCACCATTAACAATCGCACATGCACTTTCAACTTCCCCCGCATGTAATGTGAAATTCATCGGCAATCCGGTTGTATTGATGATGGATTGTATGGTCTGAATCGCTCTGAAGACTCCGCATCTTTCAGCGAAATGCTCTGCCCACTTTGCGTACCAGCATAACTACAAATCTGCTGGGGATTCAAAATCTGCTGACCTTGTGCTTGCTCCGCCGGCTTATTTGATCCCTGCGGACAACCAAGATTCATAAATCCAATGAATGACAATGCAAGAAGAAAAACTATTTTTGTTAAAGATATCCCTTTAACCCTATTCATATGACACCCATACATACTATGTAACTATTAACCCGATGCAATCTAAGTAAGGCATTTGAAATCCTGTGTGAGTTTGAACAGAATTTTATACACATTGCGTTTTTTCACCTTGTAAAGTCTTAGAATCGACAAAACACTCATTATCGATGTTTGTTATGGTCAAAGGTGTTTTCGATCTATATGACCCTTTTGTGAAGGATTTTTAGAAATCTGTGTTGTTTTGTTGTAAGTCAATGTATAACAATGACTTACTGTGTTTTTGCTGGTATTTCAAGATTGTTTCACGTGAAACGTGTTTGAGTTGGAAATATTGATACTGCTTTTGAATTATTCATTGTTTCACGTGAAACATCATGCCTAGATACGATATAATTGTTATTGGTGGCGGACATGCCGGAATCGAAGCTGCAAGATCTGCTGCTCTGATGGGATGTGATACTGCGCTTATAACGATGAAAACATCATCTATTGGTGTATTGTCCTGCAATCCTTCAATTGGTGGGTCTGCGAAAGGACATTTGGTCAAGGAAATTGATGCAATTGGTGGAATTATGCCGCTTATTGCGGATAGAAGCGGGCTGCAATTCAAGATGTTGAACACATCCAAAGGCCCTGCTATTTGGTCTCCCAGATCCCAAAATGATAAATATCTTTACCCCGGCTATGCTCAGCAATTATTGAAGAGAATACCAAATTTGTCCATTCTCGAGGGTACAATCGAGAAACTGTTGATTTCGGGAAAAGAGGTAACGGGTGTTATATTTAATGGCGAAGCTCTATCTTGTAAAGCTCTTATACTATGCGGAGGTACTTTCCTCAATGCTGCAATGTATACCGGCAGAGCTAAAACCCTTGGTGGAAGAGTGAATGAGCAGGCGGCAAATGGACTTTCTGATTCTTTGCTTGAGCATGGTTTCGATATAGGAAGATTGAAAACGGGTACGCCCCCAAGAATTTTTGCCGATAGCGTCGATTATTCAAAGGTTCGAGTGGAATCCGGAGATGATCATCCTCAGCCATTTTCACATAAGACCGGAAAGGTGAGGAATACCATTACATGTTATGCAACAGCAACCAGTAAGGAAACCCATGTAATACTTGAACGGGGCTTTGCTGATTCTCCGATGTTTACAGGACTAATCACCGGACAAGGGCCGAGATATTGTCCATCCATTGAAGACAAGATTTATAGATTCAATGAGAGGGATTCTCATCAAATTATGTTGGAGCCTGAATCACTAAAAGGTAATACGATCTATGTAAATGGTTTCTCAACATCACTCCCAAAAGACATTCAAGAACAAGCTCTACGTACAATTCCGGGCTTGGAGCATATGCGAATCGAAAAATATGGATATGCTGTCGAATATGACTTTTTCTATCCATACCAAATGTTGTATACCCTTGAAAGTAAAAGACTTAACAGACTTTATACTGCTGGACAGATCAATGGGACTTCGGGATATGAAGAGGCAGCTTCGCAGGGTTTGATAGCCGGAATTAATGCTGCTGCAAGCATTAAAGGTCTACCTGAATTGGTAGTGGAACGTTCCGATGGATATATCGGAGTAATGATAGATGATCTAGTAAACAAGAGTTCGGATGAACCATATAGGATTTTCACATCTTTGGCTGAATATAGATTATTGCTAAGACAGGATAATGCATTTGAGAGACTCTATGAAAAAACGAGTATATATGGCTTGCATGATGGAAGCGAGAAAAAAGTAATGAGCTCAATTTCATTAAGGAAAGAATTGGAAGAATCCTTGAAAGGAATAAAAATCTCAAAGGATGAAGCAAATGCCTTATATGAAGAAGTTCAAGAGTCTCCTGTCAAAGAATCCGAGCTGTTGACCACCATGTGTAAACGTCCTGCAATGACCCTTTCTTTGATTCGTGAAAAAACTTCTCTTCTTGATGCATGGAAAGGCACGACATTTGATAGTATATTATGGCAAGCCGACATAGACATCAAATATGAAGGATATATCGCGAGACATCTTGCGGATATTGAGAAGTTCAAAGATCTTGAGCATAAAATCATTCCAAGCACTTATGATTATGATTCATTGCAATCATTATCCAAAGAAAGCAAAGAGAAGCTTAAGAAAATTAGACCTCATTCCATAGGGCAGGCTTCCCGAATTCCGGGTGTTTCACCAACCGATATCTCTTTATTGGTAATCGATCTTAAACGATGATGTTTTTTTGTCGGAAACTATTTGTTTCATGCTTTCCGGCTTTACAGTGAAATCTCAATACACAGTCATTGGCATTGATGGTGGCGGGTCCAAAACAAGAGGACGCCTGGTTTATGGTGATCAACAAGTACAAAGAGTGATCGGATCTACGCGCGTTGGTGTCGTGGGATTCACGGAGGCATGCGAAAGAGTGGTGCAGCTCATTGCCGATCTAACTCAGGATGCAGGTATAGAACGCTCTGAAATAGATGCTGTGGTTGTTGGTGTCGCAGGTATTTGGCTTGAAGAAGAGAGGCAACGATTTGCACATCTTTTGAAGGTGATAGCCAAAGACTCAGGATTCAATCTTCAAGATATGATAGCCACAAGCGATGCAGAAATAGCTTTGCGTGGTGCTTTTGGTATAGAACCCGGCATCATGATCATAGCAGGCACAGGTACAATCACACTTGGAAAGAATGCCAAAGGAGAATTGGTTCGTTCCGGTGGTTGGGGTATTGAAATCGATGATGAGGGAAGTGGAGCATGGATTGGAAAAAAGGGTTTGTCCGCATGTGTAAAAGCTATTGATGGAAGAGGAGTGAAAACGTCTCTGCTTGACTCACTGGCAGATCGCTATCCTCAAATTAATTTGAAATATCCCAGGTCTATCGTTTCGGCATTCATGGATAAGGTGTTCGAATACCACCATCTCACGCCAATGGTTTTGGATGAGGCAGAGAAAGGTGATAAAGTATGTTTGACAATTGTAAAAGATGCTGCTGATAGATTATATGAAAATATCGTTGCTGTTGCCAATGTGATTCCCGGAGATCCCAAAACGGTTTCATTCCTCGGTGGATTGCTTGAAAACAATACAATGGTTTCCAAAGAATTGATGAGTAGAATTAAAAAAGGTGGTAACTTCACTGTCATAGATCCAAAGGGGACGGCACTCGATGGAGCAATTGAATTAAGTTATGAATTAGCTTCGGGATCGGAAGACATATGAACAAATACATCATCCTTTTCTTTGTGATGAGTATTGCGGCCTTTGCTCAACCTCAACAAAGTGACATCAATATTGAAGTAACCAGAAGAGTGTCGGTTGAATTACTTGGCCCAAATGCAGACCCCTTCATGCAACCTCTCACTCAAACATTGAATGCAACCGCCAATTCACGATTCTTCCGTACGGCAGAAATTCCGGATACGGGATTCTATTTCAGAGTTGGTGTGGGGTCAATGATCGGATTTGTACGTGATGATCAGAAAACATATACCCCCTTTGCACCCGTCATTTCACGGGATCAATTCTTTCAAAGGATTGTCAATGATAAAGATTTGGTAAAAATCAACTTATTGAATCCAACTCAAACACAAATCGTTGATACAACCGGATTGGTTGTCGTTATCATGAAATATCTATTTGGAAAAGGATTGAATGATCCCACGAGTGGTTTTTCATTTCCGGACTCTGCTGCTACGGTGTATGGTAACAGAGATGAGAAATTTGTGATAGGAAAACAGTATTTGGTTGACCAAGTTTCCGGAGGAGATCAACTTTTGGGAACTGTGTACAATGCATTGACCCCTGAATTAAAGCAAAGCATCATGTCAACAATCAATGGTTTACCAAACTATCTGACCTTGGCACGTGGAGCAAATGTCAACTCTGTTGTAGCAGGTGTACCTCAGGTTGAAATCGGATCATTCATGGGAACGGAATTATTGTTGAGATATATCCCACCAATAAAATATGATACCGTTGTTGGTAAATTCTCTTTCTGGGGTATTGGAATCAAACACAGCGTAGATCAATATTGGAAAAATGCACCTGTTAATTTGGCGGCACAATTTGTGTATCAAGGAAGTTCGATAGAAAACTCGGTGGGGGCAACCAATTCACAATTGTCTGCAAACACAACAATCATGGGTGCAAATATTCAAGCATCAACACAGTGGAAAGGTTTCACGTTTTATTCAGCATTCGCTTATGAAGAAATCAAGATAAATACTGATTTCACGTTTTATCTTCCAAAGGAATTGCAAAGACAATTGGGATTATTGCCATTGGATTCAGATGAGCCAAGACCCCCAATGTATCCCGGAGATCAAAGACCTCAATACACAAATGCTGTGTTTAAAGATAATGCAGTGAAGTTCACAATGGGTATCAGTAAAACTTTTGGCAGTTTGGGGATTTGTCTGGATTATAATATCAGCAAATTCAATATTGTAACCCTGGGACTGGATATTGGTTTTTAATGTTCCTTGGTGTCTTTAAGGAATTTTTTGTTGACCAAATACAAAGGGATTGAAAATGCAGAGTCTTTTGCATTACTCAGAATAGTGAAATCCACTCTGGTCAATGAATCTTCTTTCATCCTCGCAGTGCTTACCTGAAGTTTTAATTTTCCTTTGCCCATTGGTCTTATGGTTGGATTATTGACAATTGCAGATGCGCAAAAACAAGAACTTTTCACTTCTCGTATCGCGAGAGTTTCCCCACCTTTGTTCAAGACCATAACATCCATCACAACCCCTTCTTCATCGGGTGAGAAATATGCTATTGGTTCTCCCGGTCTAATAATGATGTCGGCCGGTTGATTTAAAGCTTGAATTGAACCAAACAACAAACAAATCAAAAAGAAAATTGTTTTCATTGAAATACTTCCGAAAATTCATGAAGTCCTTTTTTGTTTATTATCCATTCCGCTGCCAAGATAGCGCCTTGTGCAAAACCGGTTCTGTTTTTGGCACTATGTGTAATGGTAATGCTATCTATGATTGAATCGGCTATTACCGAGTGCTCTCCTACAATATCACCACAACGCATGCTAGAAACATGTAAAGCGTGTATATCACTGGTTGCTTCTTCGGGATTGCAGGTGATGTATTTTTTCGAGGGAAAATTCTCAATTATCGATGAACTTAATAAATGAGCGGTCCCGCTTGGACTATCTAATTTATGTCTGTGGTGTTTTTCGGATAATGAAATATCATATCCACCAATATTTGTGAGGTTTTTGGATAATTCGGTGATGAGTTTTTTTGTGATGTGAATACCCGGTGAAAAATTTCCACTATAAACACAACCAATGGAATCTCCTATTTTTTGTCGTATGGTAGGGAGTGTGTCATACCAACCTGTTGTACCTATCACAAGGGGTTTGCCGACAGCTATTGCGTGTTCGACATGTGATTCAACAGCAGAAGGAATGGAAAATTCTATCAATACATCACAATCCGGAGATTTGTCTGAAAGAAAGAGTCTTTCCAAAGAATAAATTGCCGTAATTTCATGCCCGGAGAATGAAGCTTGTTGCTCTATCTCTTTTCCCATTTTTCCATAACCAATCAATCCTATCTTCATAGATCATGAACCTAAATGAATTTCAACAATCGTGGTTGTCATCTCCACGCCGTGTCATCGGCATGATGAGCGGCACTTCTTTGGATGGCATAGATATATGTTTGGCCGAATTTAACTGCAATGAACATGGGAAGCATGGTTTTAAGGTTTTGGAAAAAGCCATCTATCCCATGGATCAAAGTCTGAAAGAATTCTTGATACATCTAATGCAAGATACAATTTCCTTGGAAGAAGTATCTCATGCGCAACAAAGGATTACCAATATTCACGCTGAGTCTGTCTTGAGATTTTTGAATGAGAAGAGTATAGATGTATCTACTTGTGACCTCTTAAGCGTACATGGTCAAACGGTTTGGCATTCACCACCAAAGTCAAATTCAGCAATCGGACACACATTACAGTTATTGTCTATACCGGCCCTTGCTTCATTGACCGGTATAAGAACAATTGGGGATTTCCGCACAGCGGATATTGCTTTGGGTGGACAAGGAGCGCCCCTTGTTCCGATTTTTGATGAGGAGTTTTTGTATTCCAAAAAAATAGACACAATTGCTGTTAATATTGGGGGTATGGCGAATATTACATTTATTCCCAAAAATAGAGAGGTGAATTTATTGGCATTTGATACCGGACCGGGGAATGTGTTGATAGATCTCGCGATGCGAAAGTTCTTTGGAAAACAATATGATGAGGGCGGGGGTTTTGCAAAAGAAGGAAGGGTTCTTGATCGTTTGTGGAAAAACCTCTGTGTTATAGATTTTATAAAAGAAGCACCTCCTAAGTCAACAGGGAGAGAGTTGTTCAATAAAGCGTTGTTGGATTCTTTATTGGAGGTTTCTTTTGTGAATACATTTCCCGGAGAGGATATTGTCCGAACATTGACGGATTTTACGGCTTGGTCTATTGCGGAAAATATAAGGTTGTTTGCAAATCAAGAATCTCGGGTTATTGTCACCGGTGGAGGAGCAAACAACAACACTTTAATGATGAGGTTAAAACAAGAATTACCTTCTGCTACTTTTCTTTCAACAGAAGGTTTGGGTTTTGATCAGGATAGTAAAGAGGCTTTGTGTTTTGCTTATATGGGGTGGAGATCTCTTGGTGGTTTATCGGGAAATGTTCCAAGTGTTACAGGTGCATCAAATTCGGTTGTATTGGGAAGTGTGAGTTGTTAACGCCCTGTTAAATCATGAATTTTTGATACCCTTTGTTCATGTCTTCCACCTTCAAACGAAGTGGTTAGAAATATATCTACCATGTTGATTGCCGTGGTTTTATCAACCAGACGCTCTCCTAATGTCAACACATTTGCATTATTGTGTTGTCTTGCCAACCGAGCCATTTCTTCATTGACACAATTTGCCGCTCTCACTCCCTCGGTTTTATTTGCAACTATTGAAACCCCTATACCACTTCCACAAATCAAAATTCCTCTCATCGCTTGGTTTTGAGCCACTTTTAGAGCTACTTCCACCGCTATGTCGGGATAATCCATGGAGTCTTTAGAGTATGTTCCAAAGTCTTGTACTTCGTGCCCCAAAGACAGTAAGTGTTCCAAGATTTCTTGTTTTCGTTCAAAACCTGCGTGATCCGAGCCTATGGCAATGTTCATAATGATTTAGAAGTAATAGAGATAGAGTGGTTTCCACAAGGTTGTCTACATAAGTCTTTTTTTTGTGGATAAGGGTGTTGTTGTATTGTGGTTGTCAACAATGTTTCTTTATCCAATTTTTTGTTGTTCACATCTATGTGAATCAAAGAATTTTCTTTCACATTGATTTCCACAAATCTACAATTTATTCTTATGTGGTATTTACTGTGTTTTGAGAAGAAAAAATACACTATCCACGTGTTTTTCCACTTTTCAACAGGTTATAATATATCTTATAATAAATAATCATTTAACCTTTAAGAGTATAAGAAGGGTTTTCTGTGAATAAAGGAATTAGAGGAAAACGAGCCTCACAAAAAAACAATAATCGACCTTCTTTCAAAAAAAGTGAAACGCTGGGTCCCAAAGCTCTGTTTCTTGCGCCTTCCCGAACACTTAACTCTAAAACCTCTTCATGTAAATTCCACTGAAGACCTTGAGTGGTTATTGTTGCATGAGGAAAGGGGATTAAGGAAATAATTTCCTGTTCCCGACATTCATCACAGACCATATCGAAAAATACAGGCACCGCTATGCGTGACATAGAGTCTACTATCGTGATTTGCGAGAAAGACCTAGAGAATTTCCACAAAACACTGGTATTGTTTAAAGAATGTTCAAAATCACCGCCATGCATACCCCAAATCACGATAGTAGAATAACCTCTATTCAATGCAAAGAGCATTGCCTTCTCAAAATCATTGTTTTCTTGATTTTCATCCCGGATTATGGTGCAATCCTTGTGATCCACCACAGAAGGATCAAAGGAATCCATGTCTCCAATCACAACATGTGGCGTGATTCCCAAACTCAACAAATCATTCGCAGCACCATCGGTTGCTATGACAGGGCAATTGGGAAAGAATGAAAAAAACTCCAAAACCGGCTTGGATCCTTGAAGAACAACAATACAATCAGGGATATAAGCACAAAAAGACAATACTTTCATAAACATCCTACTCTTTGAGAACAAAATTAGATGAAATCAAGCGAGTAAGGGCAAAAAAAGCAAAACTTGTAGTAAATTTGCCTTAATCTATTTCTTACAATAAAGCCCAAAAAGAGCACATCAATGAAATTATCAGAAATACCTTATGAAAGACCGGATTTAGAACAATTACAATCACATTATAAAGACCTTCTATCCCGTTTCACACAAGCTACAAACCCAACAGATCAAATAACGGTATTGGATGAATGGAATAGTCTTAGAATAGACCTTGCCACACTCTCCAATCTGGTGTATATCCGCTTTTCTCAAAACATCAAAGATGAGTGGGCAAAAGCAGAAAAAGACTTTTTTGATCAAAACGGACCAACAATTCATGAATGGAATATTCAATTAATCAAAGAGATCGTTAAGTCGCCATTCATAGAAGAAATTAAAAAACAATGGGGAGAATTATTTGTGGAAAAACTCGAAATGAGTTTACAGACATTTATTCCGGATATAAAAGACGAGCTCATCGAAGAATCAAAACTTACACAACGTTATGCAGAAATATTTGCATCAGCCAAAATAGAATTTGATGGCGAGACATATAATCTATCTTCTTTGGAACCCAAGATTCTATCAACAGACCGCAACACAAGAAAAAGGGCGCAGCAAACCAGATTTGGTTTTATTGGTTCACATGCCGAAGAATTGGATTCACTCTATCAAGATTTGGTGAAAACACGCACATCGGCAGCAAAAAAACTAGGATTCAACTCTTATACAGAATTGGCATATAAAGAACTGGGAAGAACAGAGTACAACCCCGAAATGATAGCCGGATTCAGAGATCAAATATCTCGTGTTGTGGTACCCTTGGTTCATGAGTTCAAAAAAGATCAATCCTCAAGATTGGGTTTGGATTATTTAACATTTTTTGATGAAGGTTTATTGTTTGCCGATGGAAACCCAAATCCACAAGGCGAACCGGATTGGATAGTTGATCAAGCTTCGGCTATGTATAAAGAGCTTTCACCGGTGACAGATACATTTTTTTCCATGATGCGTGAAAATGAAATACTGGATCTGGTAACCAGACCCAATAAATCGGTAGGCGGATATTGTTCAAGTTTTCCTAAATATGGAATACCGTTCATTTTTTCAAACTTCAATGGAACAACTCATGATGTTGAGGTATTGACCCACGAAGCAGGACATGCATTACAAAATTATTTGAGTAGTAAACATAAACCTTTGGAATATAGGTGGCCATCATATGAGGCGGCGGAGATTCATTCCATGAGCATGGAATATATTACATGGCCTTGGATGAAAAACTTCTTTGGTGATCAAACAAATAAATTTAAATACGCTCATTTGGTTAAGTCAATACAATTCTTGCCATATGCATGCGCTGTAGATGAGTTCCAACACTGGGTTTATGACAATCCTGAAGCGCAACCCAAAGAAAGATTGGAATTTTGGAAAACCATGGAGAAAAAATACCTACCATGGAGAGCATATGAAGATATGCCAGAGGGAAGCGAAGGAAGGGTATGGCAATTTCAATCCCATATCTATAGAACACCATTTTATTACATAGACTATGCTTTGGCACAAATTTGCGCATTGCAGTTTTGGGTAAAATCACGCGAGAATAAAGAAGAGGCAATGAAAGATTATTTACATATCTGTGAAATAGGTGGTAGTAAAACATTTTTAGATATCGTGAAATCCGGAAACCTGAAATCTCCATTTGCTTCCAATACAATTCAGGATATCATTCAGGTAGCAAGAGAATGGATCTCTGAACATACACCACAATTTTCATGAAAACCCTTTGAGGAAACAATATGTCGTTTGAAGTAGAGTTTGGAACTCAAACATTTGAAAATAAACGCCAAAGCCCTGAGAAATTAGCAAGTGTTGCAAAAGAAATCAGAAGAGACATCATCAAAATGTTGGTGTTGGCCGGTTCAGGTCATAGTGGCGGACCACTGGGCTCCACAGATATTTTCACTACACTGTATTTCAATGGAAATATGCGTTATGATCATACCAACCCAAACTGGGAAGGACGCGATCGTTTTGTTTTGAGCGCGGGACACATGGCCCCTGTCATGTATGCGGCACTCGCAAATGCAGGTATGTATCCGAAGTCTGAAATGGCAACACTCAGAAAATACAATACCAGATTACAAGGTCATCCCGGAAGAGATATGGGATTGCCCGGCGTTGAAACATCTTCAGGTTCTCTTGGACAGGGTATATCAATTGCGGTTGGTATGGCAATGAGTGATGCATTGCTTGACCACAATGATAAAAGAGTCTATTGTTTGACCGGGGATGGCGAGTTACAAGAAGGTTCTGTTTGGGAAGCGGCAATGTCTGCATACCATTTTAAACTCGATAATTTCTGTTGGATTATAGACAACAATGATTGTCAAATAGATGGTCGTTTACCCGAAGTGATGGATGTATACCCAATCAATGAAAAGTGCAAAGCTTTTGGTTTCGACACCGTGGTTGTTGATGGTCATAATTTTGAAGACCTCCAAAGAGGTTTTGATGTCTTTTTGAATAATCAAAAAAACAAAACAGGAAAACCAACTGCGATCATTGCAAAAACATATATGGGACGAGGAGTTTCATTTATGGAAGACAGTTATAAATGGCATGGTATGCCTCCCAACAAAGAGCAAGCAGAACAAGCTCTTGGTGAATTACAATGAGAAGTTTGTTCAATCAGATATTGATTGCTTTCTTGATTTTTTGTTGTGTGTCTTGTTTAAACAAACAACCGGAACAAAGCAATGGTCAAGAGTTTCAAACACAACAAGACGAGACTGTTTTAATAGACACTTCTTTATCTGAGGGAATTGCCCCTTCGATATTGAAAGATTGTTTACCCGCAACATTTCGCGGAGCAGAAAAACTTCCTTCTTCTTCCGGAAGTGTTATCATTGAAGGTATTAAAGTTTCGAAAACCACCGGTGAATATATATATCCCGGTGGGACGATAACCATCACTCTTGCGGATTATGCCGGAGCGGTGGGAACGGTATTGTATCGCTATGAATTGCCTAAAAATCCGGAACCCGGGATGGAAATACAGGCTATCACTTTACCCAATGGTTATGGATATAGCAGACATAGCCCAAATGAATCCACATTACATTTGTATTGTTTGATAAATAAAAGAGTGGCGGCTGAGATTATAGCAAATGGAACCGACACGTGGTTTAGTGATCAAACATTGATTTCATCATTGATTCCTTCCGATTGCATTGTGAAGAATATCACCTCAACAAAACAATAATTAGAGAGAGATATGGAAGAGTTAAAACAATACGGTTCAAAACCAACACGATTTGGATTTGGAGATGGTTTGGTAACGCTTGGAGAAAAACATAACAATGTCGTAGTTCTTGGAGGCGATATCACCGGTTCTGTGATGACCTCATTATTCAAAGAAAAATTTCCCGACAGATTTTTCTCGATAGGAATTGCCGAACAAAATGCCACAACAATCGCAGCCGGTCTTGCACTATCAGGAAAAATTCCATTTTTCGCAAGTTATGGTGCATTCTGCGCATTGAGAAATGCCGACCAACTCCGCATATCTGTTTGTTATAATGAAGCAAATGTGAAAATCGGTGGTGGTCATTCAGGTATCAGTGTTGGTCCCGATGGCGCGACACATCAAGTGCTTGAAGAAGTTGCTTTCTTGCGTACTCTTCCACACATGACACTTGTGGTCCCTTGTGATTATGAAGAAGCACGCAAAGCAACAATCGCAATCGGCGAATATGTTGGACCGGCATATATTCGATTTGGTCGTTCACCCGTTCCTTTATTCACCACTCCAGAACATCATTTTGCTTTGGGAAAAGCTCAAGTATTACGCGATGGAAATGACATTGCATTGATTGCTTGTGGTTCCATGGTTTGGGAATCATTGGTTGCGGCAGAAAAATTGGCAGAAAAAGGAATCAATGCCAGAGTGATCAATAGTCCTTCAATCAAACCATTTGATTTTGAAACCGTTGTTGCAGCCGCAAAAGAATGTGGAGCAATAGTAACAGCAGAAGAACATCAAGTGCATGCAGGTTTGGGTGGAGCGGTATCGGAAGCTATTGTGAAAAATCATCCTGTTCCAATGGAATTCGTTGGCGTGAAAGATTCTTTTGGTGGTAGCGGTGAACCCGAAGAACTTATGCAGAAATTTGGTTTGACCTGGAAGGAAATATACGCATCAGCATTGATAGCAATGCATCGTAGAGACAAAGGATCTTTACCCAATGTCAGGAAAATCAAAGAAGTCGCCGAATATGCAGGATAATCAAAACCCCATCCATTGAGGATGGGGTTTTTTATATGAAATTCAGTGATGGGGATCCATGACAATTTTGATAATTTGACACAGAATTAGGAGTAAAGAATATGAAAACATCTACCCCAATAATCATCCTTTGCTTTTTGTTGTTTTCTGATGCATTATTTGCGCAAGGAGGAAGAGCGAATAGAAAAAAGGATCAGGACACAAATGAAGTATCAAACAAGATACCTTATGTGGATGTATTGTATGGAGAATCACAGATTCAGAGAAATGGAATGTCGGGAGAAATATCCAATGTGACTATTTACGGTATTTCACTTGGCTTGAAAAAAGAAAAAAAACACAAAAAATCCAATGATATCGTAGTTCAGGACAAAAATGGTTTGACATTTTCCTTGGGGAGAGCCCCGGAGATTGGTCAAAGTGATTCAACATATTGGAATATTCCGGTTGGTTCATCAAACACATTGGAGTTTTGGAGTTTAGGTACTGTAAATGGGACGGGATACGGTTATACATTTGGCGATAATATGCTTATGCTGAATGTGGAAGACAATGCAACATGGAATTCTATTGATCCCCGTTCATTTGCGCGGTCTCAAACCCCGGCGGATTGGCAATATATGCGAGACATGGATGGCACTATGCGACTTGGATCTTCCATGACTTCATCAATTGAATGTAGAATAAGCAATACACTTACATTGAATGGTGGATATACATGGAATCAAGTATTACCAAGACATATGTTTTGGTATTGGTTGGGATCAGAGGCGATAGAAGGATTAGCCGGTGCAGCTATTGACAATGTTATATCAAACTTTGGAAATATTTCTCCTAAATCAACTCCTGTCATGCACTTCATTTTGAAAAGTGCTTTGCTCTATGGTATGAAAGAATTACGAAGAACACACATGAATTGGCCTTTCGAAACACCAACACCGATGAATATTACATTTTGGAATATAGGAGTGGGTTTAACATTATAAACTCACATGGGGATTGTTTCATTAGTAGGAGTATGGAATATGTCACGAGCATTGAATAAAGTTCAATTTATTGGACATGTAGGGAAAGATCCTGAATATACATTCACATCAGGAGGAACAGCAGTTGCGACTTTTCGTCTCGCAACATCGGAATCATGGAAAGACAAGAATGGTGCATTGCAAGAAAGCACGGATTGGCACACAATTGTGGTGTGGAATTCACAGTATAGAAATCTTGCAGATATCGTACATAAAATGGTTCACAAAGGGTCACGAATATATGTCGAAGGCAAACTAAAATATAGAACCTATGAAAGTCGAGACGGAT
>Ga0194125_10008536_pt1 | contig 14422 bp, 15 predicted proteins | sample TA2KigC250mmetaG_FD_148626 | JGI IMG/M metagenome (GOLD analysis project Ga0194125, IMG submission 148626) | Freshwater microbial communities from Lake Tanganyika, Tanzania - TA2015034 Kigoma Deep Cast 250m | ecosystem: Environmental > Aquatic > Freshwater > Lake | place: Tanzania: Lake... | reverse complement strand
AGAGCCCGGGAGATGGCTGAACGCCCCTGCGACCAATAGCGCTCACTAACCCCCCGGATGGTCTCCAGCTCGTTAGGCCCTAACTGGCGGCCTCGTATGCAATAAGTGCTCTGTGACATGCTGTCCTGTTACCAATATTTCTGAGAACAGCTTTATCACAAAGTTAAATTTGTCGCCAGCTAAAAATGCTGCCCTTCTCTTTTCTCTAGACCCTGTGATCAATTACCGGCAATCATCAAACTGGCCAAAAAGGATATCGAATTGTATCTAATTTAAGGCAAAAGAGTGAAATAATCCGGTCACTTGTATGGGGATTGGCGGCTGGTCGTGCATATGTTGGGGTTATTCCTCTTGACAAAGGAATTCTTCTTGTCATAAGGTGAAATGGAAGAATATCCTCCGCACCTTGCTGGGAAAAAACATCATTTTCCCCGTTCCGATAAACCCATCTGAAGGCATAGATCAAGGAAGAGGCGATGAAGAGCACCAGGTATGCTTGGCAGGCGTGGAAATTGATAAATCTGCTGGTAGTGGGCCTGCTGGCCTGCCAGCCGGTGGCGGGTTGGGCTCAGGTAAGTTACTTCTGGAATGCCGGCCCCGGCACCGCGGATTGGGGCACCCCGGCGAACTGGGATCCCCCGGGGCCTCCTGTTGCCACCGACAGCGCCATCTTGTACGTCAGTGACAACAGCACCAAAATCGCTGATTATAACAACTCCTTGCCAGCGGCGCCCCTGTTGGGCGGCGTCTATATCAATTCCGGTCCCACAGGCAGCATGACCCTGTTGCTCCGGCGCAATGGGCTGGCCGGAGAGTTGCAGGCCAATGAGGTCAGTGTGGGCGATAAGTCACTGGGGATCCTGGAACAACAGGCCGGACTCCTGGAGGTGCCCGGGTATCTGTATGTGGGCAATCCGGTAGGCAGCACCGGCACCTACAACCTGTCAGGGGGAACCCTGGACACCGCCAATTCCCTGGTGGGGAATCGGGGCACAGGCATCTTTAACCAAAATGGCGGCACGCACAATGTCAGTAATGAACTTAACCTCGGCCAGGAAGCCGGCAGCACCGGCACCTATACTCTGGAAAACGGCGAGGTCAAACCCAATTTGTTATTTGTGGGCTACAACGGCCGAGGGACCTTTAATCAAAACGGCGGTATCGTCACCATTACCGATCACCTGGGGGTGGGCCGGGAAAACGGCAGTATCGGGGAATATAATTTAGATGGCGGCACCTTCACCACCCAGGATCTCTACGTGGGCTGGAAGGGCCAGGGGGTCTTTAATAAAGGCGCCGGCGCCCTCAATGTCAAGGGCTGCATCTTCCTGGCCACCGGGGAAACGGGTGCCACCACCGGCCGGGGCACGTTTAATTTGAATCGCGGCAGTCTTGCAGTTGCGAACCTTGATGTGGGCTTGCACGGCATCGGTGAGTTTTACCAGGCCAGCGGCACCGCGCTGACTATTGGAGATGATAACACTGATAGTGTGTTAGGGGTTAACAGTCAGGTGGGAATCAGCACCTTCACCCAGGACGGGGGTGATACTACCGTTTACGGCAATATTAGAGTGGGGCGGGAGCCGGGCAGTCAAGGGCATTATTATCTGAACAACGGTACCTTGACCATCCACGATAGCCCTGGTCTGCTAGCCGCCGCATTTGTGGGCGACGAAGGGACCGGGTTCTTTACCCAGTCAGGGGGAACGCACAGTATTGTCAGCGGACATCTAAACCTGGGAGATAGTCGTGGGGGCCAAGGGACTTACAATTTAGAAGATGGGACGCTTCATACCTGGGAAACTTACGTGGGAGACGACGGCACCGGCTTCCTCAATCAGAACGGCGGCAACCATCTCATCAACCATGAGCTGTGGGTTGGCCGCCGGGCGGGGAGCAACGGCACCTACAATTTGAACTCAGGGACCCTCACCATTACCCCGCCGTCTGGAACCATCAGTTCCATTTTCCTCGGCGTGGGGGGCACCGGCACCTTCAATCAGGAAGGTGGTACGGTCAATTTAGCCGGGGGCACTCTTCAAATGGGAGTGGAAACCGGCGGGGTGGGAACCTATAACCTGAATAGCGGCCAGCTGCAGGTGGGAACCTTGGATCTGGCCGTGACCGGCCCCGCTACTCCCGGCCGGGGCATCTTTAACCTGGCCGGGGGCACCCTGACCGCCGGCGTCATTAACCTGAATCCCGGCGGCACCTTCAACCAGACCGGTGGAGAAGTGAGCTTTATCGACACCCCCGGCAACGGCTTGCAGGTACGTGCTGGTGGTATTTTTAACCAAACCGGCGGTATTGTGGAGGGTGCCAATAACACCATTGTCATCAATGAGGGAACCTATAATCTCTACAGTAGCACTTTAAAACCCGGATGCTCCCTGATTGTCCGCCCGGGGGGTGTCTTTAATCAAACCTTCGGTCTCGTGGATGGATTCGGCAACAATACCTCCATCTTGATAGAAGGACAGTATAACTGCGAGGAAGGATATATCAGACCTGCCCAGGAGATGGAAATCAGCCCTGGTGGCACATTCAATCTAACCCGCGGTAATCTGAACTTAAGACAACTAAATGCCGTCTTTCTCATTGCCGGGACCTGCACTATCTCCAATGGCACCGTATACTTGGGGCCCTCTATGGCAGTCCTCCCAGGAGGCGTCTTCAATCAAACTACCGGCTCTCTAGCAGGTAATAGCAACTCTACCATCTTGATAGAAGGGCAGTGCAATCTCCAGTGGGTTCCGGTCAGTAACTACCGTGAGCTGAAAATTGGCCCGGGGGGGACTTTCAATCATTACGGGAATGATCTGGCAACCGACTACCAAGCTGACTTATCCATTGAGGGGACCTGCAACCTCGGTTATGGCAAGTATCACTTCAGAGATATCCATATCTATACGGGCGGCAGTTTAAATCTGTCCGATGGTTTTGATGAATGGTGGTTTGATTATGACGCCCTCTCTTTCCGTGGGGGCAGTTTCACCGGCAACCTGACGAATCGGGGGTTCCTGTCGGGTAACGGCACGTTAACCGGCAATATTACCAACTTAGGGACAGTGAATCCTGGCGATTCACCTGGCACCCTGTCGGTGGTAGGATCATTTACGCAGAAAGCTGGTGGCGAGTTTGTCTGCGACATCGCTTCGGCTACCGATTATGACCGGATTGTCGTCACCGGCACGCCGGGCACTGCCACCTTAGACGGTGCACTGGTGGCCAATCTTGAGGTCGGTTTTCAGCCAGCCCGCGGCCAGCTTTTTCCCGGGATCATCAGCGCAACTGGAGGTATCACAGGAGAATTTGACGAGATCGAGTTACCGCTGCGTTGGCGGGTGCTTTATCATCCCACGAGCGTTGATCTCATGGCGGATCCGTTCCGGGATTTTACCGACCCCGCCCTAAGATTGTCCCCGAATCAGCTGCGGGTGGGCGAGATGTTAAACGGACTGAGGGATACGGCCCAAGGCGATCTGGAAGACGTTCTGATGGCCCTAAGCGACCTGCCTGACCAGCAGGTGCCTCAAGGTTTACAGCAGGTTGCCCCGGATCAGAACGCCTCCCTGGCCAACCTCAGTGTGGCCACCTCCCTTATGCAGGGGCGCAGCCTCATTGACCGCATGAACGTCCTGCGGCAGGGTGAGGGGACGGCGACCGGCGGTAGCCTGGGGGGCCGTCCCAGCCTGATGGGCTCCCGGCTGCAAGGCATCATGCTGGCCTACAACGGCGCCACCCTGGGCGACCTGTTCACCGGCCGCGCCCGGGCCGCCCAGTCGCAGCCCTGGGGCCTGTTTGCCAACTTTGTGGGGACTCTGGGAAGCCAGGACACCACTTCCCGCCAGACCGGTTACACCTATGGCACCGTTGGCTTTACCAGCGGCATCGACTACCGCTTCCGCCCGGACCTGATCCTGGGGTTTGGCACGGGCTATTACCATACCGACAGCAGTTTTAAAAATGACCGCGGCGATGCTACGGTGAACAGTATCCCCTTTTATGTCTATGGGTTATATCATCCCGGCAACTTTTACCTCACCGGCTCTGTGGGATATACTCTGAACCTGTATGACCTGAAGCGTTCGGTGGCTTTTGGGGCCATCCAGCGCACCGCCGCGAGTTCATTTACTGGCAACCAGCTCAATATGGCCTGGGAGAGCGGTTATGATCTCAAGCTGTCCGGTTTGAGGTTCACCCCGGCCGCCAACCTGTTTTATACCAAGGTCTGGCTGCCGGCCTATACTGAGACAGGCGCCAGCGCCCTGGATCTACGGGTAGGAGCCCAGACCGCTGACTCGGTTCAGACCGGCTTGGGCGCCCGTTTGGCGTATCCCTGGAAAAGTGGCCAGACCCGTATTACCCCAGAATTTTCGGCCTTTTATCAGCATGAATTTGCCAACTCCAGCCGCAACCTGAACGCCCGTCTCAGTCAAAGCGGCGGTGCCTTCACGTTCCAGACCAACGACCCGGCCCGCAATTTCGCGGTGCTCGGGGCCAGCCTGGTTGTCCAGTGCCGGGACAACCTCTTCCTGCAGGCCAGCTACAACGCCGAAGTGGGGCGACAGCACACCACGGCTCACTACCTCAACGCCGGGTTGCGCTGGCAATTTTAAGCATAAAATCAGAGGTAAAGGGGTTATTTAGTAGAAAATTTTCATCCGGAAACGGGCTATTTTAAATTCAGCCGGCGTTCATTAAGTGGTGTTTTTGCCCGCCACCATGGCCAAAGAGACTTTACCGTAACTAATTTATGTGATGGCGTTTTCTTTACATGATTTAACCCGTTTTGGCGCAAACTACTCCTTGAAATCAGGGAAACTCTGTTTTTTGGAGGCATACGCTGGGAGAGCTTAGCATTCAGGGAGCAAAACTGCCGGCAACAGACTTTGCAACAGGTAGGCGGCTTTCAGGAGGGCTGGGCTTGCTGCGGCAGGCTGCCCCGGTGGCGTCATGTCAGCTCTCCCCTTGCTTCCCCAGGCGCAGGACTATGATGCGCCTGGCGGCCTCCTGGACCTCATAGATCAAACAAACGGTTCCCACCCCGAAACTCCATAACGTGCCCAGAGGCCCGCTTAGGGCTTTTCCCAAGCCCCAGGGATTTTCAGCCCCGGCCAGACGCCCGTCCATCATGTCTACCATAGAATCGATATTGTCCAAGTAGGCAGATGTTGCCCAACCCCTCGAAAAGGTAAAATTAGCTTGAGATAGATCATCTGGGTCGCGTATATGTTGGGGTTACCCCTAATGTTCGGATATAAACTTGTCCGGCGGTGGAGCCTTGGGCGGTTCTGGAGACGCAATTTCATTTCAGGCAGGTGAATTTCGTGCAGAAAATTACGGTTTGGATTAGCTCCACCAAGGTGAAACCGTAAGTTTCTGTTCAAATGCCCCCGCTGGTGGTCCTGAAAGCTCGGATTCCCCTTGAGCAGGCTGTTTGAGTCCTGGTTTGTTACTGTTGGCGGCTGATGGTAAAGATGTTGGGGGATCCCCTGATTATGGAGGTCGGAATCCGCCTAGAGGCTTTGGCCAGTCCTATGATTTGCGGCTGGTGGCACGTATGTTGGGGTTATTCCTATTCCGGAGAGTGGGCTCGTTAGAGCAACTTGACGAGGGCGGCGACGATGGCCACGGCTGCGGCCAGCATGCCGCCGAGACGCAGGGTGAGGTCGTGTTTGAGGCGCAGTTCCGTCAGGGTAATTTTTTCTTCCAGGTCGTGTTGAAGCCGCGCAATTTTCTCTTCCAGGGTATGCTGCAGCCGCGCCAGGTCTTCCTTGGTGGCCAGGCGGCTTTCCACAATCTCCGCCACCGCCGCAGCCAGGGTTTCCGCCTGCTTCTCGGTGAAGTCGGCGGCCCGCAGGCGCTTGGCGAACTCCAGGGTGTCGAAGGCGATGGCTTTCATGTGGTTATTATTACTAAAAAGTCAGGCGAAGTCAAGGTGTCTCTGCGGGCGTAGTGATGAAAGGGCGATAGCTATGCAAGCATCCATTTTCTCTAAACGTTTTGGCGTGATAGTCCTCCTGGCCATGGCAACCGCATTGCTGACGTTCGTCCAACCTGTGGAAGCCGGGTTTGTCACTAAACAGCTCACCAATAACAGTTACGGCGATTTTTATCCCCAAATCAACGACAACGGCTGGGTGGTTTGGCAGAGATATGATGGACACGATTATGAGATCTACCTCTATAAGGGCAGCGGCTCCCCGATACAACTCACCAATAAGGGGTCGTCTCAGAAAACGGAAAATAAAGCACGCTAAGCTGGTTGCAGCGGTCGTAGCGGCCTGAACTTGCCCTCACCTATCTCGGGTAACCCCAATTACAAATGATCCCTGGCAGTACAATTGTTGGGTTTACCCCAAGAACGGGAGTCCCTGGACAACAGGGGTTCCCGTTTTGATTTAGGGAGCAATTAGCGGGCTGGCTGTACTTTGGCCTGCCGTCCGGCCAGTTGCTTTCGCAAGGTCAGTAGGGCCTGGGTGACGGCGGTGGCCGTTTCGGTGTGGCCCGGGTTGCGGTCGGGATGGCAGGCCAGGAGCAGGAAGCGGCTGTGCTGCTGGAGCAGTCCCAGCCAGCCGCGCCTTGAGGTCGGCAATGACCTGTTCTTGATACTCAATCAGTTGATCCAGGGAAGCGATGAGGCTTTCCCTTTCTTCCAGGGTATCTTCCAGGCGGCTGAGGGAACGGCGCAGCGCGGCCACTTGGCTCTGTTCCTGTTTTTCCTGCTCCTGCTTATCCCGCCAGCAGGGGTAACAGAGCTTATTCCACGCTTCGTTCTGTTCCCGCCAGAATTCGGCGCCGCATTTTTGGCATTGGGCCTCCGGCATTGCCCGCCTCGCTTGTAATTAGGATAAAGATATTAGCAGGTTGTCTTTAATTATAGATAATAACTGCTAAACCTGTAAAGTCAAGTCAGGCGGCTTCTGCCACCGGCAGGAGCGATCCCAGCCGGTATTTCCGCCGGGAGTGAAGCGCCAGCGGGAATTCCTCAGCGAAAGCGGATTATTATAGCTCTTTTGCCATCAGTGTAAAGGTGATGCCGTGCCTCTGGAAGATCGGATGTGTCGGTGAAACTCCGGGGACAGTCGTAAAGCCGAGATTCCGGAAGAATGCCACCGAGGTATTGCGGGCAATGGTGTGAATTCTTCGGCAGCCTCGTAAAACGGCAATTTCCTGCAGGCGGATAACCAAGCTCTGACCGAGCCGCTTCTTCTGGCTGTCGGCGGCCACTGCCAGGTGGCGCAACTCCATTTCGTTCTTGCCCGTCCAGACAGCAACAAGGCCCCCAACTACCCTCCCGCCGATTTTGACGATTAACTCAATGGATTCTCCGTCAATCCGGAATGATTGGCGTATCGGGATATCCATATGCTTCCGGTAATCAGCGTAGGGTTATAATTTCGAGGCCTAACCGAGTTCACAGACGGTATAAGCGGCGCCCGGCCCAAAGGTTGGAGTTCTTAGTCTGTAACTTTATGATTTTCTGGATATCAAGGCAATATATTTTATACTTGACAAATTGAATATTATAGTAGACATTATGTACCTGATTAAGGAGCACACATGAATAAGTTCGACTTTTCCATCATCCGCACTCTCCGCACGAAGTGGGGCATCACAGCCGAAGAATTGGCCAGAAGGGCGAACTTAACTCGGGCCACCATCGCCAAACTTGAAGGAGGCGACAGCAACCCAACCATTGAGACCATAGAGGCCCTGAGCAGGGTGTTCCAGCTGACGTCCAGCGAATTGATCCGGTTGGCCGAGGTGGCGCATTGTGAAGAAGCCACCACCAAGGTCTTTCAAGCCGATGGCTTTGCCGGGACCCATATCTGGTTTCCCCATTTCGAAGCATATCACATCCGGGCTGTTGCCGGGGTGCGGAAGGACTCAGATATGCGGCTACACGAAAACACTGCGGAGATATGCCTGGTGCTCTCAGGAAAGGTCAGGGTGACCGTCAGGGGAAAGTCCCACGAACTGGGACCAGGCATGGCTCTGAGATTCAAGGCCTTGTATGAACACCATTTCGACATCGTGGATAATTCCGAGTTTCTCCTGATCCACCATAACGTCGTCTGAGCGGCGCTTCAGCGTAAGCAAACCAAGACCATGAAGGTCACACGCCCGGCAGGGCTTGATCGCCAGGGTCTTTTTTTTTTAACAGAAGGGGAAGATTCAGGGTTCCTGAACCCAAGGAGGAGATTTTATGAAGTGTCATGGCTGCGGTTCCACCATCGGACCTGGAGAAGAAAGGGAGCATTTAGGGCGGTTGGTCTGTGAAGACTGTTATTATGAAGGTCCTGTCGCCAGTGCGCACCTGCGATCCCTGGGCGGTTTACAGCGCCAAGTCCTTTGAAAAACATTCAGGCGGTCCGGGGACGCTAACGCCGATTCAAGCTAACATCCTCAGCATCTTAAAGAAAACCGGCGGTATGGCTCCGCCGCTGTTACTGGCACAACTTGGCGGCGAGGTGACCCCGGAGCAGTTGGAACGGGAATTCGCGGCCTTGCGGCACATGGAAAAGGTTCGAGCGGAGAAAAGAGGCCAGCACCTTGTCTGGCGGCCCTGGTAGGGAGGAGATCATGGCGGAAGCAAACATCTTCGATGAGATTTATCGGGACTACCTGGAACAGGTTGCCCGTATCGATCTAAGCAAGGTAGCAGACCGACTGGGAGTGCAGGTGGTGGCAGGAGGTGTCCTTATTCCATTTTATGGCATGCCGCATCGGGTATCGGCCCAGGGAATCACGGACGAACAGGGATGCAGGCCGAATCATGCCGTGAGCGTCATCCTCTGCAAGTATCTGCTGATGTGCCCTGAAACTGAACCTGCCGATGCCGACTGGATTTCTTACAAAGACTTCAAGGATGCAGCACCCTTTGTCGGCGGCTTCGTGAACAATGTGGAAAAGCCCCTCAGCCTCATGTTCTCCGGCCGACTGGCAGAGCTGCAACAGGTATGCCCCAGAATGAACGGACGCGTGGCGGAAATAGGCGTTGCCTGTGACCAGGTTATCCTGTTTGAGGCACTGCCCAAAATACCGCTTTTGATCCGGAACTAGTGCAACGGTTCACGCCTGAGGGGCCTGACCGGCACAACGCGGCGCTGCAGAGCCGAATTGCCTGAACGCAATAAAAAATTCCATTGCAGGAGGATGGATGATGAGAGTACTCAATCTGTATTTTTCTTCCACCGGCAACACCAAAAAGGTGGCCGACCAGATAGCGGCGACCGCGACCTCTCTCGGCCATCAGGTGGATACCATCAGGGCAACCGCACATGCCGAGGTCGATCTGTTGGCCTACGATTTGATTTTTCTGGGCTCCGGGGTATACGAATGGCTGCCCGGCAAACCGCTCCGGACCCTGTGCAGCAGACTGCGCCAGAAATATGTGGCCCAGGGAGAGATCAAACCCGGCGCCCCTTGCCGGCAGGATAAAATCGGAGTAGTTTACGCCACCTATGGCGGCGGCCATACCGGGGTGAATGAAGCTATACCGACGGGAAAGTATCTGGGACAAATCCTGGACCATCTGGGCATCCCGGTGATGGCGGAATGGTATCTGGTGGGGGAATACCACGGCAAATGGCGGGGATTCTCCGCCATGGGACGTTTGGGGGATATAAGCGGCCGTCCCAATGATGAAGATCTCCGGCAGGTGGCGGAGATGGTTAAGGGAATTCTGCAAGTTCAGGGGCCTGTCGTATCTCGGTAATGTCGGCCGGTTTGACAAAAGGCAGTACCGACACCAATAAGAGGTCGGTTCTGCGCGAAGATATTCACCGGGACCGAGGTATTGCAAAGGGAAAAAATTTCCAGACAGGCTTCATAGACTGCATCCTGGAGACGGGCCGTCGTCTTTCTCTGGACATTCAACGCCGTCAAGACTTTTTTGTTACAGCCCGGTGGCGACAGGGACAACTTCTGATCACACCCTGGCCCCCATGATATAATCAATCCTGGCTGCAATTTCTTTATCACCTTTGCAAGGGAAGGGAAACTCGGATGGACCTCAGCTATGTCCATGGCTATGATCTCAGAGAAGCCCAGCGTCTGCAGGATCAGGCCAAGACTCTGGTGGAGCTGTTACATGCTGATACCACCTATCCAGCCGGAAACACTGTCCTGGAAGCCGGCTGCGGCGTGGGGGCACAAACCCTGACGCTGGCCCGACAAAGCCCCCAGGCGTTATTTACCTCGATTGATGTGTCCGCTACCTCTGTTGCGGCTGCCAGGCAGGCCGTGCAGGACGCCGGGTTAACCAATGTCAAGATTATGGAGGCGGATATCTTCAGGCTGCCGTTTGCGGCCGCAGCATTTGATCACGTCTTTGTCTGCTTCGTCCTGGAACATTTAGCCCATCCGGTGCTGGCCCTGCAGGCGCTCCGACAGGTTTTGAGAACCGGCGGTACCATCACGGTCATTGAAGGCGATCACGGCTCCGCCTACTTTTATCCCGACTGCGAGTGGGCCCGACGGGCGATCCAGTGCCAGGTGGAGCTGCAAACCAGGGCAGGGGGCAATGCCATGCTAGGGCGGGCCCTCTACCCCTTGCTGCGGGAGGCAGGCTTTGCTGAAATTCAGGTTTCACCCCGCCTGGTGTATGCCGACGCCAGCAGGCCAGAGCTCGTGGAGGGTTTTACCCGGAAAACTTTTACGGCCATGATTGCAGGAGTCCGAGACGCTGCCATTGCCCAGGGACTCACGGATCCAGACGCTTTCGGCCGCGGGGTCGCCGGCCTCCACCGCACGACAGAGGCTGACGGCGTCTTTTGCTATACTTTTTTTAAGGCCGTGGGCGTTAAGGCCCATAACACTTGCCAGGGAACTGCCAATGGCCGAACAGGCCCTTATATTGCTCCAGGAATATTCTGATTTTGTTCTAAAAGATGGCGGTCCGCCGGTCCGGCACGGGACGCCGGCCGACAATCTGAAGTTCGCCCATTTCCGGCTGCCTCAAGACATTTCCGACCTTTTTCCGTATATCAATAGGGTGGCCGCCTCAGCCAGCTATTTCCCCAAACTGCCATTTATCAGGTTTGTCCTGGATGGGTTCTGGTGCGGGCTCCATAGCGACTACGGCGTTTGTGCGTCCTTTGCGGACCGGCAGGAAGCCCTGGATTTCATGGAGCGACTGCTTAATTTTCTGAATGAACTCTATAGTCGCCGGAATCAACTGGAGCCTAACTATCAGGGCTGGCATCCGGTGCCGGCACTCCATATTTTTAAGCTGCTGCCCCAAACAAACTGTCGGGCCTGCGGTTATCCTACCTGTTTGGCCTTTGCTGCGGCCTTGAGCCGGCAGCAAACCCTGCCGGAACATTGCCCTGGATTTTGCCAGCCCATATTGGCCCAGGCGGTTTATCCGGTGATGGATAATCAGGGGAATCTGGTATCCACGGTTACTCTTGAATTCGATCCCGGCCGATTCAACCCTGCTGTAGGGCAGAGCCCGGCAGATCGTCTCGGGATTAAGGCAAGTTCCGGCGGTTGTCCCATAACCCCGCTTACGAGCCGGGAGAGGGAGGTCTTGAGGATGGTGGCCCAAGGAGCTACTAATCTGGAGATTGCGGCTCAGTTAGAATTGAGCCACCACACCATAAAGAGCCATATTATTAACATTTTTAATAAATTGGGAGTAAAAGACCGGACTCGGGCCGCGGTCTGGGCGGTCCGCCATAATCTGGTCTGAACCGTCTGCATGAAGAAAAAATTTTCCCAAAAATAGCTGTATCCCCCATTCGGGGGATGTTTTTTGGTGGAAGCTGCTTTAAAGTCTTTGGCGTGGTCACCTCGGGCGGCGAAACGCAGAGAATGTCGAGACAGAAGCTCGCCTGGCCGAAAGATTCCGCCACCGGATGTTGGCTCCTTTCAGAAAACATCAGGGTGACCGCGAGGAAATCATCCCGTTTATCGGGATTCGGTATGGCCCTGAGAATCCAGGCAGGAATAAACCCCATGCGGATGTAATGGACCAGGCCGGATTTTCCTGATTATCCGCATCGCCGTTTAATCGGCTGTTCATCGGAAGCAAGCAAGGACCATGAAGGTCACGCGCCCTGCGAGGCTTGATCGTCATGGTCCTTTTTTAATGTGAACCGACCGGAAATACTGTTCGGGCGATTGGGAAGGATGCAAAGATGAAAATGTGTGTTTGTGGCAAAGGTGGCAGCGGTAAGAGCACCGTGTTTGCTTTGTTGGCCGAGGCTTTTACCAAGATTGGCAAGGATGTGCTTATCCTGGATTCCGATGAATCAAATGCAAGTTTATCTTGGATGCTCGGTTTTGACCATCCCCCTGATCCTTTGATGAATCTGGTGGGAGGCAAAAGATACGTCCAGCAAAAAATGCTCGCCGGATTTACCAAAGGCGAAGCTGAACCAGCGATGAGCATCTGGGAATTGGAAAAAATCACCAGCCGAACTATTCCCCCGAAAAACGTGGCACAAAAGGGCCGTTACGCGTTGGTGGCAACCGGGAAAATTCATCAAGCTCTGGAAGGCTGCGCCTGTCCCATGGGAGTGGTGACCCGGGAGTTTCTCAGGAAATTGCAGCTGGCTCCTGATGAAGTTGCCTTGGTGGACCTGGAGGCTGGCATCGAGCATTTCGGACGTGGGATAGAGAATAGCGTTGACTTGGTTGTCTGTGTAGTGGAGCCTTCCCTGGAATCCATCTCATTGGCCGCTAAAGTAATGGAGTTGACCAAAGCGGCCGGAGCGTTATTTGCCGGCGCCATCATAAATAAGATCAGCACACCTGAACAGGAAGGCATTGTGGCCAGCAAACTAAGCGAGCTCGGTATACCCGTAATTGTCAAGCTGGGGCTTCATGAAGAGATCCAAAGGGCCTGTCTTCAGGGAAGACCGCTCGAAATATCACTTACCTCAGTGGAACAACAGGAAATTACTGGTTTTTTAGACCGCTGCCTGAAAACTTCCTGAGGAAGCGAAGGCACAGGAAATAAGGCCCAGCCAAAAGACTTAGGGCAGGGGTGTACCTTGGCGGGGATGCCCTGCCCTAAAGAGGGGATCGGCCTCAGGAAGAGAGCCTGCCCGAGGTATGTCCCATCGCCCCCTTCAACTATTGTACGCACAAGGGGGTAACAATAACAAGAAAATAAAGGGGGGGGAGATGAAGCGGCAAGGAATAGGATTGCTAACGATGCTGCTGTATCTGATAGGCGCCGGCTTGAGCTACGGCGATGAGCCGCCCGGAGCACAGGCTATAGACGAAATAGTGGTGGAGAGCGAGCGTCAGGTGGAAAGGCAAAGCCAGATAACCATTAAACCCGAGGGGCTACCGGCCAAGGTTAATATCGTCACCCGGGACGACCTGCAAATGATGCCCTATACCGGCGATTATCTGGACATGTTGCGCCCCATACCGGGAGTCCAGATTAATAAGGTAGCCCGGGGCGACATCGGCCATTTTATCGGCATGCGGGGGTTTAACACCCAACAATCCACCGCCATTTTCGTCGATGGCATGCCCGTGAACACCCTCTACTGGCCACAAGGGCAGACCCAGATCGGCTGGCTGGTCCCGGAAATGATCGAGCGCCTAGAGGTCATTAAAGGACCTTTTTCAGCTCTGTATGGCAATTTCGCGTTAGGCGGAGTAATTAATTTCATCACCAAAAAGTCGGACCCCTCCCCCAGTTTGGGAGGTTATGGGGGCACCTATGATACCTGGCGGGGTGTGGGCGTTATCAGCGATCCATCCTGGAGTAAATCCCTGGCCGATATAACCCCGTTCCTGGTTTGGGAAGGCTACAGCCGGGGCGGTTACCGCCACAATTATGATTACCAGCGGGGCCAATTATTCAATAAGTTCACTATTCCTCTAGGGGAGGGGGATTTGTCGGTGCGAGCCCATTATGTGGCACGAACCTGGGGATTCCCGGGGGTTTTGAGAATAGATCAAATGAAAGCGGGACTAGTGAACCGGAAGGATGCCGCCAGCCTATATGACCGGGGCGACGGCGAACTGGCAGATGTTGTCCTGAATTACTCTCCTCGGGATGGGGAGGAAGGCTTCCACGCTTCCCTGTACTATGCCTATATGTGGCAAGCCCAGGCGGGGACCTTCTTGCCCAATCCGCAAACCCGGTATGAATCCAGGTTTAACTATTGCGGCTGGCGTCTTCTTTATGATTATCGGCCGTTCGAGCAAATGTCCCTGGTCATCGGCAACGAATTGCGCCGAGACGACGTCCGAACCAACATCTGTCGGGTCATTCAATATTACAACATCCTCAGGCCGATGAATTCCTATGATTTCAGGCAATTCAGCACCGGATTTTAGTAATCGATCACAGGGTATAAGATTATGCTTGGGAAATCCAAGCGATATCTGGGGCTTTGCCTTTAAAATAACTACTTATGGCCTCCACTAACACGGGGAACGTTTGCTT
>Ga0194125_10008529_pt1 | contig 14429 bp, 9 predicted proteins | sample TA2KigC250mmetaG_FD_148626 | JGI IMG/M metagenome (GOLD analysis project Ga0194125, IMG submission 148626) | Freshwater microbial communities from Lake Tanganyika, Tanzania - TA2015034 Kigoma Deep Cast 250m | ecosystem: Environmental > Aquatic > Freshwater > Lake | place: Tanzania: Lake... | reverse complement strand
CTCTCTCCACAGATATGGATTCCGTGCAATCGAATCGGGATGATACCGATCTCCACTTCGAGCGATGAATTCATTCAGAGAACTGATGGCACCAAAGCTGTACCTCCGGATGAGCCAGGTCTCGAGCCGGCCACCGGCTTTCAGCTCCCATGACGTCGTAACCTGGGAGGTGAGGTCAATCGTGAAGCCGAGGGATGTCTGCTGATCTTTGCTGTAACTGTTAACCGGAAAGTACGGATGCCGGAACGTGAAATTGTAGATGGTGCTGTATGATGTCGGACCTACCCATCGGGTCTGGTACCATGTTCTGTCGTTAACCAGTCGTCCGAGATTCCTGGCAGCGACGCTGTCGGAATAACTTCTGATGCTCTCAAAGTCCTCTCCGAAATCGGGATCGTACGTCTTGGCCGAACGCCTGAAGTACGAAACGCCCACCTCGTAGAACGTCGTCGGGCTCAATACGTGAGTGACGCGGAGGTTACCGAAGAGCGACTTGATGTTCGACAACTGCTCAACCTTCCAGAAGTAGTTGCCGAGCGCCGCGGGCCAGTCGTGACCATTGGGAGCTTCCGCATCGGTGAAACTTCCTGTGAGTCGGGCTTTAACTGGTGTGAAATCGAACAGCAATGTTCCCTGAATGGTGTTCGTGTTGTCCCAGTTGTTGTAGAAATAGTTCTCCTTGAACTCCACGGGACCCGGAAGCGGTTCACCGGCTCCTCGTGAATTGTAAGCGTCTCCTACAAGACTGTCGAAGCGGAACGGCGTGAGGAACATAGCACTTCTGTTCCGGAGGAAGTTATGCTCTCCCGCAAGGAAGAAAGTAGACCGCTGAAGGCCAGGAATAGGTCCACCGACCGTTGCGACGGCGTTGCGGAAGCCAAAGGCGCTCGTTCCCAGGAATTTCGAGCCGGGTTTGGCGAAATCGTCGGTCTGGTAGTCAACTGTGAACTTGTACCGTGATCCGCCCGTGCGGACTGATGTACGAGCGATGCCCGAGCTCGCGCCACCGAACTCCGCCGTGTAACCACCCGACTGCAGCTGGAATTCCTCGATGGCTTCCTGGATAATGGACACACCTTGTCGTGCGCCAGCCGCAAAGAGGGGATTTGTCACGGAAGCTCCATCGACATAAAACGCAATCTCCCCGGTGCGGCCGCCGCGGACGTGGAGGTCACCATCCTGCTGAACGACACCCGCGTTGAGCGCGATGATATTCTGAACACCACGATAGGGAAGAGTTCTGATCTCGTCCTGTGTGGTGAGCCGAACAGTGTTTGTCGTGTTGCGTTGAATCAGCGGGCGCTCAGCCACGATTTCCACTGCTTGGACTTGAACAGCCGAGCTCGCCAACTGGAACTCCTGTGTGGTCGTCAAGTTGGAGCTCACGCGGATATTCGAGATTGTCACCGGAGAGTACCCGATGTACGTAACCTTGACTGCGTACACTCCCGGCGGAACACTCAAGATGATGTAATCGCCGTTCACGTCGGTTGCAGCGCCGAGGTTGGTTCCCTCGACGACGACGTTCGCACCGACGAGTGCTTCGCCAGATTCTCTATCCGACACCTTGCCGCGCAGCTTGCCGTCCTGGGCGAGCAAGAGTGCTGGGAGGAGGATAAGGAGTGTACACGCAAAGAAGAGTTTACGGTGCATAGAAATACTCCTTCTTGCTGTGTGAGGAGTGGGTGAGTACAGCTTTGTGAAGCAAACGGTTGCCGAAGTCACGCTTCGGCGTGTGGTAGGTAAACCGTGTAAAGCTATGCCAAGACCCTTAGTCCCCGGCGATCCCTTGATCGCTCAGGATGCGGATCACCTCCTTCTGAGATCTGTGATTCAGATATAGGAGCGAGATGCAAACGGTTGCCGAAGGCATGCCTCGGCCTACGGTAGGTGGAGAGTGTGAAGCTATATCAATTCTGCCCATCCCTGGCGATGAACCGATCGCACAGGGTGTTTGATCACCTCGTTTCGAGATGTTTCTTGATATGTCGGTTAAGACTTATCCGTGCTTCTTCGATAAACTGAGATCGAATTTTGGAGGGTATTGTGTATCGTTGATGTTGTTGGTTCGGTTGAGGGTGGTGTAAGGTCTCCTTTCTTCCTTCTCTCCGCCAAGAATTGTACAACTTTTCTGAATTGGACGCAAGTCCCGCAAAAGCCAGCTCGCCGCAGAAGTGACAAACGGGCAGCTGGCTAATCTACGTCAAGATCGGTACCCCGCTATTCTTCGGCGTTTTGCGCCAGGTGATGGGATGAAAAAGCCCAAAGGAGGGAAAATAACAATCATTCTTGGATCAATAGCCGCAAGTTGACGACGTAATAACGACTACTCGCTACGCGGCCCACCCGACCAAGTCATTCGGGCGAGTCTGGCGGGGAATCCACGACAAGGTCTTGTCTGGATGCCCACTTATCCGCCACGAAACGGCGGGATGCCAGAAGCGCAGAATCCGCGCGCATGACAGGGTGTCTTTGGGATAGATTCTAGAAACTCAGCCGAAAACCTATTATTTGCCACGAAGTCACCAAGACACGAAGAAAGAATTTTGGTTTTCGTCCCACTTTGAACAACTTTGTGCCTTTGTGTCTTCGTGGCGATGCTTTTCGGATAGGTCTCTAGTCCGCTCTCACCCGGTATATTCGGTAAGGATCGACGCGATTCGGCCCAAGATGGAGCTGCGAGGTCGTAACATAGATGTCTCCATCTGGCACAATCGATATGCTGTCAGGCCACTTGAGAGCCGCGTCCTGGACTACAGTTTCAAGCGTCCCTTCCGGCGTGAACCTTCGAAGCGCGTTGTACTCCAACGATGTTAGGTACAGATTCCCATCTTTTCCAAATTCGATCCCGTCAGCGACTCCCGTTTTCGCTACAAACTCTACTCTGTTCCCGAGCTCCTGCTCGGAAAGCGATGAATCCTGCAGCCACGCGGTTTTGATCCGATACAGGCTGCGGCCGGTGAGCGCTTGGTAGTACAGATAGTCACCGTTCGGATCCAGTGCGAGACCGTCGCTGTGGATCTTCACACCAATTGTGACGCCTTCAACCACAAAGGTCGTATCCTCTGCTTTCGTCGAAGGATGAGTGCGCAGCACTCGCCGGGCTCGCCCCGTTGTCAGATTCACAACGACGATCGCCCCTTCGCCGGAGTCCGTTATGTACGCAAACCTCCGCCGGGTGTCGATACGCACATCGTTGAGATAGCATCGTTCCGGAACGATTGATTCGTCGAAGGTAATCTTGTGAACAACCTGATCGGTGCGAAGATCCACCTTCACGAGCTTTGCACCCCCATCCACGACACCGGTAAGCTTCGGATTGGCCGCATCAAGAATCCAGAGATAACCCTCATCATCGATGTAAACGCTCTGAACACACACAAAATGCTCTCTCGGCGAGAGCGAGGTGTCCCACATGTTCCACGTCTCGCCCGGATAGGGTCGCAGGAAGTTCGCGTTGACGATTTCTGCAACCGACGTCGTCTCCGCTCCCGACCAGCGCGGGTAGCTGACAAAGATGCGTCCCTCCTTCGACACGGCCACGCCCGTCCAGAGCTCGTACGATTGCGCAACTGGTTGAAGGGTATATGACGCCGTCCTCTCCTTCTGGCAGGACGCCGTAAGCAGAACGAGACACGGAATCAAGGCACGGATCAGCAACGCCGAAAAGCGGTTCATGTCATTTCTCCAGAGTCCGAATACGGATCGATACCTACGGCGGAAGTGGATTCTGATCAAGAGACGAAACTCACCCAAGACACTTACAATATTCTCAAGAGAGAGGTCAAGACAAATGTGGAATCGTCAGGCGGCGGTGGGAAACGCCGAACGGCTATCGAGCGAAGAAAGGCAGGGACGAAGCGGATTGATACGGTGTTGAACCTTCCGAAGGTTCAGAGGACTTATCATTTTCACTTCATGTTTTCTGATACACGCTCAACTTCTCTCCAGACACGAAGAAGATTCTCTCCCCAGATCTTCTTGATATCGTTTTCCGAATATCCTCGTCGCACAAGCTCTACGGTGATGTTCAGACTTTCACTCGCGTCGCCCCACCCTGTCAAACCGCCGCCACCGTCAAAGTCGGAGCCAATACCGACGTGGTCAATGCTGATGACCTTCACAATGTGATCGATATGGTTGACCATATCCTGCACCGTCACCGGGGTGCGAGGGAATTTGACGTCGATCTCTCGCATCTTCTCCCGCAGCTTCGCAATTTGCTCCTGGCTCAACGTTTGCATCGCCCGGCGCATACCCAGACCGCGCCCCTCGGGGAGGCCAAACTCTTTCCGCAACTCCGTCAGGGCTGCCAGTCGCTCCGGCGAATCTTCACGCCTCTTGATGTACTCCGCAAGCGAGACGAGCTGAACAACTCCCCCGTTCCTCTTGAGTTCTCGAAGCGTCTCGTCATCAAGATTGCGCGGGTGCTCGTTGACCCCACTTGCTCCCGAATGCGATGCAATGATCGGTGCCTTCGAGAGGCGAAGAACCTCCAGCGAGGCGTTCTTCGACGCGTGCGAGATGTCGATCATGATTCCCAGCCTGTTCATCTCCCGCACAACCTGCCTGCCAAACTCGCTGAGGCCGCCGTACTCCTCCGGCGGCTGACCCTCACGCGGTGTTGACGAGTCGCAGATCTGATTGTGTCCGCTGTGTGTCAGCGTAATATACCGCGCTCCTCGGTCATAGAACTCCTTGACCCTGCTGATATCCGTTGCGATCGGGTAACCGTTTTCTACGCCGATGCACGCTACAAGCTTTCCGGAGGCGTTGATCCGTACGACATCAGCAGGTGAGACGGCGATCGCAACCTCGTCGGGATACCTCACAGACAGGCGATGGATCGCGTCGAAGCGGGCTAGAGCGTTCTTGTAGGCAGATTCGTACGACGCCGCCGAGCGATCGCCGGTGCCCGTGAAGACGGCAAAGAACTCGACGTCGAGGCCGCCTTTCCGCATTTTCGGGAGAGTGACCTGACGCCGGTTGTCGGCGCTTCCGACGTCCTCCTTTTCGGAGGCAAAGTCATCCGAGATGTCGGCGTGGCTGTCGATGGTAATCGCCCGCTCGTGGACTCCCTTTGCGTAGGCGACGAGTTCTTCCTCGCTCTCGAATCTCGGGGTTCGCTGCTCAGAGCTGAAGAATGAACAACCTGCGATGAGAACGAGGACGGGAAGGATTCGTTGTGGGTGCATGGCGGATAGTCTAGAATAATGGCGGAAAGAGTGGAATTGCCCTTGAAATCATACCATGAACGTAAAGGGCTGCAATTGGTTTCTACTCACCCCCCTACTCCCCCTCTGTACAACACCTGTACAGACCGGGGACATGGGGTGGATTCAGTTTAACACTGGCAAAGCCAAGTTCTCCATGGCCACTGCCAAAGGCGGTGGGTTTCTACGTATGACCAAGATTTGCTTCGGCGATTTAGGCCTCGGTGGTACACTTATCGTCAGGGTTTGTCGAGTGAGAAATCCACAGCAGCAAGCGCATGGATCGCCGTCGTGCTGAACACCGGCAGATCGGTGTGTTCCTGCTGTATGAGGAGAGGAATCTCCGTGCAGCCGAGCACGATTCCTTCCGCTCCCTTTGCGCGTAGCTTCTCGATGATACCGAGGAAACGCTTTCTACTCTCGTTGTTGATGATACTCATCAACAGCTCATGATCGATGGTCTGTTGGATGAACTCCCTGTCATCCGTCTCAGGGACAATCGCCTCGACGCCTTCGCTCTTCAGTTTCATCTTGTAGAAGTCCTTCTCCATTGTGAGCTTTGTTCCCAGGAGGCCGATGGTCGAGAGACCACAACCGTTGACAGCCTTTGCAGTCGCCACGCCGATGTGGATCAGAGGGACAGGGATCTCACGCTCCAACCTGTCAGCAAACATATGCATTGTATTCGCACACAGCAAGATGCATTCTGCGCCGACGCCGACCAGTTTCTTCGACGCATCGAGCAGGAGAGAGTGGATTCCCTCTATGTCCTGACTCTTGTGGCACCGATCGATGTCTCCGTAGTTGAGTGAATAGAGGATGCATCGGCCGAATTCAAACCCTCCGCGCCGCCTGTTGACCTCCTCGTTGATAATGCGGTAATACTCCGCCGTCGAGATCCAGCCAGTACCACCGACAAGCCCGATGGTTTTCATATCTAGTCTCCTTCAAGGTGTAGATCAGATTGGTCGGCACGCCACGAGCCGGCGATAAATCGGGCAGTCCGACCTATGATGTATCGGAGTGGTCAAACTTAGAGCTTGACCTGCTGCTTTCGCCGCGTGAACAGAAGCGCCGACCACGTATCATCGATTGCGCAGATCTTGAAATCCACCAACCCTGCTGCAAGTCCGGCTTCGCGCACGAATTGCTGGGTGAGGTCTGTCGGAACCCGCGATGCTTTCTTCGGCCAGGCGATCCATATCTTCCCGTCGCCGATGGCTTTGGCCAGCCGCCGAACTTCCCTGTTGATCTCCACTTGCGACTTCGCGAACCAAAGTGTCAGGTCGCAATCGCTATTGTGTGCTTGCTTCACTTTTACCCCCTCCGGCATCCGTCCCAGGACTTGCTCGAAATTCTTCGGCGCGTGCAAGAGCGCAACAACGGACCGGGGCTTGATGCCGAGTTTCTTCGGCAGCGGTGTTCCGGAGTATCCAGCAAGCATCGATTTGGGAACGACTGGATCAAGTGGCGGATTGGTTATCGCTTTCTTAAGTGCAGAACGGATCTTTCTCCACTGCGTATATACAGCGTCCGGCACGCTCGCTTTCGCTCGAGCGACCTTATCCGGTTCCCCGCCGACAAACACGAGCGGAATTGCCCGTGTTCTCTTCTGATGCCGGATCGCCAGACCCATGTCACGTCCTTGTGCGGGCAGACGGGACAGGTCGATAACAACGGCAACCGGCACTCTCTCGCCAAGCTCTCGAAGGAAACTCAGCGCCTTGGGAACCTCCCAGTTCACATCGTATCCCGCGGCTTGTATCTTCTCCGCCCTCCCGCGAGCTTCTTTTTCGTTCCAGTGGATCAGGCGAACCGATGACATGTGTGCGTTCCTCTTCAATGCGCGATCAACGTTCCATTATACGCACACCGTGATCCGCAAGCAAGAGCAATGCTTCCGGTGCTGTGCTCTGAACAGATGATTGCGAGACGTTGCGTCTAGAAATGAACGATTATTCTCACTTCTGATAAGGAAGGGTCGGACGAAATGAGACAGAGCTTCCCCTCAACCGATCGACGCAACCGCTCGTCGAAATTCGGTGTCGCGGGATAGTGCGGATCAGTAGCTTTTCGTAACATGCCCGGAAGAGATAGGAGGAACGACCACGTTCATCCCCCTCATGTCGCTGGCGATCGCTTCAGTTGTCGTCAGCGTCGTTACTTCCGCCATCATTAGTTTAGGAATTGCGCAGTTAACTCGAGAAATCAGTAGCCACGATCATGTGGCCAAAGAGGAAAACGTTATGAGACTCGGCGCTTCAATTGTATTCCTCACTATTCTGCTCTCGCCTCTTCTCAGTCAGACGAGGACAAGCACGCTCCTGCAGCAGGAGCCGCCGATTGACGGAGCACCGGGAATTGAATTGCCTGTTTGTTTCGGTGCCGGGATTTCAAACGGCGCCTTCGGCTGCACCATCGTCATGGCGGCCCGCAACGGCCTCGTGCTGGTAGGAAACAACGAAGACCGAAACCATACGCAAACGATTATGACTTTGGTCCCCGCGACGTTGAAGTACTACGGCCGGATCGTTTTCGGGTATGACGACGGCCCCATACAGGGCGGCATGAACGATCAAGGGCTGTTCATCGACGCCAACGCCCTTCGGCCCACGGGCTGGAAGCCCGACTCGGGCAAGCCGACATACCCGCTGAATATTATGATGTCCGTGTTGGCAACTTGCGCCACTTGCGAAGACGTCAGGGCCTTCTTTGAAAAATCCAATTTCCCTGCGCTCGACCGGGCCCGGTTTCCCGTCGCCGACCGATCGGGTGCGTCGATGGTGGTCGAATATGGCGAGGACCGAGTTCAATTCGTCAGGACCACGGCATGGTACCAGATCGCCACCAACTTCGTGATGTCGAATGTCAGGAACGGCAACTATCCCTGCTGGCGATACCGGACCGCTGACAAAATCCTCTCTGAATCCAAAGAGCTGAGCGTTGAACTCATCCGAAAGATCCTGGACGAAACCCACCAGGAAGGCGGAGCCCTTACCGTGTACTCCAACATCTATGACCTGAAGGAGGGAATTGTCTATGTCTACAATCTCCGGAATTTCGATGAAGTGGCCGTCATGAATCTCTCTGAGGAATTGAAGAAAGGTCAGAGGGAGATTGAGCTCGCTTCGTTGTTTCGGAAACCGCAATGAACCACACTCTATATCCTACTCTCATGAAGAAGAAATGGATCATACTGTTCATCATTCTCCTCAGCAGCACAGCCTGCGATGGAAGGCGGTCGACGAACACGGGAGACTCGGTTCAGATCGCGGGTTGCTGGAAGGGTCGCCAGATTTCAAGATTTGACCGTCCTTTTTCTGAGCGGATTCTCTTCACGTGCAGACGAGACAGCTCGCTTGCCCTCTCGATGATCTATGAAATTGGTCCCAGAAGCAGGGTTTGGACCTTCGATGCCGATGTGACTATCAGAGAAGGAACGATGCGCTGGGAAGACCACGAAGGCCTTCTCAGCAAGAACAATGATACCATGAACGTCACGAGAGTCGACCGCGGTGGAAAATCAGTCTGGCTCTATGTTCGGGATCGGTCCGCCGATTCGCTTATGACGCAACTACATGCGTACACCGCAGGGCCCTACGTCTACGAGATGCCTGAAAGACGGAATGACGGTTGGCAATGCGCAGATCTTGCAGCGAGCGGGATGGACAAGTCAAGAATCATCGACTTGATAGAGCAAATAAGGAACGGTAAGCACGACGACATTCACAGTTTCTTGGTCGTCAAAGACAATAAGCTAGTCGTCGAGGAGTATTTTGCCGCGAACGGAAAGAAGCACGGTCGGTTCATCACCGGACTTTTTCGCGAGAAGGTTCATCATCTGGCATCCACCACAAAGAGCGTCACATCCACTCTTGTTGGGATAGCCATTGACCAGGGCTTTATTAGAGATGTCGAGGATCCAATCTATCAGTACCTGCCGGCATACAGTTCTCTCTTCAGCGAAGACAAGAAACGAATCAGAATCTGTGACTTGCTCACAATGACGCCGGGATTCGAATGGCGCCAGTTCGGCGTCAGCGACGACCGCAATGACGGGATGCGGATGTGGAATACAGACGACGTGATCCGGTACGTCCTGCAGAAGCCGCTCGAAGCCGAGCCGGGAAAGAAATTCAACTATACCAACGGTGTCCCGACTGTCACAGGTGCGATTATCAAGAACGCCGTTGGTATGGAGGTAGGGAAGTTCGCTGAGAAATATCTCTTTCAGCCGCTGGGAATTTCCGAATATGTATGGACAAGCTATCCGGATGGTTCGATCGAAACCGATGGCGGACTGGCATTGCGCTCGCGTGATCTGGCGAAGATCGGGCAGCTCTTCTTGAACAAGGGTCTATGGAACGGCAAGAGAATCGTTTCAGAACAGTGGGTACGTGAATCGACGAAGGAACGACTGAAGTTCGGCAACTTGTTCTCCCGATGGGGATATGGATATCACTGGATGGAGACTGTAACGCGCGTCAGGAATCGGGAGGTGCGCTCGTATTTCGTCCCCGGCGATGGTAACCAAATATTGGCCGTGTTCCCTGACTTGGGCATGGTGATCGTGTTTACCGCTGGCAATTACGGAAAAGATCCAAAGCCGATCTACTATTCAGTATTCGAAGAATTCATCCTGCCCGCGGTGATTCCGGAAGGGTAATAGATGGGCAAAGTGGGTAAGCTGAATTGCCTCATTGTCACTCTCTTTTGGCAATGATACGCTAACGATGAAAAGTTGCCTGGGCGTCAGTTATCTTTCTTTCGTGCTCATCCTAGGGAGCCCTTTCTCCTGCTCCCAGTCAAACCGGCCGTTGGCTGAACAGCTCCAGGCAGCGCTGGAGAACGGAGCTCGGAAATACGATGGTATGGGCGTCTCAGCGGTTGCCGTCTTGCCCAATGGGGAAACGTGGCTCGGTGTGAGTGGAAAGTCTCATGACACCGTTGCTGTCAAACCTGATATGCTGTTTGCCATTGGGAGTATAACAAAGAACGTCGTCGCTGCACTCACGCTTCAACTTGCGGCGGAGGGGAAGTTGTCTCTCGAAGAATCGTTGCACAAGTGGCTCCCGAAGTATCCCAAGGTGGACAGCACGATCACCATCCGTCAGCTTCTCAATCATACCAGCGGCCTGTGTATGTTCCAAGACGCGCGGCGACACTTCATCCTGAATGCTGCTATACTATGCACCGACCTCATTCACCTTTTGCGACCAATCTGCATAAATAGATGTTGACTTCGATTGAATACTGGTTCAGCCAGAGTGCATCAGCCCCGATTTCTGAGGAAAGAGGTATATCCGTCTCGAGAACCACATCCAACAAAATGACGCCATCGAGGATGACACCGCATATTCGGTATGGAGCTGCTCTCCTGATCTTGATTCTGCTCTCCTTCAAGGTTGATGAGGTGTATGCTCAACCACAACGCTGGTTCGATAGGCCCCAGAACGAATGGCCGCAAATTACGCTGGTCAACCAGATCGACTATGTGGGGAAGAAATTCCCTATCGCCGGTTGTTCGTTCCTGCTTGATACCGGCAAGGACACGCTCCTCGTGACTGCCAAGCACATCCTGACGTACTTTAAGTCGGACACAATGAAATCGGTGTTCTTCGCTCACTCACTCAAAGAGTGGAGAGCGTTCCCCAAGAACAATCCGGCCAATGTCGTGGTTGTCGATTCGCTTCTCAATGCGGATTCAACGGAACCCATTGGCCGGATTCCTTCGCATCGAGATTGGCTCCTCTTCTCGATCAGACAGAAATCGAGGAACATTTGGCCGCTGAGACTGAGAATGGATTCACTCCGGCATGGAGAACCGGTCTTCATCGTCGGATGGCGGTACACCGACACTAGCTGCACGCAGAGAATCTATGAGGGGAACTACGTCGAGTCCCAGGAAGGTTCTGTCATCATCTCGACGAAACTGTTGTCCGACAACAGGATGCCCGGGCTCAGCGGATCTCCCGTGATCGACGCCAACGGCTGTGTCATTGGGATCATGTCACAGAAGCACGGAAAACTGGAGCGACTCGGCTCAGTCGACTATCCCAGGAAGATTGTTGAATTGCGCCTGCGCAGATGATGATGAACCCTCTAGAGTGAATTTGGAGGGGAATCCCCTCTTCCCTTTCACTCGATTGGAAGGAGCTTCGTGTGAAGTGTGAAACGATAAACTTGGTCTTTTTGACGCTTCTCGCCCTTGTTTTTACCGCCGGCCTCACGTTTGCGTCCATCGAGTTACCCCGACTCGTTGATGTAGTCCTCAAGGAGACTATCGATACCCCCGATGTCGCAACAGGACTGAACGAGCTGAGCGACTACAAGACGAGCTTGTACCTCGACCATTTCCATCTTCGTGCGATCGGATATGTGAGCCTTACCCTTATTGTTCTCTTAATTGTAGTCGGATTTGCCACCGAAAGAAGTGGTTGGACTGCAGCGGGCGCTCTTGTTCTTTTCCTTCCGGTCTTCGGCCATTTCGCAGCAACGATGTTCTTTCTTGGCGGATTGGGATTCCTGCGGCTTCTCTGGCTGCCCGCACTCGACGTCTCATTCACCCTTTTCCGTCTCGGCGAGATCATCAATGCGCCTTATGAGATTCTGGCATCTATCGATTCCTCAATCGGTCTCAATCTGGGATCAAAGATCTCGTATGGAATCACCGGCCTGGGACTCCTCATCTTCTTTCTTGGAACTCTAACCTGGTTCTATGCAAGGATGCAGAAACGCAATGTGGCGGATTCCTGGGTGTATCGGCTCTCACGACACCCGCAGTACCTGGGGTGGATTGCCTGGAGCTACGGCGTGTTATATCTACCGGGCGAGAACATTAAGCTCTGCTATGGACTCTCGAACACTCTTCCGTGGCTTCTCTCGACGATGATCATCCTTGCCGTCGCCATGCTCGAGGAATTGAAAATGAAAAGGGCGTATGGAGAGAGCTATGAATCATATCGGAAACGTGCACCTTTTCTTATTCCGCTGCCTCGCGTGGTCGCGCAGGTGTTCAACCTCCCTCTGCGTCTGACGTTGAAGAAGGAGTATCCGGACCGGAAACGGGAAATCGTAGCGGTGCTCGGCTTCTACACCTGTCTCTGCCTCGGAGTATCAGCCTTCTACGGAGGGTTCGTCCGTCTGTCCGATGGAAAAACGGAAGTTTCTGCACAACGGGTTGACGACCTCGCACAGATATTGAAGGAAGCAGATAATTTTGGAGAAAAACGGCGGGCTGCGGGCGAACTGGCAAGAATTGGTGAACCCGCCATGGAGTCGCTCATCGCGTTGTTGAATGATCCCGTTCCGCAGGTACGTGCGTATTCTGCAGGAGCACTAGGCGGAATGGAATCGGAGCGAGTGATCACACCGTTGATCGCCTTATTGCACGACAGCGATTCCTACGTCAGGAGAACGGCAGCCGGATCGTTAGGGGGAACCGGCTCACCTCTGGCTATTCCATCCCTTGTTGAGGCAATGCAGGATCCGAAGAAGGACGTTGTAGGCGCCGCAGTACGAGCGTTAGGAGAGATCAAACACCCGGATGTTGTTCCGCACCTGATACGAGCGCTTCGTGATACAACGCTTGGAGCGACCGGACCGGCTGCCGCGGCCCTCGGCGAGCTCGCTGCACAGGAAGCTGTTGAACCTCTCATCCACTGTTTTGAAGACATGCCTACCTGCCCGTATGATGTCGTCGGTGAAGCACTCTGGAAACTGAACTCAGACCGTGCAGTTGATGCATGGATACTCGGTCTCAAGAACGGGAGCTGGTGGTATCCCCGAAGTGCGTGCGCCACCGCATTGGGCAGGATCAAATCCGAAAAGGGGATCGAGCCTCTTGTCAAAGCGTTGCAGGATGAAAGCGAGCAGGTCCGGCGTGCGGCTGTGTTAGCGCTCATGGAGATAGGATCGGAAAAAAACCGTGGGGCGCTTGAAAGGGCAACAGCGGACAGCGACCTGGAAGTACGGATCTACGCAGCGGAGGCGTTGAAAAGAATAGGCACTGGGAAATAGAAAGAGTCTGACCTGACGCGCGACCTCCTGTTGGCCCGTTGTTCCCCTACCCGGTTGCTCTCTGGGAACTCCTTTCTTTAGAACCGAACATCAAAGCCGAATACGTCGAAAAAAGTGGTACAATAGGGCGACCGAGACTACGTCCTTCTCGCTCACTCGTTGCCCGCGCGAACCGTTCAACCGCCGATATTAACCGTTTGTCGGTTACAGTTGGTTCGCCGGACTTAACCTCACCACATTGTACCGCTGCTACAGCCACCGATAATGCACAGGACACCACAGATGAACTCCTCAACGTCAATCAAGCTGTTCTGCATGGCACTTGGCGTAACGTTCATGTGCCAGGCTCAGGAGATGGCGTCCCAGCATTTCGATCTCGTGAAACTGACTGACGGCGTCTACGCAGCAATCGAGAAACCCGGTGGCTCAGCAGTAAGCAACGCTGGCATCATCGATCTCGGTGACGCAGTTCTCGTCTTCGACACGTTTATGTCGCTGCGGGCAGCCAACGAGCTTGCAAAGGATCTCGAGAAGCTGCTTCACAAACCCGTGCGCTACGTTGTGAACAGCCACTATCACAAGGATCACACCTGGGGGAACCAGGTCTTTCTGCCTGGGGCGACGATCATCAGCTCCCGGTGGACAAGGGACGCGCTCCTTGGGAGCAAGGTGCCTGATGTCGGGGACGAGGTCAAAGAGATAGCCGATAAGATCGCTGATCTCAGGTCGAAGGCCGCGTCTGAAAAGGACCCCAAGGAGAAAAAGGAGATACTGCTCTCGGCTGGATACTACCAGGCGTTCCTCAATTCCTACCGGGAAGTGAGAATCACACCTGCAAACCTCGTGAATGACAACGAGCTTACGATTTACGGTAGCAGGCGCACAGCAAGACTTGTTGTGTCTAGCGGCGGATCGACCCGCGGCGATCTCTATCTCTATTTACCGGAGGATGCGATCGTCTTTGCGGGCGACATGGTGATGCTGGGCATGCACCCCTATCTATCGGAGAGCGATCCAGAGAAATGGATCCGAAGCCTCAGAGAGATGCAGAAGCTGCACGTCGCGAAACTCGTTCCAGGCCATGGGCCGGTCGCAGACTCGACCGCGATCGTTACAGTGATTGACTACCTAGAGAGCATTCGGAACCTTGCTGCATCGTTCAAGAGCGAGAAGAGGCCAATCGAAGAGTTCGGAAAC
>Ga0194125_10008524_pt1 | contig 14437 bp, 8 predicted proteins | sample TA2KigC250mmetaG_FD_148626 | JGI IMG/M metagenome (GOLD analysis project Ga0194125, IMG submission 148626) | Freshwater microbial communities from Lake Tanganyika, Tanzania - TA2015034 Kigoma Deep Cast 250m | ecosystem: Environmental > Aquatic > Freshwater > Lake | place: Tanzania: Lake... | reverse complement strand
TATCATGTGAACTGGACCGCCGATGCCCGCTCCGTGGATCACTTCCACGATCTGATCTCGATCAAGGGGCTCGAGCTCATGGATGCTCGCAGACGAAAGCCCAAGAAGGTCCGCGATGGTGGCGCGTTCTCCAGGCCACGAGCTAGCCAGGATGGAGAACTCGATACCACGTCCGGCCCGCATCTGCAGGAGCGTCATAAGTAGCTCGGTGTTGGTATGCGCATCGTCAATAATGAGCGTGCAAGGTTGTTGTGCCCGTATCGCAGCCGCGATGGCACCACGGTCCCTGTCCACCACAAAGAGACCGCGTCCTTCGCGGGCGAGCTTATAGAGGAGAAATGTCTTGCCCGATCCCGGTTGCCCGACAAGGAGCTTATCGCCAGTCCCTGAGCGAAGCCACCCCAGATCTGCCTCACGCCCGATTAGAGGTTGATCTAGCAGCGGCCGTGTTGTCAAGGGCACAACAGAGAGCGCCGGTGGGGTGCCAGTGATACCCAGTAGATCACGACACCATTCAGGTCTGCGGTAGAGCAGATCCGCTATGGCGACTTGATCGTGTATGTTGACAAGCTGAAAGCCGAGCCTATTCGCACGGTGAAAGAGATTCTGTTTCCTTTGGGGTGTGAGAGGACGTGATGTGGCGAAGACTGCTTTCCTGCGCTGTCCACCATGTGCAACATATGATTCCAGGCTACGGGTGAGGTTGCGCAGAGCATCGACGCCAGTCGTGCATACCAAGGGGAACGGTTCACCGAGCCCGTCAGCAATGGCTCCGTCCATGCCTGAATCGCTACCTCCCTTGATCGGAGCCACTGATGGGTAGGCTTCCCTGAGAAGATCGCATGCGCAATGCTCAAACAGATCGGCATCTAGCGATCCGCCTAACCCAGCAATTATGCGTTGGTAGAATTCATCGCGCATCAGTGATTCTCCGGGGTAGATTGCTCGGAGTGCGATTATGACTCAGCAATTCGCCAGACGAACCCGCTGAAGATCTCTGTGATGGAATGGTAGTCACCTTCTGCATCTCGTTCGAACATCGACCAGATACGAAAGACCGGCCAGTTCCTGAACGCAAGCACATTGGCCTTTGCCAGCGCGTTACACAGGCCATCATCGTTTTGGAGAGCGTTCCAGTAGCGTTCCAGGCCCGCCGCGAGGAGGGGCTTCAGAGCGTGCACCAGCTCGTAGTCGAGGTCTCGTACGCCACGCAAGGGTTGCGGATGGGCAACCGCCTGTCCATGGACTGCGAAGTTGCGGAGTGCAACGAGATCGGTGACGGAGTACCTGGCTGCCCTGGTCTCAACCACGATCATGAGAGGGGACGTCTTCCCATCGTCGCCAGAAGCAATCCATCTAAATCCGGTCTCAATGCAGCTACCTGACCTTCCACCGGTATCGCGCTCGCCGCTGATGCACCGTCCCAGAAGGTCGACACCCGAAGTAAGGATGCCATAAGCGGGCAGGTACGTGATGGCTGGATTCGGCGAAGATCGCAGCAGTATGGCGATGCTCTCGCACAAGTCGTGAATTACGCCGAGTACATAACCTGCCTTGATGGTCAGGGGACAGAAATCCGGGTTGCCCCCGACCGCAGCATTGAGATCCTGCCACTTGGCGCTTTCAGCAGGCCAATGCCTAAAGTGAACAGTGGGATGTTGGAGTTTCACGTTGACGGGAGCTGCCATGCCCATGACCTCCGGGCTGTCTCATGATGCTTTCATCTGCCGGCTTCACCGGGATCTATTCAGAATACCGGTCACGGAAGGTGCTCAGCTCGCCTCTACAGCATGCGAGCTCAACTAGCGCCCATTTGCGCAAGAGATCGCACTGTTTTGACTGCCTGCGCAATGCTACCAGCGGCCTGCCTGATCTCATCTTCAGTTGTGAAACGCCCCAGTCCGACACGAATGGTGCTGTAAGCCTCTTGCCGCGAAAGACCAATCGCTTGAAGCACATGGGATGGCTCCAGGGCACCGCTAGTGCAAGCTGAGCCTGTGCTTAGGGCCAAGTCAGGAGCGTGAGCAATGATAGCGTCGGCGTCTAGACCTACAAACGTGAGGCTGCTATTCCCAGGCAATCGGTCATCCAGCGCTCCGTTGCGACGCAAGTCTGGGATATCCGACATGAGAAGGGCCTCAAGTTGATCTCGTAGCGCGGCGACGCGACGTGCCTCCTTTGGCAGGGTGCCGAGGCACAGTTCGCAGGCCTTCCCCAGCCCGACGATCCCCGGAACGTTGAGAGTGCCCGGTCGCAGTTCCTGTTCCTGGCCACCGCCGTAGACAAGTGGTTCGAGCGGTAACGCGTAAGGACCGCCCCGGACGTATAGCGCCCCCACGCCTTTGGGACCATAGAGTTTGTGGGCACTGATCGACAGCAAGTCGACGTTCCATTCATCTACATCGACTGGAATCTTACCAACCGCTTGGGCAGCATCCGTGTGAACGAACGCTCCATGTTCATGAGCCCACTTCGTCATCGTGGCTAGATCTTGGATAGTCCCGATTTCGTTGCTGGCTGCTTGGATCGACACCAGCAATGTCTCATCGGTGATGGCTGCGTGTGCGGCTGCCAGGTTCACCTTTCCTGTCGGGCTGACCGGCAAGATGGTCACATCAAAACCCTGGCGGCGAAGCGCGATGCACGGCTGCAAGACGGCCTTGTGCTCGACTGCGGTTGTGACAATCCGCCGTCGATTGTCGCTCGCGCCGCGCGCCAAGCCGAGAATAGCCAGGTTGTTGCTCTCAGTGGCTCCGGACGTGAAGACGATCTCTCGCGCCTGCGCATGGATCAGGGCCGCCACTTGTCCGCGAGCGCGATCCACGGCTTGCGCCGACAGCCGTCCGGGGCGGTGTGAGGCGCTCGATGGATTGCCGAAGTCCTGCCTGAAGTACGGCAACATCGCATCGACTACCTGCGGATCGCAAGGCGTAGTAGCATGATAGTCGAGATAGATCGATGGTTCCCTGCTCACGTTACCTCACCGCGAATTGTGACCTTCTTGAACTCAGGATCCATCTTACAGAGTTGATCCCGTACAGCCTGACGAAGCTGGACAGCAGGTTCGACGCAGTGTCGCAGGAATTCATCTGGTGTCGGCTGCAGATCTGGAAATAGCAACCGCATGTATCCGGCTGCAAGTCTCTCGATAGCTTTGCGATCGCGCATATCGTCTGTACCCGCCAGGCGCATGTGCGCCGACACATACTCAGCGTATCCGCCGCGATCTCTGAGGGCGTGCAATACTTCACTGAAGAAGTCGGCCTTAAAGCCGAGACCTCGTGCGGGTGTATTGGTCGTGACGCGGGGTAACCGCCAGCCTGGTATGATGCCGTGCAATCTATCGATGAAGGCAGTCTCTTGCAGGAAGTCAGGCAAGTTGTAGAAAAGCACAGACTGTGCTGGCAATCCGGCCGTATCCAAAGGAATGTTGCCTAGCAAGATAAGTCCCGCGTCAGCGGTGGCCTGTTGCCTTCCGCGTGTATATCGTCCAGACTCGAGGTAATCCTTGAGTACACCGATAATCTCGCCTGGATTGTCGAAGGAGATTGTCTGAGCCTCATCAAAGACGACAACGTCATATTGGGTGAGCAGCCCGGGGGTTTGGCTTGCCAGATTATAGAAGAGAACGGCTGCCGAGATCTTTCCTCCACTCACAATCCGAGCATAGCGTGACATGTTCTGGAAAACAAACGACTTTCCTGTGCCCTTTGGCGCGAGCTCGATCAGGTTCACACGCGGTTGAACAATCGGTACCAGGCGGGTCAGCAGGATCATCTGTTGCTCTGGCGAATAGACCTCGGGATTGGACCCCATGCTGTTGACCAGCAATTCACGCCATTCTTGCAGGTTGAAGCCCGATCTCTCCTGGCAGTAATAGTCCAGATCCAGCTTTGCAACCTGCATAGGTTTGAATTCAGACAGCCAGACCTCCCCCTGCGATTTTCGATCCATCGGATCAGGTGGATGATACGTAAGGCGACCAGCTCCCCACAATCCTCCACCAAGCAAGTTGGGGAAGCGATCGAGGGTGGTACCATCCACAAACCCAGTTTCGTCGATGCACGGGATGCGCACCTTGCGCTGATTATCTTTGAGATCCACGAAGGCGCTGAACTGATCCAGCAGCGTGATTGTTTCGCCTTGCGCCAGGCGATGCTTGATCGACTCTTTCTGGTCCTTGCGCGGCAGGTGCTCTTCGATGAATCTGTTGATTTGGTCCTGGGATTCAGACGTCAGCTTTCCACCGCGACAAAAGCGATCCACCAACCACTCGCCGACGAAGGTTGGGATGCTTCGTTGTAGCATCCCGGAGTTCAGGAAGAGGCCCTTATCGATGCAAGCTTCGCCGAAGACGCTGCGCGCCTTGCTTTCGAAGGTTCGCCCAGGAGTTTGTGGTTCAGGCATTGAACATCTCTCCAAAGTCATCCATTGCTGGGCGGTATAGTTCTGAGACACTGATCTGCAGAGGCTCCCAGACCACTGCCTGTTGTCCAGCGAGTAGATACCTACCAGTGCAAGTGATTCTCGCTATTCCATCCTGAATCTCCAAGTCCGGCTCAAGCTGTATTGTGCGTTCCTCCGTGACGACTTCGTGGCGGGCGGGTACTTCAACTGGATTGAAGCGAATGTTGTACTCTGGCAAATACAGGGCCAAGTCCTCAATGGTTGTATCGAACGGATTGCGCACAAGAATGGCGATTTGGCCAGGACGACCACGTCGCAGCGGTGGTGTGGCCTGGGTGAGGATGATCCGCAGAGGCTCACGTTCGGAAATACCTGCTACGATCAGACTCACAACGGTTTCCTCTGGAGAGAGGCCGCCATGGACGAAGGCTCGCGGTTTGGATCCGACAAAACGTTGGCCGCGGGCCGCAGCCACAGTGAAGGGGAGCCCGCAGTCGGCGCCTTCCAGTTTGTGCCAGTCAGTTGTGTTCAGTCCGGCAGTCTGGCTGACAATGACATAGCGCCAGTGTTCGTCAGGCTCTGTCCCGAGGGTAGCTGATGGAGGTGGCGAAATGATCTGGCTGTCAGCGTTTGGATGGGTGGAGCCGTGGTCGGTGCTCACTACCAGTCTTGCAGGACCGGCCTGCCTCATGCTGTGCAACACCCCGGCAATCTTCAGTGCTAGATTCTCCATCGCCAACATCATCTGTTCTTCACGTTCGAAACCAGGTTGTTCCGGCGTGTGAGCTAATACATCGAGCGAATTGTAGAGAAACACGACCAGGGATGCCGGGCCAGCAATGGCCTGTTCGACCTGACTAAAGGAAGTACAGTAGGAGATTTGCTGTACGCCCCGCTCTCGCCAGAGTTCGCGGCACGCGCTCTCGTCATCAGGGAAGTGCCGACAATCCACCGGCAGGCGTCCAGCAAGCATGGCTCGACGAGAGATAGAAGTCGAACTGGGCAGCATGGCCAGCATACGGCGACTGTCCAGAAGTTGGAGTCCTGCGCTAAGCAACGCGGATTGGAATTCCCAACGCCACAAGCCGCTCAGATTGTCGATCACCAGCCACAGCACGCGCGCCCCATCTTTCAGTTGCTGTTCAACAGTCTTGTAGGTCGACATTACCAGCTTGTCGAAAGAATCCCTAAGAATGCTGGGATATGCTTTGGCAAGCCAGTCTTCGAAGGCCAGACCCATCTGGGCGACTTCTTCGTCTTGGTGCTTTGTTCGGAGCATCCAGCGCCGATAGGGCATATACTGAGTGTCCGCCCATTTTATCCGGTCAGCAACCCCGCGCTTGACTGGAGCCATCGGCCTGACCGGCGGGAGATCGCGGTACAGTCTATCGGTAAGGTTACGAGTTCCAGGCAACGCTCCGAACTTGGCGACCACTGCTGCGACCAACTCCGGAGAGCAATGCACCAGATTCTGCCGCAGATGGCGCAGAATCGCATCACGCTCGCCAGTCAGCTTTCCCGACATTTCGGCCATTGCCTTCACTGTGATTTGATACAAGGCTGCCTGTCGATCTGTCAAGGAGCGTCTTTCGGCTTGCGGGAGCGCGGGCGGGGTCGTGGTCACACGAGGCGGGTATGTTATCTCCGCCGTGCATTTTTTGAGTACGCTTTCAGCTACTTCTTGTGCGTGCCGGCACTCGCGTGGAGTCAGTCGCGCCCCGCTGTGCATCACTGCATTGCGAAGGGAGCGGAACTCATCAAGCATCCCTAGTGCCGCCTCGTGGTCACCGAAACGTAAGGCGAAGATATCCCAGTCATGAGCGATGAGCGATCTTAATTCGCCGATCTCGGCATATTCGATTGGCTCCGGTCCGCGTGAAAAGGGGCTTCCTTCATCTGCTTCGCGGCTCTGCTGCCAACGAGCGCGCAACTCCGATGGCACTCGCGCCATCCACAGCGGCCCATCGACTCGGCTGAGATCAAGGCGCACGGCATCGCGTAGGGCGACCTCCGCACGATTCACGGCTCCGAAGGCGGCTCCAAGAGGGTCTATCGCCTCATTCATTTCTGCGCCCCCTGGGTGAGTTGCTGTAGGCATCTGCCCCAGTATGCTTCTGCCTTGCGCGACAAGGCCTTTTCAGCCTTTGCGGGCAGAGACAGTGCCCCCAGCTTGTTCGCAATCTCCTGAAGGCCAGCAAGATACCACCCTTCCTCTTCCAACCATCGTCGCCGCATAGCCTCTTCGTACGGGGCAAGGACTTGCCAGCTGCAGAGGAACAGAGTCGTCTTGTGCGGGTTTTCTTGCAGTCTAGTGTAAGCGTCACGCAGCAAGCCATCGGCTTGGTCCCGCCAGCCGTTGAGGCGATGGTCTGCCAATGATTGTAGCTCAGGCGCAACGCTGTTTTCCGCCAACCATGAGATCAGACGGGTCAGATGCTGATAGGACGGGTGTTCCTCGGCCCACACTGGGTTGAGAATTGCACCCAGCGCCCACGCGATAGCATCAGTTACGCGACCGATAGGGGGCGATAGTTGCAGCAGGCCGAATCGTTGAATCAGCCCAGGCTCATCAAGTTCGGGCGGTAGGAGGGCCAGCCTGAGTCGATCGCGCAGGAGGGTGACCGGGTCCTCGTGCAAAACCGTCACTCCGGGGAACCCTTCCATATCCCAGAACCACTCGTCACACAGCCGGGTTATGACGAAAACCTCCAAATCGGCCTCTGGATGTCCCAGCTCCCGACGCAGCGCCTGCCGAACGTTTGCGTAGTCGTCTACCCGCTGCAACATAATCGCGCCGGGGTGATCTGGCGAAACAACATGACCCAGGTGAATCGTGATCACGCGCGTAGCTCCTGCAGCAAAGCCTCCAACACCTGACACTGTTGTTCACGTGTAAGCCCCAATCTGCTCAGAGCTTCTCTGACTTTGTCACTTGCGGCTTTCAATGGATTTGCGACTGGTGCGTCTGGACTTACGATTGGCGGCCGCCCTTCGCCGCTAACAGAGACGAGGACCTGTGCAGGTGCTGCTGGCTTTTCAGGACGGTCCCTGGATATGTCGGGCGGTGTTACGCTAGCAGGCGGTGTCCAACTCTCGACAGCTTGCTTCAGACGCAGAACACGCTCCACGAAAAGGCTTACTTGATCGTCGCTGGTCCACGTGTCCGCACATGACTGCATCAAGGCCTTGGGCAAGGTTATCAGCAACCGTGCCCTGGGGTCACCCACCTGATCGATAGCTAGCATCAACGGTTTAGTCTCACCGGAATAGCCGTGGGTCAGCTGTGGCGCGCTCAGCCCGTTGTACCAGGCCCGGCCGGCTTTGTCGAGATCGTCGAGTGTCACCCCCGTTGCCCCAAACACCTCACATAGCTTCTCTTGAGCGATGCGCATTCGTCGCGGAGCTACGTCTTGTAACTCCTCAACGATTGGTCTAAGCCCATCCAGAATCTGCTGAGTTGTCTCCCTGGTCCATACGTTACCCGTCGAAATACCGAGACGTTGTGGAAGCTCCGTCGTCAACATTGGCTTGCCGTCGGGCAGCCTGCGATCACTCAGCCATTGCCTTAGTTCCCAAGCGGCTTGGCTCACATCGATCGAGTCGCGGGCGGCAGCAGGCAGACGCCTGTACCACTCGAGCATCGCGTCTTTGCCGCGATCCCATGGCCCTTTGGTTGATGGCCCTCCTGTCACAGAGCTAAGCAGCTTCGTCAATTCCTCGACATATTGACGCTGCTGGGGATCGATCTCGTAGAATAGTGAAACATGATCATCCGCGTTCTTGACGAAATTGGGGATGTTTTCCGCGACTATCTCCTCCCGACGAGGATCGCCACGTCGTGTTGGCCCCACATTGGAGAAGACCGCCACCTGATCTGTGATCGTCCGAAGAGCTGCCGCAACAAGGAGTTCTGTGAGCGGAGTGCTGAGCCCATAGGGAGGCGCCATGAGTCTGCAGATCATCGGACCGAGCGGGACTGGATCACGAGAAGTCAACTGATTCCGCATATAGCCCCAGATCTCTTCCAGTATGGATCCGACAGGTGCTCTCTCTCGCACTTCGAATACCTCGGCCTGTCCGAGGTCGCCCTTCTTCTCCAATAGCTCGGTTTCGCGCAAAGCGGCTCGGAGCATGCGTTCGTTGGGAGGTCCTCCACTCTTCTGCAATACGATGGGGCCACTAGCGTCGAGCAGCTGCTTGATCGCTTTTTGGCGGTCCGCCTTGCGTTCTCTCTTCCCCCCACTGAGGGCGACAAGGCTTTCATCGTTTACCCTTGGGGTTTTGCTGAAGACAGTCTCCAAGATAGCACTGATGAATGCATCTTCGCCTCCACTGGGCACCGAGGCGTTGACGTTTCTGTCGTAGTACCAGGAGAAATTGTCGGCAGATCGATACTGCTGCCATTGTCGGCCGATCTCTGCCTCGCGATCTTCGGCACGGCGCTTGACGTCATCGGGGTCTACCGGGCTGCCTTGGACCTTGAGCCCTTGTTCTCGGATCCTTTCGATGGCTGCCAGGTCAAACAGGGCTTCCCCGCCGCCAAAAGGCTGTCTGGGAACAGCGACTATGAGCTGCAGCGAACCGGTTCCCCCGCTGAGGTGAGCGCGAGCGGCTTCGATTTCGGATAGGCTCTCCGCAAGAACGAACAGGATCAATGCATCACCTTGGTATGAGGCGCGATCAGGGATGTACCATTTCTGAATGCGTTCCAAATACGGCTCAAGGTTGGCCAGATGTCTTGCGATGACCAGCTCAACGGCCGCGACGCGTGGTGCACCGTGAAGATTTTCATACTCGTGTGCCGCGACTGTTTTCAGCTCTGTGCAGACCCTTAAGAGGTCAAAGACCGTCAGGTTCCCTGTGCGAGCCTGTTCATCGCGAGTGATTTGGATTGCTTCATAGACATCAATTTCGCCTGTCGTCCGGCGGCGCAATTCGTATTGGCCATTGATCTCACGAAAGCGGATTACGCGCTGTTGAAGAAGCAAATCCAGCATGTGACCCACATCTTCCGCCTCGGCAGACGTACTGCTGGCAAGCGCAGTCAGGACAGCGCGGGTACGGGGCAGCGCGGGCTGTTGAACGATTTCGAGGATGGCCAGAGTCTCGACCAGGCGTTTCGCCAGAGATGAGGGCGGACTACTGGCCAGTGCATCGTTTCGGGCTAAGAGAATGGGGCGGTATTCCGCTCGCTCCTCAATCCCGTTCTTGAAATAGGTGAGAAGTTGGTCTGGCGTGTACAGGTTCAAGGCGCCCAGACTGGCCTCAACAGGCGCCTGGGTGATGAAAGCCCGCAAACCTCCCGGTTCATCAGAATCCAGGAATTTGAATGTGGTGCGATTGGCTTGGCCGACGCGTTGCGAGAGCCAGGGCAAACAAAAGACTGTCGCTGGGTGTAGGGGATAGCAGCCAGTAACCAGCTGATCGCGGATCCAGGTCTGGTCTTTCCCTGGGAAAAGATCGGCGTTTACTGCCCAATCCTGCCACCGTTGCAGCGCTCGTTCAATTCGGGACCACATCTCAGCGCGGTCTGTTGAGTCCAGTCGTGGCAGGATCACGGAATCAATCATATCAATGGTTTCAGTTTGACCGCCTGCCATGCTCAGCGAATACTCATTACCGATGAACCGTCCGGCTAGTTTTGTGAATTCGTCGCGTGAGCGATAGCCTGCCGCATAGTCCGCAAGGGTACGATGAGCGATGAGCACCAGATGAACTTGATCTTCGCGGCTACGTTTGCAGAACTGAACAAAATCCTGAATCTCTCGAGCCTCTCGACCATCAGGGTCGCGAGCGATTGAGCTGAGATAGCCGCCAAACTCATCGGCGACGAGGACAATCCCGGCCATGTCGTGTTCCCGTCGCACGTGGCGAGATGCCTCCAAATACACGTCTTTCGGTGTGCCGTAATGCTCAGGACGGAAATCAGTGAGAACGATGCTTCGATATACCCGGCAGAATATATCATAAGCCTCACTGTCCAACCCTCTGAGCCGCAGCACAAGCCTGTGCGCGTCGGTGAATTGCCGTTGGAGCTCACGCTCCAATCGGAGATTCATCTCTGGATCCTTAGCCCATTTCTCGATGAAGTCCGCGGCGGTCGCAAATCGCGTCGGGAGCTGGTAAGGGAAGTTTTCCCGGTCCAGTGCCTCTTTTAGAGCTACCAACAGGCTATGGTTGAAACCTTCTGGGTCCGTAGTGGGTTGGACGAATACGACGAGAAAACGGGATGGGAGAGCTGCGCGACGAATCCTCAATTCGTCTGCAGCTTTTGGATCACTAGCGCTCAACTTCGCTTCGAACGGTTGCAGCAATGTATCACCAGGTAGCCTTCCCAGCACGTTCGCCAACAGCAAGCCGAAATGTGACTTGCCGGCGCCGTATTGCCCAGTGATGAGATGTACGCGTTTATCGGAAACAGGCATGAGTCCTTGGATGATGCTGATGAGTGCCTGCCGCGCTGGACCAGTTGGAATATAACCCTGGACCTTCTGAGCGTTGACTTCAGGTTGCTTGTAGTCGGCAGCGATATCTACCTCGGCCGTATAGGTGGGTGAGATCATCACGAGTTGATTGATTAGTGGTTGATTCATGTGATTCACTCCATGAGACTCAATGTGCGATCAAGCGGGAAACCGCTTGCCTGCACCAGGGGAACAAGATAGGTAGCCAGAACCACCGGCGACCGTACGCTTAGCTCGGCAGCTAAGCGGAAGAACTCCTGAGCGCGCGGTTTGGGGAACGTGGCAAGTAGCGACTCGATGCCTTCAACGATAATGGGTGATGGGCTATCGTAGGCCTCGTTATGCAGCCAGGCGATTAAGTCATCTGCGGTGAAAACTCCTAACGGTTTTGGTGAAGCATCGTTCAGCTTCGGCAGTAGTTCGCCTATTAGGTCAATATGGGTCAAGCCGAGTTCTGCGGCAAGTGAAGAGGCGAGATTCGCCCGCAGATCGCGCGAGCTGAGCAGCCAAACTCCCACCCGTTTGCGTTCTGCTCTGAGCGCTATCAGCCAGGTTTGGACTTTTTGCAGGGTGCTCATTCGGATTGACCTACCTAGACCTGTAGTATTGCTCTAGTATTTCAAGCGGACTCGCGTGGCCTACATAGGCTACGCCATCGATATCGGCAATTCGGGCAATCGAGACCAAGCCAAGGGACTCCAGCTCAGCGAGTCCACGGCGCAGCGCTTCTTCCGGTATCCGCATTGTGATGCCAGGGCTGCCAGTCTCGTGCAGCAGACGACGGATTTCGGTTGTGGTCTCAAGATCGTGTCGGCTTCGACGGTCATAGAGGCAGTAGCCGAGCACCGGGGCGGGCACGTCTTGTATCTGTCGAACTACATAGCCAGTGCCGCGCGCCTCCAGCAGGCCGAGGGCCTGAAACGCTCGTCGCTCTGTGCCCGCATATGTGCTGAGAAACAACCCGCGGTCGCTTCTGAGTTGTTTGGGGCTGCTTTCAGCGAATTGGGGTTGGTCGAAATAGGCCTTGAGATCCTCCGGGCTGAACGAATCGCGTCCGGGCAAGAAATGGTTGATCGCTTCGTACCATACCGTGGCTTCAGGATTAGAAACTAGGACGTAATGGAGCACGCACAATGTCGCCCTATCTGTTAGGCTTGGATCGGCTCGCCACAGCAGTTGGCCCAAAGAGGAGAGTTGGCCAGTGTGAGGATCGCGTAAGTCCAGATACTTGAGCCAGCTGTTCAGCCCCTGCACCTTCTGGCCTCCGATGCCAAGCTGCGTCTCCGTTTCGCTACGCCCAGCATCTGGACAGTTCATGTAGAACTGAAGTGCACGGCGTGTGAGATCCAAGTCAAGGCCGAATGTTCTGGGCCAACCGACGTTCATATCTACCCCCTATGGCGACCGCTAAGAGTCATGCTCAAGCCACTGCCGGACTCGTTGTGCCAATTCGTGTGTGAAATCATCAACGCCGCATGCGCCTGTCTCGCTGACCTGAGTGGAATGAGACTGCTGGGTGGTGTCTCGCCACGTAGCCAGACCATATTGAGCTGGACCCGTTTTGGTGAAACGCGGATCCATTCCCAGGTACATTTGAATCGAGGATCTTTTCGCCTCACGGCGCTCGTTTACCAGGCTGAAGACCTCATCGATCTGAAGTGGATGTCCCGCTTCTTGCAGTACCTGTTCAATCAGGTCAACGTATTTGGTGGGCCGATCGGGCAGATCGGAGTGGCTCTCACGCAGTCCGAATGTTCCGGGTCCTGTACGCACAAACAGGTTGGTCATACGCTGCAAATGAGCCAGGACATTTCGCTCAGACTTGCGTGTATCATCCGGTAATCGTCCATTAAGCTCTTTGGCTAGTTCGGTGAAATGTGCGGATCGGCCAAGCCGACGCAGAATCATCACAAGATCGTCCCCAATGTGCCGTTCCCAAGATTCCAACCCCCAGAAGTCACCCTCAACGTTTACAAAGTCCGGGATCGCCTGTAAGCATACGCGAATCAGGTCCGCATCTGCTTGCTGACCTGTTGAAGTACTCTGTTGCATCACACGAACGAGATCGGGAAAACGGATTGGTGCGCCGGCTGTCCTCAAGATGCGACGAATATTGTCTAGTGCAAGACTGACTTCTATCCGCGTGGGCGCATACATGAGAACATCGGTGTCTTTCTGATATCGTGCGCACCCGTTGACTCCTTCAATGAGCAGCATGACTTGGCCGCGGGTCAGGCTACTGTCAGGTGGCAGGTATTCGGATAGCTCGACCAGAAGGGCAGAGGCAGAAACGATTCGCGCGTCTTTGATGGCTTCTTGGCAGAGCCAGACGAAGGCGCCAAGCACCTCATGCTGGTTTATTCTCTCCTGGAGCTTTCGAAGTGCCTTTGCTTCGATCTGCTGGATCCTGGACCGGGTAAGTATCAGCTGATCGGCGACCTCCTGCATTGAGAGCCCTGGGCCACCATCAACGGCAAATCGAAGATTGAGAACTCGTCGCTCGCGCTCATCCAATGTGCCGAGAAAGCCCTGCAATAAGCCTTCCCAGTTTTCCTGCGCCAAATGAAAGAAAGCTGTGGGGGATGGTCGTCGGCGCTGCACTTCATCGGTACAATCCGACTGAGCCGAAAGCCACTGGACATAATAACAGACATCGGAGATCAAGGCTTCGAAGGTATCAGCAGTGAGAGTCTCCTGCAATTGTGTACGATCAGCAAGAAAGACACGCAAAGCAGTCGTGAGTCCGGTACGTTGCAGGTGGTCGCGTGCGGATTTGGAGACGGTCAATCTCGCGGCGGAGATCTCTGCCAGAGGACAGCCCAGACGCAGCAGGAAGCCTACGCTTTCGCGTCCAACGATGGTTTCGTCAGGCAGGGGCACGAGCGAAGGCAGATGCCTCGCCCGCAATTCTAGGTCCAAGGCCCTAACAGCATCCCAACTCTGTCCACTCTCTAGCATCATAACCCAGGTTTTCTTTTGCCCCTGGGCCAGCGAATCGTGCGCGGGTCGGAAGAACCGTCCTTTGGCACGATCTCTGCCCCACGGTCCTGTCTCGATGACGCGTGCTGGTCCCTGATCGGGATGATTGGTGAGATAGTTGTTGAGAGCATCGCGTAGGTCTGCTAGTGACTGCCGCCCGAGGTTTCGAACCTCCAATAACTCATCATCATCCATGTCGAGCAATTGCTCGACGCGGTCGTAGCCGGCCCGTATCAGAGCGTTATAACATCGCTTGGGCAGATCCAGTTCGTCCAAAGGTGCACCAGCGGTGAACGTCTGCCGTTGCACGGTAGGCGGATTCTCGGTCATGTCAAGTTCGGCAACAATAGCGGCCGAGATGTGATAGAGAAAGGAAAGTGCTTCCCACACTTCAGCGGCCACCGTAGGGTTGAGGCTTTTGAGGAAAGGGATCTCAAGATTGGCCGGATCGGCAAAGTAGCCCAGTGTGAAGATGCCACGTTCGTACAAGGCTAGAATCGTCTGCTCAGAGAATCCCAATTCTCCCACCGGAACTGGCAGGAGATCGTCAGTCGGCAGTGTTGGAGAGGGCTGCGCTGAAAGGATCT
>Ga0194125_10008517_pt1 | contig 14443 bp, 13 predicted proteins | sample TA2KigC250mmetaG_FD_148626 | JGI IMG/M metagenome (GOLD analysis project Ga0194125, IMG submission 148626) | Freshwater microbial communities from Lake Tanganyika, Tanzania - TA2015034 Kigoma Deep Cast 250m | ecosystem: Environmental > Aquatic > Freshwater > Lake | place: Tanzania: Lake... | reverse complement strand
GATTAATTATAGCATTAATTAATAAAAAAATTTTTTAATATATCAGGATTCAAAAGGTTATTTAAATCTTCTAACAGGATTAAATATAAGTAAAAATGGATTTTTATAATTTTGTAAGTTTTATAGGAATATTCGCTTTTATGTTCGCCGCATGGTTATTTTCTAACAACCACAAAATAATAAACTGGCGCGTGGTAATCTGGGGAGTAATTTTTCAATTAATCTTCGCATTTATTATATTCAGATTCCCTGCGGGCGTAGGTTTTTTTAATTACGTGAACAATATAGTTATTAGAATCTTTGCCTTTGCAAAAGAGGGGATATATTTCCTTTTTGGGCCTCTTGCAATATCGCCTGGTATCAAAGGCCCGAATGGCGAAGAGTCTATAGGTTTTATTTTAGCAATACAGGCGCTTCCCACAATTATTTTCTTTTCATCCCTAATGGCTCTTTTATATCATATAGGTTTTATGCAGATGATTGTAAGTGTTTTTTCTAAGTTATTTGCCAGACTTATGAAAATAAGCGGGGCAGAATCACTGTGTAGCGCAAGCAATATATTTGTGGGCATAGAATCAATGTTGACTATAAGGCCTTATATTGAGACTATGACAAAGTCTGAGTTCTGTACGATACTCACAGCTGGAATGGCAACTGTTGCCTCAACCGTTTTGGGCATATATGTAAGTTTCTTACAAGATACGTTTCCTACAATAGCAGGCCACTTAATCTCTGCATCAATATTAAGTGCTCCAGCAGCTATTGTTATGTCAAAACTGATTTTTCCTGAAACAGAAAAGCCTAAAACGATGGGAGAACATATAAAGGGAGAATATCTGTCCTCTTCAAATTGGATAGAAGCCATTATTAGAGGTGCAAATGAAGGAGTAAGACTCTGCGTAGGGATATGCGCTTTGCTTCTGGCTTTCTTAGGACTTTTAGCAATGGTGAATGGTGCTTTGTTGGGGGTAGGAAAACTGTTTCATTTAGAACTATCCCTCCAGGGTATTTTGGCATATTTATTTAAGCCACTTGCCTTTTTCTGCGGAATTGCGCCAGAGGATGTGAATCTAATTTCCAAGTTGTTTGGAGAAAGGGCAATCGTAACAGAGATGGTGGCGTATCAGCATTTAGCCGAGTATATAAGAGAAGGTCTTATTTTATACCCACGCTCTGTTGTGATTGCATCTTATATTCTCTGCGGATTTTCTCATATTGCATCGCTTGCTATATTTGTAGGTGGAACCGCAGCGCTTGCACCAAAAAGAGCGAGGGAAATTGCCTCACTTGGATTTAGAGCCCTCTTTGCAGCCACCTTAGCTTGCCTTATGACGGGCGCTGTAGCAGGTATATTTTTCTATTCCAATCAAACAGTTATCCTAATACCAAGATAATGCCCATTTTTATATATGCAGATAAATAAGGTTCTCGCGCGTTCAATATTGAATAAGTCCAAAATTACAAATTATACTATAAATTGTTATACCGGATGTCAGCATTCCTGTATATATTGCTATGCAAGATTTATGAGAAGGTTTACAAATCACAAAGAAAGATGGGGAAGTTTTGTGGATGCGAAGGTAAATGCGCCTGATTTATTGGAAAAGCAACTTAATAGACCAGATGTTAATGGTGAGGTAATGATGTCTTCTGTATGTGACGGCTGGCAAGGGCCAGAAGAATATTTTAAGCTTTCCAGAAGATGCCTTGAGATTCTACTCGTTAAATCAAAATTATCTGTAACAATCCTGACAAAGAGTTTTTTAATAAATAGGGATTTTGATATTTTGGAAAGGTTTAAGGAGAGGATTAATTTAGGGATTACTATAACCACCTTAGAGCCTTCTATTCAACGTCTTATTGAGCCCTACTCATCAAAGACAGACGAGAGATTAAGTCTACTAAAAGAGGCTAAGGATAGATTGATAAATACCTATGCATTCGTTGGACCACTTATACCCGGCTTTTCAGATACCGAAGAAAGCTTAAATAATATCTTTAAGCATCTTGGTTTGTTAGGTATATCAAAGATTTATGTAGATAAATTGAATTATTTTAATTGGTTTTATAGGGATATTAAAGAAATCCTAAGGCCGAGGTATCCAAAAACATTCAATATATATTTTGAGCCATTAAGGAATCCCATTAAAGTGGATTTTTATACAAGAGATCTTGAAAACAGGGTTAAAAAAATTGCTAAAAAATATAACCTCGAGGATAGAATAAGTATATTATTTTGTTGATATGAAATATAATTTTATTGTAAAATACATTAAATCGTTCCATTTTGCTATTTGGAATTTTGTAAATTTTGATATTTGGATTTAAACAAAAAGGGGGTGTTTAATATGGCTTTTGCAAGAAGGGTAAAACAGATAGTCGCAGTTACTCCCAACAGGATAGGTATGTTTGCAGAGTTGAGCTCTGCGATATCGGATATAAGCGTAAATATAATAGCCCTATGCGCCTATGGCGTGGCTGACAAGGCAAACTTTATGATTATAACAGATAATAATCAAAGGGCTATCTCTGCCTTAAAAGCAAAAAGGTATGAAGTGGTGAAGGAAGAGGATGTAGGAGTGATTAGTCTTCCAAACAGAATAGGTGAGGCAAGGCACCTTGCTGATAAATTTGCAAAAGCAAATATTAACCTTGAATATTGTTATGGCACAACAGGGGATAGCAAGGAATCGCTATTTGTATTTGCTACTAAAGAATTGGATAAGGCAATCGAGGTATTAAATAAATAACGAACAAAGGTATAAAGCGTAGAACAGAGTGTTAAGTAATTCCATCTGCACCACAAAGGCGCAAATTTTTCTCATCTTTTAGATGATAGTATAAATAGCACAATAATCACCTGCCCTGTAAGGTTTTAACGCCTTGTAATCCTCTCCGATCCTTTTCCTAACAGAGGATTTACCTGCCTCCACAAAGCTCCCTTTTTTGCTTTCGCAAGAAAGCAGGGATGATGAAGGCTGTATTGATAAAATTTTTCCCCAAAGTCAAAAATGATATAGTTCTAAACACTGTATTTTAGGGATTATAAATTTATATCTGTGGAAACATAATAGGTTTTGACAAGCTCATCCCTTTCGGTATCTACTTGTTTTATCTCCTTTATCGAAGCCTTTGTAAAAATGGATGACACAGTGACCACTCTTTGCATCGTAATGCTAAGAGGGTATTTTAAAAAGTAAAATATAAAAAACAGAAGTATTAAAATTCCATAGGCTTCTGTGAGTGTTAAGAATTTGCTTTGCCATAACCAAAGACTAGTTATGATTGAGGCTATATAGATGAGACCGATTATACCAACAGTGGTGCCGCAACGAGGCGATACTGTTAATGCCTTTTCTCCACCACTTATTCTCCTTACTGCCTCTATGAATGCCATACCAACGTTTATTGCGTTTATAGGTGTATTAATTCTAAAACCGTCAGAATCTGACTGGCCTCCAAAAACCGGGAGATTGTGGTCTAATAATACATTAATGGTGGCGTGTTCTATCCCATGATTTATAATCAGCTTTTTTCTTTTCTTAAGAAATAGCATAATAACAAAATCTAATGTTGAAAAGATTTCTATAGCAGTCACTACAAAACCAGAAAGCATTATAAGTATCAATGGCACAAAAAAGAAGATAAGCGCAAAAGAAAACATAAATTTTAGAATAACACTTATAGAATTATCTACAAAAATAACAAATATAAAACTTATTAACAATATAGATCCACTTGGCAAAATAAACGTAAGAAAATCAAATGTTAGTCTGTCAGACAAATACTCACGCGTCTTCTTTTGCTTCCAGGATGCAACTTCCATACCGGTACCAGGAACTTTTCTTAGTTTTATGTTTTTGCACTTTTTACAATATAGTTTCCTTGCTTCTTTTTTAGGCAGGATTTTGTTAATTAGGTACTCACACTTTGGGCATGCATATATATCTTTAGACATGTCCATTATATCTACTTTTCCTTTACATTTTGGACACCAAGTATACTCTGGGCCATCTGCTAGTAATATATCACATTTATTACATATATAAACTGGGACATATTTATTCTGCTTGTTCATTCTTTAAGCAACTTCTTTCTCTTGGGCAAGAGGTTTCGGGGAAATACTACTAAATGGTGCCGAGGGAGGGAGTTGAACCCTCACGACCTTACGGTCACCGGTTTTTGAGACCGGATCGTATACCAGTTCCGACACCTCGGCATCATTTAACCTTTTCTATAAAATGAGAAGGGTTCTTTTGCTTTAGGCGGGCCTAAGATTATGGAGAGTAAAATCCCTTCCTTTAATTTCTTCTGTGTTAAGTCTAATCTGTAAATGAGTTTTTCTGGTTCTTTATATAATCTCTGTTCCTTAATTTCTTCCTCAATCAACGAAGATGCTAACAGGGTTTCTTCCGCCTTCAGTATAGATTCAACAGGTTCTGGAGTCTCTGGAATTTTTTTAAAGGATTCTGTTTCTGGTTTCTTATACTCAATAGTTTCTGAATAATCCTCAAATGTTCTTTTTTTCTTTTGTGGCAGGGGTGTTTTTGGCAGTCGCTTCATAGTAGAAAATATACCCACAAGCCACATTATTACAATTATTAAAAATACTAGAGAATTAAACAGCTCGTCAAATGACATTATTCCTTTTCCTTTTTCTCTTCAGGGCCTGCAATGCGCTCTCTCATCCTTGTATCTGCCTGAATATTTTTTAAATTGTAATAGTCTAGGACGCCCAATTTTCCCTCTCTAAATGCCTGGGCGATTGCCCTTGGAACCTCAGACTCTGCCTCAACCACTTTAGCCTGCATCTCCTGTGTGCGCGCCCTCATCTCCTGCTCCTGAGCCACTGCCATTGCCCTGCGTGTCTCGGCTTTAGCACGCGCTACCTTAAGGTCTGCCTCTGCCTGATTTGCCTGAAGTTCTGCACCTACGTTTTTACCGACATTCACATCTACAATGTCAATAGATAAAATCTCAAAGGCGGTTCCTGCATCAAGCCCTTTGGATAAAACTGTTTTTGATATAAGGTCAGGATTTTCAAGAACCTTTTTATATGTCTCTGCAGCGCCAATAGTGCTTACAATACCTTCGCCAACCCTTGCAATAATGGTCTGTTCAGTTGCCCCACCCACAAGCCTCTCAAGGTTTGTCCGAACAGTTACGCGCGCCTTTGCCTGAAGTTGAATACCATCTTTTGCTACCGCATCAATTGTCCTTTCTTTTTCAGGAGGGGCGTCTATTACCTTTGGGTTAACAGAAGTCTTCACTGCATCAAGTAAGTCTCTCCCTGCAAGGTCTATTGCACAAGCGCGTTGGAAGGAAAGACTTATACCTGCCTTATCTGCTGAGATTAAGGACTTAACCACCCTTATCACATCACCCCCAGCAAGATAGTGTGCCTCAAGATTATCTGTGGTTAGCGGAAGCCCTGCTTTATGAACCATAATAAGTGAAGGGACAATGACCCTCGGTTCAACATTTCTTAGTCTCATCCCTATGAGGCTGAATATGCTTATCTTTACACCCGCAGCAATTGCAGCAATCCAGAGTCTTACAGGGATTAAATAGACAAACAAGAACAAAAATACAACTATACCAATTGCAACGAAAAATACTATCATCTCTTACCTCCGTGGTTATAATAAAAGATGTCAAGTATCAGAGTGTCAAAGTATCAAAGAACCAAAATGACAAAGTTTTTTCTCTGACACCTTGATACATTGACGCCTTAATATCTCTGTTTTAATACTATCGCTTTCTCTCTTCCCTTACAACTATTCTATTTCCTTCAATCTTAATTACCTTGATTTTTGTGTCGTTTTCAAGAAAAATGCCCTCGGTAGTCACATCAAATCTTTTTCCCTCAATCTTTGCTGAGCCGGATGGTCTTAAGGGTGTAATGGCTACGCCTTCTTTACCTATAAGATAATCAAGGTTTTCTGAATGACTAAAGCCCTCTTCTTTTGATTCTACCTTATTTAACTTAAGTTTTTTCCATATAGCAGTTTTTGGAAATAGTTTTAGACTTATAAAAATAATTATGAGGGAGCCAATAGAGATTAATATGCCCATAAGCGGGCTTAATCTTGTATATGCGATATAAGATGCAATGCCTAAAAATGTAAGGCCAGAAATTCCCACTATGCCGAAGCCGGGTATTATAAAAAGCTCAATCAAAAGCAATATAAATCCAACTACTATCAAGGTTAAAACTAAAAACCAGTCAGGCATCGTCTCATCCTTTGCTGCTTAGAAAGCAAACATCAAAATTTAAACAGACTTAACAATTATTCTATTTCCTTCTATGCTTACAACTTGTATTTCTTTATCTTGGTCTATAAAATCTCCTTCAGTAATTACGTCTAATATTTCGTTTCCAAAGATTGCCCTTCCCGAAGGCCTAAGAATAGAGATTGTCTTTCCATGTCTTCCGAGATACTTGGAAAGGTCTTTAGCAGAGGTATAACCGCTTTGGGTTTTTTCACTCGTCGCTAATACTACCTTTTTCCATATCCCTGTATGAGGAAAAAATTTCATTATCAATAAGGTGAATACAAATGTGGCTATAAGCGAATATGTAAGAATGTAAAGTGCTTGGACAATATCGGTTTTTGGTATCTGAAATGGATGTTTTATAAGTGATAAAAAAGCGCCCAAGAGTATTAGTGTAATTCCGAGCGCACCTATTATACCAAATCCTGGAATCAAAAATATCTCAGCAAGAAGCAAAATTATACCTGCTATGAATATCAATATCTCAATCCAGTTTGCAAGCCCTATAAGATAGTGCCCCCAGAAAAAAAGCGCAAGGCAGATAAGGGCAATTGTACCGGTTAACCCCCATCCGGGTATTTTAAGTTCAAATATCATACCAAGAAAACCAAGGGTAAGAAGGAGGGAACTTACAATCGGATTTGTTATAAAGCGCACCAGGATTTCTGACCAGTTTGGATGACTTTCTTTTATTGGAATACCCTCAAGGTTATAAAATTTTAGAAGAGCGTTTCTATCCTCAATTATCTCCTTGGCGAGGTTCAGTTCTTTTGCGTCTTTCGCGCTTAGATTCAGAAGTTTACCCTTTTGTTTAACCGTTCTTATCTCCTTAAACTCATTTTTCTTTAGTTTGTGTTTTAGTTCTTCAAATTCTTCAGTAGTTAGCGTTTCCTTGGTTTGTTTTATTTCAACGAGTTTTAGTTCAATATCCTTATCAACCATACCCTGGGCGATATTCTGTGGATGGTTATTCTCCTCTGCAATGGATTTAAACTTTGCCCTTATAGCAGAAATTGTTTTTTCGTCGGTTGCATTTTCAGCGGAGCCAAACATATTCAATCTCGGCTCAGCAGAGCCAATACTTGAGCCAGGCGCCATTATGATATCTTTGCAGGCGAGCGAGATTAAGGCGCCCGCTGACCATGCCTCACCGCTTATATATGCAATCGTCACATTATCCTTAAGTTCCTTTATGGACTTACAAATCTCAAGCGCTGCATCCACCCTTCCGCCAAAGGTATCAATTTCAAAGATATAGATTTTAATTTCTTCCTGCTTAGATTCTGCTAATATTCTTTTAACAAATCCGCTTAATCCTAGGTCAATAGTGCCTTTTACGGGGATGATTAATACAGTTGATTCTTTAGTGGAGTTTACGTCGCCATAGAAAGTAGTTATAACAAGAGATAGCATAAGGAAAATGAAAATTAGAAGTTTATTTTTCATAAGAAGTTTTAGATAAGCAAAGTAAATTCTGGTGATCCTTAATAAAATTTAATTAATCTATGTTAAGGTACCTCCCCCGCTGATTCGTTTTGCATTCGCAAAAGCGAATCAACACGGCAGTGGCTTGCATCCAAATTAATTAGTTTATAGGAACGGTTTGTCCGCTTAGTGCCTACACTACATTAAAAAACTTCTCTAGACGACGCTATGCCGAGCCTCTTCCGAATAATGCTTGAGAACGACTCGCTTCGGGGGCGGGCGTGGGTGCGGGCACGCCCGCCCCAACGACTACCCTTTACGGTGGCAAAAATTTGATACATCAAAGAAACAAAGAAGATCCTTACAACTTAGCTTATCGTCATTTTATAGCAACTTATTTTACCCAGTCCTCTTGCATCAATATCGCATTTTTTATAACCGTACAATTTCTCTGAGCTCACATTAGCAGGATCGGTAGGAGTTAGCCGGTCCCAGAAACTCTGAGAAAAAATTATTTCATTACTAGCCGCTATCGAATTCAATCTTGCACAACGATCTACTGATAAACCAATAGGATCAAACGAAATAGCTTCTGAAATTGAACCGTTATAAGTCGGACCAAAATCGATTGAAATCTTTGCGTTTATTTTAGATTTTCCTGTATAAATTTTTAAATTATCGAAGCTTTGAATTACTTCAATAGCACATTTTAAAACTTTCCCCGGTTCTTTCAATTTATCAAAACAAGCAAATACTTCGTCGCCAATTGTCTTTACAACATTGCCTTCATATTTATTTATGATTTCTGCTGCTCTCTCTAAGAAAATGAGCTGTCTACTAATCCACACTAATTCGGGTTGCTCAGTATCCAAACAGTTCTTCTTAAACTCTGTAGAGCCACATAAATCTGCAAAAAGGAGGTATATTTCTTCTGGCTGTCCAAATCTCTGCTCAAAGATTGGCAGCAGTTTTACAATCTTCTTCTTATTAGCCATTATAATTATTTTTCAACAGAGCCACTAAACGTATTCATAACAAAATCTTCACCTGTTAAAGTCAAAGACCAGTTCTTATTTACATAATTTAAAAATCCTTTTCTCTTCCCTTGATTTAATATGTCAGTATAATTTAAACTGTTCCAGCTTGGATATGAAATATCTTTAAAGCAATTAGATACATCGCTACTTTTTATCTCGCTGGTCTTTTGGATTTTCTGTAAATAGTAAACAAAAAATACTGCAATATCGGGACGAGAATCTACTTTATTTGCTTTAATATATTTGTTATAAAACTCATTTATATTCACATCTCCCTGAACTCCTTTGGGCTCAACTGAAGGAATAGATTTTGTCTCTTTCTTTATTGATGCCTTGCCCGTATAAAATTTCTCAAAATATTCCTTTTCTTTCGTTTCAACCCATTCTTTATCTGTACTTTCCACCTCAAAACCAACATCACCAAAGTTTAAAGCTATTTTATACTTCTGTTCCATTTTACACCTCCTGATATTTTCCACTTTTCAAAATGGTTTTTAATGCAAGTTTCTATTTGGTAGCTTTTTCACTCAAGATTTTCTCGCAAACTGTCTTCAAAATCTCGTCGGAGGATTTTCTTTTAATAGCTGGCTGCTCTTTGTCGATTTCAATAGTTTTAAATATATTTATCAGTTTCTCATAAAAGCCATCTCCAAAGAAATAATCCCAGAATTCCTTTCCAACTAAAACAATATCCGCACTCTCATAGACTTCCTTACCCCATATTTTAGAAATTTGGCTCTTAATACCATAACAAAAAGCTACGGTGCTCACGCATTTCGGATCTTTCGCTTTCAGTTTATCAAATGCACTTTTAGTCTTCCTGAGGGCAGGACGAGTAAATCCTTCGGGACCGCTCTTTAGCTGCACATAATGAATTTTGTTATCTTTCTTTATTACAAGATCTATATCTTCTATATTGGCTTCGGAATCTAAAATTTTCGCTATCTCTTGCAATAAACTTCCAAAAGAAGTTACAATGCCACGTTGCAACCTTTGTGTAATAAAGAATTTCCAGATTTTTTCTTCGCTATCGAGCTTGAGCGCGCCAGCTAAAAATGGATTTATTGCTAAATCATCTCTTTTTAGCTTTTCATATTTCTGAGTCATTTCAATTATATATTCTGCTATCTTTTCGCGTATTCTTTGTTCTTTAATCTTATCCATTATGCCTTTCTCCATATTAAAATACTCTCATAAAATGCGCTTTCCCTGCGTCCGGTTCGCCTATTCACATGTCGTTCAACTCTACCAATAGATTTAAAACCAACAGATACCGCATTATAAAGATTAAATTTGTCGCAAACAACTATTGCCATTATCCCATCCTTTGACATATGTTCTCTTGTATGCAAAAAAACATCGTTGATTCCTTTAATATAATCTTTCTGTGCTTGCTCAGATTGACCGTTCTTCGCAGGGCCTATTTCTCTCGTATCATTATTTTTTAATCCCAGCAGTTCATAAGAGTATCTGTGTTGTTCATGATAATCAATTAATCCAACATAAGGAGGTGACGTAAAAACCATATCAATACCTTTTGGCAATCTTACTTGACGAGAATCGGCATGGCGAACCTCTACGGACGCTTTTGTTCTAATCTTTGCAAATTCCTTTATTCGGTCTATAGTATCCAATGTATAACGAAATAAAAACTTGTATGCTTCGTTAACTGGCTGACATGTCCGGCTATGCTTGTAGCAAAAATATGGAGCGGTCTGAGGTTTTTTGGGAAAGTCTAAATCGAAGTGTGTAACCAGTCTTGCGGAACGGGCAGAACGCGATAGAATAATCTTAAGCAAATCTTGATAGGTATAATCCTTTATTAAGTGCAAATAAACCAGAAGATCCCTTTGCGCATCCTTAGCAAACCATGTCTTAATATATTCATTTTCGGCATTAATTAACTTGCTTATTTTTTCTTCGCTACGAGATTTTATCTTGAGCTCGTGTGTCCTCCTTAAAATATCGCGTAACTCTCCCTCAACTAATCTTAAATCGTATTTAGCAGTTTTTACCCTAGAAAGCAAAACATTAAATTCAGATATATCTGTCCCAATAGAATCAATACCTAGAACATTTGCCTCAACAAGGGTAGTTCCACAACCACAGAAAGGATCATAAACCAAATGAGGCTGATATTTTCTTAGAAAAATCTCTACGAGCTGCGGAATAAACTTTCCTAAATAAGGATGGAGCCGATGAACATGTTTTGTCCTTTCCCGCTCTGGCAAATCACGCTCGCGCCAATTTAGATTTAAATCTGAGAGCTTAGTATTAGGATTGACACTGGCAAAATCCCGCAGAGGCTCTTCATGGTATTTCTTAGCAACTAATTGAGCAACTGCATTATCATACATAGCTTACTTAATCCTTCCTACTACAATAGACGTATGAAACAGAAAAATCTAACACAAAATTTTTAAAGTCTACCTACGAACAAAAAACCTTCGCCTTTTTAAGCGAAGGTTTTAATTATTTTTATCCCTCAATTTCTCTTGGGATGGCTTGTGCCACGTGGCAGTTCCCCCTTCGAAACATACCACCTTTTGCCTGATTATAGTTTTATTATAAACATGAAAAAATACTTTTGTCAATTATTTTCTGTCCAAATATTTATACACACCTATCCCAAAAGTGTTCACGTTGTAACGAAAAGATATTAGTCACACCCTTTTGGGTTCTTATAATATTGCCCTTCGCTTTGCTCAGGACAGTTTGCTAAAAGACAGCAAACTGGTGGAGCCGACGGGAATTGAACCCGTGATGCCACAATGCCATTGTGGCGTGATCCCGCTTCACCACGGCCCCACTTTAATTACCGCCCTAATATAGCCACTTTACTATACAATGTCAATATTTTTGTATTGACCATAAATTCCCTGCTATGCTAAAATTCATAAGTTATTAACTAACAGCTTAATAGATAAAAAGGTAAAAATGTCGAGCAAAAAGTATCCATTTGATAAAATAGAGAAAAAGTGGCAGGAATTCTGGGAAAGAGAAAAACTCTTTGAGGTGAACCCTAAATCAAAAAACCCCAAATATTACTGCCTTATGATGTTTCCCTATCCTTCGGCAGCACTTCACGTTGGACACGGTAGAAACTATATAATAGGTGATGCAGTGGCAAGGTATAAGATTATGAAAGGATTTAACGTGCTTACGCCAATGGGCTGGGATGCATTTGGGCTTCCAGCAGAAAATGCAGCGATTAAGGGTGGATTGCATCCAAAAACCTCTACATTGAACAATATAAAGACGATGAAGTCCCAACTAAACCGTTGGGGGGTGGGGTATGACTGGTCAAGAGAGGTTACCTCTTGCCTTCCTGATTATTATAAGTGGACCCAGTGGATATTCTTGAAATTGTTTGAGAAGGGTTTAGCCTATAAGAAACTTGGGGCGGTAAACTGGTGTCCCTCCTGCCAGACTGTGCTTGCCAATGAGCAGGTGGTTGGAGGAGTCTGCGAAAGATGCGAGACAGAGGTATACGAGAAAGACCTCGAGCAGTGGTTTTTCAGAATCACCGACTATGCTCAGAGGCTCTTAGATGACCTTGAACTTCTTAATGAATGGCCGGAGCGCGTAAAACTAATGCAGAGAAACTGGATAGGAAGAAGCGAAGGCGTTGAGATAAGGTTTCCAGTTGTTGAAAGTAATCTGACATTTGAGTGTTTTACAACAAGGGTTGATACAATCTTTGGAGCCACCTTTTTGGTCCTTGCCCCAGAGCACCCTGATATTTCAAAACTTATAGAGGATTCAAAAAATAAAGATGAGATACTGCAATTTATTCAGAATAGCCGCAAGCAGAGCAAGAGAGAACGCTCAAGTGCTGAAATAGAAAAGAAGGGTATATTCACTGGTAAGTATGCAATAAATCTTATGAATAATGAAAAAATCCCCATATGGATAGCAAATTATATCCTTATGGAATATGGCACAGGGGCTATAATGGCTGTTCCTGCACACGATAGCAGGGATTTTGAGTTTGCAAAAAAATATAATCTTCCTATAAGGATCGTCATAAAAGGCGAAACCACGCCCTTGGAAGGTGATAATCTTAAAGAGGCATATACTGAAGAGGGCACTATGGTGAATTCTGCTGACTTTAATGGAATATCAAACAGAGAGGCTATAGAAAGGATAGCAGATTTTATGGAGGAAAAGCAGATAGGCAAAAGAAGGATTAATTATAAATTAAGGGACTGGCTTATCTCAAGGCAGAGATACTGGGGTGCGCCTATACCAGTCGTGTACTGTGATAGATGTGGTGTTGTACCTGTTAGGGAGGAAGACTTACCTGTAGAATTACCCGAGAATGTCAGGTTTAAGCCGGACGGTAAGTCCCCATTAAGGGATGCAGTTAGTTTTGTAAATACCACGTGCCCAAGATGTAAGAATCCCGCCCAGAGAGAAACCGAGACAATGGATACATTTGTTGATTCAAGTTGGTATTATCTAAGGTATCTTTCGCCAAGTGAGGATAAAAAACCCTTTGATAGTGAAATAGTAAACAGATGGCTTCCTGTTGACCAGTATATTGGCGGGGTAGAACATGCAATCCTTCATCTTTTATATTCAAGGTTTATAACAAAGGTTTTATACAACCTTGGCTATGTAAATTTTAAAGAGCCTTTTAAGAAACTTTTCACCCAGGGGATGATTATAAAGGATGGCGCAAAGATGTCCAAGTCCAAGGGGAATGTGGTGAGCCCTGATGTTCTCATTGAGAAATATGGCGCCGATACAGTAAGGCTGTATACCCTTTTCATAGGCCCACCTGAGAAAGATGCAGAGTGGGCCGACAGTGGCGTAGAAGGTGCATGGAGATTTTTAAATCGTGTTTGGAAATTAAATTATAAAATTGCACAAGAGAAAGAAAAAGACAGTAATGCAGCGGGGAAGGATGTAGAGATTTTTGAAAAAAAAATCATAACAAAAATGAATCAAACGATAAAGAAGGTCACAGAAGATATGGAGGGTGCCTTTCACTTCAATACTGCTATAAGTGCTATTATGGAATTAGTGAATGAAATTTATTTAGTGCCACTTAATTTATACGGATATAGGTTTATTAAACAGGCAATGGCAACAGTTGTAACATTACTTGCACCTTTCGTACCGCACATCTCAGAAGAACTCTGGCAACTTCTGTGGAATAAGGGTAGCATATTCAAAACCCCCTGGCCGGTATTTGATGAAAATGCCTTAAAGAGAGAAACTGTCCAGATAGTTATACAGGTAAACGGAAAGGTCCGTTCCAAGATAGAGGTTCCGTTCCAGATAAATAGAAAGAAATTAGAAGAATTGGTCTTAAATGATGAAAAAATAAAAAGATATGTTATCCCTAATTCTGTAAAAGATTTTATTATTGTTCCTAATAGACTTGTAAATATAGTCATATAAAAATAGATAAAACTTGTGTAATAAAAGAAAAAGTGATATTATAATTTCAACCTAAATTTTTGTAGAGAGTATTCAATTTTGCTTGATTAAAAAATTAATTGAAAGGAGGGAAAAAGATGAGTTTAAAAAAGTCTGCCTCTTTGCTGATTGCTATAGTAGTTTTAATTGTAATTGGGAATGGATGCGCCAAGAAACAAGAAGCGAGTTTACCAGAGGATACCTTACCGCCGATTGAATTAGTCCAGCCTGGTCAATCAACAACACAGCTACAAGCGCCAACTCAGATACCCGCTCAA
>Ga0194125_10008510_pt1 | contig 14452 bp, 16 predicted proteins | sample TA2KigC250mmetaG_FD_148626 | JGI IMG/M metagenome (GOLD analysis project Ga0194125, IMG submission 148626) | Freshwater microbial communities from Lake Tanganyika, Tanzania - TA2015034 Kigoma Deep Cast 250m | ecosystem: Environmental > Aquatic > Freshwater > Lake | place: Tanzania: Lake... | reverse complement strand
AACCGAGCGCCTGCCTGCCGGCAGGCAGGGGGAGCTATTTCCAATGGGGTAAAAATTTTTGTGGCAAAAAACCTGTCAATTGTGGTAAATATGAAGAAACATAAAACTGAAATGGAAGCCTGTCAAGGATTAAAATGGGGCTTACGATCCACATATTTTTGTACCTCATAACGAACGAAAAACTTGATTTTGTGTGGAGCTGAGACTCTTATGTTTCGGTATATCGTCATAGAGGGGCCGATCGGCGTAGGTAAAACGAGTTTGACCCGACTTCTCGCAAAGGAGTTTAATGCGCGATTGATCCTCGAGAAGCCAGAAGAGAACCCCTTCCTTTCCCAGTTCTATCGGGACAGGAAGAAGTATGCCTTTCAGACCCAGATCTTCTTCCTGCTGAACCGTTTCCAGCAGCAGAGGGAGATTGCCCAGTTCGACCTCTTCAATCAAATCACCCTGAGTGACTATCTTTTCGCCAAGGACCGGATTTTTGCCTCCATGAATCTGGACGACCATGAATTAGCCCTCTATGACCAGATCTATGGCCTTCTCCATGGACAGATCCCCACCCCGGACCTGGTGATCTTTCTTCAGGCAAAGCCTGAGGTCCTGCATCACCGGATTAAATCGAGAAATACCGCCTATGAGAAGGATGTCGATTTAGAATACCTCAAGACATTGACAGAAGCCTACAACTACTACTTCTTCCACTACGACCAGGGCCCCCTGCTGGTGGTCGATACGAGTGAGATCGATTTTGTCAATCGACAAGAGGATTTCAACCAGCTCATTCGGGAGATCAAGCAGATGAAAAAGGGAACCTGGTACTTCATCCCCATGAAATCAAAATAACAAAATGGTCTAATAGTCGGATAGTCTTATCGCTTTTTAGTCGGAAAAAAATAGACAAAGAGACTATTCGACTTTTTCTGAGCTATAACCCTGCTGAGGGTTCCCCCGTTGCCTTTGAAACCCCCTTTGCCGCGGTTTTTTCAGGCCTCTTCGCCGCCTCTTTCACTGCCTCTTTGGGTGTGGCAGAGGGAAGAAGCCCCTTTGCACGGAGTTTTTTTCTTTCCTTTTTCCGTTTTCTTCTTCTCGCTAATACCCGGTCCTTTTCTCGTTGTGGCATAGGTCCTCCTCATTTAAATTGCGGATTGTAGATTGCGGAATTCGGAATTAAAACCTGAAATTTTAAATCCGCAATCCGCATTCCGGGCGAAGCGTCCGCCTCGGACCAATCTGAATTCATTTTATGAACATCGGGGTAATCGTGTGAGGTGGCTGATTTCCTCCATGACTTTTTCAGTGAGAGCGACTGCATCCGACTCTCCCTCTGCGAAAAGAGGGGAGCCGATTGAAATCTCAACTCGCCTCCTCCACCTCTTTCTCTCCCTGTAGCAGATCCCAACCGGGATAAAAGGGATTTTCTCTTTCAATTCTTCCTGATATTTCAGGATCATTCGAAGAAGCCGGCTTTTGCCGGCGCCCACGATGTCTCTAAAGTAAGTGCCTTCCGGAAAGATGACGACCTTCTCATTAGCCTTCAACAACGTGACGAGCTTTTTGAAAGAGTCCAGTGTCCGGATCGATTTTTCACGATCCACCGGAATCGCCCCTCCAAGGGACATATAATGCCGGAGCAGGGGAAATCGGAAGAGTTCCTTTTTGGCCACAAAATAGAGCTGCGGATGAAAAGCAAGGCCCACCAGTGGGATATCGGTCCAGTACTGGTGCTTCGGAAGAATCACGGCAGGGCCCTTTTCCGGAAGGGTTCCTTTCATCCCTATCTCGATCTTGTAAAAGAAGGAAAAGACCAGTCGGGCAATCTTTTTGGTCACAGCATAGACAAAAGGGTTTCTTTTCATGTCGGTCGTCTAATTAAAATCTGTCCATAAATTAACAGTTTTCAAGAAGTTCGTCATTCCGGCGAAAGCCGGAATCCAGTCTTTTCGTTCCCGCCAAGGGCGGGACTGGATGCCCCCGTATCAAGCACGGGGCAGGCTCCTCAAGTCCGGCATGACGCTGAAAGCAGTTTATAAACAGACTCTAATGGAGAATATCAGGGTATTAGAATCTCAGGAAATCATGGCATTTCCCATAATTCTCTGGTCTCCTGATTTCCTGATATCCTATATCAATACGAATCCAAAAGGTCTTCTTTGGGAATTTCCGGCGGAATCTCGACCCCTATCCACTCCTTCTTTGCCCGCTTGGCAGCCGCCATGCCGGCTTTCAGGGCATCCCGATTCAACTTCTCCGTCCCCTTGGGAACTCGTGCCAGAACGGCTGACTCGATTGCCTTCGAAGAAACGATGGGGGTGAGTTGGGACAGGGCGCCGAGAGCCACGATATTGGCCACCATCTCCCTTTTAAATTTCTCTCTCGCGATTCGCGTAAAAGGAATCTGAAAGGCCCTCGGTTGAGGAACCTGTGTGACAAAGGTCGAATCGACGATGAGGAGACCCTCTGGTTTGAGGTCCGGGAAAAAATCATCGCACGATTTCTGGTTCATCACCAGGAGAAGGTCGGGCTTCATCGCTTTGGGGTAGTCGATCTCCTCTTCGCTGACGATCACTTCGGATTTGCTCGATCCCCCTCTTGCCTCCGGGCCGTAGCTCTGGGTCTGGGCAACGAATTTGTGATCATAAATCCCGATGGCCTCAGCCAGGATGATCCCCATCAGGATGATTCCCTGGCCCCCTGACCCTCCCAGACGAATTTCATACCGATCAGCCATTCTCTCAACCCCATTTCAGATTTCATAACCCCTCCTTTCCTCCCCTTAACTTAAGGGGAGGTAGGGTGGGGTTACCTCAATTTGCAATTTAATATTTGCAGTTAAAGCTTTTTTCCCTCACCCTATCTCCTCATCTCATTGTCCCTTTATCTCCCCATCGCTCCTTTGGCCCGTTCCTGAATCTTTTCATATTCATCCTGATAGACCGGAAGTTCCTTGTCGGCCAGCACGCCGATCACCATCTTATCCTTCAGATCCTCCGGTTTCATCTTGGCCGCTTTCTCCACGGTGACGGCCTGATCTCTCTGCTGCTCCATCATCTCCACAGCTGTCCCCAGGCGGTTCTGCCTGCCATACTGGGTATGGCAGTGAGAAATGATCTCCACCACGGAAAACCCCTTCTTCAGAAAGGCCTTCTCCATCAGGCTGTCCAGGAGTCTCGCATGATAAACTGTTCCTCTGCCCACGAAGGCCGCTCCTGCTGTAACTGCCAGTTCAGAGATATTGAAGGATTGTTCGATATTGGAATAGGTCGTGGTCGTGGATCTCATTCCATACGGAGTGGTAGGAGAGTTCTGACCGCCTGTCATCCCGTAGATATTGTTGTTCAGGATGAGGGTGGTGATGTCGATGTTTCGCCGGGCCGCATGGATGAAATGATTTCCTCCGATGGCCACCGCATCTCCATCACCCATGATGACAATCACCTTCAGGCCGGGCTTGGCTAACTTGACCCCTGTGGCAAAGGTAAGGGCCCGGCCATGTGTGGTGTGAAGGGTGTTGAAATCGACATAGACCGGTAGCCTTCCGGAACACCCGATGCCCGAGACCAGAACGATCTCGTCCTTCTCATATCCGATTCGGTCAATGGCCCGGATAAGCGCGCCAAGCATGATGCCGATCCCGCAGCCCGGGCACCAGACATTGGGGAATTTTTTGTCATGGCGAAGATATTTGTGGATCAACTTGGTGATCTCCGACATCAGGAAACCTCCCGGTAATAATCACTGCAAAATGGCCAGTTAAAATTTAGCAATGCAAAATAAATTTAAAAAATTCTAAAATGATTAACTTTTCCCCAAAATTTCTAATTTTCAATTTGCAATTTATAATTTTCAATGATTGGTTATCGATACTTCCTGGATTCGATTCAATATCTCCATCGGAGTGATGATCGTCCCATCCACTTTGTTGAGGGCAATGACTCTGGCGACTCCACGGTTCACCCGCTTCACCTCCCGGGAGATCTGGCCCATATTCATTTCGGGAACGATCAGAATCTTCGAGGTCTGGAGAGCCTTCTCCACGGCTGTTCTCATAAAAGGCCAGAGCGTAGACAATTTGAGGAGCCCGACCTTCAGCCCCTTCTCCCTGGCTTCGATCACCGCCCTCTTTGCAGAGCGGGCCACGCATCCGTAGGCGACGATCGTGATTTCAGCATCCTCCGTCTTGAAAAATTCGGCGATCTGAATCTCTGAAAAATGGGAGCTGATCTTGCGATGAAGCCTGGAGATGAAAGGGCCGATCTCATCCGGCCTCGATGTGGGAAAACCCCGCACGTCATGGGTCAGGCCGGTCACATGATAACGGTACCCTTCCCCGAAATTGGCCATGGGGGAGACACCGCTGGGCGTATCTTCGTAGGGGATATACCATTCGGGTGGCATGGTGGGCCTGACCCGGTTGAAGATGTCGATCTTCTCCTCATCGTCCAGCACCATCTTCTCCCGCATATGGCCGACCACCTCATCGATTAAAAGGATGACGGGGGTTCGAAACTTCTCCGAAAGGTTAAAGGCCTGGATGGTCATGTCATAACATTCCCTGACGGTAGAGGCGGACAGCACGATGATGGGATGATCGCCATGGGTTCCCCACCGCGCCTGCATCACATCGCCCTGTGCCGGAAAGGTAGGAAGTCCTGTGCTGGGGCCTCCCCGCATCACATTGACGATCACGCAGGGGACTTCGGCGATGATGGCCAGCCCCAGATTTTCCTGCATCAGCGAAAATCCCGGGCCGCTCGTTGCCGTCATGGACTTCACCCCTGTGAGGGAGGCGCCGATGACCGCACCGAGGCTCGCAATCTCATCCTCCATCTGGATGAAGGTTCCATCAACCTTGGGCAATCGAACCGATAACACCTCGGAGATCTCCGTGGCCGGAGTGATGGGGTAGCCCGCGAAAAAACGGCAGCCTGCCCGAAGGGCTCCTTCCGCCACGGCCTCATTGCCCTGGAGCAACAATTCTTTCCGGTGAGATTTCTTCTTCTCCCTTTGGTTCTGTCTCTTCACCTTTGACCTCGGTTCTCTTCTTCTCCTTGGCTTTTGTTTCGACGGTAATGGCGAAATCAGGGCACCGGACCTCACACCATCCGCAGTTAATGCATTTCTCAATATCCTTCACATAGGGATAGCCTACCTCGTCTTTGGCCAGAACCCCGGTTGGACAGAAAGCAACACAGATCCCGCAGCCCTTGCACCAGGCCTTAAAAATGTCGATCCTCGGTGATTCTTTCGTCCTCTTTGGCTCCGCCATGACTCCCTCTTCATTGGAGGCAGGTTAAACCCCCGCGACCCTCCATTTCCGTAACATATTTAAACTGAAACAGAAAGGGTTGTCAAAGGGTTTTGATTAGATTTTTCCCTTCACCGTTTTTCATATAAAAAATTTTCCCATTGACAGGAGATAAGGAATTTAATATGCTTATTTTCACATTAGAAACCCATCCCTTTATTTTTCTGAATCCATCATGAAAGGAGCGGGCTATGATCTCTTTGAATGTCGCAGGATAATTTCAACGATTACCCCATCATTCGGATGAGTGAAATTCCGGAGATCGAAGTCCACATTGTTAAAAGCACCGATAGGATCGGCGGAATCGGGGTACTCGATGTTCCGCCATTAGCGCCTGCCGTGGCCAATGCCTTCTTCAATGCGACCGGCGTGTGAATCAAACGTATCCCCCCCTTACCCCAAAAGTCGTAATGGAAGTGTTGAAAAAAGTGTGAGAATTTGAGAGTGTTGAGAAGGTGATTGTTAGGAGTGACACCATTTTAAAAAGATGGTGTCACCTTTTTTATAGAAATTGGGGATGGGTTCCTATTTCAAACTATTGGATAAGACCTTATACTTGAACTTACCCGCAATTGCTTAGGTGAGGGAGGAATCAGGTTTGATTTAGAAAAATTTGGTTTAACTATGTTTGGTTTAACTATTGACAAAAGACAAATTTTTTGATTGTTTATTAATGTAATCAAATTCCAAAAAGGGAAGGGGGTTGATTAAAAAACGTTTAATCTGTTTCTCACTTCTGAATCGGAAAATCCTTTAAAGGCAGGCAAAGGAAGAAAATCTAAAACTTATCCCTAATTCGAAGCCCTCTCTTTATCTCGGGGAGAGGAGAAACCATTACAAGGAAGGAGGGAGAATAAAATGGTGAAGCTTAAAGAGATGCCGCCAAAGGGGAAGTATGCCATGGTCATGGATAACATGAAATTTTATGAGAGCTTTATTCTTCCTTTCGTTCAGAAAAATCTGGGTGAACAGGCAGTAACGGAGCTGAAAAATGTCTGGGAAGAGGGAGCGAAACCCGTTCCGGAGAACGCCTCATTTGAAGGGAAATATGAGACGGCCTATGGTAACTGGATCTGGCTGGTAAAAAGCACTTACGGTTTTATTCGGAAACGGATGGGAGAGGATGGAATTAGAAGTTTTGAACGTGACGAAGTCGAGGCGTTGAAGCGGAAAAATGCAAGTCCAGCCCTGCACCTATTAAATTTTATCAGGTTGTTTTCACCAGGCACTGCCTTTGCGATGACAGCCAAACAGATGGTTTATCAGCTCCAATGGTTAACTCCCTACTCCGTGCCTGAACTGAATAAGACCAAGGCAGTTCTCGACATCCCTCGTTGCAAGATCCTTGATTTTCCGGACACAGAAGATATCTGCCTTGTTGGTTGCCAGAGCATCTATCCCACGTGGGTAGCTGATCAGTTTAAGATGGATATGAAATTTAAACGTCAGGGGAATAGCTGTATAGGAACGTTAACCCCCTTAAGTTGAGAAAAGGTGGAGATGAAAAGGAGGTGGGATTATGTATGCAAGAGCAGTGAGTATTCAATTTCAACCCGGCAAAGTGGATGAAGCCAGCCGTATCGTCCAGGATTCCATTGTCCCAGCCATGAAAGGTCAGAAAGGGTTCAAAGGACAGCTTCTCCTTACACAGAAGGACACAGGCAAAGCCATGTCGATCAACCTATGGGAGACGGAAGCAGATCTGACAACTTTTGAAACAAGTCCTATCTACAAAGAGTTGCTTGGAAAGCTTGGAAGCATTCTTGCTGGCCCTCCTGCCGGAGAGCGCTACGAAGTTAGTGTTCAGGAATAGAATTTATCAAATACTCAGCTTTTTTTAGGGGGAAAGTGTGGAAAAGGTGAATGTTACGGGTGCCACCCTCTCTAAAAGAGGGTGGCACTTTTTTAATTAAAGGCAACCTCTAATCGTTATCTGATAACGTTCAAGACATCGTTTACTGATTTTACGTTCAGGCCATCGTTTACTATTATTCTTTTGTCAACAAGGCACGATTCAGATCAAAGAACGAATAACTCAGGTGTCAGGTCTACACTATTGACAAGATAATTATTAAGATTTCCCAAATAATGTCTATGGCCGGAATTGAGTCAATAGTGTAGACCTGACACCTATATCTACAAGTTTTGAAAAAAGCATGACATTCTTATCGCTGTATTAAGGTTAAGTGATAAAGGGTGGCATCCTCTTTCCAAGATGTCACCCTTTTTTGTCAAAGGTTTTCAATGAGGGCTGTTCCAAATTCAGAGCATTTCACTTTTTTTACTTTTTTCATCTGCCGGGCGAGATCATAGGTGACGATCTTTTGTAAGATGGTCTTCTCCAGGGCTTTGGTAATGGCCTCTCCTGCCTCACTCCATTCCATATAATCGAACATCATGGCGCCTGAGAGAATGACGGAGGAAGGGTTGATCACATCCTGGTCTGCATATTTGGGTGCGCTTCCATGGGTCGCCTCAAAGACCGCTCCCTGATCTCCAATATTTGCCCCGGGCGCCATGCCCAGGCCCCCGACCTGAGCGGCCAGCGCATCGGACAGATAGTCTCCGTTGAGATTGGGCGTGGCCAGGACATCATACTCGTCAGGCCGCAAGAGGATCTGTTGGAACATGGCGTCTGCAATCCGGTCTTTAAGAACGATCTTCCCTTCCGGAACATCCTTTTCTCCTGACTCGCTTTCCAAAATGATCCGGTCTCCAAATTCCTCTTTGGCCAGCTCATATCCCCAATCCCTGAAAGCCGCTTCTGTAAATTTCATGATATTGCCCTTATGAACCAGGGTCACGCTTTTTCGATTGTGAGAGAGGGCATAACGAATGGCCCTCCGAACATGGCGTTTTGTCCCGAATCGGCTGATGGGTTTGATTCCAATCCCGGAATCTTCACGGATCACCTTTCCCAGTTCCTTCTCAAGAAACTCTCTTAAACGCAAGGCTTCTTTCGATCCCTCTCTCCACTCAATCCCTGCATAGACGTCTTCCATGTTCTCACGAAAGACCACCATATCAACCTTCTCAGGATGTTTCATCGGGCTGGGTGTTCCCGCGATATATTTTACTGGCCGGATGCAGGAGTAGAGGTCGAGTTTATGCCGGAGCATCACATTGATGCTCCGGAACTCTCCGCCCACGGGCGTGGTCAGTGGACCTTTAATGCCGATCTTATATTCCCGGATGGCCTCAATTGTTTCCTCAGGAGCCCACTCCCCTTTCAATTGAAAAGCCTTCTCTCCGGCATAGACCTCCAGCCAGTGAACCTTCCTCTTTCCTCCGTAACACTTCTCCACAGCCGCATCGAAGACGCGAACCGAAGCCCTCCAGATATCCGGCCCCACCCCATCCCCTTCAATGAAGGGAATAATAGGGTGATCAGGGACATGCAGTTTTCCATCTGTGTAATCAATTTTTTCTCCGGGCATAAAGGTTTAGTCTCCCTCCGTTACCTATCAGCTATAAGCTATGTAGGGCAAGGCTTTAGCCTTGCATGCCTGCTACAGGCAGGCATTATAAGCAACCCTAAAGGGTTGCCCTACTACGATTAAATTTATTTAAATTGCTCAATGTAGGTAGACATTATTCGCTCCTATGTTTATACCTCCCAAAAACCAACGCGGTGCAATTTCCTCCAAAAGCGAACGAGTTGGAGAGAACAACGTTGACTTCTCTCCCCCGGGCCTTTCCTGGGACATAATCGAGATCGCAATCTTCATCGCCTTCCCGGTGATGAAGGGTGGGAGGAATGAAATGATAAACGATGGAAAGAACCGATGCTACTGCTTCAATGGCGCCTGCCGATCCCAGGCAGTGTCCCACCATCGACTTAATCGAACTGATGGGGATGGCATACGCTCTCTTTCCAAATACCTTCTTAATGGCAATGGATTCCACCTTATCGTTCAGAGGTGTCCCTGTTCCATGGGCATTGATATGATCGACCTGATCAGGAGATACACCGCCCTCTTCCATCGCCTCTTTCATCACCCGGGCCTCAATCACTCCGTTGGGCTCGGGCGCGGTAATATGATGGGCCTCTCCGCCTATTCCATATCCCAGGAACTCTGAATAGACCCTCGCTCCCCTTCTCACTGCTTCTTCATAATCTTCCAGGATTAAGATGGCGGCTCCTTCGCCCAGAGACATTCCAGCCCTCTTCCGATCAAAAGGCCTGCAGGGAGAAGGGTCCATCGCCTTCAGGGAATTGAATCCGCCAAAGGTAAGTTCGCACAGGGAATCGCTTCCTCCGCAGACCACTGCTTTACAGTCACCCTTCCGGATGAGATCAGCTCCATAACCAATGGAGGTGGCCGATGAACTGCACGCTGTGGTGATTGTGGCTTTGGGTCCTGAAAATCGAAATCTTTCTGCGATTCGACTGGTTGTAAAACTCGGTATGAAAGGAAAGATGAGAGAGGGGCTCGATTTCCCTCTTAGCAGAATTTCCCTGTGGTAGGCTTCTGCTTCCAACATCCCTCCTGCGCCTGCCCCCAGGCATACCCCTATTTCTTCAGGAGGATAGGAATCGATTCCGGAATCTTTCACCGCCTCTTCAGCCGCAATGAGGCCCAATTGATCCGTTCTCGAAAGCCTCTTCAGCTCTCTCTTTTTAAAATATTTCTCAGGTTGATAACCCCTGACTTCGGCTCCGATCCTGGAGGGATATTTTGAGGTATCAAAAAGGGTGACCGGACCAATGCCTGAACGGCCCTCTTTCAGGGATTGGGCAAACTCATCCACACTCTTCCCGATCGAACAGAAAATACCCATACCTGTAATGACGACGCGCTTCGATTTCATCGGACTGCCTTATGTATATCATTTTCAATCAAAGGCTCGCAAGACAGCCTTGTATGATAAAGTTAAATCCGCTTCTTGATAGATAGAAAAAACTGGGGTATTATAAAAATATCTCAAATATCAACAAGTGTAGAAGAAATCTCTAAAAGGGAGGAAGGATCATGAACGAAAAAGATCGTTTAAATGCTCTGGAGGTGGCGCTCAATAATGAGATGAGGGAGAGGGAATTCTATCTTAAAAATGCGGACCGGACGCAGAACCTCCTCGGCAAAAAAATGTTTCGGCAGATCGGGGATGATGAACTGGAGCATTATGAACGGCTGAAACAGCTCCATCAAAAGTGGGCAAAGCAGGAAAAATGGCCCGAGACCGTTCCCCTCAAAGTTAAAGACACGATCGTGAAGGATATTCTGGTCGAATTTCTTAAGAAGGTGGATGAAACCAAAGGAGACTCGGATGATTTAGCGGCTGTCCGAACGGCGCTCGACTTCGAAGCAAAGGGGGCAAAGTTCTATGCCGAAATAAGAGACGCCTCATCCGATCCCAAAGAGAAACAGTTCTTCGACCTCCTTGCCAGGATGGAAAACGAACACTACCTTTCCCTCAAGGACACTGAGGAATATTTCATCGATCCTGCCTCGTGGTATCGAAAGATGGAACATCATACCCTTGATGGAGGGTAGACTTCCATTTTAGATTGCGGATTTCGGATTGAGGATTGGGAAACCTAAATAAAAATATTGGTAACACTTTAGCGCTTTGAAAAATAAAAAAATGTGCCTTGTAGTGAAGGGCTTTATGCCCGTTAACAAACAGGAACGGTGGGATTTCGAGCCAGATATACGGCCACGAGGGCCTACACTACAGGCATTTTTCAAAGTTCTAAATTGATACAAATATTGAAATTTCTCAAGCTTGTCATCCTGAACTTGTTTCAGGATCTGGGGTTCGAATCAAAACGAGATGCCGAAACTAGTTCGGCATGACACCCTTTTCTTTTTTAATGTTAAAAGGAAATTCTCAGATTTCATGAGCCAGTATCTGAAACCAGAAGTTACCGGGGAACAAATCTGGACAGAATCCAGCTAACAATGCTAATGAGGATGACCCCCAGCACTGCTCCCATAAAGCCGTTCACATGAAATCCCCTCACCAGGGCTGAGACCAGCCAGAGCATCAGTCCATTGATGACCAGCAGAAAGAGGCCAAGGGTCAAGATCGTGACGGGGAAAGTGAAAAAGACCAGTAAGGGCCGTAGAGTCGCATTGATAATTCCCAGAAGAAAAGCGGCCACTAAAGCCGCCCAGAAGCTATCCACCCAGATCAAGCTCGGGAAAAGGTAAGCAATGATCAGAATGGCCACCATGTTGATGATCAGACGAACGATAATGAACATCTATTCTTCCTGCCTTTCTCTTTCTGCTTAACCATAAACCTCTTCATCCATCCAGTCAACCCTTTTTTTGACTATTTTTCGAGCCCATTGACAGAGGTAAGATTATTTGTTAACCTTACTTAAAATTTTGGTTGACAATTAAACGGAAAGGGGAAAGCTTGTGTCGGTTGAAAAGTTGAGGCTCGTCGTTCTATCATCTCTCATGGCAGGCCTGATGGCCGTGGGAGCCTATATCCATGTGCCGATTGGACCTGTTCCCATCGTTCTGACAAACCTCTTCGTCCTTCTCGCAGGACTTCTTTTGGGAAGTCGCTGGGGAGTGGCCAGCGCAGGCCTCTACCTTCTCGTCGGAACCATTGGTATGCCTGTCTTCTATGGCGGCAAAGGCGGATTGGCCCATATTCTTGGTCCAACCGGCGGCTATCTCTTCGGATTCATTCTCTGTGCATGGATCACGGGTTTTACCTCCGAACGGTTCCGACACTCTCTGGTCGGAGGGATCTTTGCCGTCATCATCGGTTCGCTCATCGTCTATGGTCTTGGAGTCCCCTGGCTCAAAATGATGACCAACATGCCCTGGAATAAGGCATGGATGGTTGGGATGATTCCTTTTCTCATTGGAGATGCAATGAAAGCCGCTGTCGCTATCATTCTGGCCCGTGCTGTCAGACCTATGTTGAATCGTCAACACATGAACGAATAGTTCGAATGATAACGAATTTTACGAAATATTCGAGCCATTCGTTACCATTCGTTTTATTCGTGTAGTAGTCATTATGATCCAGATTCAGAACCTCCATCACCGATATCCGGATGGCACTTACGCATTAAGAGGTATTGATCTTCATATCTCTAAAGGTGAATTTCTTCTCATCTGTGGGTCCAACGGAAGCGGCAAAACCACCCTCCTCCGAATCATGAGTGGTCTTCTGAAACCCACGGATGGATCCATTCTGATCAATGGCTTTGATTCCATAAAAGAATCTCTTAAGGTGAGACAAATCGTGGGAATGGTCTTTCAGGACCCGGACAGCCAGATTGTTGGAGAAACAGTGAAAGAAGATATGGCTTTTGGACCTGAAAACCTTGGGCTCTCTCAAAAGGAGATCAACGAGCGGGTGAATTGGGCAATCGAGAAGATGGGCCTTCAGGGCCTTTCAGAAAAACCCTGCTATTTGCTCTCCGGAGGAGAAAAGAGGCGGCTTGCCATTGCCGGCGTGATGGCCATGAAGCCGGACGTAATCCTCTTCGACGAACCCTTTTCCCATCTCGATTATCCCGGAATTCAGGAAGTCCTGAGATATATGATTCAGTTATATCAGGAAGGGCACACCTTAATCGTGACCACGCACGATGTCGAAAAAGTGGTCTGTCATGTGGATCGAATTGCTATCCTCCAAAATGGAGAAATCAAGGCCTCAGGCTTCCCAGAAAGCCTTGTACAGGAACTTTCTCGCTTTGGGGTGAGACCGCCTTGTTATGTGCTTCTTGGAGGGGAGAAAATCTCATGGCTCGAATAGTCCTTCACTACTTCCCTGGAAATTCTCTTCTCCACCGTTGGGATGGACGATGCAAATTTTTTGGACTCCTGATGATTACGGCAACCCTTATTCAAACAAGAATCTCCTGGTTCATTTTCGATTCGATCCTTCTTGTCGGTCTCTTCTTCCTTTCACGATTTCCCATCAAACAGCTTCTCCGTGAAATCAGATTCTGGGCCATCTTCCTTTTCATCCTATTTCTATTTCAGTCTCTTTTTACACCTGGACTCCGCCTTCACTCATTTCCATGGCTTCCTATCAGTAAGGAAGGGCTCCTTCTGGGAGGACTGACCTGCTGGCGATTGGGACTGATTCTCGGGTATGCCGTCCTCTTTACAGCGGTGACCCGCCCTCGTGAGCTTCGTGACGCCTTGATCTGGCTTTTAAAACCTATTCCTTTCTTACCAGAACGCCGTATCGGATTAATGGTTTCTCTCACTCTCCGTTTCTTTTCACGCACTCTTGATCAGGTTGAAGAGGTGAGCCTGGCTAACAAGGCTCGATTGGGAGATCGAAAGAAAAATCCTATTCGTAAAGCAAAATTTCTTGTCTTGCCGATCCTTCGCCGTTCTATTTTAGAGGCCGAAGAGGTCACCTTCGCCCTCGCCGCCCGGGGCTATCGCGACGATGTACCTATCCATCTTTCAAAGTTACCCCTATCGCATCTAACTCCCCTTCTTTTTCTTCTTGGATTTATTATGGTTACTGGATGGTTTTAGTTATAAGACAACGCCGGAGTTGTAAAAAAAAATAATTGATACCTAAATTGAGCGATCTTTTCATTCCTCACAAGGGGGGCAGGGAGGCCGAAAAGCCTTTTAGAGCGATCACCTTTGATGGGTTGAATCAAACATGAGGCCTGTCCAATCATCACCCGTTGGGTGAAAGTTCGAGGCCCATTCCCTAAATTTATAACGTATCGCATTCTAAAAGGGTTTGAGGCATCTCTGCCCCACTTGTGAGATAGGATGAATCGCTCAATTTAGGTGATAAAAAGTGATGCTGGAAATGATAAAAAAATAGCCGCAAAACATCTGCGGCTATTTTTACCACCCCCCCTTATCATCTATTTCCCAGAAGGTTTTTGGGACCCTCTTTTTTTCAATTCTTACGCCGGAGCCAGTCTGGGAATCAAGAAGGAGAAGAACCCTTCTTTCTCATTCTCCCGCTCAATCTTCTCAAAGGCACACTGAACGGCAGAACGGATCTCTTCCATATCAATCGGCTTCATCGCCTGATAGAAGATGCCTGCCCCCCGAAGCCGTCTTACCGGTCCCAGGGACTCCTCCGAGGAGATCATGATGACCTGAATCCTGGAATTGACTTTCTTTAACAGAGAGACGATATCACAGGCCTTCAATCCTTCAATCTCATCATCCAGAAGCAGAACCTGAT
>Ga0194125_10008509_pt1 | contig 14453 bp, 9 predicted proteins | sample TA2KigC250mmetaG_FD_148626 | JGI IMG/M metagenome (GOLD analysis project Ga0194125, IMG submission 148626) | Freshwater microbial communities from Lake Tanganyika, Tanzania - TA2015034 Kigoma Deep Cast 250m | ecosystem: Environmental > Aquatic > Freshwater > Lake | place: Tanzania: Lake... | reverse complement strand
CCCGGACATCCGGGGCCGGACCGCGACCGTGGACGTCAACGTGGACTTCAACATCGACCGCAACGGCCAGGTGGCCACCGTCAAGCCCTTCGTCGTCCACACGGACTGGGTAAGAGAGCGGAAGGGCTGGAGGATCATCCGCGCCGAAGGCTACATGGAGGCCGAGGGAGCGTACGGGGAGGGAGGGCTGTAGGGCGGGGACCGCGGTCTGATGTTCGGGGTTCAGGGCCTGGGCTTGCCGGTCTGGAGGTTGGGAGGCTCCAACGTCAGGAGGTTGGAACGTTGGGAGGTTGCGGCACCAAGGACGGGGTGCCCAAGGGATCGGTGGAGGTGACGCTATGATCGCCAACGAGCAGGAACTGGAAGTAGCACTCGGCAACCTGCGCGCGTGCGAGGACGCGCTGGAGCAGCTACGCGCGGAACTCCAACGCTCGAACCCCGCGCTGCTCTCCGTGGTGTCGGCAAGCTACGTGAGTCGGATGCAGGCGCTGCAGAGCGACATCGCCGCGTATCTGGAGGAACACCCGGCAGAGCAGCGTGTCAGGGCCTGAGGAGGTCGCCGGCGGATCAGGGAGCTGAGCGATCTACGTCCGGTGGCGTCGGGCAAGGAGGGGTAGCCTCCCGGCTGGCGCTCACGGCAAATCGCGGTTGACAGACGTGCCCCTGGTGGGGTACAGTCTTATATCGGGACGTTGACCAGAGCCCGATGTGGGACGTAACTGCGGCTCAAGCGAACTCCCCCTCCGCTTGGGCCTTTTTCGTGCCTGCCGAAAGAGGAGGATCCCAATGAGCAACACGGTGGTTGTCGGACTGCAGTGGGGAGACGAGGGCAAGGGCAAGGTCACGGATCTGCTTGCCCAGCGAGCGGATGTCGTGGTCCGCTACCAGGGGGGCAACAACGCCGGGCACACGGTGGTCGTGGGCGGCCAGACGCTGAAGCTCCATCTGATCCCGTCGGGGGTCTTGCACCCGGGCGTGCTGTGCCTGATGGGGGACGGGATGGTGGTCGATCCGCTGGTGCTGTGCCGGGAGATCGACGACCTGGAGGCGAACGGCATCTCGACGGCGGAGCTGCGGATCAGCGGCAACGCGCATGTCATCATGCCGTACCACATCCGCATGGATGAGGCGCAGGAGCGCGCGCGCGGCGCCGCCAAGATCGGGACCACGCAGCGGGGGATCGGGCCGGCGTACTGCGACAAGACGGCGAGGCTGCCGCACAGCATCCGCGTGTGGGACCTGCTGGACCGCGAGCGGCTGACCGAGCGCGCGCAGGCGCAGCTGGAGCTGAAGAACCAGTGCTTCCGGCATCTCTTCGACGCCGAGCCGATGACGCTGGAGGAGGTCATCGAGCCGGTGCTGGCGGTCGTGCCGCGGATCGCCGACCGCGTGGTGGACGGGCGGGCGCTGCTGTACCGGAAGCTGGACGAGGGCGCGGACATCCTGTTCGAGGGCGCGCAGGGCACGTTCCTGGACCTCGACCACGGCACGTACCCGCACGTCACCTCGTCGCACCCGATCTCGGCGGGGGCGTGTGTGAGTGCGGGGCTGGGGCCGGGCGCGATTGACTGCGTGATCGGCGTGGCGAAGGCCTACACGACGCGCGTGGGGGCCGGCGTATTCGTCACCGAGCAGGACAACGAATACGGCAACACGATCCGCGAGCGCGGGCACGAGTACGGCACCACGACGGGCCGCCCGCGGCGGTGCGGCTGGCTGGACTGCGTCGTCCTGCGCACCGCGGCGCGGATCAACGGGACGCACGCGATCGCGCTGACGCTGCTGGATGTGCTCGATACCTTCGCGAGCGTGCCGGTGTGTGTTGCCTACGACCTGGACGGCGAGCGCCTCGAGTATGTGCCGAGCAACCAGGAGGACCTCGGACGGTGCCGCCCCGTGTACGAGGAGTTGGCGGGTTGGCAGCAGCCGATCGGCGCGTGTCGGACGTGGGAGGAGCTGCCCGACAACGCGCGGCGCTACATCGACCGGGTGGGGGGGCTGGCGGGGGTCCCGGTGGGGTTGGTGGGGGTCGGCGCGGACCGGGATCAGACGATCAGCCTGCCGGCCTTCGAGCGAGCCCGCGGGCGCTAGCAGGACGAAAATCGGTGCGCAGGGAAGTGCCACGAGCCCGGGAGCCATCCCGGGCTCGATTGTTGGCGGGAGGACTGCCGCATGGCCACGCTTGAGATTCGCGGCGCCACGCTGCTCACGATGGCGGAGGACGCCGAGCCGACCCCGGACGGCCTGATCGCGGTGGACGATGGTCTCATCACCTACGCCGGCGCGTCGGCTGGGTATGTGCGGCGATCGGAGCCCGATGAGATCCTCGAGGCCGGCGGCTGCGTGGCGCTTCCGGGGCTGGTGAACGCGCACACGCACTGTGCGATGACGCTGCTGCGCGGCTTCGCGGACGACATGGATCTGAAGCCGTGGCTGGAGGAGATGGTCTGGCCGACCGAGATGAAGCTCACCGAGGAGGACGTGTACTGGGGCGTGATGCTGGGCTCTGTTGAGATGCTGCGGGCGGGGGTGACGTGCTTCAACGACATGTACCACCACGCCGAGGCGGGCACTCGGGCGGCGATTGACGCGGGGATTCGCGCGTGTCCGTCGGGCGTGCTGCTTGGGTTCCTGCCGACCGCCGAGGCAATGCTGGCGAGGGCGCTGGAGTTCACGGCCGGGCTGGCGAAGCAGGCTCACCCGCGCATCCATCCGATGCTGGGCCCCCATGCGCCGTACACGTGTCCCGACCACCTGCTGAGGCGGGTTGTGGAGGGGGCGGCTGCGCAGGGCATTGCGATCCACATCCACGTAGCGGAGACGAAGCACGAGGTCGATGAGTCGATCGCCGAGCACGGCTGCACACCCGTCGAGCGTCTGGATCGGCTGGGCCTGTTCGAGGTGCCGGTGAACGCGGCACACTGCGTGTGGCTCTCGGACCAAGACATCGAGCTCCTCGCCGAGCGGCGCGTCGGTGTCGTGCACTGCCCAGGCAGCAACATGAAACTGGCGTCAGGCGTGTGCCCCGTGCCGAAGCTGCTGGCGCGCGGCGTGATCGTCGGGCTGGGGACGGATGGGGCGGCCTCCAACAACAACCTCGACCTCCTGGAGGAAGCGCGCCTGGCGGCGTTGGTTCACAAGCTGCATGACCTCGACCCGAAGGTGCTCAACGCCCCGCAGGCGCTCGCTCTCGCAACGCGGGGCTCGGCGCAGGCGCTAGGGCTCGGCGGCATGATCGGGACGCTGGAGGTGGGCAAGCGGGCCGATGTGGCGATCGTCGATCTGTCCGCGCCACACCTCGCGCCGGGGCACCACGTCGTCTCGGACCTCGTGTATGCGGCGCGCGCGTCTGATGTGGTGCATACGGTCGTGGACGGCGTCGTGGTGATGCGCGACCGCAAGATGACCCACGTAGACGAGGAGGAGATCATCCGCGAAGTGCGCGAGCGCGGGCGGCGGCTTGCGGGCCCGTAGTCTCGCTTTGCATCCCGTTGTCAGCATCGTAAGGCAGACGCGCAGGCACTTGCCCCTCGGGTTGTGGTAGAGGATCAGTGGCTCTGCCGACGCAGGGCGGAACCCAACCCGCAGCAGGTGGCAACCGAATGGCCCACGTCGCAGTCGATGAACTGGAGGCTCAGGCCCTCCGCACGTCGTTGGGGTATGCAGCAATGACCCGTGACCAGTCCATCTCCGAGGAGGAGGGCGGCCTTGCCAGCGTGCCGCCAAGCGCGACCGTGCCCGCTCGGGCGGCCTTCGCGTTGGGGACGCTGTACTTGCTGCTGCTGCTGATCGCCTCCCGCCTGCCGGCGCCCGGCGGCGCGTGGGCGACGATCATCGCGGTCGTGGTGTTCGTGTACTTCCCACTGGCGGTCATCTACCACGGGGTCCGCATTCCGCTGGGGCCGGCCATGGAACTCCTCTCCGGCGTCATCTCTCTGGGCGTCTGGCTGGGCATCGCGGGGATCGAAGTGCGGTCCGACGTCGCCCTCACGGGGCCCGCGCGGTGTGTGGCGCTGCTGGGTGCGTGCCTCTTCTTCGGGATGCTCGCCTCGCGCGTGGTGCGCGACCGCAACCTGCTGGTGCCCGCCTGCATCATCGCGGCTCTGGCGGACCTCGTGTCCGTCGGCTGGGGCTTCACGAGCCACGCGCTGAAGCAGACGCCGGCCCTCGTGGCCAAGCTCTCGGTGGCAGTGCCCGCTCTCGCGCCGCAGGCTGCCGCCTCCTCCGCGAAGTACCCGATCCTGGCGACCATGGGTGTAGGTGACCTGTTCTTCATCGCCCTGTTCTTCGCGGCCGCCGCACGGTTCGGGCTGCCGCTCCGGCGAACGTTCTGCTTCGTCTTCCCGCTGGTTGCCCTCGCCATGGGGCTGACCATCACGGGCGTGCTCCCGTGGCAGGGGGTGCCTGGGCTCCCCTTCATCGCGCTGGGCTTCCTGGCCGCCAATGTGCACAGCTTCCGCTTCTCACGGCAGGAGTGGCGAGCGATGGGCGTCGTCTCAGTGGTGCTGCTCCTGATGGCGGCTGGCCTGCTCATCTGGTGGCGGCTGATCGCCTGAGCGTGACCTTCACACCCAACGGTGCAACCCATGAACCGCGTCGAAGAGATCGAGGCGAAGACCGAGCGCGTCCGCCGCTTCATGGAGGAGCGGGGGCTGTGCGCGGTGGCGCTGGGCACGCAGGCGAGCTTCGCCTGGATCACGGCGGGAGGCGATAACCACGTCGGCCTGGGGAGCGAGGGGGGCGTGGCCACGGTCGTGATCACGCCCACGGGGCGGCACGTGGTCACGAACGCCATCGAGGGCCCGCGAATCGAGGACGAGGAGATCGGCGGGCTGGGGTTTGAGCTGCACGTGCATCCGTGGCACAGTGAGGGGCCCGAGACGACCATCGCGCGCTTGGCCGAGGGGGGAGCCGTCGCTGCTGACGGCGCTCTGCCGGGCGCGCAGAACCTCGCTTCGGCCATCGCCCGCCTGCGCTGGCAGCTCCTGCCGCCGGAAGTCGAACGCTACCGCGAAGTGGGACGAACATGCGCGGTCATCCTGGATGAACTCGCGCATGAGCTGTCGCCGGGCATGACGGAGCTGGCTGTCGCGGGCGCGATGCAGGCCCGCTGCTTCGCGCAGGGCCTGCTGCCCACCGTCTGCCTCATTGCGGCCGATGAGCGCGCGTACCGCTACCGCCACCCCATCCCCACCGGGAAGCGCATCGGGAAGCTCGTGATGCTCGTGATCGGCGCGCGGAAGTGGGGGCTGGGAATCAGCGCCACACGGGTCGTGCACTTCGGACCCGTGCCCGACGAACTCGCGCGGAAACACGAGGCGGTCTGCGCAGTGGACGCGTGCTTCATCCTGGGGAGTCGGCCCGGTGCGAGGGTGAGCGACCTCTTCAGCGCTGCGTGCGAGGAGTACGCACGACAAGGCTTCCCGGACGAATGGCAGTTGCATCACCAGGGCGGCGCCACGGGCTACGCGGCTCGCGACTACAAGGCGACCCCGACGAGCGACGAGGTCATCCTCGAGACCCAGGCCTTTGCCTGGAACCCCTCGATCTCCGGGACGAAGTCGGAGGACACCATCATCGCCACGTCCTCTGGACCGGAGGTCCTAAGCAGCAGCCCTGAGTGGCCGATGAGGACCGCGACCTACGGCACGGGAAGCGTGGACAGGCCCGCGATTCTGGAGCGGTGAAGCTTGGGGTAGGTTGTGCCGCGTCAGGCGGGCGTCGGTGTGGTGCGGAGGCCGAGGATGTCGGCCAGGTTGGCCTGCGCGTCCACGACCGGCTCAATGTGGCCCTCGGCCGACGTGAACAGCGTCGTGACCCCCGGGCCGTGGCCCGCGCCGACGCAGGCGCCGTGGGAGATGATGCCCACCGAGATGGCGCCCGTGCGGTAGACGCGGCCGTAGCTGTGGTCCGCGTCAGTGATCGCCGCGAGATCCCCGAGACGCAGGCCTTCCAGCCCGTGCTGCTGCACCATCTGCGCGTCGAAGAGCTGGATGTCATAGTCGCCCCGGTGAGTGTCCTGCGCGCCCAGCCCGCTGCCCATCATGGCAGCGGGAACCACGTGAGCCACCGGCACGCGGAGCGAGCCGTCCGTCAGCTCCAGCCCCAGGCGCTGCAGGAGGTCGGGATCGAGGTTCTGCACGCGCACCTGCGGCGCGTCCGGCAGCTCCAGGCCCAGACCCCAGGACTCGACCTGGATCACCTCTCCGTACTTCAGCTTGCGCAGCACGTCCTCGGGGAAGTCGATCATCACGTGCTCGATGCCGCCATGCTTGCCGGTCACGACGCCGACCGCGCCCTTGGCGTCACCATCCAACACCGCCGCCTGATTGCCTACGCAGGCGTAGAGGTTCAGTGCCCCGTTGCGGTCGTTATCGCTGTTCTTCAGACTCACCGCCGGCTCCAGATGGTCCGCCGCCCACCCCAGGCACGGATCCCCAACCCGAACGTTGTAGGTGATTCCGCCCAGCCCAGGAACGATGTGCAGGGAGCCATCCGGGCCGACGCGATACGGCTGGCCACCGACCCTCGGGTGGTCGGGCTCGCCGACGACGGGCTGGCGGATGAGACGGTCAGCGTTCGTGCGTAGCATCGCTCAGTGGTCTCCTGAGTGGTTGGGTTGGTTGCGGCTCTGGTGCTCCGCAGGCACGAACGACCACGGTGCGGCTCTGGTGTCGTTCGCCGAGGGATGTGGAACAGCCTTCCTGGAGGCGAAGGAGGGCAGGCTTCACGGTGAGCGGGCCGACGTTGGCTCCCCTTGATCTGCGGTACGTCGCGGGCGCAAGTTTGTGCAGGATCAAGAAGGAATCTTGCACTCATCCCTCGAAATCGGCTATGGTAGGTTGCCTGGCTGGCACCAACAGCGAGCTGTGAGTCATGTCGTGGGCGTGACGCCATTCGGCGCGCGCGTGCTATCGCGCGTCAGCGGCATACCCGTGGGCGCGGGTGGACGGCGCGCATGTCGGGACGGGCACTCAACAAGGCGAGAGGTTCCCGGTCTGGGCCGAACGCCTGGGGCGAAAAGGAGACGGCTCCTTGCACCTGAAGAGGCTCGAACTGTCCGGCTTCAAGACCTTCGCAGACAAGACCGAGTTGCACTTCACGCCCGGCATGACGTGCATCGTCGGCCCGAACGGCGTGGGCAAGAGCAACATCGCCGACGCCATCATGTGGGGGTTGGGGGAGCAAAGCCGGAAGGCGCTGCGTAGCGCAACCTCACAGGACGTCATCTTCGCGGGCTCGGGTGAACGCTCACCGCTGAGCTTCGCGGAGTCCTCGCTCACGATCGACAACAGCGACCGCCATCTGCCCATAGACTTCAGCGAGGTGACGGTGACGCGCCGGCTGTTCCGCTCGGGGGAGACGGAGTATTACATCAACAAGTCCCGGTGTCGGTTGCGCGACATCCAGGAGCTGTTCATCGACACCGGCATTGGCACGAACACCTACTCCATCGTCACGCAAGGCGAGATCGACACGATTCTGAGCATCCGGGCGGAGGATCGGCGGTTGATGCTGGAGAGCGTCGCCGGCATCGGTCAGTACCGACTCCGGCGCGATGAGAGCACCCGGAAGCTGGCGGCGACGCAAGCGAACATCACGCGCCTCAGCGACATCGTGCACGAACTCAGCAGCCAGCGGAAAGAGCTGGAGAAGCCTGCGCTGCTCGCCAAGGAATACAACGCGCTGGCGGGGGAGTTGGCAGAGCTGGAGCTGGAGGTGCTGATCTGCCAGCATCGGCGCCATCGGCGGCGGATCGGCGGGCTGATGCACGAGCGGGACCTCGCGGCGCGCGACGCAACGTCCGTCGAGCACCAGCTGCAGAACATCAACGCCGAGCAGGCGAAGTTCCGCCAGGAGGTGCGCGAGGCGGAGCGCACGCTCGGCGAGACGACCGATCGCGCGACGACCGCGCTGGGTGAAGCCGAACGGGCGCGCGGGGATGCGAAGCTGGCGGAGGAGCGCCTGCGGTCGGCGGAAGACCGTCGCGAGACGTGGCGGGAGCAGATCGAGGTCGCCACGGCTCGGCGGGTACGTTTCGCGGAGCAGGCCGAGCGGGCGCGGATTGCGCTGGAGGAGCTGCAGAAGTCCTCGGCAGCAAGGGAAGCCAAACTCGCCGAGGATCGGGCGACGTACGAGGAACAACGCAGCCAGGCGGCGACGGCGCGCGAGGAAGCCGAGAGACGACGCGCCGACCTCTCGCGCATGGGTGAGGACGCGGCCCGCCTGGAGAATGAGGCGCAGGCGCTGGCGAGCCTGGAGACCGACATCGCCGAGCGGCAGCGGCGCCTCTTGAGCCAGCGCCAGGCTACGGAATCCCGCGCTGGCGAGATCGAGGAGCGGCTGGTCAAGGCCCGTGAGCGCGTCGAAGAGGAAGGGGCGGCGTTCGCCAAGCTCAGCGATGGAGTGGCGGAACTCCGCCAGGACGCCGACGCCATTCGCGAGACACTCAGGGAGCACGGGCAGAAGCTGCGCATCCTGGAGGCGGCGACCGCCGAGGCCGCCTCGCGGTGCCGCGTGCTGGCGGACTTCGAGAACCTGTACCAGGGCGTCGAGGAGGGCGTGCGCGCAGCCCTGAAGGCGGCCGAGACGGGGGAGCTGCCGGGGATTCGGGGCGTGGTGGGCGACGTGCTGAATGTGCCCGGGCGGTTCGAGGCCGCAGTCGAGGCCGCGCTGGGCCCGCGACTGCACTGGATCATCGTCGAGACCCAGGAGGACGCGCGGCGGGCGATCCTCTACCTGCGCGAGAAGAACCTGGGCCGTGCCACGTTCCTGCCGCTGTCATCGCTCGCGCGGGTGCCGGTGGCGTCGGCCATGCTCGCGGGTGAGGGCACGGAGTGCCTGGGCGTCGCCTCCCGACTCGTGAAGGCGCCGCCCGAGTTCCAGAAGGCCGTAGACTACCTCCTGCGCGATGCGTACATTGTCAAGGACCTGGAAGCGGCGCTCAGGCTCCATCGACGGCTCGTGTTCCAAGTGCGGTGCATCACCCTCGACGGAGAGATCGTGGAGAAGTGTGGCGCGGTCGAAGGGGGAAGCAGCGCGCGGCCGGGAGTCGCCGGGCTGTCGCGCAAGCGGGGCCTGGAGGACGCGACAGCGACCGCCGAGCGGCTGAAGTCGGCGCAGGCGGCGATGGTGCGCGTGCGGGACAAGTTCGCCACGGCGGGCGAGGAGATCGGCCGCCAGGTATCCGCTGCGGAGGACCGCCTCGCCGAGGCGCGGGCCTCGCTGGCCGAAGCACGGCGGGATGTGGATCATCTCAACGAGACCACGGAGGCGGCCGCTGCGACACTGAGGGACATCGACCCGGAGCTGTCGGCGCTGGAGCAGAGGACTCACGAGACGCGAGAGCGGCGGGCGGCGAGTCTGGCGCGGGCGGCGGAGCTTCGCGAGCAACTGGCGGAGGTCGAGCGGCAGGTGTCGGTTGGGTCGGGGGCGGCGACGGCCCGCGCGCTGGAGGAAGCGGCGAGCGCGTTGTCGGGAATCCAGATCGAGCTGGCCGACCTGCGGGCACGCCATCAGGCCGCCGAGAACGAGCTGCGCCATGCGGAGGAGCAGCGGGATTCGGCCGAGCGTGAAATCGCGGCGGCGCGCGAGGCGGTTGAGCAACTGGACCGTTCCGCTGCCGAGCTGCAGGGAGAGATCGAGCTCCGCTCCCAGGAGGCCGATCAGAAGAGCGCGGAGGCGGAGACGCGGTCGAAGGCCTCCGAGGAGCAGCGAGAGCTGGTTGCGCAACTGCGCGGGAAGCTGGACCGCCTCGAGCAGGCGGCAGCGGCCCTGATGGAGACCTTGCAGGCGAAGCGCGAGATCATCCATCGGACGGAAGTGCAACTGGGCCGCGAGGAAGCGGAGATGGAGCACATCGTCACCAGCCTCAAGGACCAGTTCGGCATGAGCCCGGAGCAGGCCGAGGCGAGCCGCGAGGAGACAATCAACGAAACCGAGATCACGCGCCGCGCCGGAGAGCTCCGACGCGCCATCCGGGCGCTCGGCCCGGTGAACCCGGGCGCCGACGAGGAGTATGAGCGGCTGAGAGCCCGCGAGGAGACGCTCGAGGAGCAGAAGCAAGACCTGGAGCAATCGCGGGAGGACCTGCTGCGGATCATCGCCGAGATCGACGAGGAGACCAAGAGCGTCTTCCTCGATGCCTTCCAGCGGGTGAGCGTCGAGTTCGACGACCTGTTCAAGCGGCTGTTCGGCGGCGGGGAGACGCGGCTCAGCCTCACGCACCCGGACAACATCTTGGAGACGGGCGTCGATGTCATCGTGAAGCCGCCCGGGAAGAAACAGCAACACCTGTTGCTGCTCTCCGGCGGGGAACGCGCGATGACCGCTCTGGCGTTGTTGCTGGCGATGCTGCGCGTGCGGCCGGCACCGTTCTGCGTCATGGACGAAATCGACGCGCCGCTGGATGCGATGAACACGGGGCGGTTCGTCAAGGTGCTGGAGGGATTCGCGCAGCGGAGCCAGTTCCTCATCATCACCCACAACCCGCGAACGATGGAGGCGGCGGACCGGCTGTACGGGGTCACGATGCAGGCGCCGGGCGTGTCGCGGGTCATCTCGGTTGAGCTGGCCGATGCGCAACGGCAGGCCGAGAAGTGGCAGCAACGCCGCGGCGCGCGCGGCCGGCGGGAGCCCGCCGAGGAACAGGCGGCCCTCGCCCTGGACTTCAGCGCGCATCCGAGAGAGGAAACAGCAGCGACGACAGCGGATTAGCTGGGTGGGGCAGACACGTGGGTCTGCCCCTACATACGTCACGGCAATGTAGGGGCGGACCCGCGTGTCCGCCCCTTCCGGTCTGGGAGGCATGGTCGTGCTCAAGGGGCTCTTCAGCAAGGTAACGCATGTCCTGCGGGGCACGCGGAAGATCGACGACGACCTGCTCGACGATCTCGAGGAGGCGCTCGTTCAGGCGGACGTGTCGGCGAAGCTGGCGATGAGGCTGGTTGAGGAGCTGAAGACGCGGGCTGAGAACACCCACGTGGAGGATGCCGCGGGCCTGGAGAACGTGCTGCGGCAGATGATCCACAACATGCTGCGCCCGCTGGAGAAGCCGCTCAACACCGGCCCTACGGCGCCGACTGTGTTCCTGATCGCCGGGGTGAACGGCGTCGGGAAGACCACCAGCATCGCGAAGATCGGGCACTGGTATCGGTCGCACGGCAATGACGTGGTATTCATCGCCGCCGACACCTACCGCGCGGCGGCGGCCGACCAGCTCGACGTGTGGGCGCGGAGAGTGAACTGCGACATCGTCCGCCAGCAGCCGGGCGCCGATCCGGGCGCCGTGGTGCACGACGGTCTGCAGGCGGCGCTCAGCCGCAACGCCAACCTCGTCATCATCGACACCGCCGGTCGGCTGCACACCAAAGTGAACCTGATGGAGGAACTGAAGAAGGTCGTGCGCGTCGTCGAGCGCGTGCTGGGGCGGCCGCCGGATGAGTCGCTGCTCATCCTCGATGCGACGACCGGCCAGAACGGCCTCAACCAGGCCCGCGTGTTCCACGAGGCCATCGACATCACCGGCCTCATGATCGCCAAGCTGGACGGCACCGCCAAGGGCGGGATCGTGCTCACCATCGCCGACCAGCTCGGCATCCCCATCAAGCTCATCGGCTTGGGCGAGAAGCCGGAGAGCCTCGCGCTGTTCGAGACGCGGCGGTTCGTGGCGGACCTCTTCGAGAGGAACGGCGGGGACGAGGCGTAGGGCTACCTGAGCGAGGCGCGGTAGAGGGGGGTGTCCTTGCCCGGCTCCGCGAGCGCCGCCAGCGCGGAAGGGTCGAGGAAGTTGTCCTGGGTGCCCGCCCAGACCAGCTGACGCTCGCGGCCCAGGCCGAAGTCGGCGTCGTTCACGTGCACGTCGAAGCCCAGGCCTGTGAACCCCTCAGCGTCCCCTCGGTAGAGCGTCGCGCGAGGGATCGACACGCGGACCTCGTACCCCTTGTCGGTGAGACGGCTCGCCGCCGTGACGCCGGAGAGGCGGGGCGTCAGATCGTCCAGCGGCTCCCATGTGGCTTCCTCACGCTGGGTGGCTCCCGGCTTCACCAGGATCAGCACCACGTCCGGTGAATAGACCGGCTTCGCCTGGTCGCTCTGAGGGCGCAGGTCGAGGCACACCTCCACCGAGTCGCCGTCCGTGATGTGCCCGCGGTCATCGGCCACGTCCAGGTCGTTGTCCGTGACCTCGACGATGAACGTCAGCGTCTTCTCCTCCAGCAGCACCGCGAACCGCGCGCTGAGGTCGCTGTCGCCCTGCCACGACCAATCGCCGCGCACCAGGGAATCTGCGCCGAAGGTGTGCCAGGTGAGGTGCTCCTGCGCGCCGTCCCCTTCCACATCGGGCACGACGACCGGGGCGATGGCCAGCCACTTGGTGTCGAGGTCCGAAGCCTGCGCCTCCACGGAACGCGCCACAGCCCAGAGGCGATAGACGCGGGTGCGATGGCCCACCTCCAGTTGCGGCAGCGTGATCTTCTGCTCCACCTCGGCACTGGAGTTCGGCTTCAGGGCGAGCTGCTCGTGATACGCCAGAAGCGCGGGTCCGCACTCAACGTCCGCAGAAAGCGGCGCCTCCGCGTTGTTGCTTACTCGAACACGCAGCGGGGGGGCCTCTCCCGCGCGCAGCATCCGGCTGTAGCCCTCGAGGCGAACGGTGAGCGGGCTGGGGGTTCCGAGTAGCACGTCCCATGCGCGCAGCAGCTCGCGGCCCATGAGGAGGTGGCTGTAGGCCCCCGGGTGCGCGCCCCAACAGAACGGCCCGCGGAAGTCACGATCCGCGGCACGCAGGGCCCCGTCGAAGTCCGCCACCGGCACTCCGACCTCTTGGGCCGCGAACACTGCGGCACGGACGTACGGCGTGCCCGGATCGGGGTCGTTCATTGGGGGCGTGGCAATCAGGCACAGGGCATTCGGGAGCGCGGCGCGGATGTTGCGCACCATCGCGACGAGGTCGTCCGTCAGGTCCCGCGCACTGCGCTTCAGACGCTCGTCGTTGCCCCCGAACTGGATGGCCACGACATCGGGCTTGCGCCGGAGGACGTCATTCCCCAGACGGATGAGGCCCACGTCTGATGCATCGCCCGGCCCGCCGGCCGCAATCACCTCGATGGCGCACTCTGGGTAGCGGGCCATCAGCGCGCGCGCGAAGACAGCCGAGTAGGCGTCCGCCTTCGGGTCCTTCGGCCCCCAACCCGCGGCCAATGAGTCGCCGAAAACCACGATCCGCACCGGGCCGGGACCGGAGCGCAGCCGGTCGCGCAACGCCGCGATCGTCGTCTGCGCGGTGGGTGGCTGCGGGGGTCCGTTCTGGTGCAGGAAGGGGAGGAGCGGCGCCCCGAAGGGGAGCAGCACCCAAGCCGCTAGCGAGCGCATGTGCCGTGTGCCGTCCTAACCTGGGACCTACTGAGTCTCGGATAGACACGGGAACGGTGGGGCGGGCATTCTTGCCCGCCAGAGGCTGTGGCGGGCAAGAATGCCCGCCCCACCGTTCCCGTGTTTCTACGAAGCGCAGTAAGACCCGAGACGTGAGACCTTCCACTACCAACGGTTCAGCGCGAGGCTTGATCCGCTCACCATCGGCTGGTTGGCAAACGGGCGCTGGACGGCGTGCTTCGATAGCTCATCTATGCGGGCCACATCGGCCGGATCGAGTTGCACCTCGCAGAGCCCGTACATCGGCCGGAAGTGCTCCGGCTTCTTGCCGCCGAGGATCGGTGTGGTGATGAACGGGCGGGTCAGCACCCACGCGATCGCGAGCTGGTTCATCGCGAGGTCGTACTTCGCGCCGATGGCCTGTAGCTCATCGAGGATGTCGAAGGTCTGGTCGGTGAGGGTCTCCTGCATCTGCTTGATCTTCGAGACCCGCGAGCCCTCGGGGATCGGCTCGCCGCGCTTGTACTTGCCGGTGAGAATCCCCCCGTCGAGTGGTCCGTACCCCATGACTGCGATGTTGAACCGCTGACAGAACGGCGCAGTCTCGCGCTCGGTGCCACGGTCCAGGATGTTGTAGCGCACCTGCATCGAGGCGAAGGGCTCCCAGTTGTGCAGCGCGCTCACGCCGAGCGCGTGGGCGACCTGCCAGGCGTAGTAGTTGCACACGCCGATGTAGCGGATCTTCCCCTGCTGCACGAGTGCGTCGAGGGTGGAGAGCGTCTCCTCGACGGGGGTCTCCGGGTGTGGGTGATGGAGCTGGTAGAGGTCGATGCGGTCGGTCTTCATGCGGCGCAGGCTGTCCTCGGCCGCCTGCAGGATGTGATACCGCGAGCAGCCTCCGGTGTTGCGGTCGGGCGGCTTCATCACCACCCAGCACTTGGTCGCGAGGATCACCGTGTCGCGCTTCTCGGGCGTGAGCGCGCGGCCGAGGAACTCCTCGCTGCTCCCACGCCCATACGCATCCGCGGTGTCGATGAAGTTGATGCCGCTATCGATCGCCTCATCGAGCAGCGCGCAGGCCT
>Ga0194125_10008503_pt1 | contig 14456 bp, 17 predicted proteins | sample TA2KigC250mmetaG_FD_148626 | JGI IMG/M metagenome (GOLD analysis project Ga0194125, IMG submission 148626) | Freshwater microbial communities from Lake Tanganyika, Tanzania - TA2015034 Kigoma Deep Cast 250m | ecosystem: Environmental > Aquatic > Freshwater > Lake | place: Tanzania: Lake... | reverse complement strand
GCTAAAATCAGAATGGAAACAGGTATCAGGCAATAAAGGGGTATTTACTTTTTCCTGTTATCTTTGTGCAGATAAACCCGGAGCAAAGGTAATACTATGTATCCAAAGCCTTAAAGAACGGCATCAAGAGACCTTTCCTATAGGGGCCTCATGGGAAAGGTATAGTTTAACTGCTTATTTTGAAAAAATACCTGAATCGAAATTGTGCTGCAGTATATATTTTCTTCAAAAAGGACATACAGTTTGGGCGGATGGGATTCAGCTGGAGCCCGATACACTAACTCCCTTTACTACCTACCCGGAAGAAATAACCTTAATTACAGATAGAACAAATAATCTGTTTTCTTCTAATGAGAATATCCAGCTTAAAGGCGAGGTTTATTCCGATATTTGTACAGAACCTTACTTGTTATCCTTTCAAGTAAACGATTGGAAAGGAAAAGAAACCTTATCCGGTAAAGAAAATATAATGATTGAAAAAAGTAAAACTATCCTTACTACTTTGAATATAGGTTGTCTCCCCCGAGGCTGGTATGAAGTAAAAGCAACCCTTACCGACGAGTTTTCATCAAAGATAATTGATAGCGCTTGTGTTTTTATAAGTGTAATTAATCCGCTTCCTCCATCGCTACACGATTCATTCTTTGGCCTTCACGATCATGCTTTTCATCATCAATTTAGTTCAACTATGGATATTTTGGGGGCAAAATGGCAGAGGGTCTTTGCTTCTTTTTCCTGGTCAGTTGTTGAACCCTCTAAAGGAAAATGGCGATTCCCGGATTGCCAAGTTGAAGACACCAGAAAACATGGTCAAGAAATTTTGGGTGTATTAAGTTGGCATGAGGAATTTAAAAGATGGCCGGCGTGGGGAGAATTTACTGAGAATTCTGGTGGGAGCTGGCATTCTAAACGACATATCCCTAAAAATCTTGATGGGTGGGAGGAATATGTCTTTCAAACAGTTAGACATTTTCGGGGGAAAGTAAATAATTGGGAAATTTTGAACGAACCTAATGGATGGATGTCCGCCGACGAATATCTGCCGTTACTTAAAATAGCTTACAGAGCGGCTAAACGAGCCAATCCAGATTGTACAGTAGTAGGTATCTCTACTACAGCTGATAAAGGAATTAATCTTTTTTCTTTTGCTAAAGAAGTGATGGAAAAAGGAGGACTAAGCTATTGTGACGTCGTTTCTTTTCACCCGTACCCGCCGAATGACAAACTGATGCCTGAGGAGAAAATTGAGGAATGGACGCAAATGCTCAGAAGCATGGTTAATCAATATTCTCCTACAAAATATATCCCTATATGGAATACAGAAATGGGATGGCAATCTCCTTCTTGTTACGAAGATAGGAGATGGAGTCTTTCCCAAAAGCCCATTCTCTCTAAATTAACCCCGTTACAGGTTGCGGGTTATATGGTTAGGATGCATTTTATTATGCTGGCAGCGGGCGTTGAAAAATATTTTTACTTTAATGGGTGGACAAAAGACTTAGGAATGGGCATTTACTCCCATGATAATACTTCTAACTTAATTAATCTTGATGATTCTCCTGCTCCTGCTTTGCCTGCTTATAATGCAATGGTTGACATTTTAGGAGGGAGTAATTTTGTGAAGATACACAGAAGCAGCGATGGATTTGCGAGAGTTTATCTATTTACCTCAAATAATAAATATATTGCTGTAGCGTGGAATTGGAAGGAAGAAAAAGAATATAAAATATCTTTGCCGACGGATATAGTGGGTATGGAGATATATGACATAATGGGTAATCAGATAAGCGAAGACGAGAAACAATCGGATAGGATTACTTTTATTCTTGAAGATATACCTATCTATATAATTATACCCATTTCAGAAAGACAAAAACTGGAAAAATCTATGGAACTAAAGATAAGGTAAAGATATATAAAAAATTGGGACAGGATTATTTACAAGACAAGGAAAAAATTCAGAGATTTCAACCGCGTGGGTTGAATTAATTTGTCTTGACAGAAAATCGTAAGTATAAATTGTCATTGTCCTGCCTACAAGGCGGGACAGTCCTTCCCAAATTACAATAGTCTAAATCCATCTACAGCTTTTGATAGAAGGTTTATAAAATACCAGAGTTACAAAAAGTGTTTGACTAAAATAAATTTTAGAATTATAATTTTGTTCTTCTTTGACTAATTTAGGGCAGGATATAAGATTTTCGTTAAAACAGCGTATTTCCTTAAAGTGATATTATTTTTATATCCTTAAAAAATAGTTTTTTTATTACATCTTAGGATTCATCCGCCTATAGAAAATAGTGCTTTTAATGGGGTGCATTCCAATCAGGGCTAATGGGGTCTAACGGGATGAAAGAGATACGCATACACGGAAGGGGTGGGCAGGGAGTAGTAACAGCCGCAGAGATATTGGCAAACGCTGCGTTTCTTGATGGAAAATTTTCTCAAGGATTTCCCACATTTGGGAGCGAGCGTATGGGTGCTCCGGTGTATGCCTTTGTAAGGATAGATGAGAAAAAAATCAGGATTCATTCAAAGGTATACGAGCCGGATTATATAATAGTGCAGGACCCTACTCTTATAGGTGTAACTGAGGTTGAGACGGGTCTTTCTGAAAAAGGTATAGCCCTTATAAATTCTGAAAAAGATTCCAGTCTAATAGGACTTAATACAAGGGCAAGGGTTATAACCATACCCGCGGTTAAAATAGCCCTTGAGGTTATGGGAAAGCCTATTCCGAATACTGCGCTTTTAGGTGCATTTGTAGCTGCTACAGCCCTTGTCAGCCTTGGTTCTTTAAAAGAGGCTATTAAGAAACGTTTTCCTGGAGAGATGGGAGAAAAAAATGCCCTTACAGCTGAAAGGGCATATGAGTTTATAAAAAATGGAAAATAGGTCAAATGAAGACACAACTTACGGAACAATAGTGTCCGCCACAAAGCGTTGGCGGATCTACCAAGATTTTTGGTGGAAACGTAAGTTGTCTGTCTGGATTTGACCCTTGACATTTTGCCTTTGCTTTAGAAAAGTTGTATCCATAACAAAATGTCAAGGGTTTAATTCGCAGACGCTTTACTATAACTTATGTCACTCTTTCAGAGCTCCATAAGTTATCTGCTCATTAAAGGGAGGTTTAAAATGATAAAATCAATCCAATTTAAACTGGATGCGCCTGATGCAGAAAAGGTAACAGTAGCCGGAAGTTTTAATAACTGGGATCCGGAGAAAACCCCTTTAAAAAAAGATAAAAAAGGCGTATGGACAAAAAGCATTAGACTTCCAAAAGGTTGGAATGAATATAAGTTTGTGGTTGATGGCCAGTGGCAGGATGACCCTAGTTGCAGCAATTTTGTCTGCAACAATCTTGGCGGAAGAAACTGCGTAATTGTGGTTGAATAATGGAAAAACTTACATTTGCTCTGATATCAAAACCCGGCTCATCAAAGGTAAATAAAACAGGCAGTTGGCGGGTATATAGACCAAAATGGAAACACGAAAAGTGTGTGGGCTGCAGACTTTGCGCTATTATATGTCCGGAGGTCTGTGTCTGGGGAACAGGAAAGCAAAAGGAGTCAACTATGAATGCGGATTTCCTCTATTGTAAAGGCTGTGGCATATGTGTAAAGGAATGTCCTGTCAAGGATATAGAAATGATAATGGAGGTTAAATGAAGACACCCTTGACACTATGTGTCAAGGGTTTGTCTGAATTTAGCCCTTGACATTTTGGTATAGATGCAACTTTTTTAAGGCAAAATGTCAAGGGTCTAATTCGCAGACGTCCCGGAGACTTGGGACTACAATTTATGTCACTATGTTCCATAAATTGTCTGCTCATTAGAGGAGATAAAATGACCCTTCAGGTGCTTGAGGGCTCAAAAGCAGTTAGCGAGGTTGTAGGCCTATGTAAGCCTAATGTAATATCTGCTTATCCAATAACGCCACAAACACATATTGTGGAGTATTTAGCAGAGATGGTTGCAGATGGGAGGCTAAAGGCAGAATATATTAATGTAGAGAGCGAACACTCTGCTGCAAGCGCCTGCCTCGGAGCAAGCCTTACAGGAGCGCGTACCTATACCGCCACTACCTCGCAGGGGCTTTTACTTATGCTTGAGGTTTTATATAATATATCAGGTTTAAGACTTCCTGTAGTTTTAACCTGTGCAAACAGGGCAATATCCTCTCCTCTAAATATTTGGAACGACCACCAGGATGCCATAACTCTTCGTGATACAGGTTGGATTCAGTTTTTTGCCGAGGATATTCAGGAGGTAGTGGATTTACATATACAGGCATATAGGATTGGAGAGGACAGGCGCATTATGCTTCCTGTGGTAGTATCAATGGATGGATTTCTCCTTACTCATACCTTTGAACCTGTAGAGATTCCTAAACCAGAAGACATAGACAGATTTCTTCCCAAGTTTAATCCTGAGTATTATCTAACCCCCAAAACTCCTTTGACATTTGGTTCCTTTGCAGAACCTGATAGATATATGGAGACAAGGTATGCATTAAATGAAATTTTAAACAGGTCCAAATCAGTAATAATTGACACAGCAAAGGAATTTAAAAAGGTATTTGGCAGGTTTAGCGGCGATTTGATAGAAGAGTATAATACAAAAGAGGCGGATATAATTTTAGTGGGTATGGGTTCTATTGTTTCTACTATGAAGGAAGTGGCGGATGAACTCAGGCAGAAAAATGAGCGGATAGGGGTATTGAAGATAAGAACCTTTAGACCCTTTCCAGATAAAGAGATAACCAATTGCCTTAGGGATAAAAAAATCATAGTAGTTTTAGAAAAGGCAATATCCCTTGGCTATGGTTCAATCTTAGCAAATGAGATAAAAAGCGTTTTATATGCTCAAGGAAGCACGCCAAGGATAAATAGTTTTATAGCGGGTCTTGGCGGAAGGGATATATCAAAGGATACAATAAAGAAGGCGATTGAGCGCTCAAAAAAAGAGAAGATAGAGCTTGAGTTTTTAGACTTAAACAAGGATATATTGCCGGAGGAGCTTTCTGTATGAATGAGAACTTACTTGCGCCAGGGCATACTGCCTGCGCGGGTTGTGGAGAGGCACTCGGAATTAAACTTATATTAAATGCCACAGGTCCTAATGTAATTATTGCAAATGCAACCGGGTGCTCTGAGATATTTACCTCAAGATATCCTGAGTCTGCCTGGGGGGTGCCGTGGATTCATTCCCTTTTTGAGAATACACCTGCTGTAGCAAGCGGCATTGAGGCGGCTCTTAAGGCGCTTGGAAGGGAAAATGAGGCACAGGTTATTGCTCAGGGTGGAGATGGCGGTATGGCGGATATAGGTTTTGGTGCTTTAAGCGGTATGTTTGAACGAGGGCATAATATTCTTGCGATTACCCTTGACAATGAGGCCTATATGAACACAGGAATTCAAAGAAGCGGGCTTACGCCCTTTGACGCCCGTACAACTACTAGTCCCCCTGGCGAATTATCATGGGGTAATATCACGCCTAAAAAGGATATGCCCCAGATTGCAGTGGCTCATGGCGTACCTTATGTGGCGACAGTAACAGTAGCGTATTTTAAGGATTTGGAGAAAAAGATTAAAAAGGCTATAACGCTTAAGGGTCCAAAATATATCCAAGTGCTTGTACCCTGTCCTTTGGGCTGGCAGCATGACCCTTCTCTTACAATAAGGGTTTCAAAGCTTGCGGTTGAAACCTGTATCTATCCTTTAATTGAAATAGAAAATGGAAAATTAACAAATGTGGTTAAGGTTACGGCTAAGAAACCTGTTGAGGAGTATCTTAAACTTCAGGGTAGATACAAACACCTGTTTCAAAAGGAAGGTGGACAGGAAGAGATAGCAAAGATACAGGCTATTGCCGATGAGAATGCAAAAAAATATGGTCTTTTGTAAAGTATGGCAACTAACAGCATATTTAATCCTACCCCATAAATTCTTCTCTTATAGAAATTTAGTTTTGATATGGTATATGAGTTAATAATCATCGGAGCAGGTCCTGCCGGCATAACAGCAGCAGTTTATTCAGCAAGAAAGAGATTGAATTTTTTAATCATCTCCAAGGATATAGGCGGTCAGACTGCCCTTTCTGGCGCCATAGAAAATTACACAGGTTATCAGTTTATCACAGGAACAGAGTTAACTCAGAAATTTGAAGAACATATCAAACAATTTGGAGTCCAGTTAAAGGAAGGCGAAGAGGTAACGGATATTAAAAGGTTAGGTGTTGATGCCCTTGAGGTAATTACAGACAAAGAGAAATATGAAACAAGAGCAATAATTATTGCCTCTGGCAAGAAGCCAAGACTTTTAAATGTGCCGGGAGAATTAGAATTTAAAAATAAAGGAGTTACCTACTGCGCCACCTGCGATGGTCCGCTTTTTAGTGGAATGGATGTGGCTGTGATAGGAGGTGGAAACTCTGCCTTGGACGCCACTCTACAGCTTATAAAGATCGCAAATAAGATTTATTTGATAAATATAAATCCGGAGATTAAAGGAGATGCGATAATGAGAGAGAAGGCTGAAAAAGCCTCTAATGTTACAATTTTAAATAGCGCAAAGACCACAAGGATTTTAGGGAATAAATTCGTTGAGGCGCTTGAGGTAGAGGTTGCTGGGCAGAAAAAAACTTTAAATGTCCGCGGTGTATTTATTGAGATAGGCTCTATCCCGAGCTGTGATTTTACTAAAATAGTTGCAAAAATACGGCGAGATTATAGTAGATAAACACAACGCCACGAATATCCCAGGCATATTTGCCGCAGGCGATGTTACAGATATTCCTGAAAAACAGATAATCATAGCCGCAGGAGAGGGCTCTAAAGCCTCTATCTCGGTGTTTAAATACCTTTACGGCCAAAAAGAAGTAACCTTTTACTAACACAAACACAATAAATATGTTGCGATAATAAGACGGGGATAATAACTTTAAGCCCAATTTACTTCTTCGCTATCGGTGCTCGTCGCATTCGGCTTAACTTCTCCTACAAGCACCCCCAACCCCTTAGAGGGGCTTGCAAAAGCGGTAACCTACGGAGAAGTTTTTGCCTCATAGACTTGCTCCTGCGCTTCCGTATGCTCATTCGTAAACTTGGGCTTAAGTGTAAATTTACTTAATGCGCTTGTATTAATTTTATGTTAAAAGAAATCACAGATGCAAATTTTAAAGAAGAGGTTTTGCAAAATAAGTCGTTATTTCTCCTCTTTTTCAAGTCGCCCTGGTGCCCCAATTGTAAGAGGCTTGTGCCAATAATCGAGGAACTTAGCACAGACTATAGCGGCAGAGTAGATATGGGAATATATGATGTAATAAACAGCCGTCAGGTTGCCGTAGATTATGCAGTTTTAACTGTACCTACTATTCTTATATTCAAAGAAGCAAAGCCAATAGAGCGGTTGAGCGGTTTTGTTTCAAAAGACGGCCTTAAAGCAAAAATAGATAAATTACTATAAATAAGGTAATAAAATATTAATTGAGTTTTAGCCATATTTACAGAAGTATAGTATGTATTTCAATCGGGATTTCGTTATTATTCAACCATATAATGTTTAATTTGTTAAAAAAGAATATAAAATCTGCATATGCGGAAAGTATAAATGAAGTCTTAGATGGAAGTAAGGTCAATGATGTTGTTTCAGACCTGTCCTATGCTTTAATTGATGATAGAGGCATGGATTCCGAAGTTCCCTTTAAAAAGCAGTTAGGGATTAATAAGTTAAATTATTCTTTAGAGAGTTTAAAAATAGTTGATCAATATTTGAATTATGTAAGGGCAAATAAAAATACCTTAAAAAAGGAAGAATTTATCAGTGTTGTTGCACGATGTGGAGCCTATTGCGGAGAGGTAATCCGTAGGAATTCCAAACAGCATTGGGAATGGATTACGGACAATAAAGCAGTTGAGCTAGACCAGCGTTTAGGGGAATATGCTATTTATGGTTTTGTCTTATATGAGACCTTGACAAAAACCTTTACTTTTCCTTTAGCAAAGGTAGTAAAATTTCTTGAGGGTGGCGCAGGAGATGATTTATATAGCTTCGCTTATGTTCTTATTAATCGGAATAAAAAATGAATAATTTTTTACATAATCTGAATATTTATCTTATCCAAGCCCCATTTTTAGCCTATATAGCAGTGCTTTTAGCCGGGCTTATGACTAGTTTTGAGCCCTGCATATACACTATGGTTCCTATTACAGTAGCCTTTATAGGTTCAAAGGCAGGGGGCTCAAAATTTAAAGGTCTGGTTTTATCAATCTTTTATGTCTTAGGAATAGCGACTACCTATTCTACGCTTGGCGCTTTTGCTGCTTTAACAGGAAACCTGTTCGGAGAAATAAACACAAAGCCGATAGTGTATTTTATCTTGGGAAATATTTGTATCCTTTTAAGTCTAAATCTTTTTGAGGTGTATACAATAAGAATGCCTACATTTTTGGCTAAGTTAAATCCGCAAGCAAAAACCAAGGGCATCGTGTCTATCTATCTTCTGGGACTTGTCTCAGGTCTTGTGGCAGGACCCTGCACTGCCGCTGCATTAGGAGTAATACTTGCCTATGTCGCAACAAAACAGAACATTATCTATGGCATTTCACTTTTGTTTACTTTCTCAGTAGGAATGGGTCTTATCTTGATAGTGGTAGGTACATTTGCGGGTTTGGTTACTTCATTACCCAAGGCAGGTCCATGGATGAGCAGGATAAGAAAAATCTTCGGATTTCTCTTGATAGCGATTGCGGAGTATCTTTTTATAGTTATGGGAAAAAGAATGATATAAAATTAGTTCATAGGGTTAATAGAGTTTATTGGGTTAAGCTATTAACTGATTGAACAACTCAATGAACTCAAATTACTCAAGTAACTTAAGAAAAAGGAGAGGATATGGCAAAAAAAATATTATTCACTTTTTTGGCAATAACTCTAACATTATTTACTTTTACCGATATATCTTTTTCAGCTGGTGCAACAGTTGGCTCTAAAGCACCTGAATTTAGCCTGAATGATTTAAACGAAAAACCGGTTAGTTTAAAAGAGTTTGGAAACAATAAGGCGGTGCTTTTGGTTTTCTGGGCTACCTGGTGTCCTTACTGCGTTCAGGAAATACCAGAGCTTAAAAGGATAAACTCGGAATATAAAGATAAGGGTCTTGAGATAATAGCGGTGGATATAAGAGAAAATCCTGCCCTGGTATCTGATTTTGCAAAAAAGCAGGGCATAGATTATACCATTGTAATAGATGCCGATGGCTCTGTGAGTAAGGACTACAATGTAGTCGGCATACCTACAAATGTTTTGATAGATAAAAATGGCATTATTCAGTATAATGCAAATCCAATGCCGAGTAAAAAATTAATTGATAAGCTGATAAAAGAAATTGATGTAAAATAAAAAATAGGTCAAATGAAGACACAACTTACGGAACGATAGTATCCGCCACAAAGCGCTGGCGGATCCGCCAAGATTTTTGGTGGAAACGTAAGTTGTCTGTCTGAATTTGACCCTTGACATTTTGCCTTTGCTTTAGAAAAGTTGCATCTATAGCGAAAATGTCAAGGGTTTAATTCGCACAAACAGAGAAGCGATGCTAACGAAGGACGACTTATGTCACTTCTTTCCATAAGTCGTGTGCTCATTAAAGGGAGGTGGATAAAATGGGTTGCGGGACTTGCTCTCCAAAGCCAAAGAAAAAATCAAAAAAGAAGAAATAGTAATTTAAAATTAGGGAAGGATTAATTCTTCCATTGGACCTATGCTATGATAAAGATACTGGGTATATTAGGTAGCCCACGCATTGGTGGAAATAACGAGGTTTTATTAAGAAAGGTTCTTTCTCATCTAAATAACGCAAGAAGGAAGACACAGTTAATTAAATTAAGGGATTTGGATATAGCGCCATGCAATTCCTGTAATGGCTGTTATAACAGTGCAAGATGTGTTATAAAGGATGACATAGAGAAAGTTTTTAAAAAGATAGAAGACTCAGACGTTATCATTCTTGGTTCTCCGGTATTCTTTTTAGGCGTTAGTGCTCAAACAAAAATCCTTGTTGATCGCTCCCAGCCTAAGTGGATTGAAAAATACATTTTAAAAAAGACAATTGGACCATCAAAAACAAAAAAGGGAATATTTATATCCATAAGGGGTGGTAAAGGAAAAGAAATTTTTAGATGTGTTGAGAAGCCTATAAGGGCATTTTTTGATGTGCATAATATAAAATATGAAAAAGGCATATTTTTAGATGGTATAGATGAAAAGGGTGCTATAATGAAAAACAAAAAAACTATTAAAAATACAATAGAAGAGGTTGCCAGGATAATAGAGGATAGAAGATATGGAAAAACCTCTTAACATAATCATAAAAGGCATCCTTAGTTAAAAGACTCTCAGTAGTATAATTGGAGGATTTTATGAGAAAAAGGAAAGTTCACGTTGCCATTTTGATTGAAGAGGCATATCAAGATCTTGAGGTTTGGTATCCTTTGTTAAGATTAAAAGAGGAGTCTTTTAAGGTAATGACAGTGGGCACAACCCAGAAATTCTACAAAGGTAAATATGGCTATCCAATAGAAATAGACACCACTATTGATAAGGTTTCTGCGAGAGATTTTGATTGTGTGGTTATTCCGGGTGGTTGGGCGCCTGATAAACTGAGGCGTTTTCCAAGGGTGAATAGTTTCGTAAGGGATATTTTTGAAAAGGGAGGCGTAGTGGCATCTATCTGCCATGGAGGTTCTGTCTTGGTATCAGCAGGTATATTAAAAGGCAGGACCGTTACCAGTTTTGATGCTATAAAAGATGATATAGTAAATGCAGGTGCCAAGTTTGTTGATAAAGAAGTGGCGGTGGACAATAACCTTATTACCTCAAGAAAACCAGATGACCTGCCTGCTTTTCTGAGGAAAATAATTAAAAGATTAAAAGAAATTCAATATTAAGTTTGTTATAGTTTTTGGAGGGAATTTTTATGGAACAGTATAGTTCAAAGGTTATGAACTATTTTGCCCATCCAAAGAATGTAGGCGAGATAAAGGATGCAGACGGGATAGGAAATGTCGGAAACCCGATCTGCGGAGACATAATGAGGTTATATATTAAAGTAAATAAAAAAGGCATAATTACAAATGCCAAGTTTAAGACCTTTGGCTGCGGCGCAGCGATAGCGACCAGTTCTGTGGTAACCGAGATGGTCAAGGGAAAGAACATTGAAGAGGCGCTTAAAATTTCAAATCAGGCGGTTGCTGAGGCGTTAGGAGGACTTCCCAAGATAAAGATGCATTGCTCAGTCCTTGCTGAAGAGGCGCTTCGCTCGGCAATAGATGATTATTATAAAAGAAAAGGCATCCCTTCTCCAATAAAAGTGATAGGTTCTTTGCATGCTCATGAGTCCCAACAGAGTAAAGAGGAAGATAGATAATATGATTAAGTATCTTTCGGACGATGAGGCGTTAAAGGTGGCAATTAATCTGGAGAAGGATGGAATAGACTTTTATACCAAGGTAGCCTCATCAACAGTGGATTTTAAGACAAGAGATGTATTTTTAGGACTCCTTGAGGACGAGAAAGAACATTACAAACTTTTTAAGGACCTTCACGACAGTCTGAAAGATTCTTTTTTAAGAATTCCTGATGTGGATGAGGAGGTGTCTGATTATCTAAGGGCGCTGGTATCCACAAGGATATTTGACATAGAGAAGATTACGAAGAGTTTCCTTAAGAAACTTTCAGTTATAAACGCAATTTTAATCGGCATACAGGCTGAAAAGGAATCCATACTTTTTTACACAGAGGCAGCTAAAAACAGCGAAAATCCAAAAGGCAGGAAGGCGTTTACAACCATTCTGAGGGAAGAGAAAAAACACCTTATAAGGCTTAACCAGCGCCTACGGTATTTGAAGAGAAGTTAATATCACTGTTTAAAACAGGAGGTATTATTGTGGCGAACTTATTCAAGGCGTCAGAGGTTGTAAGAACAGCTATTCTAATAGAAGAAAATGGATATAAATTCTATAAAACAGTGGCAAATGAGTCCAGATTTTATGAGTTGAAAGAGCCCGCCCTGTTTTTATCATCCGAGGAAAAAACTCATTTAGAGACCTTTAAAAAAATACTGGACAATCTGCCAGAATACGAGATGACAGAGGCATATCCTGGCGAATACCAGTTATATTTAAAGGCATTGGCAGATGATAACGTATTTACAACCCCTAAAGACCCTCTAAAGCTTACCCAATCCTTCAAGAACGCCAAAGAGGTAATTGACTTTGGCATAGATATTGAAAAGGGTTCTATAATATTTTATGAAGGATTAAAGGAAATGGTTCTTAAGAATGAATTAACCGCCATTGAAGAAATAATTAAGCAAGAGAAAAATCATCTCCTTAAACTCCTCCAGATAAAGTACGGCGTTTCCTCAAGTTGAAACCAGCCAATCCCCCTAAATTAAATAAGAACGTCTTTTTTTTGGGCGTTGTCAGCCTGCTTACAGATATTTCCTCTGAGATGATATACCCTATACTGCCGATATTTTTATCAACCACGCTCGGTTTAAATAAGGCATTTATAGGCCTGATAGAGGCAGTTGCAGAGTCAACCGCAGGCATTTTCAAGTTCCTTTCCGGATTTATCTCTGATAAGTTAAAAAAACGAAAGCCCCTCGTACTTTTGGGCTATTTCCTTTCAGCAATCTCCAAACCCTTCTTCGCCATTTCAAAATCCGGATATTCTGCTTTATTTATAAGATTTTCCGACAGGCTTGGCAAAGGCATCCGCACATCTCCCAGAGATGCCCTTATAGCGGATTCTGTTTCTAAAGACACACTTGGCAAGGCATTTGGATTTCACAGGGCTATGGATACATTAGGGGCTGTTATCGGGCCACTTCTTTGTGTTTTATTACTCCAATTTTTTAAGGATAATTTAAGGGCTATTTTTTTGTTTTCAGCCCTACCCGCCTTTTTAGCAATAATAATTATATTATTTGTCATAGAAAAAAAATCTTATATAAGGGTGGCCCAAGAAAAGAAGGTCTTGTTTAGTTTTAAAGACTTAAACAGCGAATTCAGGATTTTTTTACTGGTTAGTTTTATTTTTATGCTCGGAAATTCAAGCGATGCGTTTCTGATACTAAGGGCAGAAACCTTAGGAATACCTAAGATTTTGATACCTGCACTCTGGCTTTTGTTTAACAGTGTGTATTCAATAACCTGTATCCCAAGTGGAATTATCTCTGATAGATTAGGGAGAAAACCGCTTATAATCCTGGGTTTTATTGTATATTCGGTTGTTTATTCAGGATTTGCCCTAATTAATAAATCTCTTTATCTTTGGTTGCTTTTTGGCGTATACGGAATTTATTATGGAATGACGGATGGTCTTTTGAGGGCGTATGTAGCCCAGATAGTCCCGTCTCATATCCGAGGAAGTGCATACGGTATATTCTACACCCTGCAGTCCTTTGCTGTATTTTTGGCAAGTATTATAATGGGGTTTGTCTGGCAGTACATCGGCCTGAAATATGCCTTCTTATTTTGTTCTTTCATTTCATTATTCAGCGCCCTCCTCTGGGTTATCTTAAGACCCGCCTCTAATACTCAAGGATAGACCATCCTAACCCAGCAGGGTAGTCCTTCCTAGCACCTTGTTAAGGAAGGGACTAAACCTTTAAGGGATGGGTTTGATTCCACCCGCCGGTTTTGCCTAAAAAATTCGCTGGTTGTTTTTTAACCAGCGGTATTTTTTGTACATTCGCAGCCAAAAACCACATTATGGGTTTGCTTATACTCATCATCCTGAGCAGAGCGAGGGGCAGGATACTGATGAACAATAAACGCTCAGTATCAATTTCAAACAAACTCTGGCTCGAAAGTAGGAGAAATTGATTGTTTTTTAAGCATGTAATAGTATAATTCATTAAATGCGCCAGAAGTTTTTTATTTTTTTGCCCATAAGCCTTAATGTAACAAAAAAAAGATGCCTTGTCATAGGCGGTGGTTCGGTTGCCCAGGAAAAGATAAAAAGACTACTTAAATTCAAAGTTCCAATAACCCTGATTAGCCCTGAAATTACAGCGACTTTAAAAAGATTAGCCAGGAAAAGATTAATTGATTTTAGAAGGGCATATTATAAAAAGGGTTTTATAAAAAAAGGGGATATCGTGTTTGCCGCTACCTCCTCTAAAGCACTAAACCGCAGGATTTCAAAAGATGCCAAAGCTAAGGGCGCATTTGTAAACGCGGTAGACTCTAAGAACTATTCTACCTTTATTATGCCTGCTATATACAAAAGGAGGAATATAACTGTGGCGGTTTCAACCTCGGCTATGTCACCGGCTCTGGCGAAGAGACTAAGGGATAGGATAAAGGAAAATTGGTTTAATATAAGCAAATCAAATGAAATCCAGACTTATGGAACGAAGTGACTATAAGTATGTTGGTTGAATT
>Ga0194125_10008502_pt1 | contig 14456 bp, 9 predicted proteins | sample TA2KigC250mmetaG_FD_148626 | JGI IMG/M metagenome (GOLD analysis project Ga0194125, IMG submission 148626) | Freshwater microbial communities from Lake Tanganyika, Tanzania - TA2015034 Kigoma Deep Cast 250m | ecosystem: Environmental > Aquatic > Freshwater > Lake | place: Tanzania: Lake... | reverse complement strand
CCTTTTCGAAAGCTCTCATCGCCTGAAAGTGATTGATTCCTGGAATTTTGGGCACAATTACCCAGCTATTTCAATCTGGCGCACATCGGCGTCGCGGTAATACTCGGCCACTGCAGCCAGATATTCCCGGATAGCATCTTGGATGTTTTCCAGTGCTTCCGCTTCAGAATCACCCTGTGACCAACATCCAGGCAAACCCGGACAAAAAACGGAGAAGCCTTCCTCGGTTTTTTTCAGAACTATTGTGTATTTCATGATGATCTCCGGGTTGTTGTAATATTTAATAATAATGTAATTTCTCCTCGTTCCCGAGATGCACTTGGGAACCTAATAGCCCGCCAAGCTGTGCTTGGCATCCTTTTCCCCTAGTTCCCCAACTCCTCCCTTACCACGAACCGGGGCCGCTGGCGCACTTCCCTATAAATCCGGCCCACGTATTCGCCGATGAGGGCCAGGCCGAACATCTGCAGGCCGGCAAAGACAAAGAGAATGGCGAAAAGGGTGAAGACGCCCTCCACCTCGGGCCCCACCCAGAGGCGGCGCAGCATGAGAAACAGGCCGAAGCCCAGGCCCAGGAGGGCGATGACCAGACCCAGGATGCCCACCGCGTGGATGGGCAGGTGGGAGAAGCCCGTCATAAAGTCGAAATTCAGGCGGATAAGTTTCACCAGGCTGTACTTGGACTGGCCCCGGGTGCGTTCCGCGTGGTGCACCGGCACCTCGGTGATTCGGCGGGCGTAGATATTGGCCAGGGCCGGGATAAAGCTGGTGGATTCCTGGCATTGATTGATGCTGTCGATGACTTCCCGGCGGTAGGCCCGGAGCATACAGCCGTAGTCGTGGAGGTGGACGCCCGTTACCTTGGACATGAGCCAGTTGATAAACGCCGAAGGCAGCCGGCGGAAGAAGGAGTCCCGGCGGACTTCCCGCCAGCCCCCCACGGTGTCGTAGCCTTCCGCCAGTTTGGCCACCAGCTTGGGGATCTCTTCCGGGGGGTTCTGCAGGTCCGCGTCCAGGGTGACGATCACTTCGCCCCGGGCTGCCTGGAAACCGGCGAAAATCGCCGGATGCTGGCCGAAATTGCGGATGAATTGCAGGCCTCGCACCTGTTGGGGATTTTCCTGGTGCAATTGGAAGATGATTTCCCAGGAGCGGTCCAGAGAGCCGTCGTCCACGAAGATGATCTCGAAGCTGTCCGACAGAGCAGTCAAGGTGGCGAGAAGCCTCCGGCCCAATTCCGGCAGATTTTCCTCTTCATTGAAAACCGGGATGACCACGGAAAGGAAAGGTTTGTCGCGGCTGTCCGGGGCGACAGACTCGCAGGGTTCTGTCATTGCGGCTAAACCTCGTTATTTCTGGGAATGGGGCAGGGTGGCAAGCCAACAAATCATCGAGAGCAGGCCGTAAGCCGAGTTCTGTTCCGGACCAGGCCGGTGATGATCATTCGTCTAGGACCGCAATTGCTTACGGCCTCCAGCAGCCTACCCGGGAGCTTCGGACGGGCCGCCCTCAAACGCTCCCCTATTTGGCCTTGCTCCGAGTGGGGTTTACCGAGCTTCCGGTGTCGCCACCGGAACTGGTGAGCTCTTACCTCACCGTTTCACCCTTACCGGAGTATGGCTCCGGCGGTCTATTCTCTGTGGCACTTTCCTTGGGGTCGCCCCCACTGGGTGTTACCCAGCACCCTGCCCTGTGGAGCTCGGACTTTCCTCCCGTCAACCCGAGGGTTGACCGGCGATCATCCAGCCTGCTCTGATGATTTATCACTTATTATTTTAATGGTTCTGACACCCAAAAGCAATGGCCCACCGGCCCACCACGGCCGGCTTGATCTCTCAGTGAGATAGCACAGGCGCAGGAGTTTTTCAACCAGAATGTGACTCGTTGTCGTAGAAGGCCGGGCCATTATCATCAGCATACCACCTGAGAAAGAAGATCAGGCCGCCTGGGCCGGGTCCGAGGCGCCGTTTTCGTCCTGGGGGGCGTAATAGATGATGCGTTGACAATGGGGGCAGGTCATGAGTTCCTTATCCATCTGCAGTTCGATGAATTTCTGGGGCGGCAGGTTCATATGGCAGGCCTGGCAGACCCCCTGACGGACCTCGGCAATGGCCAGGCCATGGCGTTTTTCCCGGATAAAATCATACCGCCGCACCAGTTGCTTGGGAATGGCTTTCTCGATCTCTTCCCGTTGGGCCAATAACGTCTGCAACTGTTCCTGGCGCTGGGCCATCTCGGCCTGCACCTCGGCCCTTGATTTTTCCAGAGCCTCCTGAAGAACGGAACTCTCCTGGTGCAAGGATTCCAGGTGGGCGGTGCAGGATTCTATCTGCTCCAAAAGTTCCAGGACTTCCGTTTCCTTCTGATCCTTGCGGTCCTCTTTGAAGGCGATTTCCTTGAGCATCGCTTTATATTCGATATTATCTTTGATTTCCATGAGGCGCTGCCGGCTGCGGGTAATGCCTTCATCGAGCATGGCCATTTCCGCTTCCATCTGGCGGTGCTGTTTCCGGGTTTCCTCCAATTCCTGCTGTTTTGCAGCAGTCCTGGCCTGGAGTGCGGCCAGGTTGCTTTCCAGTCCTCTCAATCCGGTCGGCAGCTCCTGCTGCTCCTGCATGAGGCTTTTGATGTCCGAATCAACGGATTGCAAGGAGATGAGTTTACTGACTTCCTGTAACAAGGGTTTCCTCCACGTACAAAGTTTCATCCGCGCCGGGAACTCCTGCGCGCGGTCTGGCCCGATGCCGGGAAGGCTCGTTTTTTCGGTGTGTTAGATATACCGAAACGGATCCTCCCCCCAGGAATCGGGGATAACTTCCACCGGCAGAGAAGCAGATGCCAGGTCGGCCTCCAGCCGCCGGCCCCATTCAGGCATAAAAACGACCTCGGTGGCGTAATGCCCGAGGTCCAGGAGCGCCATGTTCTCCTGGATCCAGGGAACCGCCTGATGATACCGGAGGTCCCCGGTGATAAAAATATCCGCGCCCTTTTGCCGGGCTAAAGGGATGAGCTCGCCGCCGCTGCCGCCGCACAGGGCCACCCGTTTCACCGCGGCCGGGGGCCGCCCGGCTATTTTAATGCGGGGCGTCCGGAAAATCTGCTTTAGCTCATCCACTACCTGGCCGAACGGGCGGGGCTCGGGCCACTGGCCCACCCGACCGATCCCCAAGGCCTGGCCCTGATTTTTCAGGGGATAGAGATCGTAGGCGACTTCCTCATAGGGATGGGCGGTTCGAAGCTGTTGCAGGGCCGACCCCAGCAAGGGTTCCGGGAGCAATACTTCCAGGCGGGATTCCGAAGCCCGGTTGAGTTCCTGGACACCCCCTTGCCAGGGCCGGGCTCCCAATAACGGCTTGTAGGTCCCCAGGCCCTTAGCCAGAAACGAGCAGTGGGAATATAAGCCGATGACCCCGGCCCCGACGCCGCAGAGGGCCTCCCGCACCTGGTCTTCGTAGCCCACGGGCACGAAAACGATGAGCTTCAGGAGCGCCTCGGTTCTGGTCACTTCCAGGGGCTCCGTTTCCGTAAGGCCCAGGAGCTGGGCCAGATAGGCGTTTAGCCCGTCCCGGGCCGCATCCAGGTTGGTGTGGGCTGCGGCTACCGCCAGATCATGCTTGATGGCAAAACATATGGCCCGCTCCAGAGGGTTGTCCGGGCAGAACCTTTCCAGGGGCTTGAAAAGCAGGGGATGGTGGCTTAGAACCATCTGCGCCCCCACCGTCACCGCCCCTTGAAGGACTTCTGGGGAGGCTTCCAGGGCCACCACCAGCCTGGACACCTGCTGGCCGAGAGAGCCGATGAGCAGACCCACCTTATCCCAGGAATAGGCCAGGGCCGCGGGGGCCTGTTTTTCAACGATATCTAATATCTGACCAACAGTGGCACCCATAAAACCTAAAAATGGGGTGCTTGGTGGGCACCCCATATTCCTCTCAGGCACTGCCTTTATGTTGATATAACCAGAGTAGTTTACTGTCCATGGCGGTTGGTCTTGGTGGGCCCACCTGGATTCGAACCAGGAACCTTCCGGTTATGAGCCGGTGGCTCTGACCGTTGAGCTATGGGCCCGCTTTAAAGTAATGAGCGAAATCGACTCAGAAAGTAATTATAATACAAAAAAAATCATTTTCGCACAAATTTTCTGATCTCTGAGTTACAAGTAACGGTTTAACGATCCGCAAAACTCTGCAACCGCTTGATGCGGGAGGCGTGCCGTAACTTCCGCAAGGCTTTGGCCTCGATCTGGCGGATTCTTTCCCGGGTCACCATAAACTTGCGCCCCACCTCTTCCAGGGTGTGGTCCGTCTTTTCGCCGATGCCGAACCGCATCCTGATAACTTTTTCTTCCCGGGGGGTCAGGGTGGCCAGCACGGTGCGGGTGATCTCGGCCAGATTGAGATTTTCTATGGCCTCGGTGGGAGATGCAATCTTCTTGTCCTCGATGAAATCGGCCAGATAGCTGTCCTCCTCCTCCCCGATGGGGGTTTCCAGAGAAATGGGCTCTTTGGCGATTTTAAGCACCTTGCGGACTTTTTCAAGAGGATACTCCATTTTTTCGGCCAGTTCCTCCGGGGTCGGCTCCCGGCCGATCTCCTGCACCAGATACCGGGAAGTTCGCAGCAATTTATTAATGGTTTCAATCATATGAACCGGAATACGGATTGTGCGGGCCTGGTCGGCGATGGCCCGGGTGATGGCCTGGCGGATCCACCAGGTGGCGTAGGTGCTGAATTTGTAGCCGCGTTCGTACTCGAATTTTTCCACCGCCTTCATCAGGCCGATGTTTCCCTCTTGAATCAGGTCCAAAAACTGCAAGCCCCGGTTGGTGTATTTTTTGGCGATGCTCACCACCAGGCGCAGATTAGCCTCCACCAATTCCCGTTTGGCCCGGGAGGCCTGGCGTTCACCTTTTAGCACCCGGGCTTGAAGTTCCAGGAGCGCGGCAGCCGGCAGGCCGGTCTGCTGCTCGATATTTTTGAGGCGTTTCCGGGCCTGGCGCCACTGTTTCAGCAAGGCGGCCGAATCATGTGCAGCAGCCGCGGCCAAAGAAGAATTTGAAACGGTGTCCGCACCTTGGCGCCGATTTCTGCTGCACGTGAAGAATTCCAGTTCGTCGAGCCCGGTTTTTCTGACGCAAGCGGCCATTTCCCGCCGGCAGGCCTGGGCCTCATAGCCGTAATCGTTGAGCCGGCGGATTATTTTATTGAAATACGCAGGTGGGATCTTAAGGTTCCTTACTAAGTGGAGCATTTGGTGGGTGTTTCGCCTTAACATGGCCTCCAGGCGGGCCCGCTGTGCTTCTTGGCGCGATGGGGCAGCCAGGCAGGCCTGAATGCGTTTTCTGAGATTGTCCAGCCTGATGATTTCCCTCACCAGCTGTTGCCACCGGTCGTGCTGGATGGTGTGCTCCAGGTCCTCCTCTTCCAAAAAATCCCTGGTCTCCGGCGCAGCCGGCAATTTTTCCAGATCACCCTGGTTGGCCAGTTCCAATATGGCCTGGACGCCAAAAGGGGTTTCCAGGAGGGCCATGACAACCTCCCTGGTTCCCTCTTCTATTTTTTTGGCAATTTCAATTTCTCCCTCCCGGGTGAGGAGGGAGACCATGCCCATTTCTTTGAGATACATCTTCACCGGATCATCAACGCGAGCCACAGGATGGGAATCGATGGCGAGGAAGGCATCCGTCGATTCCAGCTCCACCGGTGAGGGCAGCAGGGGTTTGTTGGTAAGAGCTAATAACTCGAAGTCAAGATCCTCAAAAGCAACCCTATCCTCGACCACTTCCTGAAAAGGCGCGGCCAGGGTTTCATGTTCGGCATAGTCGTCAAAGGAGATATATCCACTGACATTCTCCAGGGCAATAAAACCCCCCAATCCATCAAATGTTACTCCCTTGCCCATCTATTTTCTCCTTTTCCCCCCAAGGTTGGTACCATTTATCCAGCTTTTTCAACCTTTGCTGAATTTCTATACGTTGGGCATATAAGCTTAGGTAATCACCTCCTTTGTCATTGTTATAGCTGAGATGGATTTTTTCGATTATTTGGTGGAGTTGCTTTTTGAGCTGAACTTTTTGAAAACCCCTTGTACAATCCTCTAAAAATGAATCCAAATTTTCTAACTGGATTTCCTCGGGACAAAGAGCCAAAGAACATATCTGCCGGCAGAGGTGCTCTTCCTCAATCTGGGTCACCAGCAGACTGTGGTCCAGGTAGCCTACTTCCCGGTAGCAGGCATGGATGTAGCGGCCGATGGTATGCATCTCCGGCGAGCTAAACTGGTTGAGGTAGTGCTCTAAATCGATGCGTGAGAGGACTTCCGGGTAGGTTAACAGCAGCCGGATGAATTTTTTTTCCAGGTTCAACGACTCTTCCCGTATGGGAGTCGGAATGTCGGCAACAGGGTGCTTATGGGTCTGCAGGGAAGCCTCGAGCACCGATTCCGGCAGGCCCAGCCGTTTAGCGGCAAGTTGGAGCCACAGAGTCCTTTCCACCGGATCGAGGTCGCCCTGGAAATAGGGTTTGAGGCTGTCGAAGGCGGCGATTTTGGCCTCAAAACCCTCTCCCCCCCCCGCGCTGGCCTGGTCCAGAATAAAGGTAAAGAGGGGCGTGGCCTGTTCCCAGGGAGACCGGAAAATCTCCACCCCATGCTTGGCCGCGTAGGAGTCCGGGTCTTCTCCCTGAGGCAGCGTCAGAACCCGCACCGGCAACCGCTCCCCGGCAAAATGCGGCAGGCTGTGCTGCATGGCTTTCATGCCGGCGGCATCGGCGTCAAAGACCAGGACCACCCGGGAGGTGTAGCCCTTGAGCAGGCGGACCTGCTCCCGGGTGAGGGCCGTCCCGAGAGAGGCTGCCACCGGTTCGATGCCCCGGGCCCGCAGGGCCAGGAGGTCCATGTAGCCTTCCACCAGGATAACGATATTGCGTTGCCGCACCGCCTCCCGGGCCTGATACAGGCCGTAGAGATGACGGCCCTTGGAATAGAGCTGGTTCTCCGGAGAATTGAGATACTTGGGCTCCCCGGCCCCGATGACCCGCCCTCCGAAGGCGATGACCCGGCCTTGCAGGTCGAAAATGGGAAAGATCAGCCGCCCCCGAAACCGGTCATAATGCCCGCCGGTGCTCCGGGGGGCGATGAGACCCACCTGCTGGGCCGCCTCCAGGTCGGCCCCCTGGTCCGACAAGGCCCGCCCCAGCAGCCGCCAGTCATCCGGGGCATAGCCCAAACGATAGGCCGCAGCCGTCTCTTCCGGCAGGCCCCGCCGGGCCAGATAGGTTCGGGCCGGCTCTCCCCTCTGACGATGCCGCAGGTTTTTTTCAAAGAAAAGGGCGGCCTGTTCGGTGACGTCGTAAAGGGCCTGACGCCGGCGGTGCACCTGGGCCTGGGCCGGGTCTTTTTTCCATTGCAGGGGAATGCCGTAGCGCTGGGCCAGTTCTGCCACGGCCTCCGGGAAGGTCATCCGCTGGTGCTGCATGAGAAAGGAGAACACACTCCCCCCCGCGCCGCAGCCGAAACAGTGAAAAATATTGCGTTCGGGATTAACCGTAAAGGAAGGGGTTTTTTCGGCGTGAAAAGGGCATAAGCCCACCAGATAACGTCCCCTGGGTTTTAAACTGACGTACTGCCCGATAACCTCAGCGATGGACGCTGCGTCCTTGATCTCCAGCAGCTTTGCTTCCGGGATGAAAGGCGCCATAAAAACTCTAGGTTACACCCAGTCTCTGGCAAAAAGACTTTTGTAAGCGATAAACTTTATTGGAATAATTTATTAAACGCAGAGTCGCAGGGTATTACCTCGGCGCCTCGGCGGTGATAATCTCAGATCATTCCTTGATCTCCACTACGGTGACGCCCCGGCCTCCCTGGTTGGTTTCGCCGGGATAGAAATCTTTTACCATGCGGTGCTGCCCCAGAAATTCCCGGATGGCCTGCTGCAGCCGGCCGGTGCCGATGCCGTGGATAATGTCCACCTGGCGGCAGCCATGCAGCACTGCCTGATCCAAGAGTTTGTCCACCAGGGGCAGGGCTTCATCCACCCGCAGGCCGATGATATTGAGGCTGGGGGACTGCCAGGAAGAGGGTTCCGTCACCTCAACGCCGCCTCGAAATACACGTCCCTCCTCCAAACTGCCGGAAGTTGCCCGCAGGTCGCTGGCCGGGAGGCGGATTTTCACCGCTCCCACCAGCACTTCCTGGCGGCCTTCTTTGTCGGGCCGGGACACCACCACTCCCTTCTGCCCCAGGGAAGGCAGCCAGACCTTCTGACCGGGTTCCGGTGCCCATTCCGCGACCGGGGTTGCAGCCGGAGCGGGGCTGACCCGTTGTTGGAGCCGGCGTTGCTGGGCCGATAGCTCCTGGCGCAGGCGGCCCCAGGAATCCTGACGATTTTCCAGCCGCCGGAGGATGTCCTTAAATTCTTTTTCCGCGGCGCTGATGGCCAGTGTTGCTTCCCTCTGCCCCTGTTCCTGGAGACGGCGGCGCTCCTGGGCCAGCTTATCCTGGAGGGCGGCTATCTCGGCTTCTTTCTGGCGCAATCTCTCTTCCAGGCGCGCCAGATCCTGCTCTCGCCGGGCCAGGCTCTGTTCCGCGGCCTCGCAGCGGGCCAACTGCTGCAGGGCCTGGAGTCCTTCCTGGCCCAGGTGACTCTCGGCATCGGCGATGATTTCCGGGGGTAAGCCCAATTCCCGGGCGATGCTCAAGGCATTGCTGGGACCGGCGACGCCATAGGCCAACCGATACAAGGGTTTCTGGGTCTGCTCGTCGAATAGGACCGCCACATTGGCAAAGCCCGGCTCGGTATGGGCAAAAGCCTTGAGCAGATGGTAATGCGTGGTGACCACGCCATAGGCCCCGGCCCGGCCAAAGGCCCGCAGGAGGGCCAGGGCCAGGGCGCCGCCCTCGGCAGGGTCGGTGGCAGTGCCCAATTCATCCAGCAATACCAGGCACCTGCCCTTAAGCTTGGCCAAGATTTCCCCGGTCCGTTTTATATGCGCCGAAAAGGTGCTTAAATTATCGGCTAAATTCTGGGTATCGCCGATGTCGGCGAAGATGCCCTCAAAAACGCATACCTCACTGCCTTCCGCCACCGGCAGCGGGATGCCGCATTGGACCATGAGGCACAGCAGTCCCAAGGTTTTCAAGGTGACCGTCTTGCCGCCCGTATTGGCCCCGGATAGCACCAGGAAGCGGGACTGCGGCGTTAATTCGATATCCACGGGAATGGTGGCGTGGAACCCCTTCTCCTCCTGGTCCCGTTGCAGCAAGAGCGGGTGGCGGGCTTCTTTAAGCTTGACTCTCCCGTGATGATTCAACAATGGCGTCCTTGCCTGAAAATCCTGGGCGTACAGCACCTTAGCCTGCAGGGCATCCACTTCCCCGAGCAGCCGCAGATCCGCCTGGAAGGCGTCCTGATGAGCCCGCACCAGGTCGGTCAATTGCCGCAGGATACGTTCTTCTTCCCGTTTTTCTTCGCCGACCAGCAGATTGATACTATTGTTTAAATTTACTATTTCAAAGGGTTCGATAAACAGGGTGGCCTTGCTCTGGGACTGGTCGTGGATGATGCCCGCCACCTTACCTTTAAAATCGGCTTTTATGGGAATAACATAACGGCCGTTGCGCTGAGAAATGACCTGATCCTGCAAAAAATCGCCAAATCCGGCCTGTCTGAACATCTGGTGCAGGCGGCGGGTGATCTGATGCCGGGAGTTTTGCAGTTCCTGGCGCAGCCGACGGAGTTCCTCACTGGCCTGGTCCATGATCAGACCATGGGGGCTGATGGCGGTTTGAATGGCCTCCCTGATTTCACCAACTTCCCGGAGTTGCTGGCCGAAACGGGAAATCAGGGCCAACTGCGCCGGAGCGCCCAGGAAATAGCGCCGCACCCGGCTCACCACCCTCAGAAAGGTCAATATCTGGATAAACTCTTCCGGGAGCAGTAAACTTCCCGGCGCGGCCACCCGCTTGAGGACTGCCGTCGGGTCAGGGCAGCCCGCCAACGGGCAGGGGCCATCAACGCTTGTCAGTTCGGTGAGTTCCTTCACCTCCTGCAGGAGGGCCTGCACGGTCTCGAACGCGTGACTCGGCTGCAAGTTCGCCAGGTGTCGCCGGCCCAGGGGGGATGCGGCCAAACGCTGTAAAATTCTTATGACCTGGGGAAATTCTAAAACTTTCAAGGTCTGCTGCGCCATGGTGATTTCATACTGCTGAGGAAGTCGGTTAATCTTCCCCTGCCAGCAACTTCCTGGCTATGGCATTGACCTCTTTGCCATCCGCCCGGCCGGCCAGTTTGGCCATGGCTGCTTTCATCACCTTGCCCAGGTCGCCCGGCCCTTGCGCCCCCAACGCCATGATAATACTTTCTAATTCTCTCGTTAGTTCGGCGCCCGAAAGCTGCTGGGGCAAAAAAGAAAGGAGGAACCGCAGTTCCTCCTCTTCCTGTTGGGCTAAATCGCTTCTTCCGGCACGATTGAACTCCACCACGGAGTCTCGCCGCTGTTTCACTTGACTGGTAATAACGGCTACGACTTCTGCTTCACTCAGGGGGCGTCTTTCCTGCACCGCCCGATTTTTGAGGGCAGTTTTCAGGAGGCGCAACGTAGAAAGCTGAACACGGTCCTGAGTTTTGAGGGCAGTCTTAAAACAGCGTTCGATATCGTCGAGAAGCGACATTATCTGGCCCCTAATTTGCGTATTCTTTTTAGAGCCCGTTTCTTTGCCGCCAGAGCTTTTTTCTTCCGCTTAATGCTGGGCTTTTCATAGTGTTCGCGTTTTCTGATTTCGGATAAGATCCCAGCTTTTTCGCATTGCTTTTTAAATCTCTTTAAGGCGATCTCAAAGGGCTCATTGGCTTTGACCCTTACGCCTGGCATCCATTTTCGCCTCCTCCCTTGTTAAATCAACCTGACGGGGGGTTCAGTGCATCCATATATTCGCTTAAAAGGCTCACTTTTTCGAGCCGATCGCTTATCCGTCTGGTTAGTAAGAATTAAGATTTTATCCTAAAATTTCCGCCTGTCAAGTCGTTTTGCTGGAAATATCCTCCCGCAGTGGGGCTCTCCGAGCCGACCCGGTGATCTTTATTTTATTTCGGGGTGGCGAAGACACCGATGGTAATGGCAGCCACGGTCTGGCCGTAAATATTCGGTTAACCCGGTAATTAGGTGCAATAAAAATTTTTGAGCTACCATTGCACACGGTTGCACTGCCACACAATCTTTTCAAATTATCCCGTATTGTTAACGTCCGATTTTTCCCTTTTCCCCCGATTTCATGCTATAACAGATCGTTAGGATCAGGTGCATTACCGGGTTAACAGGTCTTGTGAGGATATTCATGGCCATAGCTTTTAAAAATTATCTCAAATCCCTGCAAGCCGATCTGGCCAGGGGCAACGCTTCGGAACATACCCACCGACCTACTCTCAAGACCCTCCTGGAATCTTTGGGGGAACGCCTCACGGCCACCAATGAACCCTGGGACGTTACCGATTGCGGCAAGCCCGATATGGCGGTGTACCAGGGGCCGGTGCTGCTCGGTTACCTGGAAACTAAGGATGTGGGGGTAAATCTTGCCGCTGAAGAGAAAGGCCCCCAGCTCCAACGTTACCGGGAAGCCTTGCCCAACCTCATGCTGACTGACTACCTGGAGTTCCGCTGGTATGTGAATGGTGAACGCCGGGCTGCGGTATCCTTGGGCCACGTGGAACCTGATGGCCGGGTTAAGGTCAGGAAAGAAGACCTTGCCGCGGTGGGGGAGGTGCTGGCGCAATTCCTGACCTTAAAGCTGCCCGCCATTGCCGCGGCCAGAGAATTAGCCCTGAGGATGGCCAGGTTAGCCGGGCTAATGCACCACGCCGCCCTCAAGACCCTGGAAATTGAGCCGGACACGGGAACCCTGAAGGGCTGGCTGGCTGCCTTTGAAAGGACCCTGGTTCCCAGCCTTTCGCCGGAACAATTTGCCGATATGTATGCCCAAACCCTTACCTATGGCTTATTCGCCGCCAGGGTGAGCGTTGGCGCGGGCCAGGACTTGCGCCGGGATACCGCCGCCGTTTTATTGCCGGAAACCAATCCTTTCCTCAAGAGACTTTTCCATCATCTCGCCGGGCCGGAGGTCCCCCCCACCGTGTCTTGGGTTGTGGATGATATGATAGCCCTGCTTAACTCTGTCGATCTGGAAGCGGTCATGGCCGATTTTGGCCGGGGGTCCTTGGAGAAGGACCCGGTGGTGCATTTCTATGAGACCTTCCTGGCCGCCTACGACCCCCACAAGCGTAAGGTCCGGGGGGTTTACTATACCCCCGAACCTGTCGTTTCCTACATTGTCAGGGCCATTGATTATCTCCTCAGGAGCCACTTTGGCCGCCCGTGGGGGATTGCCGATAAAAATACCCTGATTCTTGACCCGGCCTGCGGCACGGGGACTTTTCTGCACAGTGTCATTTCCTTAATTTACGATACGCTCTGCGCCCACGGGCAAGCCGGGGGCTGGCCCTCGTATGTCTCCCAAAGCCTCCTGCCCCGGATATTCGGCTTTGAGCTGCTCATGGCCCCCTACGCCGTGGCGCACCTCAAGCTGGGGCTGCTCCTGCAGGAAAAGGGTTTTGATTTTCCCCCTGGCCAACGCTTGGGGGTCTATCTCACCAATACCTTGGATGAGGGCTTTAAGAAAGCAGAGGTCCTGCCTCTGGCCGGGTTCATCTCTGAGGAAAGCAACGCCGCGGCCAGGATTAAGAGGGACGATCCCATTGAGGTGATCCTGGGAAATCCGCCCTATGCCGGCCATTCCGCCAATGCCAGCTTAAGACGGGAAGCAGGGGGGACCGGGAAGTTAAAGACTGTCCGGACCTTCATCGGGCGTCTGATTGAAGATTATAAACAGGTTGACGCTAAGCCCCTGGGGGAGAAGAACCCCAAATGGCTGCAAGATGATTACGTCAAGTTTCTGAGGTGGGGGCAGTGGCGCCTGGCCCAAACTGGCCGGGGCATCCTGGCCATGATCACCAATCACGGCTATTTGGACAACCCCACTTTTCGGGGCATGCGGCAACAGTTGATGGAGACCTTCAATGAGATCTATCTGCTGAATCTGCATGGCAACGCCAAAAAGAAAGAGGTCTGCCCGGATGGCTCCAAAGATGAAAATGTCTTCGATATTCAACAGGGAGTAGCTATCGGGCTCTTTGTGAAAAGTCCTGGCTTTCCCAGTCCTGCCAGGGTGCACTATGCCGACCTGTGGGGGACTCGGGAAGGCAAGTATCAAGCTCTGGCTGCATTGGATTTGGGCAACACACCTTGGCGGGAGCTGCGGCCCACCTCCGCCTTTTACTTGTTTGTGCCTCAAGATACCGATTTGCGGGCCGAATATGACCTGGGCTGGCCGGTCAATGAAATCTTTCCGGTTAGCTCAGTGGGGATCGTGACTGCCAGAGATAGCCTCACTATCCACTGGACCAGGCAAGAAGTGATGGACACTGTGAAGGACTTTGCCTCATTGGACCCAGAAACGGCCAGGGAGAAATATGATCTTGGGAAAGATGTAACAGACTGGAAAGTTGCCTTGGCCCAAAAGGACCTGAAAACATCGGGGCTTAATGAGCAACTGCTAACACCGGTGCTCTACCGTCCTTTTGACGTACGATTTACGTATTATACCGGGCAAACCCGTGGCATTATTTGTAGGCCCCGGCCTGAAGTTATGGCGCAGATGCTGGCGGGGGAAAATATGAGTCTATGTTTCCATCGGCGAGAGGAAATCGTGGGGATTTATTCACACTTTCTAGCGACAAGATTAATTACCGAACACGGTCTGTTATCATCAAAAACAACAAACTGTCAGGCGCCCCTCTACCTTTACCCGGATACAGAGCGAACTTTTAACTCAGCTAAACAAAGTTCCCTTCACTCCCTATATGAACCCGAAGCCATATATGGGAGAGAGGTTAATCTTAATCCTGATTTATTATTGCATCTATCCGATATATTCGGGTTTACCCTCACCCCCGATGGCCAGGGCGACCTGCACACCACCTTTGGCCCGGAGGATGTGTTTTCTTATGTCTACGCCGTCTTTCACTCCCCCACCTACCGCCAACGTTACGCAGAATTTCTCAGACTGGACTTCCCCCGCCTGCCCTTAACCGGCAACAAGGCCCTCTTTAAGGCCCTGGTGGGCCTGGGGGCGGAATTAGTCTCTCTTCACCTGATGGAATCGCCCCATCTGGACAACCTTATTACCCGCTTTCCGGTTGCCGGTTCCCAGGTTGTTGAAGGGGTGCGCTATGTGGATAGTGATAAGCGGGTTTATATCAACTCAGAGCAATATGTTGAGGGTATCCTGCCGGAAGTATGGCAAGTCACCATCGGGGGGTATCAGGTCTGCCACAAATGGCTCAAGGATCGTAAAGGCAGGACTCTCAGCTTTGAGGACCTGCATCATTATCAAAAGATTGTGGT
>Ga0194125_10008499_pt1 | contig 14459 bp, 9 predicted proteins | sample TA2KigC250mmetaG_FD_148626 | JGI IMG/M metagenome (GOLD analysis project Ga0194125, IMG submission 148626) | Freshwater microbial communities from Lake Tanganyika, Tanzania - TA2015034 Kigoma Deep Cast 250m | ecosystem: Environmental > Aquatic > Freshwater > Lake | place: Tanzania: Lake... | reverse complement strand
GGCAGAGATACAAGCGGACGGACGTTTCTCGCGGCACGATCATGTCCACGCGTCAAGCTGTCTCCGCAGCCGTTCGAGTTTGCCGGAGAACTCGGCTCGGCGCTCACGCTCGCCCTCGACCACCTCGGGCCTGGCACGGGCCGCAAATTCCGGGTTGGCGAACTTCGCGTCGATGCCGGCGACCAGCTTCTCCAGGCTGGCGATCTCCTTCTTCATCCGCTCGAGTTCTTTCTCGACGTCTACCACACCCCCGAGCGGTACGTACACTTCGCATCCGGGCAGCACCGCAATCGATGATTTCTCCGGCCGCGACGTCCCGAACTCGAGTGTTGAAACGCCGGCAAGCTCCCGAACCAGCCCCTCGCTGGTTCTGAGGAACTCGGCGAGCCCGGCGTCGGCCGAGTTCACTATGCAACGTACCTCAGCCCTGGCCGGGACCTCCATCTCGGCACGGATGTTCCGGACCGCGACTATCAACTCCCGCATCGTCTCCACCTGGACGATGCCTCGGTCATCCACCGGTGTCGGTTCCGGCCACCGCGACTGCATTATGCTACCCCCGAACGCGAACCGCTGCCAGAGTTCCTCGGTGATGAAGGGCATGAACGGGTGTAGCAGCTGCAGCGTACCCCGAAGCACGTGGTACAGAGTCCAGCGGCAGGCCGCATCGTCGGCCTTGAGTCGGAGCTTGGCGAACTCCAGGTACCAGTCACAAAGTTCATGCCAGAAGAACTCGTACAGCCTCGCCGCGACCGCCGAATAGGCGCAGGTTTCGAGCCCGCTGGAAGTGGTTTCCACCGTCCGATTGTACCGGCTGACAATCCACGCGTCCTCGGGCGCCAGCGCCGGCCGCTCGCCGGCGGGGTCCGCGCCCTGAAGATGCGGCGCGACCAGCCGGCAGGCATTCCAGACCTTGTTCGTGAAGTTGCGACCGAACTCGAATCGCTTCTCACTCAACCGGTAGCTCTGGGACTGGCTCTCAAGATAGGCCAGGGTGAACCGCACCGCGTCGGTACCGTACTTATGGAACATGTCCACCGGGTCGATGCCGATGCCCTTGGACCGGCTCATCCGCTCGCCCGACTCGACCAGTATGAATGAGTGGAAGTAGACACGCGAGAACGGAATGTCACCCATGAACTTCATCCCGGAAAAGACCATCCGCGCCACCCAGAGGAAGATGATATCCGGAGCGGTGGAAAGGAAATCGGTCGGGTAGAACTTGGCAAGGTCCGCTGTCTTTTCGGGCCAGCCCAGGGTCGAGAACGGCCAGAGCGCGGACGAGAACCACGTGTCGAGAATGTCCTCGTCCTGACGCAGGCCCTTCGAATGGCACTTCGGGCACTCGGTCGGGTCCTGGCGCGCGACTATCATCTCCCCGCAGTCGCAATACCAAACCGGGATGCGATGCCCCCACCAGAGCTGGCGCGAAATGCACCAGTCACGGATGTTATACATCCAGTCGAGGTAGACCTTGTTCCAGCGCTCGGGGACCAGCTTCACCCGGCCCGATTCCACGACCTCGATTGCCGGCCTGGCAAGCTCGGCCATCCTCACGAACCACTGGTCGGAAACCAGTGGCTCCACCACGGTGCCGCACCGCTCGCAGATGCTTGCGCTCAGCTTGTACGGCTCAATCTTCTCCATTAGTCCCTGCGCCTCGAGGTCCGCAACCACCCGCTTTCTCGCCTCTTCGCGGGAAAGGCCCTGGTACTGCGGCGGCACCTTGTCGGTCATCCGGGCGCTATCGTCGATAACGGTGATGAACTCAAGGTCGTGCCTCTTCCCCATCTCGAAGTCGGCGGCGTCGTGCGCGGGTGTGACCTTCACTGCGCCCGTGCCGAACTCCGCCAGCACCAACTCGTCGGCGATGACGGGTATGATGCGGCCTACCAGCGGCAGAACCAGCTTCCTGCCGACCAGGTGCTTGTAGCGCGCATCATTAGGGTTCACGGCCACGGCGGTGTCGCCGAGCATCGTCTCCGGCCGCGTCGTCGCGACGATCACGAACTCCGGCACTTCGTCATTCGGACTTCGGGTTTCGGACTTCGCTATCGGATAGCGTATGTACCACCAATGGCTGTTCTGATCCTGGTGCTTCACCTCCAGGTCGGAGACGGCCGTGTGGCAGCGCGGGCACCAGTTGACGATGCGCGTGCCCCGGTAGATCAGACCGTCCTCGTAGTAGCGCACGAATGCCTCGCGCACCGCGCGCGACAGCATCTCGTCCATCGTGAACCGGGTCCGCGTCCAGTCGCAGGCGCAGCCGAGCAGCTTCAACTGCTCGATGATGCGCGTTCCGTACTTCTCCTTCCACGCCCAGGCCCGCTTCAGGAACTCCTCGCGTCCCAGCTTGAACCGGTCCGTCCCTTCGGCGGCAAGCGCCCGGTCGATGTGCGTGTGCGTACCGATGCTCGCGTGGTCGGTGCCGGGCAGCCAGAGGGTCTCGTAACCCTGCAGCTTCTTGAAACGAACCTGCGCGTCCTGCAGGGAGTTGTTCAACGCGTGACCGACGTGCAGCGAGCCGGTGATGTTCGGCGGCGGGATGACGATGGAGAACTTCGGCTTTGGCGACTCCGGGTCGGCGGTGAAGAACCCGCTCTCCTCCCAGAACTTGTACCACTTAGCCTCGACCGGTTTCGGGTCGTATCGGGAAGGGAAATCGCTCGGGTTCGGTTCCGGCATGAGTGGGTATTATAGAGGCGAACCTGCCGCTGTCAAAACTGAGAACCTGGCCTGCGGCCGACGCGCCGCCGCTGCGAGATCGGTTCGGCGCTTGGCTACACGGAGAGACGCGCGGGCCGAGGTCCTGTTCGGCCCCGGTTCGTTTACTCGTCCGGGACCTGGTTACAGCCGCCGCAACCACGCCTGTCCGGCGGGGGCGGCTGGTTGATGACGAGCGCCAGAGGCTCGGTCTGGCCGCGCTGAGCCTTGCGTCCCAGTACCGTACCTCTCAGGAGGCACGGGCTGGGGAAGGTCCTGCCGGCGCGGATGACCGCCGAGTCAGACGCCCACATCCCGACGAATGAACCGCGCGCCTCGGGAAAGTGGCCAATCACGTGCCACTCCTGAACCGCCGAGTCGCTCGCGAGTGAGTATTCGAACACGCAGAGTTCGGCATCCGGGACGTCCGACGTGACCACAAGTGATGTGTACCCGGTAGCCGCTCGTCCGGCGCCAGGGAACGTGAAGCGGGTCTGCGTTCCGGCCTCGCTTGGGGTCGGCCTGAACACAAAAGTACCGGCCCGGCTCTGGGTGCGCACAGTATCCACCGGCGAGCCGGCCGTATCCGTGGCCGTAACCAGCCAGGCGTAGGTCCGGCCGGGAACGAACGTGGTTCCTGAGGGTACCCGGAACGCGGTTGTCGCCACCTGGCTCTCACGGAAGACGGGCCGACTGCGCCGCACCGCCGTCAGCGCGGCCTGCCCCGGCCCCAACTCTGCGACGCGCAACTCGTAGCGGTGAGGAAGAATAGGACCCGACACCTCCGGTGGTGTCCACACCAGAACTGGCTGACTATCGGTGACCACAGCGCCATTGGGAGGCCAGACGAGTTCCACCCGCCTGGGCACGCGTACCCGGAAAAAGAACGCGCTCTGCGCCAGCCTCGGGATCAGCGTGATGACGTAGGAGTAGTCGCCTTCCGGCAGCGGCACAGCGGGCCCGGAAAACGCCTCGTAGCCCTTCTTGCACCACACCTCGGTCAGCTTGACCTCCGACGCCGCGAGCCGGCGATCGCCGGGAGAGAGCACGATTCGCGGTGTGCTGGCGGAGAAGACGACTCCGGCCTTGGCGTCGCGTGCCTCAACCCGGAAGAACACCGAGGTCGTGTCGGACATCGGGTTGTGCAGCGTGATGTTCCAGAGATGCCTGAAGCTCTCCTGGCCCGACTGCGGTGCGACCGCGTCGAAGGTGACGACCGCGCCCGAGAGCCTCCCGGCTCCGGCGAACAGCACCAGGGCCGCGGCGAGAACAGCCCGACCTGCCGGTCCGGCCGCCGCCCTCAGGCCCGGACAGACGCGGCCTGTGCAGCATGTCAGGTACGGAGCCAGCCGAAAGCACACGGTCGACATCCTCTCAATCAGTCTCCTCACTATGGCGCGCAGCCGGCAAGGGAATGCCGGATTCCGGACATAGCCGACCCGAATCGCGATCCGCCGATGCGCCCCGGAGACGCGCATCGCTCACCACTAGTGATAGCACGAACTACATCCCTTGTCAAGCCGGGACTGCTTGACTGCTCACTGCCCGGCGTCTATCATCTCTGCATGAAAAGCAGCGATTTACCGCCTCACTCCCTGTCGAAAGCCAACCGCGGCCGCAGCCGGCGCCTGGCGGCTCTCCTCCTGGTATTGGCCGGGGTCGGATCAGCTGTCGCCGCGACCTCTGACCTGATAAAGACAACCGAGTGGCTTGCCGCCAACCTGGATCGCCCTGACGTCAGAATAGTCGACCTGCGCTACGGAATCGAATTCTACTGGCAGGCGCATGTGCCGGGCGCAGTTCACCTCTACCCCGACGTGCTGACCTGGCCGGAGAACGGGGCCGCGGCGAAGCCGATATCACCGGAGGTCTTCGCGCAGGTGCTCGGTCGCCTGGGCATCACCGACACGACGACCGTGGTAGCCTACTCGGAGGTGATCGACTCGCTCTCTCCCTACCTGACCTGGATGCTCGACTACATAGGGCACAAACGGCAGGTCCTGATTGCCGGAGAACTTGACCGGTGGCGGACTGAAGGTCGGCCCCTGAGCCAGGACTACGCCCGGACCCAGACAACGGTCTACCGGCTGCCGGCGGAACTGAACGCAGGTATCAGGGCGAGGCTGAGCGACGTCAAGGCCGCGCTCGGCGACAAGAAGACGGTCATCCTTGATGTCAGGTCGCCGGCCATGTTCAGTGGAGACGCAGGTTACAACAAACGTCGCGGACACATCCCCGGCTCCATCAACCGGCCGTGGCTGCGCGACCTCACGGGTGAATACACCTGGCGTGACACGGCCGAACTCCGGAAAGAATACAAGCAGTTGGGCGTTACGCCGGACAAGCGGGTCATCATCACCTGCACCCGTGGCTACCGTTCCACCACCACGTACGTGACCCTGAAGCACCTGCTGGGATACCCGAACGTCGCGGTCTACGACGGCAGCTTCAGTGAGTGGTCCGATGCCGCCGAGCTGCCGGTGGCTACCGGGCCGAAATAGCGAACCCCTGCCGGTTCGGGGCCGCGGTCCTGCCTGAAGCCGGGAACGGTTCTCAGACAGCCGCTGCCGCCGCTCCTCCTGCAAGGCCGGAGGAGAACGGCGTGCATTTCGCCCGGCACGCGACCCCGCAAACCACCGAGCGAACCGCTCCCGCACTCACAGCGCGAGTCGCGTCCGGCTCCGACTCGGCCGTGACTCTGAGAACCGGCAGCCGATTCGCGGCCGAGGTGGGCCGGCCTGTCACCACGCGAATCGGTCACCAGGACGACTTCCGAATCGCGGCCCCTCTGGGAGTCTGAGAGGCCGCGGAACAGGCTTTCCGAGCCGCCCCGCGAACCGTTCCGGGAACGGTTCACCCCGTGGCTTCCCGAGTGTCGGCCTGAGCGGCCTCGAATCAGCCTAACATCATCTAATCATACAACTTACACCGGGGAATGGTCGCCTGGTTGTGCCTGTCGCCTCTCCGGCGCTTAGGCCTGGCGCCGGAGCCGGGGAGGAACGGCGGCGTGCTCAGGGACGGACAGCCGTTTTGCGCCGGCTGCTGAATCGGTCCAGCGCCGCCTCGATGCGGCCGCGGTTCTGCCAATAGAGCAGCCCGAGGATGGCCGCGGTCAGCCCGACAATCGCCCACTCGCGCCAACCGAAGTGCGTGGCGCTTGCCCCGACCGCGCACTCGAGCAGGTTCGACGGTAGCCGGCCGATGAAGACCAGGCCGAGAAACACCGGCAACGGCATGGACGTCAGACCGGCAAGATAGTAGACCCAGTCCCCAATCGGGTTAGGCACGAGCAGCAGCAGGAAGATGTAGAACGTCCCGCGGCGCAGCACCTTGGCGTCGAGCTTGGCCAGTCGGTCGGGCGGCAGGAAGTACCTGAGCAACCTGCGTCCGAGCAACCTGATGAGCAGGAAGTCGACGGCAGCACCCAGCATGACGCCGACCATCAGCCAGACCACGGTCGGCCACAACCCGAGCGCGTAGCCGGCGGCGAACGACATCGCGTTGCCGGGCAGCGGTGCCACGGCGATCTGCACGACCTGCAGCACTATGATGCCGACCGGTGCCCAGGCGCCCCAGCTCCGCACGAGCACGCGCAGTTGCTCCGGCTCCCGGAAGTACCGCAAAACCGAGCCGCCGGCAAAGACGAGCAGTGCCGCTATGGCCGCCAGCGCCGCAACCGTGAAGACCATCGTCACCCTCTGCCCCACGGTGTGCGGCGGCGGCGCGGCCGGACGGTTCACCGCTTCGCCAGGCATGGGACTACCCGACGAGGACGGCTCCGCCATTGACGTTGAGGATCTCACCCGTGACAAAAGTTGAGAGATCGGAAGCAAGGTAGAGCACCGCGCCCGCGAACTCCTCGGGCCGGCCGACCCGGCGCAGCGGGATGGTTGCCAGGACCTGTGCGCGCGCAGCGTGTCGGCCCAGGCTGGGCCGCGACATGTCGGTATCGAACCAGCCCGGCGCGATGCAATTGACCAGGATGTGGTCGACGGCGAGCTCCGGCGCCAGCGACTTGGTCAGGCTGATGACAGCGCCCTTGCTGGCTGCGTAGTGCGAATGGAATGCCTCCCCGCGCTGGCCGGCGGTCGAGGCGACAAGGATGATGCGCCCGCCTCCGGCCTGGCGCAGCAGCGGCACTGCTTCGCGGCAACAGTAGAAGACGCCTCGGACGTTGAGGTCGAGCGTCTCCGCGAGCTGCCGGTTGGTCATCCTCTCGATGGCCGCGCCCTTCCAGATGCCGGCGTTGGCCACCATGATGTCGAGTCGTCCCAACTGCCGTCTGACGCCCGCAAACAGCCGCTTGACGCCGGCGGATGAAGCAACGTCCGCCTGCAGCGGGACCGCCCGGACTCCGAGCGCCTGGCAACGCCGGGCAACTTCGCGGGCCGCCTTCGCGTCGCGCACATAGTTGACCGCCACTTCGGCGCCGGCCCGCGCCAGCGCCAGCGCCGCGGCTCGGCCCAGTCCCCGGCTGCCGCCGGTCACCAGCGCAACGCGGCCCGCGAGGTCAATCCCGACCATCGAGCGCTTTCACGGGTTCAAGGGTTCGGGGGTTCTGGCCTGACCCCGGAGCCCCGGGACGCGCCGGTCCGTTGCTCCTGCAGGGCGGCGCAGAAGCGTTCGATCTCATCTTCGGTGTTGTAGAAGTGCGGAGCAATGCGCAGGCGGTTCTCGCGCAGCGAAAGGATGAAGCCTTGCTCTTTCAGCCGCGCGAAGAGAGCGGCCATGTCGGCGCCCGGCTTGCAGGCATCGACCACTCCGGCGTGGCGCTGCTGGTCGGCCGGGGTCAGCGTTTCAAAGCCCCTTTCCCCGAGTCGCCGACGCAGCAGTTGCACGTGCGCCCGCACTCGCTCCGCCACCTCGCTCCGACCGGCGTCGAGCAGGATGCGCAGCGACTCGCGCAGGCCGTAGATGCCGATGTAGTTCTTGGTCCCCTCCTCGAACCGGCTCGCGCCCGGCTTCATCGGCTTGCGGGTGTATATGTCGTTGAAGCCCTCCCACTGCGCCGACAGCCAGCCGAGGTTGGCCGGTTTGAGCTTTGTCAGAATCGCCGCGTTGACGTAGAGTATCCCGCTGCCCTGGGGACCAAGCAGCCACTTGCCGCCGCCTGTGTAGACGAAGTCTATGCCCAGCTCGCCGAAGCTCTGGTCCACGGCGCCCAGCCCCTGCATCGCGTCAATCAGGACGTAGATGGCGCGCGTGCGGCAGAACCTGGCGATCGCCCCGATGTCGGCCCGCACGCCGTTCAGGAAGTGGACCCAGTCAATGGCGATTGCCCGCGTGTGCCGGTCCACGAGCCGGTATATGCACTCGGGCCCCTGGGCTAGCTCCCCGCTGGTCACGTAGCGCTTCTCGACGTGCGGCAGCAGATAGTGGAACGGGTAGGTATTGGTCGGGAAAGCGTCCTTCATCATCACCAGGTTGTCACCGGGCCCCCATTCGATGGAACCGATGGCGATTATGGCGCCGGCCGAAGTACTCTTGACGAACGCAATCTCGTCCGCGCGCACGCCCATAAGTCGCGCCGCCTTTTCGCGGCAGTCCTCGACTACCGCCTCGGCTTCGGGATAGGGCACCTCGCCGTGCAGGCTGCACCGCTCGATGTACCCCTGCATCGCCTGGACAACCGGCGTTGCCAGCGAACCGTTTGAGGCGTGGTTCAGGTAGACGTAGCGGCGCGTGACCGGGAAGAGTTCCCGGAATGCCTTGAGTCGCGCGTCAGTCACAGAATGGGATTATGCCCGGCAATCCGGCCGGGGCAAGGACTGCGGACGGACGCGACGCTATCTTACGACCACGACCGGTACTGTGCCCGCGCCCGACAGCGCCACGTAGTAGACGCCGGGCTGCAGGTCGCGCAGGTCCATCGTCGCCTGCGTCCTGCCCGCTGCCACGGTCGCGGAAGCTACCAGCCTGCCGCACACGTCATGGACACGCAGGTCGCGCGCCCGCGTCGCTTGCCGCAACTCCACCCGCAGCAGACCCCGACAGGGACGCGGATAGACCTGCAGCGGCACGGTCGTTCCGACCTGGCGGGGTTCAGCGGCAGCCACCTGCAGGTCCGGAACCAGTTCGTGCAGATACAACAGGACGCGGACCAGGTTCTGCGCCTCCTGTGTCTCCGGAACCCAGACCGGCGGCCCGGAAAGAAGCTGCGAGCCGTAGACCTGGTTTGGCGGGTTCATCAGCGAGTCGTTCACCCGCGTCCAGACGCTGATTCCCGCCCCGCCGTACACCACGGCAGTAGCGCTGTCAATCAACTGGATGGCGTGTCGGTTGTCGAACATGTCCGAATCGTGGTCCACTTCCGTCTGCATGCGCAGGTACGCGGCCGGCACCTGCTTCATGAAACGCGCCGCCTCCCGCTCCTGCCAGAATGATTCCGAATCTGCCGGCACCGGTACGAATCCGCCCGAATCCTGGCAGGTCTGGGACCGGTCCGCCGGCCCCTCGAAATCAAGCAGGAACTTCACGCTCGGCTCGGCATACCGCGCAATCATGCCCGACGCCATGGTGATGCCGTACGCCTGGGTGTAGACTCCGAGCCGGCTCGTGTCCACGTAGTCGCGGCTCGCGAGCTCCGCCAGGCAGGCACGGAGCCCGTCCTGGTGCACGTGCCCGCCGTAGTTCTCCGGGTACGCGCTGCTCAGGCCCCGTCCGTCCGGGTCGAAGTGCAGGAATGCAAAACCGTCCGATGCGATGTCGTCGGGCGTGGTGGTCAGATCGAGCTGGCTGCCGTACCCCACCCCACCTGGCACGAAGATGACTGCGGGCACGCGATAGTCCTGCCCGGCATAGGCCGGTCGGTGAATGTGCACGTACAGGCTGCAACCCGAAGTGGGATTCACGACCCACAGGGTCTCGACCGCGACCGCTACGGTTTTCGGGTACTTCCACACGACATTCTTCGCCGAGTCCAGTTCGACCACCGAGTCACCGGCCGAAACCAGGGTGTTGCCGTTGGTGAGCCGTTGCGCGGTGTAGGGATTTGGCAGGCCGGTGGCGCTCCAGATAATCTGGTTGGCCGCGTCCAGTTCGATAACCCGGTTGTGGTAGCTGTCGGCGATCAGCGTGTGGTTGCCCGGAAGACGCTGTACACATCGTGCCCAGTCAATGCCGGAGCCGTACTGCCAGACGATATTACCCAAGGAGTCCAACTCCAGCACGCGGTCGCTGTGTCCGTCGCAGACCAGCGTGTGTCTGTTCGCCAGCCCTACCCGATTGCCGTTGTGCGGGGCATTGAGGCTCGGATAGCTCCAGACAATCTGGCGCTGCGGCGTGACCTCGATAACACGGTTGTTGTCCCGGTCGGTGATGAGCGTATTGCCGTTCGCCAGACGATAGGCATCATTCGGGTACGCAAGGGCGGTCGACATCGCCCAGACACTGTCACCGTCCCGGTTCACCTCCAGAACCTTGTTGCCGGAGCTTGAAGTCATCAGCGTGTTGCCGTTCGGCAGCCGCCGCGCGGTGTGCAGGAAGGGCACGTCGCACTTGATGTAGGCCCAGACCAGCCGGCCCAGGCTATCCACCTCCAGCGCGTGCGCGTCAAAGAAGGTGAAAACCCTGCCGTCGGCAATCAGTGTGTTGCCGTTGGAGAGCCGCTCGACACCGAGCGGCTTGACCGGCACCGTCGCCGACGCGAGCGACAGACCGCCCGCGAGGGCGAGAACGACGGACAGCAGTGCTCGAAGGTGATTCGGGAGTGCGTGCTCTATTCTCGGCATTGGGAAGCCCGCAGATATCGTAGTGCGGGGATGACAGCGCGTCAAGCGCTTCTCTCCTCCCGAGAACCGAACCGGCACTGCCTGCCCGGCGACTTCAGTTGCTCCAGGGCCTGCCCGGCCCGGCTGAAGGACGGGTCGAGCCTGAGGACTTCCTCCCGGCGGGCCCGGGCTTCGGCGACCCGTAACTGCGCGCCGGGAGCGCAGCCGACGGTGAACCGCTGCCAGCCTTCTCGGACCTCAGAAGAGTGTCGGCAGGAGAGAAGTCACGTCAAGCTGCAGGAACTGCCCGCGGATCGGGAGCGGAGTTGACCACCAAGGCGCCAGGACAGAAAGCGGCCCCGGAAGAACAGAGAGCGGAGACGAAGTCTCCTTGACCGGAAGTGACGCACCTCATATACTCCCCGCAGCCAATGCGCCACGCGAAACGGACCGGTCGAGGACCGGCAGGCACGGAGCGCGACCACCAGGCGTGGTTGTTCTTCGCCCTGGCGTTGACCTTCCTGACTCGGCTCTGGTTCGTGCTGAGCATGCGCAATCAGCCATTCTCAGTGATGGGTCCGCAGTACGTGGATTCCTACTACTACCACAGATGGGCAGTCGAAATCATCTCCGGCAACTTCTGGGGTTCGGACGTCTTCTTCCTGCGTCCGCTCTACCCCTACCTGCTGGCGCTGGTCTATGCCGTCTTCGGGCAGCACGTGCTTCCGGTACAACTGCTGCAGACCGTGCTCGCGACCGCCTCCTGCTTTCTGTTGTACGACGCGACGCGGCGCGTCTTCGGCGCGCGCCCGGCCGTTCTCGCTTCCTTCGGATTCGCCCTGACCGGCATCCTCGTCTTCTACACCGGCGCCCTTCTCTACGTGGAAATCACCATCTTCCTCAGCCTGCTCTTCTTCCGGCTGATACTTGCCGCCGGGCAGCGTCTCCTGCTCTGGATTGCGGCCGGCGTCAGCTTTGGGATGCTGGTCATCAGCCGACCCGAGATGCTCGTGGTGCTGCCGCTGATTCTGCTCTGGCTCAGGCGCAACAAGTCCGCCGTTTGCTCGCCGGCCGGAGTTCCTCGTCTCTCGTATCCGGCTCCTCGCTCCGGCCTGATCGCGCTTACGGCCGCGGCGCTGGTGGCCATCGCGGCGGTGCCGGTGCGCAACTACATCGTCTCCCGAGACCCGGTGCTCTTCACCGCCCACGCCGGCATCAACTTCTGGTACGGCAACAATCCGGCGGCCGACGGCACATGGCAGCCCACCGCAGAACTTGAACTTGGCCCCGGGTTCTCGCACGAACGACTCAAGCGGGTCAGCCGAACCATCGCAGGTCGGCAGGTGCGCTGGTCCGAAGCATCGGCATACTGGCTGGGAAAGGGCCTGCGCTTCATCACCACCCGGCCCCTGGCCTGGCTCAGGCTTGTCGGCCGCAAGCTGTTGCTCTTCTTCAGCAACTACGAGGTGCCGAACGGCTACTACCCGGAAACCGCCTCCGCCGCATCGCTCGCGCTCAGGCTCGCGTTCGTCAACTTCGGGCTCGTGCTGGCGTTTGGCCTCCTCGGCATGGTCTGGGCATGGCCGCGGCGCGGGCAGGCGTTGCCCGCCTACCTCTTCGTCGCCGCCTATTTCGTCTCCGCCCTGCTCTTCTACGTTCTCTCACGCCTGCGTGCGCCGGTTCTCCCCTTCCTGCTGATGTTCGCGGGCTTCGGTCTCGCGGAGCTGATTGATTCCCTCCGGCAGCGCCGCACCGCGCGCGCAACCGTCGGCCTTGTCGCCGCTGCGGCCGTTTTCGCCGTATCCCTCTTGCTGCCGGTGAGACGCCGGGACTACTCGGCCCAGGCCTGGACCCAGCAAGGCAATGCCTACCTGAACGAACACAAGATGGGACCGGCAATCGCTGCCCTCCGGCGCGCGCTGGCAATCCGACCTTCGTCCTACCCGGCGCGTTACAGTCTCGTGCTGGCACTGGCCGGTTCCGGCAGGACCGACGCGGCCGCCGCTGAGTTTGAGCAGCTCGTCAAGGCGGCCGGCCCGTCTTCCGAGGCGCGCACGCTGGTCTCGCTCGCGTCGGCCCGCATGGCTATCTCCTATCGCAACTTCCCCCAGGCCGCCGCGCTCTACAAGTCGGTTCTGTCCGAGAGCCCGGACGACGCCGAAACCCACTACCTGCTCGGACTGGTCTACGTCAGCATGGACAGCCTGATGGCGGCACAGAATCACCTGGCTCAGGCAATCACCCTCGACCCCGGCCACGCTGCCGCCCGCAACGCTCTGCGGGCGGTCGAGTCACGTTTGCGGCGCTAGTTCGATACCCCTCGCCGGGTCCCAGCGACCACCAACTCAGGAAACGTCCCAGCCCGAAGGCCTCGGACGGCATCGGTCCTGCGCACGCTGGGGCTTGATTGGGACTCGGCGTCTGGTCACTGGTCGTTCCTCGAGCGCATTCTCACCCCGACGGAGCGAAGCGACCGGAGGGGTCTCGCCTGAGAGCTCCCTCGCTTCGACGCAAGATGCCTCCCTTGGAATAGCACAGTTTGGAGAGCGACGGGGGAAAGACCCACCCGGCTCCAGGTTCTGACCGGGCACTGACTCAACTCCTGACTTGCCGGCGCGCAGCCTGCAAGCCACGCGGGAGGTTTCCAGGCCTGCGCCGTTTCCCGGTGTGGCGGTCGTGCAGTTCAGTCGAGTTCGCCTCTCCGTTCCATGTCGGCGAAGAGAGCGACGACTGCCTGCTTCATCCGGTCGAACGGTTCGGGCGGAAGCCCGTGCTCTACGGCCCACACTTCGAGTCCGGCCAGGGCCTTCTTCCTCCAGACCGGACGGGTCCTGCGCGTGCGGCGCAGGGCGCCGAAGACCTTCCGGCTGTAGGCCATCAGGTGAACGGCCAGAGGGTCGGCGCACCCTGCTCCCAGCTCGTTCAGCACATCGTTCCACACCCGGTGCAATCTCCGTTCCCAGCGAATGGCGCGAACCTGGCCTTTCGCCTCCCGCACCCGGCGCTCGCATTGCTGCTCCGGCGTCTCGCGCCCGCGGGTCATGGGATTGCGGAATCGGTCGTACCTTTCGACGCGCGCCCGTTTGAACAGGGGCAGGCCGGCCGCCGCCTCTGCGACCTGATTCCTCGTCCGTTCTTCGGCAATGGGTGGACGCCTGACGTACCCATTCACGACGTCCGCTAGCTCCTCGATGTCGGCCCGGCAGGCCCGGACGAACTCGACCACGCTGTTGATGCTGACCTCGCGCAGCCTCCCTTTCTCCAGCTGGCACACCCAGGACTTGCCGCCGGGCGCCGGCTTGCCCAGAAACTCGGCGACCTGCGTCTGAGTCAAACCGGCGCGCCCGCGCAACTCTCGGAGCCGCAACCCGAGCAGGAGACTGAACTCAGCCCATTCCGACCTGCTGCTTCTCCGCCGGTTTTCCATACGGGAAGTTTAGACTTTGACTATAGCCTCATCAAGCCCTGCCGTGCCCTAAGTCCGGCCTGCGCAAGGGGCTGCCTGGTCCCGGGCAAAGTCCCCTCCGTCGCCCCCGGGGCCGCCCTCCCAACCACGGTCCAGGCTGCTCCGGCCGTTGCCCGGGGAATCACCCTCACCGTTGCCTTCTCGGTTGCCCTGTCAGTTGCTCTCCCCGCCATCCGGCCCGTTGCTTCGCCGGTTGCTCGGACGGCTATTCGTCCCGTCGCTCTGACGGTCGCCCTGCGGGTTGCCTGGTCCGCTGCTGCCCGAGTCGCTCTCCTCGTTGCTCTCCCCATAGCCCTGACTATTGCTCAGCGGATTGCTCGGTGAGCTGCTTCCCGAACTGCCCTCCAGGTTGCTCTGCCCGTCGCGGCTTCGATTGCATGAGCAATCATGCGCTCAGCCGAGGACGCAGAGCGACTCGGCGCAGGACACCAGCCTCGGAATGGCATAATGCAGCAGGGGCGGGTCTTTGACCCGCCCCTGTGGAACCGATGGTTCGGTCTAGTGCTCGACCACCAGCTTCTGCGTGGTGCTGAAGCCCTCGGCCGTTACCTTCACCAGGTAGACGCCCGCTTCCAGCTTCC
>Ga0194125_10008492_pt1 | contig 14467 bp, 11 predicted proteins | sample TA2KigC250mmetaG_FD_148626 | JGI IMG/M metagenome (GOLD analysis project Ga0194125, IMG submission 148626) | Freshwater microbial communities from Lake Tanganyika, Tanzania - TA2015034 Kigoma Deep Cast 250m | ecosystem: Environmental > Aquatic > Freshwater > Lake | place: Tanzania: Lake... | reverse complement strand
TTACGGCGTTTTAAACGGCCACTTTATCAGATTTATTCCTGAAACAAAAAGGAAGATAAATGGGTTAAAAATAGCAGAATGGGATAAAATTTTGACTCTGGCGGTAAAGGCTCAGGAGGTAGTGCCCTCATTAGGCTTTTTAGGAGTCGATATTATTTTGGATAAACAATGTGGCCCGATGATTTTAGAATTAAACGCCCGTCCTGGTTTAGAAATTCAAAATGCGAATTTAACTCCCCTAAAAAAAAGACTTGAAAGAATTGAGGGTTTGGAGATTAAAGATGCCGAACATGGGGTAAGAATTGCCAAAGCTTTGTTTGCTGAGCGTTTTGCGGATCAAGTTATGGCTGAAGAGGGGATTAAAACCATTGGCTCTTTGGAAACAGTTAAAGTGTTGGCGGCTGATGGTCATAAAGAGGAAGTTTGGGCCAAAATCGATACCGGAGCCTGGCGAACTTCCATTGACATCGAGTTGGCCAGAAGATTAGGTTTGTTAAGGAAAGAGAATATTTTATGGACAAAAACTTGGAAGAGCAGTTTAGGCCAAGAAAAAAGACCAACCATTGAGTTGACTTTTTATTTGGCTGGTCGGAAGATAAAGACCATCGCCGGAGTGGCCGACCGCCAAAATCTCAGAAGACAGATGATTATCGGTCGTCGCGATTTGGAAGGCTTTTTGATTAAACCCCGAGGAGAAATTTAAAAAATTTATGGAGAACATAACTCAAAAGATCACTCAAACCTACGAGAGTCATTTATTTTCGCTTAGTTTAAATCTTCAATCTCATTTTACCAAGCGTTTGTGGCGGATTAAGGGAGAGGAGAAATACCTCCCCCTGATTTTGAGCGCTTTTCAGTTAGAGACTCTTAAAATGGCAAGATATGTTTTTCTTTTAGGAGAAAGAAGTCCAGGTCAAATTGGCGAACAGATGATGAAAGAAACAAATTATCGTGGTTTTTCTACCAGAGGTCAAAAAAAGGAAATCCTGTATCGAAAAAATCCCGAACTTTTTTTCTGGATAAAGCTAATTCACTATCTTTTTCAAGTTAAATCATATGACTTGGCGGCAGTCTTAAAAGAGATTTATTCTCCAGCTTTAAAAAAATTAAGTAAAGTTGATTTGAAAAGTCTTTTTTTAAATCCCTTGGCAATTAAATTTGATCCTTCGGAGATGGCTAATTCGATTTATTATTTGCAATTTTTAGGGGTTTTGGATTTAACCGGTGAGTTTAAAAAATATTTAGTGACCTTTTGGCAAAAACAAAAAACAGAGGCAGACTGGCTTTACAAAAGTAAGATTTATGCCTTAACCCACCTGGTAATTGCCGCTTCCTATTTTTACCAAAGATTTGTTCCGCAAAGCGATTTTAAAGACATTTTGAAGTTTTTTGAAAAAAACATCGCCGAGATTATTAAAAGAACCAACGCCGATATTGTGGCTGAGGTCGGTTTATGTTTTCGTTTGGCCCAAAAAGATAGTCCGGCTATGGCCAAAATGAGACAATATTTATTAAGCCAATATCAGCCAAAATTAGGTTACATCCCTAACAAAGGTAAAGGTTTAGCCAAGGCCGAACATCGTAATATTATTGCCATTTTGTGTCTTTCAGATTATCAGAAGTTGCTTCCTGGGCCAAATTTAGCTCAATTTATTCGCCAAAAAAGAAAGCTCTTTTATATTCCCAAAAAAGGAGGTCTTGATGTTGCCTGCTAATTTAGAAAGGATTATAAAAAAAGCCCGCCAGCTGGGAATGAAGGTTGATTTACTTCCATGGAAAAAGCCAGTGGTTCGAATTAAACATGGTCAAAAAACAAGATATTTTTATGATGCCTTTTTGCCTCTCAATCATACTGTTGGGGCCAGATTAAGTAAATACAAAAGTTTAAGCAAGGAGATTTTTGTAAAGATAGGAATGACCACCCCCAAAGGGTTTTTGTGTAAAGAATTTAATGAGGCGCTTAAGAAGATTAAAAAGGGAGAAATAAAATATCCAGTGGTCGTCAAACCGAATGATACCGCCTTGGGTGAAGGGGTAACGGTAGGAATTTCAAATGATCAAGATTTAAAAATAGCCATCGAAAAACTCCCAGAAAAACACAAAGAATTTCTATTGGAGGAATATGTTCAAGGCAATGATTATCGTCTTTTGGTCTTGGACGGTCAGTTGATCGCCGCTTGCCAAAGGATTCCGCCTTTTGTGACGGGAAATGGCCAAAAATCTTTGAAAGAATTAATTGATGATTTTAATCAAAATCGAGAAAAAAAATTAAAAATTGATTGGGAGGTAAGCCGAAACTTAAAAGAACAAAAAGTGGGTTTAACAACCATCATTCCTCAAGGCCAAAAAATTATTTTAAGAAAAAACGCCAATATTTTTACTGGTGGTATTTCTAAAGATGTCACTGATCTTGTTGCCTCTCGGTTTAAAAAATTAGCCATCAAAGTGGCTGAAGAATTGGGGTTAAGATTGGCCGGGGTGGATATTTTAACCGATGATCTTACCAGCGAAAAAGGTGATTATTATTTGACTGAAGTCAATGGTTTGCCGAGTTTTGACATTCATGAGACACCCACCTTTGGTTTGAAAAGAGATGTGACTTCACTAATCTTAAAGGCTATTTTTGCCTCGCCTCAATTTAAAAACGAATGGAAAAGTTAAAAAAACAAAAAGTTGCCGTGGCGATGTCCGGCGGGGTTGATTCAGGGGTGGCCGCGGCGTTGCTGGTGAAAGCAGGTTTTAAGTGTACTGGTTTTCACCTTCATTTATGGAGCGAGTCTTTTAAAGACAAGCAGTTTGAGAACAAATGCTGTAGCACTGAATCTTTACGAACAGCTAGAAAGACAGCCCATCAACTAGGGATATTGTTTTATCCGCTTGATTTCTCAAAGCTTTTTAAAAGAAAAGTCGTTGATTATTTTTTAAAAGCTTACAAAGATGGTTTGACGCCTAACCCATGTATTGTTTGTAACCAAACGATCAAATTTGGTGAACTTTTCAACTATGTTCGAAAATTGGGCTTTGATTACTTAGCCACCGGTCATTATGCACAGATTAAAAAAGGCCAAAAAGGTTTTCATCTTTTAGCTGGCAAAGATAAAACTAAAGATCAGTCTTATTTCCTTTATCGTTTAAAACAAAGTCAACTTCCTGATGTTTTGTTTCCTGTTGGTGGCTACCTAAAAAATGATGTTCGACAATTGGCCAAAAAATGGGACTTGCCAGTGGCCCATCGTCCAGAATCCCAGGAGATTTGTTTTTTACCAGAAAATGATTACCGTCCTTTTTTAAAAAGAAATTTAAAAAGTGCCATTAAACCTGGTCAGGTGGTTGATTTGAAAGGTCGGGTTATTGGGCAACATCAAGGCTTACCTTTGTATACCCTTGGACAAAGACATGGATTTATCCTCAGCTCTAAGCTTCAAACCCCGCTTTTGCCCCCTTATTATGTTATGGGAAAAGAGGTTAAAAAGAACCTTTTGGTTATTGGTTTTGGCCAAGAGACCGAAAGAAAAGAATTTGGCATCAAAGATTTAAATTGGTTGGTTCCTGATTACCAAAAAGAATTATCAAAGCCAGGCTTAAAGGTTAGAATTAGGCATCAAGGCGCTTTTTTGGCCTGTCGGTTAAAAGGTGACAGAGTTATTTTAAAGGAGAAAGAAAGAGGGGTTGCCCCAGGCCAATCAGCGGTTTTTTATTTGAAAGATGAGGTTTTGGGTGGCGGTTTTATTAGCAATTGACGATTGACAAACTTTAAGAAAAATGATTAAATTCTTTTTAGATATGACTTAAAAAACTTTGGCCAAGTTGGTTTAAGGGTCTTAAGCCCCGCTTGGCGGGGTTTTTTAATGAAATTTTGTCCTTTGACAATCAAAAAGTGGTAGGAAGTTAATTTTTTTGAGAGTTTGATCCTGGCTCAGGATGAACGCTAGCGGTGCGCCTTAGGCATGCAAATCGAACGGTCCTCCTTCGGGAGGAAGTGGTGGACGGGTGAGTAACACGTAGGAATCTACCCTTTGGTGGGGAATAGCCTTCCGAAAGGAAGGGTAATACCGCATAACTCCGCAAGGAAAAAGGGCGTAACTGCCCGCCGAAGGATGAGCCTGCGTCCTATCAGCTTGTTGGTGGGGTAATGGCCTACCAAGGCTTTGACGGGTAGCTGGACTGAGAGGTCGGTCAGCCACAATGCTACTGAGATACGGAGCATACACCTACGGGTGGCAGCAACCGGGAATCATGCGCAATGGGCGAAAGCCTGACGCTGCGACACCGCGTGAAGGATGAAGGCCTTCGGGTTGTAAACTTCTTTTTTCTTCTCATATGAGAAGTAGAATAAACACCTGCAAACTACGTGCCAGAAGCCTCGGTAAAACGTAGGGTGTCAGCGTTATCCGGATTTATTGGGCGTAAAGAGTTTCGTAGGCGATCGCTTAAGTTTTTGGTTAAAGCCCAAAGCTCAACTTTGGAACAGCCAAAAAGACTAAGCGAATAGAGAGTATCAGGGGATGTTGGAACACTCGGTGTAGGGGTGAAATCCGTTGATATCGAGTGGAATACCAAGGGCGAAGGCGAGCATCTGGGGTACTTCTGACGCTGATGAACGAAAGCTAGGGGAGCAAAGCGGATTAGTAAAATAGTCCACTTTAGTGGTAACACTAAAGCAAAAACCGACTATATCGGTAAAAATCCTTATTTTTGACTTTCGGATTATCTTCGGATATTCTGGAATTAATGAGGACAATCCCGAGGGAAGTTTGCTTTGAGGCGATTAAAAAATCTTTTAGTTTATCTCAAATACAAAAAAGCGTTTTAATAGGAACAATCTTAGGAGATGGAAAAATTCAATTTAGAGGTAATAATTGTCGGCTGCATATAAAACATGCCTTAAAACAATTACCTTTGGTTGAATATAAAAGAAACATATTTAGAAACATAACTTCTATGGGAGTAAGAAAATTTCAACAGATTGTTGGCGAAGGAGTCTACAACTTTGCCGAATTTGTAACTTTAACTCACGCGGAGTTTACTAAATATTATTGTCTTTTTTATCCATTTGGTAAGAAAATTGTCCCTAAAAAGATCGGCCAATTATTAGTTGATCCATTAAGTTTAGCTGTTTGGTTTATGGATGATGGTTCAGCAGATTATGCTGGAGTTTCTTTAAATACTCACAGTTTTATTAAAAACGATGTCGAAAGATTAATAATTACGATTAGATGCAATTTTGGGATAAAAACAAATAAAAGAATAAATAAAGGGAAATGGATAATTTATTTTCCTAAAGCAAGTTTGCCAAAACTTGAACCAATAATAGGTACATATTTGCCTGAGGAATTTAAATATAAACTTATTCCTTATTCAGTTCGTAAAAAGCAAACCCCGTAGAGACTATACGTCGGAATCCTAAGTAATATTAGGATTATGATATAGTCCGATCTGCGTAGTGATACGTAGAGGTTAACAGAAATGTTGACCCGCCAAATTTTTGGTTAGTATTCTGATATTTTTCAGAAGAAAGTAACAACATGTAGAGACCCGTGTAGTCCTAGCTGTAAACAATCCTCGCTAGATTTTTCCGCTTTGCGGAAGAGTCGCAAGTCAACACGTTAAGCGAGGCGCCTGGGGAGTACGGTCGCAAGGCTAAAACTCAAAGGAATTGACGGGGACCCGCACAACCAGTGGAGCATGTGGTTCAATTCGATACGAAGCGAAAAATCTTACCTGGGTTTGACATTCTACAAAGTAGCTTTCCAGAAACGGAGAGTCAACCGTTAAGTCGGAATGTAGAACAGCTGCTGCATGGCTGTCATCAGCTCGTGCCGTGACCTTAAAAAATCTCGCGGCTTCTGTTAGTAATAGCAGATAAAAAACTGACTCATATCGGTGAAGCTTCTTGACTTTCGGATTTTATTCGGGTTAAGATGGTAATACCGAGGGAAGTCGAAATTTTATGGTAAGGGGGAAATTTAAACTGGATTCAGAAATTATTCTGACAAATCGTCAGAAGGAAATTTTAATTGGATCTCTTCTTGGCGATGCTTACATCACTAAGCGAGGACAAATCCAGTTTGAACAGAGTGCTAAACAAAAAGAATATCTTTTCTGGAAACATCAAGAATTAAGTTCAGTTTCATATAAGAATATAAGTAAAGTAAATCGTTTTGATAAAAGGTTTAACAAAACTTATACTTCTTATAGGTTTTGGACAAGACAATTCTTTAAACCTTTAAGAGAAAAATTTTATTTTAAAGGCAAAAAGATTATTCCGAAGGATATAATTTTTACTCCATTAATTTTAGCAGTTTGGTATATGGATGATGGCTGTTTAAGCCATCAAAAATGTATCATTTCTACTGAATCTTTTTCTAAAAGGGATCTCCTTATTTTAAAAGAGATTCTTTTGAATAAATTTGGAGTTGAAGCCTCTTTTAAAAATAATTCAAAGCTTTTAATCAAAAAAGCAAGTTTTAATAGCTTCTTTTCTGTTATAAAGCCTTTTATTATTCCCTCAATGAGCTATAAAATTTTTGACCCCGTAACGACTTCTTCTTGTTATTCTTAACAAGAAGGGATAGTAATCACTAAAAAAACTAAGGTTACTATAATACGTCAGCTTCCAGTTTTCACTGGAAGATGGTATAGTCTGAACTCATTTTATTGAAATGAGCGGAGGTGTTCCCTTAAGTGGGGTAACGAGCGCAACCCTTGTTCTATGTTAAATATTCATAGAAGACTGCTCACCTTTTAGGTGGGAGGAAGGAGAGGATGATGTCAAGTCAGCACGGCGCTTATGTCCAGGGCAACACACATCCTACAATGGCGAAAAACAATGGGTGGCCAAATCGTAAGGTGGAGCTAATCCCTGAAATTTCGCCTCAGTTCAGATTGTGGGCTGAAATTCGCCCACATGAAGTCGGAATTGGTAGTAATCGCGAATCAGCAGGTCGCGGTGAATACGTTCTCGGGTCTTGTACACACCGCCAAAATAAAACGCGCGTGGCAGTATATATTTACTAATAGGTTAAAGTCCTATCTTGTAGCCAAAAAATTGACAATCCTAAAAAGGTAACTTTTTAGGATGGAGGGTCTGAGGCGAAAGATAGCCAAGACTTAATATAATCTTGATGACTTCTGTTGGGCGGTCAGAAGGAAGTCATTTAGCAAAAGATTGTTTTGGATGTCTGGAAAAGTAATATATATGACCCATGGAGATCCTATTAAGATGGAGGTAATTGCTTAATAGGAAGTCAGCAGATTTAAAGTAGATATTGACAGGGATTTATTTCCAGTCTAAACTGGAAGAAAAACCCGAAGAAATACCGAAGGAATCTACGAAATGATTGATGCTAACTATATTGTTGGTTTAACTGATGGAGAAGGTTGTTTTTTAGTTCAGATTAGAAACGATTACCGGGTTGTTCTAAGATACTTTATTACCCAACGTTTTGATAACAAAGGACTTTTAGATAAGGTTTATAAATTTTTTAAAGTTGGGTATGTTTATAGAAAATTCCAGGGCAATGATCGGACGAAAATGACCTTCATTTACGAAGTAACAAAGCAAGATGATATCCAAAAAGTGATTATTCCTTTTTTTAAGAAACATCACCTACAAGGAATTAAAAGAAAATCCTTTGCAAAATTTGCCCAAATAGCAAAGATTGTAAAGAACCGCCAAGATACTCGTAAATTAACTAAAAGTGAACTAAACAAAGTTTGGCATTTAAAGCTTACCATGAATACTCTTCATAATAAGCTTAAAAACATTTCGGCTCGCCCGGTGCGGGAAATCCGCTTGCCGAGTGGGAACGGGAAATAACCTCGAATTATCCCAATCCGTCAAGTGAGCAAAGTCGGTAGCACCCGAAGTCCTACATCGTAGGGTCAAGGTGAGATCGGCGATGAGCACTAAGTCGTAACAAGGTATCCGTTCTGGAAGGAGCGGATGGATCACCTCCTTTCTGGAGTATTTCGGTCTTGACTTTCAGTCAAGAGAAAAACACCCGAGTTTTGAAATTTCTCTCGTTAAAAAGAAATTTCACTTCTTACCACCTTTTGGTTGTCAAAAAACCCTCTTTTAAGAGGGTTTTTCTTTTTCTTTCTATCTTTTTACCGAGGGGGTTGTTTTCTGAAGTCACGCTGAGGATGAAATTTTCTTGGATCTCTTGGTGGGAAGTGTGGACGAGGACGGTATTGAGGCTGTGGGGGAGAAGGTCTGGATTGAGGTTGGTCTTGAGGCCGAGGTGGAATTACTTGAGGTTGATAAGAATAGCGTTGAGCCGAAACGTTGATAACTTTTTGTCGGTTTTGATTAACAGATTGAGGCAAGGGTAAAGTATAGGCAAAAAAGGGTCTAGAGGTAAGATTGTCAATGGTTAACTTGATGATGATTTGAAAATTGGACAGCCCAACCAGGTCCTTTTGGGTAAAGATACCCCCGAATTCTTTTTCCAAAATATTGGCGTCTTCAGCCCCAACAATAAAAGAAGCTAAAGTCCCGGCATTACCAAAGATGGCCTTTTGGACTGGTTCGACGATTTGGGCCATGTATTGGTTAGCCAAACAAAGATTTAAGCGGTATTTTCTGGCTTCGGATAAAATTTTGATGAACGATTCAGTGGCAAAGTTTTGAAACTCATCAACATAAAGATAAAAATCTTTTCTTTGTGATTCAGGGATGCTAGCTCGATTCATGGCGGCTAACTGAATTTTACTGATAATCATCGCTCCCAGAAGGGCGGCGTTATCTTCACCTAGTCTGCCTTGGGAAAGATTAAGAATTAGAATTTTGCCTTCATTCATAACCTTTTCAAGGTCGATGGTTGATTTTGGCTGGCCGATAATGCTTCTGATGGAAGGCGAAGAGACAAATTGACCGACCTTGTTTAAGATAGGTGAAATGGCTTCTTGTTGGAGGCGGTCTGGCATTTTTTCAAATTCGTTCAACCAGAAATTTCTCAAAACTTGGTCGTTTAGACGTTCGACAATATGTCGACGGAAATCTTTTTCGGTTAGGATTCGGGTGATATCAATCAAGGTACTCCCTGGTGTTTGGGTTAAAGTCAGCAAAACATTTCGCAAAATATATTCCAGTCTTGGTCCCCAGGAAAAAGCGTAAATCTTGTAGAAAATCGAAATGATGCCAGAAACAATCAGTTCTGCTTGAGCCTGATCTTTAACCTCTAAAATATTTAAAGCAAAAGGATGTTCTTTATCCGAGGGATCAAGATAGCAAACTTCATTAATTCGGTGAGAAGGAACGTAATCAAGTAGGATTTCCGATAAATCGCCATGAGGGTCAATCACTGCTAGGCCGTGTTTTTTCTTCATGTCATCAATGGCCATATTGGCGATTAAAGTTGTTTTACCGGTTCCAGTTTTACCGATAATATACATATGACGGCGACGATCACCCTGTTTAATACCGAAATTAACCAGTCGGTTTTTAAATTCGGTTTTGGCAAAAAAGTTAATTTCCAGTTTTTGCTCTTCAGTTAAATTAGAAGAAGCCGGAAGGTTTTCCGGAGCTTCAGTAACTACCTGTCGGCCCCAGGCAATGTTGGGGATTTTGGTTAACGGGCCAGGTAAATGCCATAAGCTGGCGGTTTCCGAAACCGTTAGAATTTGAAATTTAGGGGTAAAAAGAGCCGAGCGTTCCAAAACAGCTTTTTTGAATTTTTCTTTTTTAAGCATGGGGGCTTTTTGGAAGACCAAACTGTTGCCATCACCTTGGGTAAAGATGGCAAAACTCCCAGCCAAAGATTTTAAAAGATTCGGGTTAGAGGCAGCGATTCTGAGGCCAACTTTTAAACCCTCTTCTTGGATTTTTTGACGAATAAGGTTTTCTCCAGGTAAGGGTTTACGTTCGGTCTGACTGATTTTAATTCCCGCCTCAACCGCTTTTTGAGCTTGTCTTTGCCAGCCTGAAGGGGCTTTTTGAATAACCAATTGAACCAGGCTCTTATCTTCCTCGCCACCTTTGGACATGACCGCCAAAAGATTGGCCAAAGGATCACTTTCGGCAAAATCCTTGTAGTTTTTAAGGGGATAAAAATGACTGTTGTTTAAAACCATTTGGCCAAAAGAAAGGTTGACCGATGACCAAGAAGGGAAGTAGTCAGGTAGGCGATTGAGAATCGCCGAAGGGTAAGAGGCTAAAATTTGACTTTCAAAATAAGGAAGTTGTGATTCTTCAAGGACCACACAAAAGTGGATGCGTTGATGGTCACAGACAATTTCCAAAGCCAGTGATTCGCCTGGCCGACCCTTAAGCTGATCAAAAAAAGAAGGCGAGGATAAAATACGGGTAAACCCCGAAAGCAACGGTAGCGAAGACTCGGTAGTATATTCGTTTTCGCGGGGGACTTTGATTTCAAAAATAATTTTATCCATAAGATTAATTTATTATATCAAAAATAGAAAAGAAAGTTTAAATTATCCTATAACTTGATTTTTAGAAGATTTTGTGGTATGATTTTGATGCTTGGTTGCTCATTAAAAAGGAGTGATGAAGAATGAAAGAGCTGTCTTTACGTCGGAGGATTGTAGCAATTGTTTCAATCGGGTTTTGCGTAGTCTTGTTTTCAGCGCTCATCTATTTTCCTATACAAAATATTCAAGATACTAAGGTAATGATCGCATTACCGCCTGTTTATTCTGATGAGAGCAAAACAAACGGATGGAGTTTTAAAATTAATGGTGAAGAAATCCCTGCAGGTGAAGAATTAATTCTTTTTAGGACTTTAGAAATTTCCGTTTTCAGAATTCCTTCAGGGGAGTTAGTAGACACTCTTGATATACACAGCCTTGCTGAAAAGGATGATTATATTTCCTGGGTTTACGACTCTTTTTACTCTTATAATCCTGATTCTGGCGAACAGGAGAAGATAGAGAGATTATATCTCACCATTAACCATGAGAGAAATATCTCAATTAATATTGATAATCAATAATCTTGGATGAGCACCAAGTAACGGAGAGTTTAGCCTGAAGCTTTAAGCTTCTTTTAAAACTAATTTCTCCGTTATTTTTTTGCCTTTTTTTTGACCTTAATTTGTGTTAAAATTCTTATACTTTGGGCGATTGGTTCAGTGGTAGAACGCTTCTCTGATAAAGAAGAGGTCCATGGTTCGATTCCATGATCGCCCACCCGTTCTTGACAAGCCTTTATTTGCTTGTTAAAATAGGTTTTGTCCGAAGACAGCTTTTTATGATAATTCAAATCAAATCCTTAACTTGCAAGAAACGTTTTTGGCGTGGCACCTAGGGTTGATTGAGCACTTTAATTGAAGCTGGCTTGGGCCAGCTTTTTTAGTTTGACAGGACGATTTAGGGGCCTGTAGTTCAGTTGGAAGAACACTTCATTTGCAATGAAGAGATCAGCGGTTCGAGCCCGCTCGGGTCCACTTTCCTGTTTAAAACAGGATGAGGCTCCTTGAAAAGTGAATAGAAATCCCATTAATTAAAAATTAAATTTTGAAAGCTACTTTTACTAAAGCAGACAATGGATGTCTTGGTTGTTTGAGCCGATGAAGGACGTTACCGTCAGCGAAAAGCGTCGGGGAGGTGACAAGTAACCTGCGATCCGGCGATGTCCGAATGGGGAAACCCCCTCTTTTGAGGAGCCGCCTTTGGCGGTGGGGAACCGTCTGAACTGAAACATCTCAGTAAGGTGAGGAAAAGAAACCGAGTCTGACTCGGGATTCCGTCAGTAGCGGTGAGCGAAAGCGGAGGAGCCTAAACCCAGATTTTTCTGGGGGTTGCGGGGCAAGAAACGTGGGATTGGCCAAGGATAGAAGAAGGCCCTGGAATGGGTCACCACAGAAAGTGAAAGTCTTGTATTCGAAATCCAAAGCCACCCTCTCTTGTTCCCAAGTACCACGGGACACGGTCGTCTTGTGGGAATCTAGCTGGCCACAGGCTAAGGCTAAATACTCAAACAGACCGATAGTGAACCAGTACCGTGAGGGAAAGATGAAAAGTCCCTATGAAAGGGAGTGAAATAGAACCTGAAATTGTCTGCTAACAAACAGACAAAGTTCCCAACTTCGGTTAGGAATGATGTCGTGCCTATTGAAGAATGAACCGGTGAGTATTCGATGACCGCTAGTTTAACCTTGTTTAACAAGGGGAGGCGGAGCGAAAGCAAGTCTTAAAAGGCGTCCAGCGGCTATCGGATGACCCGAAACCGGGCGAGCTAACCATGAGCAGGGTGAACCCCGATTAACATCGTGGGGGAGGCCCGTACCAGTGTCTGGTTCAAAAGGCTTGGATGACTTGTGGTTAGGGGTAATATGCTAAACGAGCCCGGAGATAGCTGGTTCTCCCCGAAATATATATAGGTATAGCGGTGTTGTTATCTTTTGGTGGGGTAGAGCACTGAATGGTGGCAGGGCAGCAATGTCTTGTCATCAATCAAACTCCGAATACGCCAAAAGCACACACCAGTCAGTCTTGCCGGGCTAAGCTGGTGAGACTAAAGGGAAACAGCCCAGACTCTCATCTAAGGTCTCTAAATTTTACTTAAGTGTCATAAGGAAGTGAAATTCCTAAAACACCCAGGAGGTTGGCTCAGAAGCAGCCATCCTTTAAAGAAAGCGTAACAGCTCACTGGACGAGGAATTTTGCGCCGTAAATTCAGGAGGCTAAAGTAAATACCGAAGATAGAGGCTCAACGCAAGTTGAGCGGTAGGGGAGCGTCGATATCGCGGTGAAGGTGATGACGTAAGTTGCGCTGGAGCGTTATCGAGTGAGAATGCCGGTATGAGTAGCGAAATTCTGCTGAGAATGCAGAACGCCGAATGTCCAAGGTTTCCCACGTAATGTTCGTCAGCGTGGGGTTAGTCGGCCCTAAGGCGAGCCCTGAGTAACAGGGGTAGTCGATGGCGAGCAGGTTTATATTCCTGCACCTTGATCAGATCGTTATCAGCCAGGGAGTGACGAGATTTGATAGGTTGAGTGTCTTATTGATTTGTCATTTGGGCAACGAGTCAGTTTTGATAGGCAAATCCGTTGAAACGACGACAAGTTGAGCAAAAAGCCCTGAGGTTTCGAGGGGCGATTTGACTGATTTAAGTCTCCAAGAAAAGTTTCGTGGCGAGAGCTGATCAGGACCGTACCGAGAACCGACACAGGTGGACTGGACGAGTAGTCCAAGGCGAGCGGGAGAAGGGAGTTTAAGGAACTCGGCAAAAAAGCTGGACGTAACTTAGGGAGATGTCCTACCTCCTTTGGGAGGTCACAGCAAAAGATTGTTTACCGACTGTTTAACTAAAACACAGGTCTCTGCAAAGGCGCAAGCCAAGGTATAGGGGCTGAGGCCTGCCCAGTGCCGGAAGGTTAAGGGGAGTCACTTGTGACAAACTGAAGCCCCGGTAAACGGCAGCAGTAACTATAACTGTTCTACGGTAGAATTCGCGCTGCCGTAGTAAAATGTGGCCATATGCTGGGAAATCTGAGTATCCAGTGCTAGTTGAATTTGGGTTTTATTCGGTTTATGATAAAACTTAATGTCAACTAAAAATGTATCTGGTGCAGACAATCAGCAGGAAAGACTGGTTAAAAGCGGTTGGATCGTAGGTTTTGTTGAAGGTGAAGGATGTTTTTCGATTGGTTTTATTAAACAACCCAATCGGATTAATAGAAAGGGTTATAAGCTTGTTTTCCAAGTTTGGCATGAATTTGCCGTAACTCAGGGAGAAAGCAGCTTGAAGGCCCTGAAAGAAATAAGAGATTTTTTTAATGTTGGAAAGATTTATATCAACAATCGTTACGATAACCATAAAGAGAATCTCTATCGTTATGTAGTGCGTAGGAGAAAGGATTTACTAGAGGTGATAATCCCATTTTTTAGTAAACAAACAATGCGTACTATAAAGAAAAAACAATTTGATCGATTTGTATTTATTTTGAAAATGGTTGAGAAAAAGAAACACCTTTCAAAAGATGGATTAGAAGAGATTTTAAGAGTTGCTGAAAAAATGAATGTAAGAAAAGATAGAGGTAATTTAATCAGAATCCTCAGAGAACACACGCCACAGCCTTTTTAGGCAAGATATGTTCCCGACTGCATGGTGACATGCAGGAGTATATAATACTCATAGTTCTATTTTTAAAATAGAGTGAAGATTTCAAGCGAAGTTCCTTGTCGGGTGAGTGAAACGAGCCCGATTAAAAGTTGGCTTATAACGGTGAAGCCCTGTTTAGTTTTCAGAGGGTAATACCGTGGGAAGTCGTCACTGAGGTGATTGACCCCGTATCGACTGATTCCTTTGAAGGATGAGATAGGTGTTCTTTCTTGAATATTCAAGAAAAATTTAAAACTCTTATCATACGCCGACCAATCTAAGTAGGTTGAAGATATAGTCAGTACTACTAGTAATAGTGGAGTGATATGAAGTTCCGACCCGCATGAATGGTGTAACGAGTAAACAACTGTCTTAAACTCTCCCCCGGCGAAATTGAAATG
>Ga0194125_10008490_pt1 | contig 14470 bp, 11 predicted proteins | sample TA2KigC250mmetaG_FD_148626 | JGI IMG/M metagenome (GOLD analysis project Ga0194125, IMG submission 148626) | Freshwater microbial communities from Lake Tanganyika, Tanzania - TA2015034 Kigoma Deep Cast 250m | ecosystem: Environmental > Aquatic > Freshwater > Lake | place: Tanzania: Lake... | reverse complement strand
CGTCCCCAAGGAGAGCCTCTTCGTCGTCGTCGAAGATCCCCTTCCGGCCGGGTTCGAGGCCGTCAACCCGGGTTTTCGCACCGAGAGCGAAGAGCGGCTCCGGGCGCTCTGGGCTCTCGACGACGAGGATTGGCGCCCCTGGTGGGAGGGTTTCAACCACGTTGAACTCCACGACAACCGGGTTCTCCTTTTCGCGGATTCGCTCCGACCCGGCCTCCACACCTACCGATATCTCGCCCGGGCCCTGACCTTCGGCGATTTTTCCGCGCCGGGAGTCAAGGTCGAGCAAATGTACGCCCCCGAAGTCTTCGGACGATCGGCCGAGCAGGTTTTGAAAATCATCAAGTGAGCCCCGAGTCGAAGCGGCGCTTTCTCGTCGGGGCCGCCTCGGCCGTCTTGGCGGCCGGGGTGTCCCTTCGCCTTCCCTTGCCTCGGAGCCGCTTCGATCCCGTGCCCGTCGTTTCCCTGCGCCTCGCCGACCGCCACGGTTCGCTCCTCCGCGAGGTCCTGTCCGACGAGGGAGGCCGCTGCCGATGGTTGGGGCGGGACGAAATTCCCCCGAACGTCGTCTGGACGACGATCGCCTCCGAGGACAAGCGTTTTCCCTTCCACGGCGGGTTCAGCCTCTTGTCCGTCGCCCGGGCCGCGGCCCAAAATCTCCGGCGAGGCCGGATCGTTTCGGGAGCCTCGACGATCACCCAGCAGGTCGTCCGGAACATCTACCGATTTCCCCGGACGCTTCCGGCCAAGGCCCTCGAAGCTTGGCTGGCCCTCAGGCTCGAGAACACCCTTCCCAAGGAAGAGATCCTGGCCCAATATCTCAACCGCATCCCCTACGGGAATCTGGCCTTCGGCATCGAGGCCGCCGCCCGCCTTTATTTCGAGAAGCCGGCCGCGGATTTGAGCCTTGCCGAGGCGGCCTTTCTGGCGGCCTTGCCCCGATCCCCCTCGGCCCTGAACCCCTTTCGCGATCCCGCGCCGGTCATCGGACGCCAGAGGGAGATTCTCCGGCGGGTCGCCGGGCAAGCCCTCGTTCCATCCGACCAGATCTCGCGGGCTTTCCGGGAGGATCTCCGGCTCGCCCGGGTTGAGCAGAAATTCCGGGCCCCTCATTTTTGCGATTTTATCCTCGCCCGTCTGCCCGAAAGCCTCAAACGCCGGGGGGGGGAGGTCCGGACAACCCTCGACCTCGGTCTCCAGGAAAAGGTGGAGTCTCTTCTCCGGACCCACCTTCGTTCTCTCGAAAACAGGGGCCTTTCCAACGGAGCCGCGATCGTTCTCGACAACGCCGCCGGAGAGGTTCTGGCCATGGCCGGCTCCCGCGATTTTTTCGACGCCGCGAGAGAAGGCCAAGTCAACGGGGCCGCGGCCCGCCGCCAGCCGGGATCGACGCTCAAGCCGATGACCTACGCCCTGGCCCTGGAGAAAGGCTTCACCGCGGCGACCCTGGTCGAAGACTCGCCGACGGAGTTTTCCACCCTGGAAGGGGTCTTTTCCCCCGAGAACTACGATGAACGCCATCATGGGCCGATCCGGATCCGGAGCGCCCTGGCCAGCTCCTACAACGTCCCGGCCGTGGCCGTCCTCGACCTCCTCGGGCCCGACCTTTTGTACCGGCGTCTTCGCGAGGCGGGTTTCGACAGCTTGAAGAAAAGCCCTGGCTTTTACGGGATCGGTTTGACCCTGGGCAACGGCGAAGTGACCCTTCTCGAACTTGTCCGCGGATACGCCGCCTTCGCCCGCGGCGGCCTGACGGTCGAGGAACGGGTCCTGCGATCGGTCGTCTCCAAGGCCGGCCCGGCCCTGACGCTTCCGCCGCCGGCCCCTCCGAAACGCATTTTTTCGCCCGAAATCGCCTTCATCATCACCGACATTCTGTCCGACAAGGACGCCCGGATCCCCGCCTTCGGCTATTTGACCCCCCTGAATCTTCCCTTCCCGGCCGCGGCCAAGACCGGGACATCCAAGGATTTCCGGGACAACTGGACGATCGGCTATACGCCCCGATTCACGGTCGGCGTCTGGGTCGGGAACTTCGACGGTTCGCCGATGCATCGCGTTTCGGGGATCACCGGGGCCGGCCCCCTCTTCCGGGACATCATGCTCCATCTCGAGGCCGGAGGGCCGAGAACTCCCTTTCCCGAACCCAAGGGGATCGTCCGGGAGAGAATCTGCCCCCTCTCGGGTCTCAAACCCGGCCCCCGCTGCCCTTCGACGATCGAGGAGATCTTTGTCGCCGGAACCGTTCCGGATTCGAGCTGCGGCCTGTCCCACCAGCCCGGGGCCCGCCCGGCGGCCGTCCGAGCTTCCCTCCGCCGTCCGGCCGATCCCTTGGCCGTCGCCTCCCCTCGCAACGGAGATATCTTCAAAATCGACCCGGTCCTCAGGCCCGAATTCCAGGCCGTCCGCCTCCAGGCCGCGGTCACGGAAACGGTCTCCGTCGAAACCGTGGAGTGGTGGGTCAACGGGCGCTTAATCGGCCGGACGGGTTTTCCCTTCGCCCTGTCTTGGCCTCTCCGGCCGGGGACCCATGTCGTCCAGGCCCGCGGACGCGATGGTTCGGAGATTCTGGAGAGCCGCCCGGTCCGATTCAAAGTCCTGTCCTGAAAGAAGGAGTTCCCCGATGAGAAAAGACATCCGGACCCCGAAAGCCCCCCAGGCCATCGGCCCGTATTCCCAGGCGATCGCCGCCGCGGGCTTCGTCTTTTGTTCCGGTCAAATCTCGCTCGTTCCGGAGACGGGCGAGATCCTCGACGGCGGGATCGAAGACCAAACCCGCCTTGTCCTCGGCAACCTCGAAGCCGTCCTCGAGGCCGCCGGGACCTCCCTGGACAGGGTCGTCAAGACGACCGTCTTTCTCCGGGACATGAATGATTTCCCGGCCATGAACAAGGTCTACGGCGAATTTTTCAAGCCTCCCTGTCCGGCCCGGTCGACGATCCAGGTCGCCCGCCTCCCCCGCGACGCCCGGGTCGAAATCGAGGCCGTCGCCCTCGGCGGATAACCCGGCCCGCTTAAGGCAAGGCGGCCAGGATCGCTTCGAATTCCTCGGGCAGCGGAGCTTCGAACTCCCTCCATTCCCCCCTTGCCGGATGACGGAAACCCAGGCGGCGGGCATGGAGGAAGAGCCGGGAGAACTCGGGCCCGGTTTTTCGGCTCCCGTAGGTCCGGTCCCCGGCCACGGGATGGCCGGCGGCCGAAAGGTGGACCCTGATCTGGTGGGTCCGTCCGGTATGGGGCCGGACTTCGAGAAGGGAATGATCCGCGTACTCCCTGATGACCGTGTAGTCGGTGATGGCGACCCTCGGTTTGCGGGTGACGATCGAGTATTTCCGGCCGTGATGGACGTGCCGGCCGATGGGCCAATCGAGCGTCCCCTCGGCCCGGGGCATCTTTCCTTGGACAAGGGCGAGATAGATTTTCTTGACCTCGCGGCCCTTGAACTGCCTCTTGAGCTCATGGTAGGCCAGAGGCGAACGGGCGACGACGATGACGCCCGAGGTAGGCCGGTCGAGGCGATGGACGATGCCGACCCGGTCCTCGGGGCCCAAGCCTTCGATTTCGGGGTAGCGGTGGAGGAGGGCGTTGACCAGGGTCCCCGACCTCCGGCCGGCCCCGGGATGGACGACAAGGCCGCTCGGCTTGTTGATGACGGCCAAGTCCGCGTCCTCGTGAATGACCTCCAGGGGGATGACCTCGGGCCGAAGGGCCGCGAGCACCGGCGGCTCGAACTCGGCGACGATCCGGTCCCCCTCCCGAAGCCGGTAGCTCGGCTTGCGGACCTCGCCGTCGACCCAAACCTGATTCTTGTCGATGAACCTCTGCCATTCGGCCCGGGCGAATTCCCTGACCTCCCGAGAGAGAAAGACGTCGAGCCGCTCTCCCCGGCCGTACTCGTCCGAGATTCGAAATTCCTTTTTAATCACGCCCGCGTTTCTTGAATATCCGGTAGAGGAGCGTTCCCGCCGCCAGGCCGACGAGGCAGAACATCTGGGGATAGGAAACGCTCCAGAGGGGCGAAGGCCCCTCGAACAGATAGGCCCGGGCCGGATGATCCCCCCGGAAAAACTCGGTGAAATAGCGGATGAGGGAGTAATTCACGATGTACAGCGAAAAGATCTGGCCGGTGAAGGCCTTCCGCCTGAGGAGGAAGGCCAGGACGAGGAAATTGGCGAAATTCAGGCCGGCTTCGTAGAGCTGGACGGGATGAAGCGGCTCGGACAGGGGAACGCCGGTGAGGTTATGGGCATAGTCGTCGTGGAAAGTCGCGGCCCAGGGGAGATCGCAGCTTCTCCCGTAACAGCATCCGGCCAGAAAGCAGCCGATCCGGCCGAATCCGTGGCCGAGGGCCAGGGCCGGCGCGGCGATGTCCCCGACCCTCCAGGTCGGGAGTTTGTGCTTGCGGAAATACCAGAGGGCGAAAACGATCCCGAAGGCCAGACCTCCCTGAAAGACGCCTCCCGACCGGGCGATCGACAGAAGCTCGCGGGGATTCTTCAGGTAATATTCGAAATTTCCGATGAAAAGGATGAGCTTGGCCCCGACGAGGGAGACGATCATGATGTAAAAGGCCGCGTCCAGGAGCCGCGGGGCGTCGAGGCCCTGGGACTTGCCCTGGCGGTAAAGGAACCAGAGGGCCAGGGCGACGCCCAGGGCCATAAGGAAGCCGTAGGAATGGATCGTGACCGGGCCGAGTCTAACGAGAATCGGATGCATGGGGCTTCCTCCAGAAAATCGCGGCCACGAGAGCGACGGCCCCGAGGCTGATGCAGGAATCGGCCAGGTTGAATGTCGGCCAATGGAACCGGCCGGCGGAGAGGTCGATAAAATCGATGACATGGCCTCGGGCCAGGCGGTCGATCTGGTTTCCGACGGCCCCGGCCAGGATCAAGGCCAGAGACCACTTGGACAGCTTTTGGGAGGGCGGCGTCCGGAGAAAATAATAGGCGACGAATCCCAAGGCGAAGAGGGACAGGAAGGCCATGGCATAAGTCACTCCGCGGCCGCTCGACCCGGACAGGATCCCGAAGATCGCCCCGGTGTTCCGGACATGGGCCAAGGCGAGGACGCCGGGGATCACGGGTTTCGCCGTGCCGGGCGGGATCGTCCGGTCCACGGCCGCCTTGGAGGCCTGGTCCAGGACGACGAGGGCCAGGATGGCGATCAGGTAGGGCGCCGCCCGCCTCATCCGTTCGACCCTCGGACGACATCGGCGCAGCGGCGGCAGAGGTCGGGATGATCGGCCGCCGTCCCGATGCTCGGGGAATAATTCCAGCAGCGGGGGCATTTCCCGCCCGCGGCCCGACCGACGATGACGGTCGGCTCCTCTCCCGGAGCCCGGCCGAGCTCGACTTCGGAGACGATGAACAAGGCGGGGAGAAGGTCCTGGCGCGGCTCAATGAGACCGGCGGACGAGGCCGGGATCCCGACCTTGACCCCGGCCTCCAGGGAATTGCCGATCGCCTTTTCCTCGCGGGCTTTCTCGAGTTCCTTGAGAACGCGCTCCCTCAGGGCCAGAAGGGCCTCGGCCGCCGTCCGTTCTTCGGGGGTCAGGAGGCCCCGGGCCGGTTCCGGAAAAACGGCCAGATGAACGGACTCCTCCTTGGCTTGAAATCCGGGCATGGCCCCCCAAGCCTCCTCCGCCGTGAACGGCAGGATGGGCGCCAGGAGGCGGAGCGTGTCGGTCAGGATGCGGAACAAGGCCGTCTGGGCCGAGCGGCGAGCGACCGAACGCCTGGCCGAACAGTACAGCCGATCCTTCAGGACGTCGAGATAGAAGGCGCTGAGGTCGACCGAGAAGTGGTTGTAAACGGCGTGAAAGACCTGGTGGTACTCGTAAGCCTTGTAGGCCTCGAGGATTTTCGCCCCGACCTCGGCGGCCTTGTCCAGGGCCCATCGATCGAGGAACTCCATCTCGGCTTCGGGGACGGCGTCCCGGTCCGGATCGAAACCGTCCAGGTTCCCGAGGAGAAAGCGCCAGGTGTTGCGGATTTTTCTGTAGGCCTCGACGAGGCGCTGAAGGATCTCCTCGCCGAACGGGGCGTCTTCCTTGTAATTCAGCATCGCCACCCAAAGGCGGAGGAGTTCGGCTCCGTTGCGGTCGATGACTTCGCGGGGCTCGACGGCGTTGCCGGCCGATTTGGACATCGCCCGTCCCTGTTCATCGAGGACGAAGCCGTGGGTGATGCAGGTCCGGTAAGGCGAACGCCCTCTGGCCTCCAGGCCGACGAGCAGGGAGCTGTTGAACCAGCCCCGGTGCTGGTCGTGGCCCTCGATGTAGACGTCCGCCGGCCAGGGCAGGTCGGACCTCTTCCCCAGGACCCCGTGGCTCGCTCCCGATTCGAACCAGACGTCGAGGATGTCGTTTTCCTTGTCGAAGGCCGTCCCGCCGCACCGGGGGCAGGCCGTCCCGTCGGGGAGAAGTTCGGCCGCCTCCTTCAGGAACCAGGCGTTCGAGCCCGAGGACTCGAAAATCCCGGCGACGTGCCGCGTCGTCGTCGCGTCGGCCAGAATCTCCCCGCAGGCCCGGCAGACGAAGGCCGGGATGGGGACGCCCCAAGACCGTTGCCTGGAGATGCACCAATCGGGGCGGTTGGCCATCATCCCGGCGATCCGCTCCCGGCCCCATTCGGGAATCCACCGGAGGCCGGCGATTTCCTCCAAGGCCCTCTTGCGGAGACCGGTTTTGTCCAGGGAAATGAACCACTGGGACGTCGCCCGGAAGATGACCGGATTCTTGCACCGCCAGCAATGGGGATAGGAATGGCCGATCGTCCCTTCGTGGAGAAGGGAGCCGGAGGAGGCCATGTCGGCGTTGATGACCGGATTGGCGGCGAAGACGTTCATCCCGGCGTAGCCGGGGACATCGGAGGTGAAATTCCCCGCGTCGTCGACGGGGGTGTAGATCTCCAGCCCGTAGGCCAGTCCGGTCAGATAATCTTCGTAGCCGTGGCCGGGGGCCGTGTGAACGCATCCCGTCCCGTCGTCCAAGGTGACGTAGTCGGCCAGGACGAACAGCGATTCCCGGTCGATGAAGGGGTGGCGGGCCTTGAGCCCCTCGAGAGACCGCCCCTCGATCGTCGCCAGGATTTTCGGAGAAGCGACGCCCAGGAGCTCGGCCAGGACCGGGACAAGGCGCTTGGCCGCGAGGTAGATTTCCGTCCCCGCTTCGAAGGCCGCGTATTCGTATTCCGGATGGAAAGCCACGGCGAGGTTCGCCGGAAGGGTCCACGGAGTCGTCGTCCAGATGATGACCGAGACCGCCCGTCCCCGGAGAACGGGGGCCAAGGCGCCGAGGTCGGAGACGAGGGGGAATTTCACGTAAATCGAGGACGAGGTCTTGTCCTTATAGACGATCTCGGCCTCGGCCAGGGCCGTCCGGCAGCTCGGACACCAATGGACGGGACGCTTGCCTTTGAAAACGTCTCCCGCCTCGAAAAACGAGGCCAGGAAGCGGAGGACGTCGGCTTCGTAAGAGGGGTCGATCGTCAGGTAGGGGCGCGCCCATTCGCCGAACACGCCGAGGCGCCGGAATTCCTCCCGCTGGATCTCGATGAATTTCAGGGCGTACGCCCGGCACTCCTCCCGGAAAGCCGTCAGCGGCAGATCGTTCTTTCTCTCGCCGAGCGCCTTGTCGACATGGATCTCGATCGGCAGGCCGTGGCAGTCCCAGCCGGGAAGATAGGGGGCGAGATACCCTTCCATGGTCTTCGACTTGACGATGAAATCCTTGAGGATCTTGTTCATCGCCGTGCCGAGATGGATGTGTCCGTTGGCATAGGGCGGCCCGTCGTGGAGGACGAAGGCCGGCCGTCCCCGTCGTGAGGCCAGGATTTTGGCGTACAGCCCGGTCTCCTCCCACCGGCGCAGCATCTCCGGCTCCATGGCCGCCAGCTTGGCTTTCATGGCAAACGGCGTCCGGGGGAGGTTGAGCGTCTCTTTGTAGTCTCGGACCTGGCCCATCGGAAGTTCTCCGCGAAATCCGAACGTGAATTCTTAATTCTATCCGGTCGCCCGGAAATGTCAATTCCGGCGGATGCTCAGTCGAGACGGTAATGGGCCCCGGCGCTCGTCGGGTTGGCCAGGGCGGCCTGGGTGATCATCAGGGCGACCTGAAGGCCGTGCCGAAGCCCGACGATCTTCGGGTCGGGAGAGGCTTCCTTGTAGAATTTTTCGACCCGGTGGCGAAGGTATTCGAGGTCGGACTTGGCCCGTTCGAGCCGCTTGCGGGTCCGGATGATCCCGGCGTAGTTCCACATCGTCGACCGGATCGTCAGCCAGTCCTGGTTGATGAGCGCCGGATCGAAGGCCTCGGGATGTTCGGGATAATACCATTCATGGATGTCCGACTCCCGAAACGCCGGACCCCCGGCCGCCGCGGCGGCCTCACTCCCGGCCCGGGTCCCCCAGACGAGGCCTTCCAGAAGAGATGTCGAAGCCAGCCGGTTCGCTCCGTGGAGCCCGGTGCAGGAAACCTCGCCGGCCGCATAGAGCCCGCCGAGCGAGGTCCGTCCGCGCCCGTCGACGAGGACTCCGCCGCAGCAGTAATGGGCGGCCGGAACGACCGGGATGGGCTGGCGGGAGATGTCGATCCCTCGGGCCAGGCAGGTCTTGTAGATGCAGGGAAAGCGCTCGGGGATGTCGATTTTGGCGTAGGAGGCCAGATCGAGGAAGACATGGGAGGCGTTCGTCAGGATCATTTCCTCGTAGATGGCCCGGGCAACCTCATCCCGGGGAGCGAGGTCCTTGCCGCCCCCGTACTTGTCCATGAACGTCCGCCCGTCGGTCGTCTTGAGCCGACCCCCCTCCCCCCGGACGGTTTCGGAAATCAGGAATCCCTCGGCCTCCCGATGGAAGAGGACGGTCGGATGAAACTGGATGTACTCCATGTTGACGATGCGGGCCCCGGCCCGGTGGGCCATGGCGTAGCCCGCGCCGATGGAATCGCGGGCATTCGAGGAATTCAGGAAAACGGCCCCGCACCCTCCGGTCGCCAGAACGGTCTGTCTGGCGAAGACGGAGGCGACCTTGCCCGTTCCGTTGTCGAGGACATAAGCGCCGAGGCACCTCGGCTCCCGATAGTAGGCGATCGGGTCGCGGGAGTGGTGGGGCACGGTCAGGAGGTCCACGGCCGTCCGGTTCTCGAGAAGCCTGATGTTGGGCCGGGCTTTCAGGGCCGCGACGAACGCCTCGGCGATGGACATCCCCGTCGTGTCCTTGACGTGGAGGATCCGGCGGCGGGAATGCCCGGCTTCCCGGGCATAGGCAAGATCTCCCCCCGCTCCCCGGCTGAAGGGGACGCCGAGCCGGGCGACGAGAATCTCGGCGACATACCGGGGCCCCTCCTCGACGAGGACGGCCGCCGCTTCCGGGTCGTTGAGGCCGTCGCCGGCCTTGATGATGTCCTCGCGGAACAAGGCCGGGTCGTCGTCCGGCCCCAGGGTCGCGATCCCGCCCTGGGCCCAGTACGTGTTGGCCGATCCGGCCGTGTCCTTGGCGAGGACGACGACGTCACGTCCGGATTCGGCCGCGGCCAGGGCCGCGCTCGCCCCGGCGATGCCGCCGCCGATGACCAGGATGTCGGTCCGGAGAGAAGCGTCCTCCATGAGAGAACCTCAGGTCTCGGGCGCTTCCGCCCGGTTCCGGCCCCGGCCGAGGGGCCCCAGGAATTCGAGGCTGATGTCGACGGCCCGGACGCTGTGGGTCAGACGTCCGACGGAGATGAAATCGACCCCGGCCGCGGCCGCCCGCCGGACAGAAGCCAGGTCGACCTTTCCCGAGGCTTCGCAGGGGACGCGGCCGGCGACCCAGGCGACGACCCTCCTCATCGCTGCCGGAGACATGTTGTCCAGGAGAATCATATCGGCGCCCGCCTCGACGGCCTGACGGGCCTGGACCAGGCTCGTCACCTCGATTTCGATCTTGAACCGGCGGCCGTACTTGGCCCTCGCCCTGCGGACGGCCTCGCCGGCGCTCCCGGCCAGGGCCAGGTGGTTGTCCTTGATCAGGACCATGTCCGAGAGGCTGCGGCGGTGGTTCGTTCCTCCGCCCATCTTCACGGCGTATTTTTCAAGGGTCCTGAGGCTTGGGGTCGTCTTGCGGGTGTCGAGAATCCGGGCCTTTGTCCCCGCGACGGCCTCGACGTAAGCCCTTGTCGCCGTGGCGACGCCAGAAAGACGCTGGAGAAAATTCAGGGCCGTCCGTTCGCCCTTGAGGAGGACGAGCGACCTCCCTTCGACCTCGGCCAGGACGTCGCCCTTCCGAAACGCCTGACCGTCTCGAAAGAGCCGGTTGAACGACGTCCGGGCGTCGAGGCGGTGAAACACCCGGGCGGCGATGTCGATCCCGGCCAGGACGCCGCCCTCTTTGGCCAGGAAGACCGCTCGGGAAAGGGACTTGCGGCCGACGAGGGCGTCCGACGTGACGTCGCCCCGCGGCATGTCCTCCCGGAGAGCGGCCGCAATCAGGCGATCGACCTCGGGGGTGATGTTCATCGGTCCCGATTATAGGGCGAACGGACCGGAGGGTCAACGCGGCGAAAAAAGCCTTTACTTTTTCGGCGGTTTCGAAAATGATGGATTCATGGGCCCGAAGCTCTCCGCCCTGACCGGGCGGCTGGACAAGCTCTATGAGTTCGACCGAGAGCCCGTCGACTCCGGAAAACTCCAGCCTTGGACGAAATTCGCCGGGATGTTCGCCGGGGAACACGTCGCGGCCACCGAATTCGTCATCGGGGCTTTCTTCGTCCTCCACGGGGTCACGGCCCGGGACCTCCTTTTCGGCCTTCTCTTCGGCAATCTCCTGGCCGTCCTCTCCTGGACGTTCATTTGCGCCCCGATCGCCGTCCGGACCCGGCTGACCCTCTACTGGTACGTCCGGAAAGTCGCCGGTCCCGGGATAATGGTCGTCTATAACGCGGCCAATGCCGTCCTCTACTGCATCCTGGCGGGGGCGATGATCGCCGTCTCGGCCACGGCTCTCGGCCTGGCCTTCGGAATCAGGAGCCCGGCCCTCTCCGATGTCCTGCCGAGGAGCCCGGCCTGGGTCCTTCTAACGTTCGTCCTCGGCGCCCTCTTCACCCTTCTGGCGATCCTCGGCTTCGCCAAGCTCAGCCGATTCGCCCAGGTCGCCTCGCCATGGATCTTCGTCATCTTCATCGCCGGAGCCCTGGCCGCCCTCCCCAAGCTGGGCGTTCATCCCGACTTTTCGAACTTCGGGGAGATCGCCCGGACGAAAATCTGGACCGGGCTCCCCGTCGCCGGCCAGGAAAAACTCGGCCTTTGGCACATTTTGTTCTTCGCCTGGTTCTGCAACTTGGCCATGCACGTCGGCCTTTCGGACATGGCCGTCTTCCGCTACGCCAAGCGATGGAGCTACGGCCTGTTCAGCGCCTTCGGGATGTTCCCCGGGCACATGCTGGCCTGGATGGCCTCGGGGATCATGGTCGCGGCCGTCGGGCGGGAGATGAACCCGGGCCTCATGGCCTACGAAGCAGCCGGCCTGGCCGGCGTCGGGGCCCTCCTCGTCGCCGGTTGGACGACGGCCAACCCGACTCTTTACCGGGCCGGGCTCGCTCTCCAGACGATCACCCCGAACTGGCCTCGCTGGAAAACGACCTTGGCCGCCGGAACGGCGACGACCGTCCTAGCCTGCTTCCCGGTCGTGTTCATGAAGCTTCTCGATTACGTCGCCCTCTACGGCCTCGTCCTGATGCCCGTGGGAGCCGTCGTCTTCGCCGAACATTGGGTCCTTCCCCGTCTCGGGATCGAACCGTTCCGGGCCGAAAAGCGCGGCTGGTCCGTCAATCCGGCCGCCCTGGCCGTTTGGGCCGGGACGCTCGCCGCCGTCTTCCTCCTTCCCATCCATCTGTATTTCAAATGGCTTCCGGGATATGTCCTGGCCCTCGCGGCCTATGCCGGTTTGTCCCTTCTTGACCGGAAACCCTCGGAGAAGGTTGGACCATGATGAAAACCGCATCCGCCGTTCTCGCCCTCCTCAGTCTCGCCCTTTGTCTTGTTTTTCCGGTCGGGTTTTTTCTCGGCCGGATCGCCTCCGAACGCTTCAAGCTGGGCCTCGTGTTCAGCTCGGCGTCCTGGTTCATCTTCGCTTCCCTGTGGACGGCCGCAAGCGGCAGGGGGAAGAAGCCGTGAGCGTCTCCGCCCTCGCCGCCGTCCTGGGAACGGCTCTTTTTCTTGCCGGGGACCCGTCCGGCCCCCTCTTGGTCATCATCGACGGCGGGTCGACTTCCTACAGGATCGTCGTCTCCGCCCAGGCCCCCGAAACGGACCTTCGGGCCGCTCAGGAGCTACAAAGCCACCTCTGGAAGATATCGGGAGCCGTCGTCCCCGTCGTCTCGGATGCGTCTCCTCCCGGCCGGGACGAGATCCTCGTCGGCCGCTCCCGCCGCTACGCCCAAGCCGGAATCGACATTCCCTGGGACGGCCTCGCGGAGGACGGATTCGTTCTCCGGACGGTCGGCCGCCGTCTCGTCATCGCCGGAGGACGGGACAAAGGCTCGCTTTACGGCGTTTATGCCTTCCTCGAGGACGTCCTCGGCTGCCGGAAGTACACGGCTTCGGCGATGATCGTCCCCAGGACATCGACCGTGGCCGTCGGTCCCCTGGACAAGACCGAAGTTCCCGCCTTCGCCTTTCGCGAAGTCAGCCTGCCCGAGGCCTTCGACGATGCCTTTGCCGACTGGCACAAGCTCGACAACCGCGCCGCCCGGGCCCGGGAATGGGGCCTTTGGGTTCACACCTTCGAGGTCTTCATCCCGGCCGGGAAACACTTCGAGACCCATCCCGAGTACTTCACGGAATGGAACGGCCGCCGCATCCCCCACGGCCAGCTCTGCCTCTCGAATCCCGACGTCCTCCGGATCGTCATCGAGGAGCTGGGACGGAGGATCCGGGAGAAGCCCGAGGCCAAATTCTGGTCCGTTTCCCAGAATGACGCGTTCCTCCCCTGTCAATGCTCCTCCTGCCGGAGCCTCGAGGAGGAAGCCGGCGGCCCGTCGGGAGCGATCCTCTGGTTCGTCAACCAGGTCGCCCGGGCCTTCCCCGATAAGGTCATCTCGACCCTGGCCTACCAATACTCTCGCCCGGCCCCGCGGAACATCGAACCCGAGCCGAACGTCAACATCATGCTGTGCTCCATCGAGCTCAACCGGAGCCGCCCGATCGGGTCCGACCCGGAGTCGGCCGCTTTCGTTCAGGACCTTCGGGATTGGCGGCGGCTGACCCGGAACATCCTCGTCTGGGATTACGTCGTCCAATTCCGGAATTACGCCGGACCGTTCCCCAACCTCCGCGTTCTCCGGCCGAACATCAAGCTGTTCGCCGATTTCGGGATCCCGATGATGTTCCAGCAGGGCAGCGGAAAAAGCCGGAGCGAATTCCACGAACTCCGGACCTACCTCATCGCCAAGCTTCTCTGGAACCCGGAGGCCGACGTCGAGGACCTGGCCGAGGACTTCGTCCGAGGCTTCTACGGACCGGCCGGACCGGAAATCCTCCGCTACATCCGGACGCTCCATGACGCCCTCGACGGCTCCGGCGGCGTCCTGGGCATCTACGGCTCTCCCCGGGACGGCGCCCGGACGTATCTCACGCCCGAACGGCTCGATCTCTACGAGGACATCTTCGACCGGGCCGAGGCGGCCGTGGCCGGCGACGCCGAGCTCCGGACGCGGGTCCGGGCGGCCCGCCTGCCGGCCGCCTTCGCCCGCCTCGAGATCGCCAAGCAGCACCTCACCCCGGACCTTTCGATTTTTCATCGGACACCGGCGGGTTATGAGCTCGGGCCCGGAATGCGGGCCCGCCTGGCCGAATTCGCCGAGGCGGCCGCCGCGACGGGCTTCCACGCCCTCGACGAGCGAGGCCTTTCCCCGGAACGTTACAGGGCCGATATGGAAAGGTATTTCGCCGAAGGCGCCTTGACCCATCTCGCCTGGGAGAAGCCCGTGACCTGCGCGGTCCCGCCGAGCGACAAATATCCCGTCGGCGGCCCCTCCGCGCTGACCGACGGGCTCAAAGGCGCCGAAGATTACGACATCCTCTGGGCCAGCTTCGAAGGCGAAGAGCTCGAGGCCACGATCGACTTGGGCGAGGTCAGGCCGCTCCGCTCCGTCCGGACCGATTTTCTCCAGAACATCAACGCCTGGATCTGGGTTCCGGCCGAAGTCGCCTTCTCCGTCTCCTCGGACGGGGTCGACTTCCGCGAGATCGGGCTGGCCCGGGCCAAGCTCGACCCGAGGCGGGAGGGGGCGTTCGTCGAAACCTTCGCCGCGGCGGCCCCGCCCGGGCTCGCGGCCCGATTCGTCCGGGTCGCGACGAAAAGTTTTCTCCATTGTCCGGACTGGCACAAAGGGGCCGGCGGCAAAGCCTGGATTTTCATCGACGAAATCGTCGTCGATTGACCGTTCTGAGTCCTGAAGGAGGTCACATGGATAAAAGCACGCGATCCCGCATCG
>Ga0194125_10008489_pt1 | contig 14470 bp, 12 predicted proteins | sample TA2KigC250mmetaG_FD_148626 | JGI IMG/M metagenome (GOLD analysis project Ga0194125, IMG submission 148626) | Freshwater microbial communities from Lake Tanganyika, Tanzania - TA2015034 Kigoma Deep Cast 250m | ecosystem: Environmental > Aquatic > Freshwater > Lake | place: Tanzania: Lake... | reverse complement strand
CCCTGCGCGTGTGCCTGCTGGCGCTTAAAGTGGACCTACACCCCGAGCCTTCCTGGCCAGAACTCCAAGAGCGCTGCCAGCACGATCCCCAAATCCCTTTCCGCGCACTCGTCAAGCACCGCTCCAAGTGAAAAGACCGTGGATCGTGCGGAAAAAGAAGTCGCCCGTTGATTTCTTCTCTTCCAGCCGCTGCGGCGCGATGGGAATCAAAGTCAGCGACGGCTTGCCTCGAATGTCCCATATCGCCCAGCGGAGTCGCTGCGCGGTTGCGACCTGTCGATCCGCGCCTTCGGCCACGAGGCACAAATCCACGTCGCTGTCCGGGCGGGCGTCGCCGCGGGCGTGCGACCCGAAGAGAATCACCGCCCGGAGCGGCAGCGTGCGGTCCATCGCTTCCAAACAGCGAGTCAGCGTCGCCCGATGGGCCGTGAGGCTCGGCGGCAGGTTTTCCAAAAGCAACTTCACGCGATCAGCCTAGCGCCCCCTCGGGGCAAATCAAGGCGGCATCCTTTTCATATCTACTTGACCAGGACTTCCCCCGGCGCATGGGTCGCGAGAGCGGAATGGGAGCGTCTCCGAGCCGGTCCAGTTCCGATCGCGTGCAACGCGGCGTGGACCGCCTGCACGAACGCTCGGTCGAGTCCTGTGTCTTGGGCAACGCCTACACGGACGATGGCTTGAGTTCCCTGCTGCACGCCACAACCAGGGGGCGACCGTCAGCCTCGCGGGTGGCCACGCCGAAACCTCGCATCGGCGGGAACCGAACACGCTGAAGCTCGCGCGGGAGCCGCCGTGGATCTGGCAGCGCGACGCGGTAGAACCCTACGACCGCGACCTGGGCCGGTTCATCCAAGCGGCCCGCCCGGTCAACGAGGCGGAGTATCGGCGGCTGTTTGGCTCGCAGTGAATGGCGATCTGTCGGCCCGCCCAGTGCCCAATCTACGAGGCTTCTCTCGTGGCTGAGGCTCGATCTTCGACCGGGCCTGGGCCGCGAACCCGTTGGAGGCAGCCCGCCGCGGGCTGGAGGAAGAATGCCGGTTGGAAGGCAAACAAGTCCTGTTTGATGAACTCAAAGGAGGCCTGGCCGGCGACCAAGACCATCCGGTCTATGCCGAGCTCGGCGCGCGCCTGGGCATGACCGAAGGGGCCGTCAAGGTGGCGGTGCATCGGCTGCGGCGGCGTTATGGCGAGTTGCTGCGCGAGCAAATCGCCCAAACGGTCGCGCACGGAAAGGACCTCGAGGAGGAAGTGCAGGATCTGTTGGCAGTGTTTTCGGACTGAGTACTCGCGTAACCTTCTTCTCGATTTGCTGATTTAGCACTTAGTCTGGAATCAGTGAAGACCGCTCCTGAGACTTGTCCGCGATGCGGCACGCAACTGCCGGCCGGCGTCCCGCGCTGGCTTTGCCCCAAGTGCCTTCTCACCGGCCTGGCCAACCCGGCAGCCGAACCCGAGCGCCCTTCGCCAGACCCCAAGTCCACGACCGAGCTGCGGGACGGCACCGAGACGCTCCCACAACGGCTGGGCAGCTATGAACTGCTCGAGCGGATCGGCCAGGGCGGCATGGGCGTGGTCTATCGCGCCCGGCAGCTCAGCCTGGGTCGGACAGTGGCGGTGAAACTCCTGCCCTACGGGGTCTTGGCGACCCAGGAGCAGGTGCAGCGTTTTCGCAACGAAGCCGAATCGGCGGGCAGCCTCCACCACCCCAATATCGTCGCCATTTATGAAGTCGGCGTGTGCGGTGACCGGCATTTCTTGGTCATGGAATACGTTGAGGGACAGACCCTGGCGGAACTGGTGCGCGGCGGCCCGTTGCCGCCCTTCCGAGCCGCGCGCTACGTCCAATCCATTGCCGAAGCGGTCCACCACGCCCATGAACGGGGGATTCTGCATCGCGACCTCAAACCGTCCAACGTGCTCATTGACGCGAACGATCAGCCGCACATCACCGACTTCGGTTTGGCCAAACGGCTCGAATCCACTTCCAAGCTGACGCTGACGGGACAGGTGCTCGGCTCCCCGCAGTACATGCCGCCGGAACAAGCGGCCGGGCGGCAGCCGGAAGTCACCCGGCGCAGCGACGTCTATGCCTTGGGCGCGATGCTCTATCATTTGCTGACTGGTCGCCCGCCGTTTACCGGTCAAACGCTCTCGGAGATTCTGCCCCAGGTAACCAACGACGACCCGCTCCGGCCGCGCCGGCTCAATCCCGCCGTGCCGCCCGATCTCGAGACCCTCTGCCTGAAGTGCCTCGAAAAAGCCCCGCCCCGGCGGTATCCGACTGCGCTGGCCCTGGCGCAAGAGCTGGGCCGGTTCTTGAGAAGGGAGCCCATCCTCGCTCGGCCGATCGGAGTGGCGGGCAAGGCCTGGCGCTGGTGCCGGCGCAATCCGGCCCTGGCCACGCTGGGCGCCGCCGTGAACCTGTTTCTCGTCGCGTTGGCGGTGGGCGGTCCCATCATGGCCTCACAACAACGCGCCGCCGCCGAACGCTATCGGCGCCTGGCCTACGCGGGCGATGTGAAGGCCGCCCACGATTGGTGGCAGCGAGCCAATCTGCAGCAAGCCGTCAACGCCCTGGACCGGCACGTTCCTCAAGCCGGGCAAAGTGACCTGCGCGAGTTCACCTGGCGCTACGTCAACCGGCTGTGCCGGCCCTACCGTCAGACCCGCACGCTCGAAGCGGCCAGTATCGTGTTCCATCTGGCGACCTCGCCCGACGGACGCTGGCTGGCCGAGTCCGGCCCCTTCGGCTTTGTCAGAGTCTGGGACTTGAAATCGGGCGCCGATGTTCCGGCGCTCGAGTTGAGGACCGACGAATCCGGCGAATCGCATTTCGCCGGCCCAGTCAGCTTCTCGCCCGATGGCCGCTGGTTTGTCACGGCGGGATTCAGCGCGCAGCGCAGCAAGGTCGGGCTGCAGATTTGGGACCGGGCGACGTGGCAATGCCTGACCAATTATCCCGAGTGGGCCGGGCGCTCCTGCGATTTCTCCCCCGACGGCAAGGTGCTGGCCGTGGCGGTTGATTCCGCGGTTGTCTTGCTGCGCGTGGACAGCGATTGGCAGCGTCTCCGGCCTTCGCTCTCCAATCACACCACCACGGTTTGGTCCGTGCGTTTTTCGGCGGACGGCCAACGACTGGTGAGCGCCAGCTTTGACAAGACCGCCATCGTCTGGGATACCACGAGCTGGGAACCGGTCACGGTCCTGCCCCACACGAAAAGCGTCTATAACGCGGTTTTTGCGCCGGATGGCTGGCAGGTGGCGACCGCGAGCGGAGACACCGTTCGGTTGTGGGACCTCGCCACGCAGCGTGAACGGGGCGGGTATTCGCACCAGAACATCGCGTGGGCCTTGGACTTCAGCCCGGATGGCCGGTTAGTCGCTTCGGGCGGTTACGATGGTCTCGTCAAACTGTGGGATTGGCAAGCCGACGTGGTGCGCGAGCTGCGCGGGCATTCGCGCACAGTCAATGCGGTGGAGTTCGTGCCCGGGGGGACGCTGCTGGCCTCCGGCTCATGGGACGAGACCGTCAAGTTGTGGGACCTGAGCGAGCACCCGCCCAACGACCTGCTGGAAGGGCGCACTTTCGAGCCGATCGGGATCCTCGCCGCCCGATCGCCCGTGGCGCTTTCTCGCGATGGCGCCACGGTGGCGACCCTTGCCCGCAACCCATCCGACATCCTCCTTTGGGACACGGTGACTGGAGCGTCCAGACCGTCACTCACCGAGGACCGCGCGCTGCCGTCGCATGAAGGGCCGGAGGCGTCGGCTGACAACACGAAGGTGCAAACGTGGGTGGGTGACCTGGCCTTCTCGCCACGCGACGGCGCGCTGGCCGCCGCTCGGCGTTTGGAGGTCGTCACACCAAGCGGCACGGAACTGTCGTACCGGATCGAGTTTTGGGACGTTCGCCGCCGCACGGTGACGAATTCCTTCGCCGGACAAGCACCCATTTGTTTTTCGCCCGATACCCGCTGGTTCGCCTGTCAGGGCGTCGAAGCCGGCACGATCCAGTTCCGCGACCTGGAGACCGGCCGCAGGTGGACCAGCCAGGGCCGCTTTGTAACGAGTCCTGGCCGGGAGGAGTTCGTGTTTTCACCCGACGGCCGATGGCTGGCATCCACAGGCGTGGAACTCGTGCTGTGGGAAACCGCGTCGGGCCGGCGCGACCACAGCCTGGTTGACGCACGTCGCGATCTGGAACTTCCGGTCCAGACCGCCGCCTTCACGCCCGATGGTCGCTGGCTCATCGCCGGCAGCTCCAGAGCTGAGATGCAAGTGTGGGACCTGGCGCGACAGCGACGCCTCGGCACGTTCCGAGGCCATCGGGGATCGCTCGTCCGATTGGCCATTTCACCCGATGGCAAAACCCTCGCCAGCGGCGGCCTGACCGGGGAAATCAAACTCTGGCGTCTGGAACCGCCCGACGGAGGCTTGAGCGCGCGCTGGGAAATCCGCGAGTTGCTCACGCTCGCCGAAGGTTCACAGCCCATCCTTGACCTGCAGTTTTGCCGCACTCCGGACGGCGACGTTCTGGGGTCGAGCGATGCCGGGGGCGTCGTGCGTTTGTGGCGGGCGCAATGAGAGCGCACATTCGCATTGATTCGCGTCCAGCTAAACTTTACCGCGAACTCTGCCGTAGCCTTTCCTCGCGTGAGTACCGAAGCATGGCGCACTGAGAGGAAAAAGCAATGTTGTCTCATCAGAAACTCAAAGTGTGCGGTCGAGAAGGAGAATGTGCCGGTGGAGCGGATTGTGTCGCTCGCGCTAGCGCAGGCGCTGGGCGCGTGGCGGAGCGAGCGCACCATCACCGAACGGGCCACGCGGGGCAGCCGGGAGGAGTTTCTCGCCGTGCTGGCCAAGGCGCCCGACGTGGAGCCAGAGGAGTATGACCGATTGCCGGATGACTTGAAGTCGGCCAAGTAGAAGGACGGCACCGACCGCGACGGTCTTCACGCCTCGCTTTTCCATCCGTTTGAGTCCTCGTTGCCCAAGCGGGTGGAAGCTCCCCATGAACCGCCAGCTAGAGGTAGGGCCGGACCGCCGGGCCGGCCGCTCGGGCTCGGTGACCTGCTTGGGTCGGCGCGCCCAGCGGTCGCGCCCTACCGGTTCATGGCCCCTATGCGCGCGCCAAAGCGGGTGGAAGCTCCCCATGAACCGCCAGCTAGAGGTAGGGCCGGACCGCCGGGCCGGCCGCTCGGGCTCGGTGACCTGCTTGGGTCGGCGCGCCCAGCGGTCGCGCCCTACCGGTTCATGGCCCCTATGCGCGCGCCAAAGCGGGTGGAAGCTCCCCATGAACCGTCAGGCAGGGCCGGACCGCCGGGCCGGCCGCTCGGGCCCGGTGACCTGCTTGGGTCGGCGCGCCCAGCGGTCGCGCCCTACCGGTTCATGGTTGCAGTGCGCGGTTTTGAGACCGTGGAGGCTGGTCAGGAAGTCGGCTGCGGCCGAGCCTGGCCGATTCCGCCGATTGCTTCCTGTAACCTTCCGCTCGTTTTCCTGATTTCCACAAGGATGGGCACACGCCTCGGCCTCACCGCCTCGTGCAGTGAATGCGTCGTGGGCGCCGGGCGAAAGCAGGCCCGGGCAGTGCGCGGAAACAGTCAACAACAGCAACAACAAAGACAATGCAACTGAGGAATGACGCTATGAAATGCAAACCCAACCTCGCACTGATCACGCTCGCCTTGACGGCGGGCTTGTCAACGGTCTTGGGGCAAACACAATTGTACACCCACGACTTTCAGAACCTGAACGGCTGGACGGCTAGCAGCAAGATACAGATGAGCAATCCGGGCGGGCAGCTCGTCCTCACCCACAGGGCCTCGATGCCCACGCCCATCGACGACCCGGTCGCCACCGCCGGCTCAGCCTGGCCACCGGGCCTCTTTCCACCAGCGGTGCTTCCGGAGCAGCAAACGCTGGAATTGCGGGTGGACCTGGTCGGTGCCAATCAAGACGACGCGTTTGCCTATTTGCAGTGGTGGCACATGGAGGCCCCCGCGAGCACGGGTTACACACTCCTCAAGGACCAGGATGAAATCGGACTCATCAAGCAGTGGAATTCCGGGGCGGCGAACGCTTGTCTTTTCTGGGACAACGCTTCGTTGAGGAACGAAAACGTCACCTTGGTGCTTGCGTTCACGCGGCTCGGCACCGATCTGCGGATCACGAGCCGGGTCCTCGATAAAGACAACGGCAACGCGGTCTTGTTCGAGCGTATCGTGACGGACACGCCCCTGAGCGATCCCGTTCTCCCCAGCGGCGCGGTCAAAGGAATCCGCATGCAAGCCGATCCCGCCGCCACACCCTGGCTGTTGCAGGACCGTGGGACTGTGATCGTCGGCGTCTGGTGGGGGAACACGCAGACCGCTCCGCAGGTTCCAGCCAAGGTCAGCTTGGACGACTTGGAGGTGTGGCAATACGAATCGCCACAACTGGCGATTCAGAACGTGGCGATTCAGAATGCCGTGGTGCTCTCCTGGCCGCTCACACAAAGGCAGTTCGTCCTGGAAAGCGCAGCCAGCGTGGCCGGACGTTACGCGCCAGTTCCGCAGTCGCCCACGATCAAAGACGGTCGCTACGAAGTCGCCGTGCCCACGACGGAGCAGGCGCAGTTCTTCCGCTTGTCCCAGTTGTCGTCCCAAGTGGAAGTCCTTCACCAGGGACCAACGCTCGGCGGCGCGCCCTTCCGTGGCATGAACGGGATCACGCAAGACGCCGCGGGCCGGCTCTACATCGCCAGCGTGTTCGGCCGCGAAATCGTCGTGCTCGACCCGGTCGATGGGGCGTTCCTCGAGCGGTTCGGACCCGCCCAAGGCGTGCTCTTCCCGGACGACGTGGCATTCGGGCCGGATGGTTCGCTCTATTGGACCGACATCGCCGTCGGGCAGGTCGGACGTCGCGCGCCGGACGGCACGGTGACGAAACAGTTCGTCGCGCCGGGCGTGAACCCGATCACGTTCTCCGCGGACGGACGGCTGCTCGTGGGCCTGGCCTTTTACGGCGACGCGCTCTGGGAACTGGACCCGCAACTCCAGGAACCGCCCCAGCTCGTTCTGGACGCGCCCGGTCAGCTCAACAGCTTTTCCTTCGGACCGGACGGCCTGCTCTACAGCCCGTCCAACACACGTCGCACCCTGGTGCGCATCGACGTGGACGCGCAGACGCTCACCCCGATCGGCGCGCTGAATCGATCGATCAGCGCGGTCAAGTTCGACGCCGCCCAGCGCCTTTGGCTGCACTCCGAGGGCGATCTGCTCCGCGTGAACCGTGACACGGGCGTGATCGAACAGACGATTGCACTCGGCCAGCGCATGGACAACTTCGTGCCTATCGGCGAAGATCGCTTTTACGTCTCGGGCCCCGACGGCCTGCTCGAGGTGACCGTGGACGGCACGATCCGCCAAATCCGTCCCGGTGGCATGCGCAACCCCGGCGGCCTCGCCGTGGTGGGTGACGGGGACGAAGAGGTGCTCGTCGTGGCAGACCTGCAGTCCATGTACGAGTTCGACGCGGCCACGGGCGCGCTGCTCGAAACGCATCAGTCGAACTTCATGCCGCCGCCGGGCGTCAGCACGCTGCTGGGTCCCATGACGGTGTCGGCTTCACCCGCCGGCGTCGTCGTGAGCACGTGGATCTTCCCGAGCGCCGGCCACAACGTGCAGGAATATGATCTGGCCACCGGCACGGTGTTGCGTCAGGTGATCGTGACCAACACGCCGATCAGCGCGATCGAGTTCCAGGGCAAGCTCGTCGTCGCCGAAATCGCCAGCGGCAGCGTCGCGCAATTCGACGGCGAGGAGCGGACGGTTCTGGCGTCAGGCCTGTTTGTCCCCGCGGGCTTGGCGGCGTCGGCGGACGCGCTCTACGTCGGCGACTGGGCCAGTGGTCTCATCTTCCAACTCGTGGCGGGCGGGGTGCCACTCACCCCGCCGCGGATCGTCATCGCCGGGCTGAAGAATCCCGAAGGCCTGGCGCTGGACGCAAACGGCGACTTGCTGGTCGTCGAGACCGGCAGCCGGAGCCTGGTGCGGGTCAACACGACGACCGGGCAGATCACGACTGTCGCCGCGGGCTTGGATTTGGGACCCCCACTGCCAGCGCCGGGTTTCCCACCGACCTACATGTTCGACGGTGTGGCAGTGGGTTCCTCCGATGCCATCTACGTCACCGGCTACGGGGCCAACGTGACTTACCGGATCACGGAGTAGTCCACCACAGCGCCCACGCGGTGGGCCCGGATCCCGACCGACCCGGCCAGCACCCCCGCGGCCCGCCCCTGGCATGGGATGGTTTATGATTCCTCTCGCCGCGTTGTCCTCCTGCACGGGGGCGTGGCCGGGGGGCCGGGTACGCCGGCCTCGTCCGACACCTGAAGCTGGGACGGAAAGAACTGGACCCAGCTCACCCAACAAGGGCCGGCGGCCTTGGCACGGGTTCGCCCCGGCCCACTCTTCGAGCGACCTGGGAGTGGGACGGACAGACTTGGGAACAGGTCAGCGTGAACGCCGGGCCCCGATACCGCGCCGCGCCCGCGATGGCCTACGACCCCCAACGCCGGCGCATGCTGCTCCACGGCGGGGGGTCGGACATCAGCGGGAACACTGTCTTTGCCGACACCTGGGACTGGGATGGAACCGCGTGGGTGGAAATCCCTGACGCGAACGGCCCGCCGCGGGGGCAACACGCGATGGCCTATGACGAACGGCACCCGCTGGCGCCAAGTGGCCACCGACGGCCCGCCCGGCGCGCGTCAGTTTCCCATCCTCGCCTACGATCCGCTGCGACAGACGATCCTGTTATTCGGTGGAGGCGAATACCCACCCTACGGCGGCCCGGAATACAAGTACCGCAACGACGTCTGGGAGTGGAACGGCAGTACGTGGTCGGAGATCCCGGTCGAAGGACCGCTCCCCACCCCGGTGATCGCGGCAGCCGGCGCTTACGATCCGCGGCGGGGCCGATGGGTCCGATTCGGAGGCACCACCGACATCCCCAACAGCGTCCGCACGAACGAGACTTGGGAATACGGGCTGATGCCGCAATGAATCCGGAGCTCCTGACATGAAACGACCGTTTGCGCCGGTTTCGGCCCATTTTCGCAGTTCGCGGCGGGAGGGGAGGAGGACCCAAACCTGTCCGCTTTTTCGAAGAGGGGTATTCTGTGTGCACGAGGCAATGGGATTGGCGATGGCGGAGAACTCGGTCAAATCCGTCATCCACCGGCTGCGGCGCCGCCACGGAGAACTGATCCGCGAGGAAGTTGCCCACACCGTGGAGACGCCGGCGCCGATCGAGCACGAGAATCGCTATTTGCTGTCGGTGGTGAGCGAGGAGGGGCAGTGAGGATCGCGGGCTACCGCTCCTGCGACGGGCCCGCCAGCTTCACGCGGGCGACCACGACGATCCGATTCCCCCGAACCGCAGGTGCCGCTGTCCCGCCGACCGATCGAGGGCGCAAGACGGGCCACCAATCTTCGCTTCGCCTGCAACTCGGGTCGCCGATTTCCAATCGGCAGACGTTTCGCAGAACCCCTTGGCATTGCGTCGGCCCGGCGAGTTTGGAAGACCGTGATACAGCAGACCGGGAGTGTGCCCTGCTCCACCGCCTCGCGTTCGGCGGTGAAGCATCCCGGGTGCAGCCCGCCGATCTCATCCTGTAACCTTCCGGTCGATTTCCTGATTTCCACAAGGATGGGCGCGAGCCTCGACCTGGCAGCCTGCATTTCTCACCGACTCCCTGGCCGGTGAGAAATGCCGGTGGGTGCGGTGAATGCGTCGTGGGCGCCGGGCGAAAGCAAGCCCGGGCAGCGCAGGGAAACGGTCAACAGCAACCACACATCCATTGGGAATTATGAAAGTGAAGATCGTCCTCTCACGGGTCGCGTTCGCCGCGGTGTTGGCGCTCGCGTTGGGCACGCTGGCCCTTGGCAACGGGCACAGCCACGGTCGCCGCTCGATCGCCGGCGCCTGGGTCAACACCTTTGACTTCCCCGGCGACCCGAACACGCTGGTTCAATCGGAAATCATCCTGCCGCTGGACCAGGCCGGTGCGACTTACGCGGCGACCTTCGGTTTTGCGAAACCGGTCCAGAATTCGCCCGACCACACCATTGGCCGGCCCACGGGAACCTATGTCCGGGTCGGTCCCAACCAATTCAATCCCACGCTGACCTGGGCTCGCGGCCTGGGGCCAACCGAGTTCCCCGGTCGGGCCGCTTATGTGACCCTCCACGTGTTCAGCGGCACGGCTTACCTCACCGACCAAGGCACGCTGGTCAACGACGGCGTGCTGGCCATCTTTGCGGCCAGGCAGGACGTGGCGCCGCGCGACGGTTTCCCTGATGAGGGCGAAGTCCCGGTCGTCGTGGTCCCGTGGGCGTTTGAGTCGAAGCGGGTGGAAGTGCAGGAACCCTATCCGTTGCCGTAGCGTGAACCGGCCTTCGCACCAGGCTGGGACCAATCCCCGATTCTTCGTCTGTAACCGCGTGAAGGCTGCGCTCGCGGGCGACGACCGGCCAAGACCATCAGCGACCGAAGACGATGAACACGCCGAAAACGATCGGAGCAGCCGGGCTCTCCGGCTGCAAGGCCGGAGAGCGCAGCTCCGCCGGAAGCCTTGCGCTCCGGTTCCACAACCTCGCTGCCCTGCCCCGGCCTCGCGGCAGGGTCCGGGCGTTGGCACTGGCGGCGGCGCTTTGGACTGTCGCGCTCCTCTCGCTGCCCACCGTGGCGGCTGCCTCGCCTCCCGCCCAATGGGTCCGCATCCCGACCGATCCGGCCAGCACCCCTCGCGCCCGGCACAACCACGCGATGGTTTTTGACGAAGTGCGCGAGGTCATCGTAATGCACGGCGGGCGGTTGCAGGACGGCACCGTGCTTTCGGCCACTTGGCAATGGGACGGCCAGCGTTGGACTCAACTCGCGACTGACGGTCCGCGCGTTTTTCAACACAGTATGGCTTACGATCCCTCCCGCGGCGTCACGGTGCTCTACGGCGGTCGGACGGCTGCCGGCCATGCTAACCCGATCGGCGACACCTGGGAGTGGGACGGCCAATCCTGGACCCGGATCGAGGTCGGCCCCACCAAGCCGCCGCCTCCGGTGATGGGCGGCATGGCCTACGATCCGATCCGGAAGAAGGTCGTTCGTCAGGGCGGCATCACGGCGCCAAACGACACCTTCGACGTGGGTAAGACCTGGGAATGGGAGGGACAGACCTGGACGCAGATTGCCGATGGATTCATTCGTGGTGCTCATAGCCTCCTGTTCGATGCCGTGCGCGGCCGGATGCTCGCTTTCGGCGGTTCGAGCACGGGCAACAACTCCCCATCGCCGGGCCTGTGGGAGTTTGACGGCGATCAATGGACCCTTCTGACCGCGGCCGGTCCTTCCGCTCGATTCCCGTTCAATCGAGCGCTCGTGTGGGATGCGCATCGGAACGTCGGGGTGCTTTACGGCGGCGCCGCCGGTTCGGGTGAGGGGCTTGATGACACCTGGGAATGGGATGGCGTCGGGTGGCAGCAGGTGAACGTCCCCGGTCCGGGCCGCCGCGGCATGCACGCGATGGCCTAAGATGCCAAGCGGCGAAAGGTCGTTCTTTTCGGCGGCTACCGGGACTGTGTGCGCTGTGAGATCAACGAAACCTGGGAATACGGTCTGCCGCCGCTGCAAGTCACTCTCGATCCTGCGGTCAACGGCACGCTCGAGATCCGCTGGACCGGCGAAGCCCCGCCGTATCAATTGCAGAGCCGCACGAGCCTGACGACCGGCGAGTGGCAGAAGGAAGGCGCGCCGACGCAGGCCTTGACCAGGACCGTCCAAAGCGACAGCGCGGCGAGGTTTTTCCGCGTGCTGAGCCTCTTTGGCAACGCGCCTTAATCGCCGACTCGATACCCGCCTGCGCACCTCAGCCGTTTGGGAACGCCCTCGACCAAGACTACAACCCAGTGAAACCGAAGCACGCGTTTACCTTGACTGAACTGCTGGTCGTCGTCGCAATCATCGCGATCCTGGTGAGCCTGCTGTTGCCGGCCTTGAGCCGCGCGAAGATGGCCGCCCACAGGGCCCGCTGTCAGGGCAACCTCCGCCAAATCGGCGTAACCGCGCAGATGTACATGGACGATTATGATCGCGGGCAACGCCTGCTGAACCACACTGTGGATCTTCGGAGCGGCGGTCTCAGGCACGCCCAAGGCAAGAATCTGCTTTTCTGCGATGGTCACGTTGAGTACGGCAAATCGAATCGCTGGTACCCCAGTGACTGGTGGTACAGCAAGTGGTTTTACCCAGAACCCGACCGCCTATCCCCATAGCGATTGACCGGAGAGGGCGCCGTGTTCTCAGACAATTCTCGATGCGACCGCATCATTGATTGTCACAGCCCGCTTCGAACAGGGCTCCGACGGAGGCCATGTTCAGCCTTTCCAAGACGGCTCAAAAGGCCAAGCTTCCATCATGCCTGCGCAAGATGACGCGCTACCTTCGCCGTTCGCAGGTTGCGGCACCTTCCCGCCGACCCACTGGAGTGTCGTGCTGGCGGCGCAGGATTCCAGAAACGCACGGGCGGCAGACGCGCTGGAAGAATTGTGCCGGACCTATTGGCGACCGCTCTACGCGTTCGTCCGCCGCTCCGGACACAATGTTGAAACGGCCCGGGACCTCATCCAGGCCTTCTTCGAGCGGTTGCTCGCCCAGAAGGACTTGAAAAGCGTGCATCCCGCCAAAGGCCGGTTTCGCTCGTTCCTCCTGGCGTCGTTGAAACACTTTCTGGCGAACGAGTGGGACCGACAAACGGCGGTCAAACGCGGCGGCCGCTGCGAGTTCATTTCGCTCGAAGCGGCCGGGGTGGAAATCGAGTTTCAATCGGAAGCCCCCCGAGGGTTATCGCCGGATGGTCTCTACGAACGCCGCTGGGCGTTGGCGGTGCTCGAGGAGGCGCGTCGGCGACTGGAAGCGGATTACCGGGCGCGAGGGAAACAGGACCTGGTCACCTGCCTGAGCGCACATTTGGCGGGCGACCCGGCAGCCGTGCCCTACGCCGAGGTGGGGGGCACGCTGGGTCTGAGTCCCGCTGCGCTGCGTAAGGCGGTCGAGCGAATGCGCCGTCGCTACGGCCAACTGCTGCGGGAAGTCGTGGCGCAGACCGTGGCCACGCCCGACAAGGTCGATGAAGAATTGAGGCATCTGCGGCGCTTGTTGCAGGGGTAATGTGTCAATCCATGCCACAGAAGGAAACGAAGGGAACGAAGGTTCCGACACAGGACCAAACGGGTGTCGAGCTTCCACCAAGCCAGCCGTTGGTGGAGGACGGGCCAGACATCAGCGGCAGTCAAATCGCCACCGTCGCAAGGCTTCGTTTTCTTGGTGCCTTCTGTTGGAGACCGCAAGAGTGATCCGACGCCGCCCTACCCGCATCAGCTTACACGAGGCCCGCGAGGGAGCGGCAACAAAGTCTGTCACATGTTCCGGGGTTTGCTTCTGTAGTCGATGAACTGACATGACGCGGAGCAACGCGATGTCTCGAACCTGTCCGACTTGCAGTGCGGAATTACCGCAGGGTACTCCTGCCGGCCAGTGCCCGAATTGTCTGATTGGACTGGGATTGGACGCTGCGGGGCAAGTGTCTTCCGCAGATGGGTCGAACGCACGAGACGCAACGCTCGCGACGGCCAAGCCTGCGAACCGTTCTCCGCGGCTGCGCCTGGGCGGCTACGAGTTGCTCGAACGCATCGGCCAAGGCGGCATGGGCGTGGTTTATAAGGCCCGGCAGATCAGCCTGAACCGGTTGGTCGCGCTCAAGACGCTACCGTTCGGAAGCGACGTCACACGGCAACAGGTGCATCGGTTCCGGGTCGAAGCGGTGGCGGCGGGCGCCCTGCAGCATCCGAACATCGTGGCGGTCCACGAGGTGGGCCTCGAGGAGGGCGAGCATTACCTCGTCATGGATTACGTCGAGGGCCCCACGCTGGCGCACCTGACGCGCGCCGGTCCCTTGTCGAGCACGAGAGCCGCCCGCTACCTCAGGCAAATCGCCGAGGCAGTGCAGTTCGCGCACGACCGGGGCATCCTGCACCGCGATCTCAAACCGTCGAACGTGCTCGTGGACGCGCACGACCGGCCGCGGATCACCGACTTCGGCCTCGCCAAGGCGCTGGCCTCGAACCTCGGCCTGCAAACTTCGAGTTTGACTCTGAGCGGCCAGGCGCTCGGATCGCCCGGCTACATCCCGCCCGAACAAGCCTCCGGCAAACGCGGCCAGGCCGGGCAGCACAGTGACATCTATGGACTCGGCGCGCTGTTGTATCATTTGGTGACGGGCCGGCCTCCGTTTCAGGCGGACAGCGTCGAAGGGACTCTCCAACAGGTCTTCCAACAGGAGCCTGTCTCGCCGCGTCTGCTCAATTCCGGCGTGCCGCGCGATCTCGAAACGATTTGCCTCAAGTGCCTCGAGAAGGAACCGGCACGGCGC
>Ga0194125_10008488_pt1 | contig 14470 bp, 14 predicted proteins | sample TA2KigC250mmetaG_FD_148626 | JGI IMG/M metagenome (GOLD analysis project Ga0194125, IMG submission 148626) | Freshwater microbial communities from Lake Tanganyika, Tanzania - TA2015034 Kigoma Deep Cast 250m | ecosystem: Environmental > Aquatic > Freshwater > Lake | place: Tanzania: Lake... | reverse complement strand
TGAGTTCGACCAAATAATGCAAGCACAGTCGGTCGAGCGCACACATTATTATATCGACCGGCTGGTCAAAGGACTCAGCGAAGTGAAGACCGCCGGCGTCATCGATACAAACAATTCTTCACTATGTTAGATTTACCAAAAGGCAGACTCCGAGTTTTCGGTGATTATTACAGATATTCCGTCAGTTTCGATATTTCTGATGAAATGAACGACGGGCAGTTCTGGTTGCAAATATATGATTCGAACGAAACACTAATATCAGATTTTGTTGTAAGGTCAAGTCTATTGTTACCAAGCAATTCGTCTATTAAAACCATTACGCGAGCAGAAATTATATGGAAAGTCTATAGTATGACTAATATCAAAAATAAAATACGAGAACGAGGCGAGAAATGTCACCAGACATTATAAGTTATGCAGATGCTATCGAGAAGGTCTTACTCAACAATGGATATATCGCTACACTTAAGTATGTATATGCGAATATAGAGCGATATAGGCCTTTGACCGGTAAAACGCCTTTTGCAACTATTCAGGCTTTACTTCAACGCGATAAACGTTTTTTTCGTATCGGATTAGGTGTTTATGGTTTATCGAAATATAAAGCAATTCTTGACAGTCTACGAATTAAAAGCGACCTTGCTTCTAAACTGCGACCTTTGCAAGAGAGTAAGCACGATAAAATGCAGGGTATGGTCTTGGAATTGGGTGAGCATTTGAATTATTCGACATTTACGAACGATAAAGCAAAGGTTTTTGAAGGTAAATCGTTCAATCAAATTTCGAGTTTAATTGAATGTCCAGAATTCACATATCGCAGCATCATAGACCAGACTGTTCGCTATATCGATGTGGTCTGGTTCAATAATCGGAACTTTCCTGCTTGGGTATTCGAAATCGAGCATTCAACCGATTTTCGCAGCGCGCTGGTTAAATTTATAGAACTACAAGATTTTTACATAAAATTCGTGATAATTGCACCTAAAGATAGAGAAACAAAATTCAAAATTGAGATTAATAAACGAGCCTTTGAGTCAATATACGACCGCTGTCAATTTCGTTCGTATGACGAAATCGAAGATTACTATCATGGTCTAATAACATTTACTAAAGTTCGACATATATTGATTTAATCGGCAGAATTACTAAGCAACCATTTTTAGATTAAATCAACCGTTCGACTTGAAAATCACCTGCCTTCCGAGAGGATTTGACTCTGCTCGCCAGCAAGATCCACGTCAGTTGGCTATTTGGATGTTCGAGAATCAAGGCGCGCAACGGTTTGGCGCGGATAATCGTCTATTTATCATTCTTTACGATAAGTCAAATCCTGAACGTAGTTGGGAACTGAAGCGGGAGTTTAATTTAGTATTCGATAGAATTGACCGGTTTTTTGATAGTGAATCTGTTTCTGCTAAAGACGAAATTGTATTTACTTTCAATCACAGAACCTTCACGACCGTCGCAAAGGTTCTTGTAGTGTCTAAGTAGTAAAGAAACATAAATCTGGACTCCCGCTTTCGCGGGAGAGACGCATTGATTTTACAAATGAATCCAACATCATTTATATTCACCAATATTATAAAAAAACTCATCCTCTTCCTCTGCCTCCTGCTTATCATTGGCTGCGCGAGCGGCAAGTATCTCCTTGACGAGCCGGTCAACGACCCGATAATGACCACCGACGACCAGCAGGACAACGACCTCGCTAAAGTCGAAGACGGCGGCTTCGGCGGCGCCGGTGGGGAGTGCCCGACTTGATAAGCCGATACTTGTGCCTCGGTCGAGGCTTCAGCAGGCTTTGGGCTTTAGGCTTTAGGCTTTGGGATGGCGTTCCGTCAGGTGTTCTTCACCTGACGCAATTAGTCAATAGGCTTTGGGCTTTAGGCTTTAGGCTTTGGGATAGCGTTCCGTCAGGTGTTCTTCACATGACGCAATTAGTCAATAGGCTTTGGGCTTTAGGTTGTAGTCATCAGTCATTAGTCATTAGTATTACAGCGCTAATGCTGCTCGGTCTTTGCGTGACCAAGTCCCTCGCTCTTGGCGGCGATGGCTGGTCGAACACCCGGCTCAAGGTCGAACACCAATATACCGACTACAATTCGTATCGCTACCCGCCGCCGATTCCGCCGGAATATCCCGAAACAGTCTGGCTGCAATACGATCCCTACATCGCCGACTTCCCAGAGCATCGCACGCTGGTTCGGCTGACGCAAGCCTTCGGTCCCAAGGATGTGATGCAGATCCGCTGGCAATACAGCGACCTCACCGACAACAAAAACCAGCGGCTTTATTTTGTCCAATATGCCCACGATGTTCATCCGATGATGAATATCTTCGCCAACTACCAGTATCTGCGCCAGCCGGGCTGGCTCTCAGGCTGGATGACCACCGTCGGCGCGCGCTTCAACCGCAGCGGCTGGATACTGGCTGAATTCGATATGGGATATATCCGCAACCGCGTCTATAGCATCGCCACAGACACTGCCGGCGTGCACCCGGTCGCCGGCAGCGAGCATACAGTCGAAACCTACGCCCCAATGGCGAGTTTTCGTTATTCGTTCGACGGTTCGACCGCGGCTTCGCTGCGCTGGGACGGCTCCTTCGCCAGAAGCAGTTCGGGTAATGTTGATTCGCACGCCTTGACTATGACGATGAGCCGGCATCTGCCCACCCGCACCGCGCTGCATCTGTTATACCGCTTTTACGACAACAGCGCCGGCGTTCAGTCGCACTCGTCCAGTTTCGAAGTCGCGCAATATATCCTCTGGAATCTGACGGCGCGGGTGAGTTACCGCTATTACGAGAACGGCTTCGACGACCCGGCGCTGGCGGTCAACCTTGAGCGCGGCGCCGTCCATTCCAATTCCTTCACCCTGTGGAGCGAATATCATATCCGCGCCGACCTCAAACTGCACCTCAAACTGCGGCGCTACGAAAGCAACCAGTCGATTCGTATGAACACTTACTTACTCGGATTTGAGTGGACGATATGAAAAATCCAATGGTAATCAATTGGAAAATAGACGCGCTTTCTCCCCCCGCTTGCGGGGGGATGAAGGGGGGTGTATTTTCATCTTACGTTGCACCGCGCAGCGGGACGATGATTACTAAAAAAAGCGACCGCTTGGAGGGCGGATTTCAACCCGCCCTCCAAAGCTGGTGCAATGCCAGTTTTCTGCTCTCGCTTTTAACATTATTAATTTTCCTCAGTTGTGGTGAAAATCCGCCTGATAAGGCTCCCACTCTGCCGCCGCCAGTCGAATGGCGCGGTGATGTCTATTTAAACATCCGCCTGCAGACCGCAGCCGGCGATACCATCGCGCCAGATATGATTATCGTCGTCTTAGGCGCCGACTCATTAGGATATAAGCGCAACCTGGACACGCTTCACAATATCGCCGAAGGCAACTACATACTGAAAGTCTATGGCTGGTGGCAGGGACTGCTCTACCGCGCCAGCCCGCAGACCATCATCGTCGAATACAACCGCACTGTTACAGCCGAGGCGATGCTCACCCGAAGCGGCGCGCTGTATGTTACCGTGCAAGCCTCCGGCGCGTTGGTTTCGGAGTTCAATCTTAAAATTGACAGCGACACTGTCGGCGTCGGCGGCAATCCCCGCTGCATCGACGGCGTCCCGATGGGAACGCACAAGTTGACCGCCTTCCGCAGTGAGAACAGCCTGGACTACGAAGGCTGGGTGAAAAATATAATGGTGAACGCCGCCGAGACGACTGCGGTTACGATAGACCTAATTGTCGTCGCTCCTGATTCAGGCGCTCATTCGCCGGATATAGAGGCTTTAGACGCAGACGGCCAAATCTGGGCGTTGTCCGACCACTGGGACAAGGTGATTTATATATATTTTTATGAAAGCGCTTGAGGAACTTGCACCGGGGAGGAGTTGCCTTCCGCGCAAACCTATATCCGCGACGCATATCCGGACAGTCTGGTCGCTGTCTGCTCAATCAATATGGATGCCACGCTGGATTGGATTTTAACCTATCGTCAGCAGTATAACCTGCATATTCCGCTTCTGCACCACGCCGGAGCCGCCTTCCAACGCTATCGTATTGGCGGACAGTTTGGGGCTTGGCCTCCGGCGCATATCATCATCGACAAGCGCGGCGTCATCCGCTGGCGAAGTATAGGCACGTTTTCAATCGCAATGCAGGATGCCGCCCGTATGGTAGGCGAGTTGATTAGGGAGTGAATTTGTGTTAAGTTCAGAGGATAAAACTTCCATCGGACATCACATCTGTCCAAAAATTTTTTGAGCATACAATCGCACTTTGATAATTAAGAATATAGGACAGGGTTTTCCTGTTTTCAAAATGTGGTTGGACTTCAGCCGTCATTTGTTGGCCAAGATAAAACTACTGCAAGAATGCTGGCAGCAGCAGCGGAGTTTTAAATGGTCCTTCCAACTAAACCGTCAAAGATAGACGCATCATTTGTTTGTCATTATCGACACTTCTTTGGCTGCGTTGATTCAAAATAAAGGAGATAGAATGCTAAAGAGATTTTTCTCACTACCGATAATCCTGGTTTTCGCTGGTAGTTTATATGCCGACCTCGCCGTCACCGTCTACAACCAAGACCTCGCCCTTGTCCGTGAGACCCGCCAGGTCGAGTTCCCCAAAGGCGTCGGCGAAATTCGGTTTGTGGATGTCGCCGCGCGCATCATCCCGACTTCAGTGCATTTCGCATCCAAACAAGCCTCGCTGTTAGAGCAGAACTACGAATACGACCTCGTCAGCGCCGATAAACTGCTGCAAAAGTATATCGACCAGCGCGTGGACTTAACCGCGCAGGACGACAAGCAGTTCACCGGCGTGCTGCTATCGTCAGCCGGCGACATCGTCATCCGCGAATTGGACGGCTCCATCCGCTCCCTCAACCGCGCACAAGTGGTCAACGTGCATTTTCCCGACCTGCCCGCCGGACTCATCACCCGTCCGACGCTGGTCTGGCTGGTCAACGGCAAAGGCAGCCAGGGCGCGGCTGAAATATCCTACCTGACCAACGGAATGTCATGGGAAGCGGAATATGTCGCCGTAACCGACGCCGATGACAAAGCCCTCTCACTCACCGGGTGGGTCAACATCGCCAACAACTCCGGCGCAGCATACAAAGAAGCCAAAATCAAACTGATGGCCGGAGATGTCAATATCCTGCAAGACGAGGGACGAGGGAGGTATGGAATCCGTGCCGAGAGAATGATGGCAATGGCCGACGCTGGCGTCGAGCCCCAATTCAAGGAAGAAGCCTTCTACGAATACCACCTTTACACCTTGCAGCGCCCATCGACGCTCGGCAACAACCAAGTCAAACAGATATCGCTATTCCCGACTGCTGATGTTAAGTCGGTGAAGAAAGAGTATCGTTTCGCACCGTCTGGTTATGATTGGAGGCAGGAGAAGGACAAGATCAAGGTTACCCTCGAATTCGAAAACAAGGAAGCCAACGAATTAGGCATACCGCTGCCGAAAGGCAAGGTGCGGGTGTATAAGGCTTCTAAAGACGGCGGGATGGAGTTCATCGGCGAAGACCGCATCGACCACACAGCGCGCGAGGAAAAAGTGCGCATCTCGACCGGCAACGCCTTCGACATCGTTGGCGAACGCAAACAGACCGACGCCAAACGCGGCGGCGCCGAATACGCCGTCGAAATCAAACTCCGCAACCGCAAGAAGGAGACAGTCGAAGTCATCGTGGCTGAAAATATCTGGGGCGATTGGACAATGCTCGAAGCCACCCCAGGCTGGGAGAAAAAATCGGCTAATCTCATCGAGTGGAAAGTCCCTGTCAAACCGGACGAAGAAAAAGCGCTGACTTATCGAGTGTTGATAAATCGATGATAATGTTGAAACTGATGCTGATGCTTATGATGATGGGGATGGTGAAGGAAGGGAAGCGAGTGTGCAGGTCATTGCTGCCTGAAATCATTTCCTACTATCCAACTCATTATCCTAATTCAGCGATAAGCGCATAATTAATATATATAGGCAAGTGATCAGCGTCCCCAAGGATTATGCTATACATAGCGCTAGTCGCTTGATTGAGAAATGGCATATAAATCGGCAGGGGTGAATTCGGGCAGCGAATTTGCCCCTGTTTCTATTTTTGTTAATTTTAAACGCCTTATTGGTTGCTTTTTAATTTGTGAAAGAATTAATTTATAGGTAGAGTTGTTAAAATAACAGTAAGTGCCTGAACAAACACTATTGCTAATCACCGCAGCCTCGCTGGGTTTCGTTCATACCGTGCTTGGACCCGACCATTATATTCCGTTTATCGCGATGGCCGAGGCGCGCGGCTGGAAAACACGGCGGACATTGCTCATCACCTTCCTGTGCGGGCTGGGGCATGTTTTCAGTTCGGCGCTCATCGGCGCATTCGGACTGGCGTTAGGTGTATCGCTGTTCAAATTGGAAGCGCTCGAAACGGCGCGCGGCGATATCGCCGGCTGGTTGCTGCTCGGCTTCGGACTGGCTTACACGGTGTGGGGTGTGCGTAAAGCCCTAAAAAATCACGCTCATTACCACACACACCTCGTAACCCGTCACGCCGGCAAAGCCAATATCACGCCGTGGATTTTATTCACAATTTTTGTCTTCGGTCCTTGCGAGCCGTTGATTCCAGTTCTGATGTTTCCGGCTATGCAGGGCAGCGTGCCGGGCGTCGTTTTAATTACAGCGGTATTCGGTTTCTTTACAATCGGGACGATGCTGATTTTAGTTCTTGCAGCGCAGAAAGGCTTAGCGCTTGTTCCGAAGCATAGTCTTGAGCGATATAGCCATGCTCTGGCTGGGGGAGCGATTTTAATCTGCGGGATAGGCGTCCAGTTTCTCGGGTTATAGACGGTGCATGAACTCTATCTGGCTGAACAGATAATCAAAGGCGTTCTCGCGGCGCTGCCGGGCGAAGTCTCGCCCGCTTCAGTGCGGCTGATCGAAGTCGAAGTCGGCCGGTTGAACGCCGTCGTCCCCGAATCGCTGTGTTTTCTGTTCGACGCCCTCCGCAGCAGCTATGATATGCCCAAAGCCCAATTGACCGCGGCCGAAATCGATGTCCTATGCCGCTGCCAAGACTGCGCAGCCGAGTTTAAAATCGACCTGCCGCTCTTTTTATGCCCGGAATGCGGCGGAAGCCGGATTGACATCCTGCGCGGGCGCGGCGTGCGGCTGATGAGAGTGGAAATTGAAGAATGACAATGGATTGCCGAAACGCTGCAGGTGTAACTAAGGTCTGAGACGGAGCGGATGTAGAACCGGCTTCTTGAAGCCAGGACGTAAACAGGAGGACAGGCGTCCCTGCCTGTCCGCCGACTGAAACGCACCAGAGCGGTAGCCCGGCTTCTTGAAGCCGGGTTGTAAACAGGAGGACAGGCGTCCCTGCCTGTCCGGCAACAAAAGCACAACAGGAGGACAGGCGTCCCTGCCTGTCCGCCGACTGAAACGCACCAGAGCGGTAGCCCGGCTTCTTGAAGCCGGGTTGTAAACAGGAGGACAGGCGTCCCTGCCTGTCCACAATCAACCAGATGAAACAAAACCAAATGAGCCAATGTCTCGCGATGCCATAATAAACCTTATCCGCGCCAACCGCGCCCGGCTCGACGAACTACAGGTCAAGTCACTGGCGCTGTTCGGCTCGGTCGCGCGCGGGGATGACCGCCCCGACAGCGATGTGGATATCCTGGTCGAATTCGAAGGACCGACTAAATTCGACAACTATATGGACCTGCTGTTTTTTCTTGAAGAAATCATAAGTCGAAAAGTTGACCTCGTAACGAAAAAGGCTGTTAAACCGCGACTATGGCCTTACATTAATCCTGATTTGACCTATGTTGCGTAATTACATATTCTTCTTGAAGGACATTCAAGAATCTTGCCATAAAATCCAAAGATATACAGCTGGATTTACTCTTGAGACTTTAACAGGTGACGAAATGCGGCTCGAGGCGGTTGTTCGTAACATCGAAATCATCGGTGAAGCCGTCAAGCATATTCCAGAGGAAATTAAACTGAATTATCCAGATGTGAATTGGAAATCCATCCGAGGTATGCGCAATATAATTGTTCATGAATACTTCGGACTTGATTATGATATGATTTGGAGTGTGATTCAAGAATTTATCCCTAAAATAGAAACTCAAATCAACGCAATCTTAAGTTGCGAGATTTATCCAGAAAATTCTCAAATTAAATCTATCTAACTATGGTCTCCGACCGAGTTCAACGCATAGGTTTTTCCGCCACATTCCGCATCGCTGCCAAAGCGCTGCAGATGAGCAAAGAGGGCGTGGCTGTCATCGATTTATCCGTTGGCGAGCCCGATTTCCCAACCCCCGCGAATATCAAGGAAGCCGCCAAACGCGCCCTCGACCGCGACTTGACTAAATACACCGCCACCGATGGCATCGTCGAACTGCGCGATGCGGTCTGCCGCAAGTTCCGCGACGAAGCCGGCGCCGACTATAAGCCCGACCAGGTCATCGTCTCGACCGGGGCTAAACAATGCCTTTTCAACGCTTTCCAAGCGCTGCTGAATAAAGGCGACGAAGTCATCATCCCGTCGCCGTATTGGGTCTCCTACCCGCATATGGTCAACCTCGCCAAAGGCGTGCCGGTCTATGTGCCGGGACGCGAAGAGAACGGCTTCCGCCTGACGCCGGACGACCTCTCGCGCAGCCTCACCGCTCGCACGCGAGCCATAATTTTAAACAATCCCTCCAATCCGACCGGCGCGGCTTACAACGCCGAGCAACTGCAGAAAATCGTGGATGTCTGCCTGGCGGAAGGAATATTCGTCATCAGCGATGAGATTTACGAGAAGTTAGTCTATGACGGTTTTCGCTTCGTGTCGGTCGCCGCTCTCGGCGAGAAAGCCCGCCGGAACAGCCTCATCATCAACGGCTTCTCAAAGGCTTATTCGATGACCGGCTGGCGGCTGGGCTATGCTGTAGGGCCAAAGGAACTTATCGAAGGTATATCCAAAGTCCAATCGCACCAGACCTCTAATCCGACCTCCATCGCACAATGGGCGGGCGTCGAAGCCTTGACCGGCCCGCAGAACGAAATCAACCGGATGCGCGGTGAATTCGAACGCCGCCGTAATTACTGCTTATACCGCTTGCAGAGCATCCCCCATCTCTCCTGCGCCAAGCCGGAAGGCGCATTCTACCTTTTCCCCAACTGCGAATGGTATTACGACAAGCAGTTCGAAGGCGTCGAAATCCGAAATTCGGCGGGTCTGGCATATTACTTATTGAAATATGCTCATATCGCGTTTGTGCCTGGCGAATCGTTCGGCGCGGATAAGTTTATCCGTATTTCTTACGCGACTATGATGAAGAACCTCGAGGAGGGAATGTCGCGTCTGACAAATGCTTTGGCGCAACTCAAGCCAACCGTCAAAGCCAAGCGCGCCGAATTGGATAACACCATAACTAAAATAAAGGATTTTGTAGAATTGGAATCGCCGGTTGCGGCACGGGTGAAGGACGGGCTGGTCGCCGAGTCGGAAGCCGCGCTACCGTTCGACGCCTACCAGGAGTGGAATGTCAACATCGGCGGCGTAGTGTTGAAATTGGCGGCCAATTCCAAGCATTTGCTGGACTTCTGGGTCGAAAATTGGTATCCTTCGCCGCTGGAGTCCGACCTTGAGCCTCATGGCATTCTATATGGCGTCAAGGATGCCGCCGGCCGCGAGCCGCGCGCCTTCTACGCCCCCGACTCGCGCACCGCCTTCCTGTTCAACAGCGCCTACTATCCCCAACTGCGAGCGCTGGCGCTTGGGATGGTGGACAGCATCGGCGCCGCGGCGTTCGACGCGCTGATGGTGGGCGGCGCCTGCCTGGATGTAAATGGCAAGGGCGTCGCGCTCATCACGCCTCCCGGCTGCAGCGGAAGAACACACTTCAGCCATCTATTACGCCGGAACGAAACCCGCCTGCACAGTTACGACGGCTTCTTCATCCGCTGGGCGTCCGGCGCGCCGGTAGCCGACTCCATCGAACGTAAGTTCCTGTTTAAGACCGATTTGGCTGAACATCTGCCCGAACTAACCCGTTTGTTCGACCGCTCCAAATTAGAAAATGTCATCACGAAATTAGACGACTGCGAGATTGAAGCCTGCCCGTTGAAGGATAAATGCCCCCTGGAACGAGGCGAACCGCGCTGCTATTTAGCCTCAAGACGCTCACGGGCGATGGTCGATCCATACTGGCTCGGCAGCGCCGGCAAACACATCAAACGCGCGATTCTATCGAAAATCATCTTGCTCAAGAGCGAGGCTATCGGTCCGAAAGTGCAGAAACCTTCCGCCGAGCAAGCCTTCCGCCTGCTTGAAGAAGGCGCGATTTTGACTCCACACGGCGGTTACCGTTCGCAGCCGTTCTACAATCCATATCTGCTGAACCTTACGCCCGAACGGATGGAGCAGTTGCGCCGCCAGTGGAAGCGCTTGCTCGACGCCGCGCCGTTAGTCATAGTGAACACCGAAGCGATGGGACTGGAGGAGGCGAAGGATGCGATTGGAAAGTTGGCGGAGTAGTATCAAACGGCTGTCAACCCTCGGCGCTTGGAACAGGTAGAGACGCCCGTTTGACTTTGAATAGTCGGATTCAAGACCCAACCCACCAAACGAGATGCTTCGCTTCGTTCAGCATAATACATAAGAGCCAATTGCAAAAGTGACGATTAATCCAGAAAACTCGGACCATGGCAAGGCGGACACCCTCGTCCGCCGAAAACAAAGCATAGAATGCAGCGGACGAGGGCGTCCGCCTTGCCATCAGTTAATCCAACACTTTTGCAATTACCTCATAATTTTATAACAACCCAAAATCTAAATACACTTAGGTTACTGTTTTTCAAATGTCCGACTTTTTAGTCATAGGTTCTGGAATTGCGGGTCTGTCGTTCGCGCTCGAAACCGCCCGGTTCGGTAAGGTTACATTAGTAACTAAAAAACAGAACACCGAGTCGAATACCAACTATGCCCAAGGCGGCATCGCAGTAGTGGTGTCGGATGAGGATTCCTTCGAGCGTCATATCGCCGATACGCTGCAAGCCGGCGCCGGGCTGTCCAAACGCCCCGCGGTCCAAGCGATGGTGCGCGAAGGACCTCAGCGCATCGAAAATCTGGCGGCTTGGGGCGTCGAATTCTCTTATTATTGGAAAGATAATAAGAAAGTCCTAGCACTGGGCCGCGAGGGCGGACACAGCCGCGACCGGATTGTGCATAAAGCCGACCACACCGGTCAGGAAGTCGAACAATCGCTCGCCAAACGTTGCGCCGAACACCCTAATATCGTAATCGAAGAGCATTCGACGGCGGTTGACTTAATCGTCAAGGAAGAGCATGCGCGAAAGCGCTGCTGCGGGGCTTGGGTTCTGACCCAGCCCGGCGAATTGAAGCCGATTTTGGCGAAGGTGACGCTGTTAGCGACCGGCGGCTGCGGGCAGGTCTATCTGCATACAACTAATCCTTCAATCGCCACCGGCGACGGAGTGGCTATGGCTTGGCGCGCCAGCGCTAAAATTGCTAATCTGGAATTTATGCAGTTTCATCCGACAGCGCTCTATCCTTCGACGACCGGTGGCGAGGCGCAGGCGTTTCTTATCTCCGAAGCCGTGCGAGGCTTCGGCGGCGTGCTGCGGCGGTTGGACGGCTACGCTTTTATGACTGATTATCATCCGCTCGGCGACCTAGCGCCGCGCGACATCGTAGCGCGGACAATCGACCGCGAGATGAAATCGCGCGGCGAAGATTATGTCTTCCTCGACATCACCGGCCGGCAGCCGGAAGAGACGCGCGAACGCTTCCCCAACATCCACCGCGTTTGCTTGCGCTATAATATTGACTTCACCCGCCAATGGATACCAGTCGTGCCGGCGGCGCATTATATGTGCGGCGGCGTTGTTACCGACCTGTTCGGCCGGACGAACATCGACGGACTTTACGCAGTCGGCGAAGTGGCTTGTGTCGGCGTGCACGGCGCCAACCGGCTGGCTTCGAATTCGCTGCTTGAGGCAGTAGTCTTTGCCCACCGAGCGGCTGAATCGGCAGTCAAACAGGTCAATGAGATACCCAAATTGCCCAAAACAGTCGAGTTGCTGAATGGGAGTGTCGGCGACTCAAACGAAGAGGAGTGGGTCTTAGCTGCTTCGGACCGATTCCAAATTCGCAAATTGATGTGGGACTATGTCGGCATCGTCCGCTCAACGCTGCGCCTGGAACGTGCGCTGCGTCGCGTTACGCTCATCCGTAAGGAGGTCGAAGACCTCTATCGCCGCACAAAGTTGACCGTCGGGCTGGTCGAGTTGCGCAACATTGCACTTGTCGCCGCGCTCATCATACGCAGCGCCTTACAGCGCCGCGAGAGCCGCGGCTTGCACTGGACGACCGATTATCCAGCCTGCGATGAAGCCAAACCGGCGCGGGATACAGTGATATGGAATAGGAAATAACGCGACACAGAAGCAGCAAGAATTACTATGTCTTATATTAAATTTGCAAGGCGCGCGCCCCCGTGCGCCGACAATTCGTATTCAACAAATGGCAGACGAGAACATCCACCTTGACGCAAAGTGGTTTTTCAATAGACCCTATGTATAAGCATTGTAATAATATGAACTTAACTGGATGCCCGCCTTCACAGGCAAGACTCACTGTCAACGCTATTACAAATATTCCAAATCACTTAGAATTACTACGTCTTATATTACAAGTTGTTATGAATAAAGACTACAACCTAACGCGTCTTTTCATTTAAATTCCAGCCTATAATAGATATGTATCCTTTTAGTGATTGCATATTGCCGGACTTGACAAATGCTTGAAAAGTGTTTAATATAAAATAGAATAAAACCTACCTTCACAAAGTCCCGATATCCAAAGGAGTCTCCAATGAAATACCGGTTCATCATCATAACGCTCGTTTTGAACGTGCTTCCAGTTCTCGGTCAACCCCTCCGCGACGATTTCGGCGATGTTCTGCGCCAGTTTAACACGCCTTATAACAATGTCGGCGGCGCGGCCTGGGACGGCGAATACATCTGGTTTGGCTGCCGCTCCGGTCAGCGTCATTTGTGGGCGATGAACCCCGAAAACCTGCAAGTCGTTCAAGGCCGCGACTATGGACTGAATATGGCCGATGGCATCGGACTCGGCTTCGACCCAGTCGAAGGCGTCTTCTGGTATAACGAATCCAACGGCACAGTGCGTATTTTTAACCGCAACGGTGAGCAAGTCCGGCAAATGCAACTGCCGCGCAGCGGGCATTGGGATTTCTGCACCGACCGCGAGTTTATTTACGGAACTTCCGAAGGCCCAGGCGGCGAAGGCGACCCCAATGCCTTCCGAATATATAAGTTGAGCCGACAAGCCCAAGTTATTCAGGAAGGTCCCAACTTAAGAACACTGGTCAATCACGGTCGAGCGCTGGCCATCGAATATGTTCCAGCGCACCCAGAAGGCCGCTTCTGGTTGATGAGCACAGGATATATCTCACAAATAAATATCGATTGGCAGAACAATCGGGCGCAAGTCATCCGCGAATTCCAAACCCGCAATAACGACTATCCCCATATGGGATTGGCGCACGACGGACATAGCCTGTATGCCGGCGGGGCTTGGGGCGGTCAAGTCGGATATAATTATGACGACGGACAGCGCGAAACTTATGGCGTCTTGAGCCTCGAATTTGACGCCTTTGAATTCGGACCGGTTTCGCAAGGCAATGTTGTGCAGATAAGATTCAATATTGCTAATGCTGCCCAGCAAGAAGATGAACTACATCGCTTGAGTTTTTCCCTTTCGGACGCCGGCCCAGGCCCGGACTGGTTGACCATAGAGCCTGAAGAAGGTGTTATAAATGCCCGGCAATCAGTCGAAATTACGCTGACCGCCAACACCGAAGCCGTTGACTTGGGCGAATATAACCGCACTATAACGCTTGAGTGCAACGACCCCGAACATCGGCAGGCGCAAATCCCAGTTCATATCTTTATCGTGGAAGGCTTCGGACGCTTATATGGGCGGATCATCGACGCTGCTAACGACCGCCCGGTCGAAGGCGCTATTTTAGCCGTCGAACACTTTGGCATTGCCGACACGACAGAGGAAGACGGCCGCTACGAGTTTGCCGACCTGCCGGCCTGGAATTACGATTTCAATTTAACGCGGGTCAATTACCTGCCGCAGCGCCATCAGATTAATGTGGGCGCCGGCGATGAGATCGAGCGCAACTTCGCCCTGCTGCATTCGGTTTGCGAGCCGCGGCCGGCGCGGCTGGAGTTCGCCGTGCCTACCGACGATGTCCTGCGAACATCTCTCGCCATCCGCAACCCCGGCAACGGCACACTGACCTGGACCGCCGAACGCCTCTTCCCCGAACAAGCCCGCGCCGACCCCTGGACACTGCGCGCCAACATCCCCGCCGGACAAACCCTGGGCGACG
>Ga0194125_10008485_pt1 | contig 14471 bp, 14 predicted proteins | sample TA2KigC250mmetaG_FD_148626 | JGI IMG/M metagenome (GOLD analysis project Ga0194125, IMG submission 148626) | Freshwater microbial communities from Lake Tanganyika, Tanzania - TA2015034 Kigoma Deep Cast 250m | ecosystem: Environmental > Aquatic > Freshwater > Lake | place: Tanzania: Lake... | reverse complement strand
GGACAGATTTATCCGTATTCTCTTTTGGAAAGGTCCATTCGAGAAGAAGTCGCTCCTCCCTCGGCTTTGCTTCAAGGTCAACGATCCTCTTAGGAACAACCGTTGACCAGGGCACCGGAGGCGCCTTTTGACCGCAAGCGCTCAGGAGCGCCAGTATCATCCACATTAAAATGATGATTTTCTTCTCTCTCAATTTATAACAACCCTTCTAATATCCCATAAGTTTATCAGACTATCAGGTTATCAGGAAGCAGGATATCAGATTATCAGGACATCTGGTTAACACATCTTAAATGGGTTGCACTGATATGCTGATATCCCGATCCTCTGCATCCTGTTTTTCTGATGACCTGATAACCTTTTTCCCTATTTTCTCATCCCAAAAATCGCTGTTCCCACCCTCACATAGGTTGCCCCTTCTTCAATGGCAACCTCAAAATCATTCGACATACCCATGGAGAGCTCTCTCAATGGAATGCCTTCCTTTATCATCTTCTCTTTCAACTCTCTCAGCCGGATATAATAAGGCCGGCTCAGCTCCGGATCATCAAAGTAAGGCGGCATGGTCATCAATCCCACCAGGGAGAGATGGCTGAGATTGAGAACCCCGCTGGCGATATCGAATGCCCTTGCCTCTTCCGTTCCGAATTTGGTCGTCTCTCCTGAAAGGTTGACTTCGATCATCACCTTTACTGTTTGACCCTCTTTTTCTACCCTCCGGTTCAATTCTTCAGCCAGAGGAATGCTATCAAGAGAGTGTATCATATCAAAGAGGCTGACGGCATACTTCGCCTTATTCGACTGAAGGTGCCCGATAAAATGCCAGGACACGGGACGACCAATCTCCTCGATCTTCTTCTGTGCCTCCTGCACATAATTTTCACCCAGAATGGAAACGCCGGCCTCGATCGCCTCTTTTATTCTTGCAACCTCTACTGTTTTGGAAACAGCCACCAGTTTAATCTCACCCGGATTTCTTCCAGCCTTTTGGGCCGCCCTTTCTGCCCGTTCCATCACCTTGAGATAATTTTCTCTGATGGTAAACATCCGATATTCTCAAACCCCAATAACCAAATTCCAAGCTCCAAATAAATTCTAATTATCCAATTTCAAAAAAACCAAACATCTATTTTCAATCCGAAATCCGCAATCCGCATTCCGAAATCGAAAGGGCTCCCAACCGACTCATCATCTGCATCAACTCACACAGAGGAAGGCCGACCACGTTGGTATAAGACCCATTGATCGATTCAATCATAAATGATCCGATCCCCTGGATGCCATATCCCCCTGCCTTATCGAAAGGCTCCCCTGTCCCGATATACCAATCCATCTCAGCCTGACTGAGGACTTTCACCCTTACCGCGGTCTCAACCGTTTCACACTCGCCCTTCCCTTTTTTGAAATGACGAACGCAGACGCCAGTCAACACCCGATGCTCCTTTCCACTGATCAACCGGAGCATGTCCAGCGCCTCCTGCTGGCCCTTTGGTTTTCCTAAAATGGTACCGTCCACATAGACGATCGTGTCTGCTCCGATCACCCAGTGATCTGGAAATCGATTCCCGACATCCTGGGCTTTTGCTTCTGCCAATCGAATCACATGCTCCCCGGGAGACTCTCCAAGGACAGAATCCTCTTCAATTTTACTTGGAATCACTTCAAAATCAACGCCCAGTTGCTTCAACAATTCACATCTGCGTGGAGACTTCGAAGCAAGAATAAGTAGGTTCGCCATTCACTAAAAACTAAAGAATTACGGTAGGTTTGTCAAGGTGGAAATGGCTGACTGTAATTTTTAAGAAAATTTCAGAAACTTTTCCTTGACATCTTAACCCATAACTGATATATTATAATGCAAGACAGTGATTGATAATATAATACAAATTCTGAGCCGAAGTCAAACGATAAATGGTTAAAATATTGTGGCACCAGATAGAAACTAAATGATAAACGGAAAAACCAAAACCAACCTGACCTATCTGGAGAAACCGGTTTACATGATTCATTACGCCTACAACTGTGGCGGCATTTAATCAATATGTGATGGAGGAGCCTAGACATGGATTTTATGCGTTCATGGATGTTCGTTCCAGGGAATAGCCTTCGGTTCATAGAGAAAGCTTTCACTCTGAAGAACCTCGATGTGGCGATGTTCGATATTGAGGATGGTGTTATCCCCTCACACAAAGCGGTTGCCCGTGAGCAGATCGTTTCCGCTTTGAAAAGAGAAAAGCCTGCGGGCGCGCCGACGATTTTTGTCCGAATCAATGCGGTGGGTACTGGCCCAGATAGGATCGACGCTGACCTTGCCATGGTCATCGTTCCAGGTCTTGAGGGCCTGATCATCCCCAAGGTTGAGGATCCTGCTGACGTACACTTGGTGGAGGCGTTCTTAGACAAACGCGAAAAGCAAGTCGGAATCAAGCCCGGTCATATCAAGCTCGTCGCCGCTATTGAGAGTGCAAAAGGGCTCATCAAAGGACCGGCAATAGCTGCTAGCTCACCAAGGCTTCTTGGCTTGCTGTTTGGAGCGGAGGATTACGCACTGGACCTGGGCTTGCCGTCACACCGTGTTGCTGAAGCGCGCGAGCTAGTCTATGCCCGCGCGGCCATTGTAAATGCAGCCGCCAGCGCCCACATTGCTAGTTTTGACGGGGTGTGGCCCGACATCCACGACCTGGAAGGTTGTGAACGAGATACGATCCAGGCACGCAGACTTGGATTCACGGGAAAATCGACATTCCACCCTGGGCAGATTGATCTCATCAACAATGCCTTCACGCCGTCGGCAGCCGAAATCGACTACGCAACCCGCGTCGTCGCGGCCTTCGACGCGGCTGTCGCCCGAGGTGATGGGGCAGTAGCATTCGGTGGTCAATTGCTTGACCTGCCCATCATTGAGCGTGCCAAACGGGTGCTCCGCGTTTACGAGAAACTTGGCTCAGGAACATCTAAGGGATAGCTCAGATTAGACCGAATTATTTTTTTCTAACCACTTTCTGAAGAAGTTCAATGATTTCATTAAAGCGATTAGGCACGTGAGCACCGGCTTCTCGAAGGTAGGCATTCTTCAATGAGGGTTTTCCTTTTCCTCCTTCAATGATCGAAGCAGCGTGACCGAAAACTGTTCCCTCGGACATATCTTCGACGAATCTACCTGCGACGTAGGCAATCAAAGGTTTCGTAAACCCCCCTTCCTTCATGAAATCGGCAACATCTTCTTCGTGGCTTGTTCCCGGTTCTCCCCAAAGGACGACTGCCTTCGTTTTAGGATCTTTCTCAAACAGGGCTAATATCGTTTTAGGAGGAGAGCCGATCAGCGGGTCTCCCCCTAAACTTACACTCGTGCTGACACCGAATCCTGCCCTCTTCACCATCCAGGAACATTCCGCCGTCATCCCCCCGCTTCGTGAAATTACCCCTACTTCTCCGGGGACAAAGCAACGGCTGACGTTATCCCCTCCCAGGGCCCCCAGTTTAACCTTTTCAGCCGGGCTTAAGATCCCCACTGAATTCGGACCAACGATTGTGCAGTCGGCTCTTTTTGCAGCGGCAAGAAAGCGGGCTACATCATGTCTGGGTATTCTTTCAGTGATGATCACAATCAGTTTTATCCCGTTGCCAATAGCTTCCATCACCGCGTCATGGGCAAAAGCAGGGGGGACATAAATGATCGACGTATTCAAATCATGCCTTTGACAAGCCCGTTTCAGGGTATCGTATATAGGGACATTCTCCACCTGTTGACCTTCTTTGCCAGGGGTAACACCCGCCAGTATTTTTGTCCCGTAGGACAAAGCGTGCCGTGTCACCATTGAGGCTTCTCTACCGGTAATGCCTTGAATCACGATCCTACAATCTCTTGTCGCCAATATTGCCATTAAGTCTTTCTCCCTCAACTCTGGTTTTTCATTTTTTCGGCGATGAGTCGAGCCGCATCCTCCATGGTGATATCGTCTCCATGGTATTCTATTCCTGCTTCTTGAAAGAGTTCTCGAGCTTTGGGTTCATTCACACCCGCAAGTCGCATTACTATGGGAAATTTTTTAACATCTATCCCCAAGTCTTGAACTGCTTTGATGATCCCCTTAGCGACCAAGTCAGTCTGCGTATTATTAGTAATGTTTGCATCAAGCAAAAACCCCTTCACTCCTGGTTTCGAAAGGATCCCTTTTGCTAAGCCATACACCTTCGTGTCCGTCGGGTTTCCCCCAAATTCGGTATAATTCGCAGGCTTGCCTCCATATTGAAGCAACATATCGTATACGAGGAGGCTTCCACCTCCCCCCCCACAAAAGAACCCGATATCTCCCCCATCCATTTCTGTATACCGGGCTGTCCCTCGGTAGGGCTCTGCTCTATCCACAGCAACCATGTCTTTCTCACGTTGAGTAAGGGGTCTCCACGCTCGGTCGCTGCCTATTTCCACCTTATCTGATAATTCAGGCTGCCTGTACAAGGCATCATCATCAACTCCCATCAGAACAGCGGCCGCCACAGTTTTCCCTTCTGTCGTAATCGCGAGAGGATTGACCTCCAAGACAGTTGCATCATACCTTCTAAACACCTGATAAAGTTTCCACAGTGTTTCTGTCGCCGCTTGAAGAGGTCGTTCTTTTAAACCTAGGTCTGACCATATCTCCTTGGCTTGATACTGGTGAAGGCCTTCTAATATGTTTACATGGCGTTTTGAGATTCTGCTCGGGTCCTGCTTTGCAATCTCTTCAATATCTATTCCTCCGGAAGTGCTGGCAATAATGACAGGCATCTGATTTGAAGAGTCGATCGTGATAGAAACATAGAGTTCTTGCGCAATGTCAATTTTCTTTTCGACAAGAAGTTTCTCTACTGGGAAATTGCGAACACTCATGCTTAACATCTCTTCTGATATTTTCTCGAGTTCGCCGCGGTTTTCAGCAAAACGAACAGCTCCTGCCTTTCCCCGCTTTCCGACAGGGACTAAGGCTTTAATGACGACAGGGTAGCCTAAATTGTCCCCGGCCTGATCTGCCTCCGTTTTGCCAGCTGCCACAAAAAAACTCGGGACAGCTATCCCATTTCCGTGCAAAATCTGCTTCCCTATATGCTCTAACACCCGGCTCACAGTTTCTCCCCTGTAATTTGTTGGATGTCCGCCTTCTAATCCACCCTTACGGCCCGCAGACTAAAAAAAGATCAAACCTTCTTTCCCTTCTCCCCTATCTCTTTCACAGACTGGAAAAGGTCAGTGGACATCGCTCTCGTTTAGACTAAGATCCTATGGGTTGCGGGATATCTCCCTTATTACCTGATTAAGATTCCACCATTGATATCCAAGGTGGCACCGGTTATCCAATCAGAACGATCAGAGGCCAAGAAAAATACTGCCTCAGCCACATCTTCAGGTTTTCCATCCTTTTCTACTGCCCGGCCAATGTTCCAAGTAGCGAAGACTTCAGAAGGAACCTGTTTGGTCAACTCGGTTAAAATCGGGCCGGGGCAGACGCAATTGACATAGATGCCATTGGGTCCCTGTTCCCTGGCCAACGTCTGCGTCAACCCAATCACCCCTGCTTTGGATGCGGCATAGTTGACACCTACCCCTGGCCGCCCGGTCCGACCGCTCAGGCTGGCAATGTTAACGATCTTCCCCTTGCCCCTTTTTTTCATGTAAGGCACAACGTACTTGCAGGCCAGGAAAGTTCCCGTCAAATTGACTCGAATCACAGATTCAAAATCTCTTAGAGTCATCTCTTCAATGCGTAAATGTTTGAGGATACCTGCGTTGTTGACTAAGATATCGATGCCACCCCACTCCTCAGCAACCTGATGGGTAGCAACGCGTACTTTTTCCTCATCAGTCATATCTACTAGCCAGGCCTTAAACTGACCGGTGCCAGCATTAAATCCACCCTTCAGATCAATCGTCTGGATATCCCAAAGAGCCACCTTGGCCCCATGCTTGGCCAACAGTTCTGAAATGCACTTTCCCAAGCCTCGCGCGGCCCCGGTTACTATGGCAACGCGGTCTTTATGCTCCATGATTTCCTCCTCATATTTTTCATGAACCGGATGATCCTCCCACTGGAGGACCATCCTTTCGGATTAACCAGTCGCACCAGAGCCAGACGCCTAAGGGGCCTTTTTCTCAACATTCTTTTTGAGGAGACGCGCTAGATTCAATCCCGCCCACTTCTTCCTGTCTTCGTGCGTGAGCGGTTTATAACCGTAGTCGCGTTGCACATCTTCAGGGATCTGAAAGTTCCGGACAAAGTTTACTGCCTCCCGGTATTCCTTCTCGTTACCCGTGAAGTCCGTTCCCCATATAATTTTATCGGGTGTGGCAAACTGCATGATCTTCCCAAGCAGCTTTCCAGCCAATCGGGGGGAAGAATCGACCCATGTAGATCCAAGAATATAGCTCGTTCCGATATAAATGTTCCTGTAAATGGAGGATAGCCAACAAAGTTCATCCACGAAAGGATATCCCAGATGGTGGGCGATAATGGGAATTTCGGGAAAATCCGTTGCGATCTCCTCTAGCAGTAAAGGGTGGCAATTCTTGGTAAACTGACCGGCGACAAACGACATGCTGGCATGGATGGCCAATGGAACCCCCAGTTCTGCGACTTTTTCATAGTAAGGCCACATAGCCCGGTCATTCATAGGCCCAATATCCTCGGGTGGATACAGTTTAATCATCTCGAAGCCCATCTCCTTTACAAGGTGCTCCACCTCCCAACAGGCGTTTTTCACGCCGCATTTCAAAACGGGCCCTACGTTACACTGAGCGATAAATCGATCCGGATATTTAGATTGTTGTTCTTTTAACCAGCCATTTGTTGACCAAGAAATCTTGTTGTTCGTCAAAGAGAGCATGATTTCAGGAAGGATACATGAATAATCCACCCCATTCTCATTCATGAGTTTTATGACCATATCCGCATCCACATCCTTTGCTCCCCAATCCGAGTAACTGCGATTCGGCGCTCGTTTCGCCTTCACCAACTGCATCCCTGGGAAGTAGCTGATATTCTTCAACGCCGGGAACATGTGCGTTTCCACATCGATCAATATCAGATCATCTTTTTCCTTCCCTTTGGCCTTACTTGCATCATCTGTCTGCTTCATATCCGTTCTCCTTTCCTTTGATTTTCTGCAATCCCTGTCGATTGAAAGAATTGTTCTATCTCTTCCTGTATTGTTTCCCCCTGCCTCTAAATAAGGACTTTGATGGCCTTGCCTGTTTTTGAGGATTCGAGGATAGCCAATGTCACTGCCAGCGTCCGCGTGCCGTCCACTCCCGAGATCAGTGGTTCCTCCCTGCCCTCAATAACTGCCTGGAAGTGTTTGAGCTCCTCAAGATACGGATTATGCTCAAATATCGGCACGGGTTGAGGCGCCAGCGGACTTTCCCAGCCCCGCAAAGATGGATCACGATAAGACCACAAAATCAGGTTTGGAAAAGATAAAGACCCGTTGCTGCCCATAAAAAACCAACTGTTTTCCGCTGTCATTGGGTAGTTCGGATTCTCACCAATGCCCATTTCTATATTCCAGGGTGTGGCGGCTGAATCTGTTGTGAATACAGTGCCCAACGCACCATTGGCCAATGTCAGGATGGCCGCAGAGGTATCCTCCACTGCATACCCTCGCCTCTGATTGCTGTTACGGGCGATCACTTCAATGATTTCACCGCATATAAACCGAAGATTATCAATTTCGTGAATGAGATTAATCAACACCGGCCCACCGCCCGGTTGAGTACGCCAGGTGACGTTAAAATACGCATCCGGCTTCAAGCTCGCCCAGATCCCGGTTACGCCGACCAATTCCCCTATTTCCCCGCCTTGCACAATGCGGCGGGCCTCTTTTGTTCGCTTGTAGTGGCGCCGATGGTGACCGACTTGAACAATAACCCCTGCCTTATGGGCTTCGGCATTTAATTGGTTGGCTGCTTCCACTGATTCGGAAATCGGTTTTTCAACAAAAAGATGAGCTCCCGCGCGAGCACAATCTATGCCTACAGGAACATGTAATTTATTAGGGGTTGCCACAATCACCGCATCCGGTTTTACAGCAGCCAACAACTCTTGATGCGATTTGTACCTTTTGAGGGAGTACTCTCCTGCAATCGCCAGAGCCGCCGGATCCGGATCTGCCACACCCACCACTTCAAAATCCGGTATTTTGAGTGCGGTTCTGATATGCGTTTTGCCGATCAAACCAGCTCCGATTATACCAAGTTTCAGTTTAGACATAGCATTCTCCCGCATGATCGAGAACGGAAATATTATTTTTCATGACCCAAGTCTAATCTCCAGCAAAATCCTATTCTGTTTTTACCCCTTATAACCAAATATTCTTGGCACCCACAACACCAAGTCCGGGAATATGATTAAAACGACTAAAACGGCAAGTAAGGGAATGATGAATACCCAGATCTCTCTGACAATCTTGCTGAATGGGACGCCTGTAATCCCCGAGAGGACGTAAAGCAAGATCCCGTAAGGTGGGGTGGTTAAACCAATCATGATATTCAGGACGATCACCACACCAAAGTACACCAAATCGATACCCATGGCTCGACAGGAGGGAAGGAATAGCGGAATTACAACAAGAAGACTTATCGTCGCATCAACAAAACAGCCAAGCACTAAAAAAATCACATTGGCCAATAACATGAACGAGAGAGGCGTAAGATTCAGATTGCTAATCAGGGTGGAAATAAGTTGAGGAATATTGGCGCTGGTTACAACAAAGTTAAAAATATAAGCGGCAGCAATAATCAGTCCGACAAGTGCCCCCGAGTGGGCGCTTTCGAAAAATATGACATAAAGTTTTTGAACGGAGATCGTGCGATAGAAAAACGTAGCAACTAATAGGGCATAGAAGGCTGCAATTGCGGCCGCCTCGGTCGGTGTGGCCACACCTCCGTATATTCCACCCAACAAGATCACCGGTAATAGGAGCGCTGGAAACGCCTGGATCGTAACCCTGGGAATTTCCCTTATGGTTACGATTTCATCGTTCGCTCTGTCGGGTCGCCATTTTTTCTTAGCCGCGACATAGGCTATCGTTAGCATTAGGAAACCAGTCATTAAAAAGGCCGGAATAATGCCCCCCAAAAATAAATAGCCGATGGAGGCGTCTGAAACCAGTGAGTATTGCACCATTGGAATCGACGGCGGGAAAATCGGGCCAATCGTTGCGGAGGCTACGGTAATTGCGGCGGCAAAACCCGGTGAATAACCGGTTTTAATCATCATGTTCATCATGACTCTGCCAATCCCAGCCACATCGGCAATAGCGGAACCGGACATTCCGGAAAAAATTAGGCTTCCAAACACATTGACATGCGCCAATCCCCCTCGAAATCTTCCCAAAATCATTATACAAAATTTAAGAAGTCGGTCCGTCAAGGCTCCCTCATTCATAATTCTTGCCGAAAGAATAAACAACGGTATGGCCAGTATTATAAAATTGTTTAATACCCCTTGGGCCATTTGCTCAACAACAAGCCCGAGATCCTGTCCGGCCACCAGCAAATACGCGATTGAAGCAATGATCATCGCATATGCTATCGGCGCGCCAACAGCACCCAGTCCAAAAAGAACGCCTAAAGAAAGAGCAAAGGCAAAACTCATGGGTTTGTCTCCTCCCTTTTATCTGGACCGCCGGAATCTCCGAACAGTAAGTGAAAGATCCGGATGCCTCCCCGGATGACCACAAAAGGTAAGAAAATAAGAAAAATTGAGAAAACATAATCCAGTCTGATTTGAGTTGCTCCCGTCTTCTCAATCTTCATGAAGGTCACATAATCGACCGTTGCGGGATAGCTAAGAGCCAAAGCGATAACGATAATCGTTCCTGTAATAATGTCGAAAATCTGGCGCGTTTTAGGTTTAACAGCGACATAAAGCATGTCAAAATAGATTTGCTCTTTATCCTTGACCAAAAATCCAGAAAACCAAAAAACGAGCCATAAATACACCATAAGGCTCATTTCAAGGGTCCAGCCAAGTGGATGTCCAACCACATAGCGCATGAAGACTTGCAAAACGAAGGTGAAAAAAATGGCCATAAGTAGCACCACCCCCACATCCTTCGCACGGTCATGAAGCCATCTCAGCACTTTCATAAAGGTCTCTCCCTTAGGTTGACTCATCAACACATCTGCACCATCGTGCTTCCAAAGACCAGGGGCAGAAAGCCTGTTGAATCAGGGTCCACGGGTTACTGGAAGTCCATCGATCGATTCTTGAATCAACCCATTCGGCTCCCCGGTCTGATCCTTCGACTGCGCTCAGGACAAGCACCCGGGGTATGCCTTTCGCCAAACCTTTCGACGAGCGCAAGGCCGTGAATGTATCGAACGGCTCAAGCCCCGAATTCAACCGAGGGACTCAGCCTGCCTGCTGGTAGGCAGGGGTTGATACTGAGCGGCGCTTCTTACCCCGATCTAAACTCCGGGCTTCGGCCGTGAGCTCAGCCGAACGGTTTGGCGCCGTCGAACGTATCAAGAAACCATCGATCATGTTATTAGCGGCGCAATTCAGCCAACCGATAAAAGGAGAACCTCTTCGAAACATTCGATTCCAACATCGAAATCCTCCGGATGCAAACAGGGATTCAGGCAGGAACTGAGGTGTAATCACGCGAACGGCTTCTTTTTTAAGCAGGCCCATTTTGGACTGCGACACGAAAGAGTTGCCGAAATCAAGAGGAAGCCCCTGCGAGCCTCGGCCCTGCCCTTTAATGTGAAAAATCTCTTTTTTCATCCACGCCTAATATCTACTTAACGGCATTAATCCGATCCAAGAGTCCCTTAGGCCAGACCTCAGCATATTTTGACCCCAAATACATCTTCTGGGCGTACTGACGAAAGGCCTCCAAATCCGGCTTATAAACCTCGAGGCCTTGTTTTTTGAAAAACTCCGCACACTCCGCCTCGTCCTTTGCGGTTAGCTCATCGTTGTAGGCGCACGCTTCATCTGCAGCCGCCTGCATCTTCGACTTCTGTTGAGGCGTTAGCTTATCCCACACCGTTTTGGCAACTGCAATATATTGGGGATCAACCAGATGACCTGTTAGGATAATCTGTTTGGTGACTTCATAGAATTTCATTACCTTCGTGTTCGGTAAAGGATTGTCCTGAGCATCAATCGCGCCGGTTTGCAGACCTGTATAGACTTCTTGGAAAGCCATCGGTGTTACATCAGCACCCAGGGCCTTCCCAAGAAACTGATAGGATTCAGATGTAGGCATACGGAGTTTCACGCCTTTCAGATCCTCTGGCTTCATGATCTTTTTAGTGCCTCGCAAATTGAGTTGGCGCGTTCCCAAGTTATAACAACCGATCAGTTTGATTTTCATTTGGTCCTCAATCTTCTTATACATTTCAGCGCCAATCTCACCTTTGAATACCTTTCTTAGGTGATCCTGATCACGGATGACGTAGCCGGCCATAAATATTGAAAATTCAGGCATTTGTTTGGCGATATCCGCGGCTGAGACATTAGCCATTTCAAGATTGCCGCGCTGCAGTGCAGGGATTTCAGTCCCTTGCTTGAATAGGGTATTGGAGTAATAGGGAGTAAATTTGAAATCCTCCCCGATCAATTTGCTGAATCGAGTGTAAGCCAAACCTTGGATAGAATTGTCCGGCTGAGAGATTGACATACGAAGGTCTATTTTGTCGGCAGCCTGGGCCAAATTGATGTGGCCGAAAAAGGTGGTAGTTAGAGTGAAGACTGTAATCACGGTAATCACTAGCCAGCGATTCAAATTGGTAGACATAATTTCACCTCCTGTTATATGTTTGGATGCTCTCCAATATCGGTCCGTCAAATTACGTGAAAACAAACTCCTTCCTCAGCTTCTATGCAGTAAGTTTTTTCTTGTTTGGTTATCAACGCACCTCCTTTCTGTGTTATTTCATCGTTCCCAAAGAATTCTATCCCATTCTAACCCCTAATCCTCTGAGAAAAAAAATGGGGGCTTTAGGCAAGACATCCTGTTTCTTAAGCTCCATTTTAGAAATCGCCCAGATCAGGGTCCATCACTGCAGGGACTATTGTCCAAACTGTACGGACATCTGTTTTTATCGCTTTTCCCCATAGGTTACGCCCTGGGAATGCCCCATTAAAAGCGATATTTCCAAAGCCGTCTTCATGACCTTCTCTGCGAGATTCTCTTTATCTTCCCCCAGGATATACCTTGGGTTACCAACGAGACACATTGATGCAACAGGACACTTCCCACCTCCAAAGATGGGGACTCCAATGGCAGCCCGAGTCAACAAGTTTTCTTCCCGATTGATTGCGTAGCCTCTTTTTCTTGTTTCTTCTAACTCTCTCAGGAATTTATCCTTTTTAGTTATGGTATGCGGTGTATAAGGAATAAGTTTAACTCTCTTGAGATACCCTTCAACCTCTTGCCGACTTAGATAAGCGAGCAGTGTTTTCCCTAATGCTGTGCAGTATAAGGGAGATCTTGGTCCAAATTGCCATGTAAGAAAGCGCTGTGGGGTGGGGTATGCATCTAAAGTGACTAGGGCTGAATCTCCATCCTGAATAGCAATTCGCACCAGATGCTGCGTTTGTCTTGCCAATTTGTGAGCCGGGGCTGAGGCTTTTTGGTTGATCTCCAAGCCCCCGGCCAGAATTACGCCCAATTCGTAAATTTTTAGACCTAACTGATACCTCCGCGTTGCTCCATTCTGCCTCAAGAAACCTGCATTTGTCAGGGTCCGAACCAGTCCCTGAACCGTTCCCTTATGCAAACTTAATTCTCGGCTTATTTGCGTAATACCAAGCTGAGGATTATTAAGGGAAAAGAGATTGAGAATCTGCAATGCCCGGTTAACAGATTGTATTATATTATCAGCCATTGTCTTGCAATAAAATATAACAAGCTGAGGCCAGACTGTCAAGAAGAAAAAATACTCGACCCCGATCTTCACTTTTTTCAGGAGGGCCCGTTCATCGCTCAGCTGACCACAGTGCACTTTCTTTCATCTTTAAGTCGTCAGTTTTCTCCAAATACAATTCATACATTTCTTTCACCATACTATATTTTTCTCGACTCTATAGAACGTCTACAGCTTAAAAATGACTTTCGCCACATCCCCAAGGCGAGAAGCCTCAAGCGCCCCCCTGGCTTCTTCCAGGCGGAAGAATTGGGATGCAAGAGGTGTTGCCCTGACTTTCCCATACCTCAGCCACCGGATCGCCCGAACAAAATAGCGGGGGAGCGATCCCACGTCTCCGAAGATGTGCAGGCCGCTTCGCGTGATGGTGAGGGGGCTCACCGTGGCTTCGGGATAGAGGCCGAAAAAGGAGACACGACCCTTGGCCGCAGCGACATCAAGTGCTAAAGGCACCACATCAGGGGAGCTGGCTGTTTCGACAACAATATCCGCTCCAAGACCGTCGGTCAACTCTCGAACTCGCTTGACCACATCCTCCTTGTCGGCGTTGACGATTTGATCGGCTCCTAACTCCCTCGCCTTCTCAAATCGCTTCACATCCTGGTCAATGCCAATCATGATCACCTGGCCAGCCCCTGCGGCCTTAAAGGCCTGGAGATGGAAGAGGCCGATGGCCCCCGGCCCGAAAATCGCAACCGTATCTCCGACGATCGGCCTCACATGCTCCATCGTTCGAACGGTCAGGCTGATCGGCTCGAGGCAGGCCGCATCGATAAATGAAACATTATCCGGAAGCCTGTGAGCGGCGCGGGCCGGAACAACGACATATTCGGCAAAGATGCCATCATAAGTAATGCCGATATGCCTCCAGTTCGCACACATATTACTGTTTCCATTGAGGCAATTGATACAGATTCCGCATCCGTAGAGGACTTCCAGTCCGACCCGATCCCCCACAGAAACGTTTTCCACGCCTTCCCCCAATGCCGCAATCACACCCGTTCCCTCATGACCCATAATGATGGGGATGGGAACAGGCCTCCGTCCCTTATATTTGTTGTTCAAAATGGCAATATCGGTGTAGCAGAGACTTGCCGCTTTGACCTGCACCAATACTTCACTCCGTCCCGGTTTAGGCGTAGGAACTTCTTTCACTTCGAAAGCTCCTGCCTCCTGACTGGTTTTCACGATGGCCTTCATGTCAAAATCTCCTCTCGTTTCACGGTAAGGATAACGATGTCCGTTTCGTCATTCGGTGACGTCTTACATACAGAAAACTCTTAAGGGAACTAGTATAACGTTTCATTAAAACATATACATTAAAAGTTTTGTGCAAAATTGAATTTTTTCCATCTGTGCACGACAGGCGAATCATTGATTTCTTTAACACCGAGAAGAATTCTATCTTTGAGTTCCTTCTTGGAAGTCACACGAATATGTTTCAGAAAGGTTCTGGCCATTTTACCAAATAGGGTTTCAACCAAATTTAACCACGACCCGTGTTTAGGAGTATGAACATAAATAAATCTCCCCGGAGAAGAGGCCAAATATTTCATCG
>Ga0194125_10008483_pt1 | contig 14472 bp, 15 predicted proteins | sample TA2KigC250mmetaG_FD_148626 | JGI IMG/M metagenome (GOLD analysis project Ga0194125, IMG submission 148626) | Freshwater microbial communities from Lake Tanganyika, Tanzania - TA2015034 Kigoma Deep Cast 250m | ecosystem: Environmental > Aquatic > Freshwater > Lake | place: Tanzania: Lake... | reverse complement strand
ATGGCGAACTCCTTGGGCTTGAGCTTCAGGAACGCGCTGCCGGCCACCCCGGTCAGGATCTCCACGTAGTTGGTGGCGTCCAGGTTCAGGAAGAAGAACCAGCCGGGCGTGGCCACCTCGCCCATGCCCAGGGCCTCAGGTGCGGTCCCGATGTTCTGGACCCCGCGGACATACTTCGTGCCGGAGACGTCGAACTGCTTGTTGGTTCGCTGGAACCCCTGGCTGGCGATCTCCCCCTTGGCGAACAGCAAGGTGGCGGAGACCGTGATTTCGTTGGCCATAAGACCTCCTCAGGCGAGAATGGTGCCGGGCGACATCAGCATGGCGGCGGCCTCGCGGCGCCCGTAGCTGGAGCGGGCGGCCTGGTTGGCAGCGCCCTGGATGTCCCGCGGGTGCTGAACGATGAACTGCTGGGTGCGGCCGTTGAAGGCTTCGTTGACGGCCTCGGCGGGCATGGTGAAGTTGATGATGGTCGTACCCGGCGGCGGCGACGCTGCGGCGGGCAGGCGGGAGAGGGTCGGCAACGGCGTGCTGCTCAGGTAAGCAGGGGCTTCGAAGATCCCGCCGCGGGACTGCACCAGCTCCACCGCGCGCATCCGGTCGGGCTGGCCCGACATCCGCTGTCCCGTGCTCATCGCGTACAGTTCGATCAGATCCCGGATCTGCGACGAGCGGATCGCGACGTCGAGGTTGCTGCCGAAGCTCTGCCTGGCTGTCTCGACGATCTGGCGCAGGACGCCCTTGTCCTGCATATCCACGCCGTACAGCGCCTTGATCTTCTCGCGGGCTTTCTCTTGGGCGCCCTTGATGAACAGGCGCACGACACCGGCGGCCGCGCCCGCGATACCCCCGATGACGGCCCCAATCGGCCCGCCGTACCTGAAGCCGATCAGCGCGCCGCCAGCAGCGCTCATCCCCAGCCCGCTCAGGCCGCCGCGCGGCAGGCCGGCGTAGAGCAGCATGCCGCCGCCCAGAGCGGCCGCGTCAGAGCGGCCCAGGGCAGAGAGCTTCTGGCCCGCCGTGGCCGCCTCCCACGTCGTGGCCATGCCCGGGCCGGTTTGGATGCTCCCGCCAATTCCCAAGAAGCCCTTCAGGCCGGGTAGGAATCCGGCAACATTCGCGCCCCAGGCGCCCCCTGGGCGCGCGGTGGCACCTGACTGCCAGGCAGCCCCAGTGGACGCCCCTATGCCGCCCTGTGCGCCAGGAAAGCCAAACCCCGCGGCCGAGCCGATGCCGAATAGGCCGCCTAGGCGGCCGAAGCCGCCGCCAGTAGCCATCGGGCGCCCCCCGAACAAGGGCGCCAGCAGGTTGGCCACCAGCGTGGAGGCTCCCTCCCGGAGGGGCGTCAGGATTGCCATCTTCAGCGTATTCGCCAGCGCCTTGCCGAAGCTCTCGCTCCGGGTCAGCAGAGCATCGAAGACCCGGCCTGCCGAGTCCTTGATCTGCTCAAAGACCCGCTCGTTGTGGCTGCGGACCATCTCCGCCTGCCGGATGGCGGTCTTGTCCTGTTGCTCCGCAACGCGGGCAGTGGTCTCCGCTTCCAGAAGCCTCTCGCGCTCCCCCGCCAACTCGCGGATGGCGCGGACCCTGCGCTGGTATTCCTCGTCGGTCTCAAACAGCAGCGCGGCCTTGATCTGGGCCTCGCGGATGGCCTCTTCGCGCTCCCGCACGATCTTCCGGCGCTGGAGCTCCTCGGAGCGCCGCAGGTAATCCAGCTCCACTTCCAGCTTGCGAGCCTCGAGCGTGACCTTCTCCTCGAGGGTCCGCGCGTGGACCATCTCCACACCGCGCAGTTGGGCTTCGCGCGAGACCCCGACAGCCTGCTCCTCCTGTTGCCGGCGCACCTCGAGGGCTTGCTGCCAGAGCTTCCCGGTGTCTTCCTGGTAGTCCATCTCGCGCTGGCGCAGGAGGGCTGTCCGTTCCTCGTCGGCCTCGAACTGCTTCAACAGGCGCTCGTTGGCTTCCTTGAGGCCTTCCTGGAACTGCTTTCGCCGCTCCTCCTCCGCGCGGATGGGGGCCTCGCGCGCCAGTTTCTCCCCGGCGCGGACGGAGGCTTCGCGCGCTTGCCGGGCCTTCTCGATAAGCTCCAGTTCATGCTTCAGCGCGCCCACGCGCCGCATGGCGGCCTCGTAACCAGAGATGTTCATGGCTTCCGCGGCGGCCCTGGCCTCGGCCTCGGCCTTGCTGATGCGCTGGCGGACGGCTTCCTCGGTTTTCAGCGAATCGGAGTACTTCCGCCAGGCTGCGCTCTTCGCATCCGCCTCGAGCTCTTGCGCGCGCTTCACCACGCCCACGACCAGTGCCTGCTGGGACAGGGCGCCGACCTGTTTTAGGTCCCGCGCGGCCTCCCATGCCTTCACCCCCGCCTCGGTTTTGATGCCAAAGTGGGGATATTCCTCGGAGGGCAGCACCAGCCGGGGAGACCAATACGGGACCAGGCCCTTCCCGGCGGCGCCTACCGCTGCCACGGCGCCGGCGCCAGCGATCACCTTCCCCGCCCCCCCCATGCCCAGCACGCGCGCCCCCAGGCCGACCATCCCGCCGGTGGCCAGCACGGTCAGAGCCATCCCGATCTCCGGGTGATGCTCGATCAACTTCAGCAGATCGGTCAGCGTATCGACGACCAGCCGCAGCGCCGGCTGGAACTGCTGCCCCACCGCCACCTCGGCTTCCTCGAAGTAGCGCTTGAGCGAGGTCATGCGCTTGCCCACGTCCGTCATGGCCGCCTCGTAGATCCCAGCGAAGCGCGGAGCCTTCAACAGCACCTCGTTCAGCCGGGCCTGGGCCTTTTCGGTGTCGCTCAGCTCCAGCGTGGTCTTGCCCAACTGCCGCGCCATCCGCTCGTAGGATTCCTGGAAATCGGCGTTGATGCCGATAGTCCGCAGTACCCTCACGTTGGCGCTCTGGAGGCCGTAGATCATGTGCTCGAAGGCCTCCGAGGAGTTCATGTTGCCGATAACGGCGGCGTCCTGGGCCAGCCGGGCCAGGCGGCTGGCTTGTGTGAAGTCGAGGTTGGCGGTGATCATCCGCAGGAGCGACTGGCGGGCCTCGGTGGCGGTGATCCCCATGCGCGTGATCGCCGCCTCCTGTTGCTGGATGCCGCGCACGCTGAGATCGTTGGCCCGCGCCGAGGCCTCCAGCGCTACTCCGAGCGTGTTCTGCCGCGCGGCGGCGAAGGCGGTATGGATGGCGGTATGCTCCAGCACCTTGGTGAGGGCGTGGGCCGAAACGACCATCGCGGCCAGGTGCAGGCCGACGCCCTTGAGCGCCTGCCCGACGGTCTGGCTGGAGGCCTCCACTTTACGGTGGGCCTCCGCCATCCGGTTGAACGCCTGGTTCACGCGATTGATGGCCTCGGGATCGCCGGCGAGCTGCCGCATGGTGATCTCCCGCGCGGCGGCCACCCGGTCGAGGCCGCTTTTGCCCACCAGCGCGGCCTGTCGCTCGAACGCCCGGATGTTGCGCTCGATGGAGGTCTGCCCCCTGTCGGCGGCCCGCCAGACGGCCTCCAGTGCGCGGTTGGCCTGGTCGGCGCCGCGCATGGCGCCCTTGGCATCCACTTCCAGGATGATCTGCTCGACCGACATCAGTCACCCTTGCCCACGCGAACAGCGCGCATTCTGCTCACCTCAGCCTCGACCCGCCCGCGGTTGCGGGGCGAAACACCCCACTGGACCTCGCGCCGCTTCTGGAAGCGCACGCGCTTCTCGGCTTCTGGGTCGGTGAAGCCAATCATGGCCCGGCCATCACTGGCCGCGGTGACCTTGAAGCCTCGCCGCGTCCGCCCCGTCAGCTTCAGGTTGCGGATGGCGGGAGGATACTTGCGGGCCTTCCACTTCGCGTACCGCGGGCGCAGTGGAGCGGCCGGGGCGTCGGCCACGTTTTCCGCCCTATCGAGGCGGGCCTGAATGTCCTGCACCAGGATGTTGCCGAGAGAGATCATCCGCTCCGGCGTGAATGGCGTCACAACGAAGCGGCTCCGGGCTATGCGCGGTTGGAACTTCGAGGGCATCAGCGGTTCTGCCTCAGCTCTTCCTCGGCGTGCTGGTCCAGTTCGGCCTTAATGACCCTCAGCGCCACAAACTCGTCAGCCTGGATCTCGTCAAGCGTCATGCGCACACCCACCTCCAGAGCGAAGCGGAGGTCTGCCACTCGGCGGATCAGTTGTCCGCGCCAGCCCTCCAGGGCCTGCTCCAGCAACGTGGCCGGGCAGTCCTCGGCATGGACGGAAGGATCATCGTTACAGAGGCGCGGGCTGCTGCACAGCTCCTCGCGTCGGGCGAGACAGCGGGCCAGGAAGCGCAGGCTGGGCGCCTCCGGCCAGCCCGTCAAAAACCCTCGGCGTCGTCCTCCCCTTCGGAGTCGATCTCGGCCAGCAGCTCCGAGATGGCGGCCGACTTGTGGATGATGGGCGCCGCGCCGGCGTAGCCCTCGGTGGACTCCACCAGCTTGTCGTAGAGCCGGCCCGCGGGCTCGAGCGACACCCGGATCTCCTGCTGGCGGCGTGCGTCGGTGACGTGGATCGAGGTGCGGCTGTACTCCAGCACGTCCTTCTGGGAGGGGATGCGCAGGACATGCACCGCGCGCCCGCCCGGAACCGCCAGTTCGATCCGGTACGTGTTGCCGGCGCGCTCCGCGGCGACCGCCGACACGCGCTCGAGGCGCGCGACCACCTTGGCGGCTTCCGCCTCGTCGAACGGCGCCCCATCCTCATCGAGCCGGATCCGGGCGAACAGCTCCGCATCCGCGGCTTCGCTATTCACCGCCTCGTATTGCGACTTGGAGCGGCCCAGCAGGCGCCGCACCAGCCGCTGCTTGGCGGCCCGCTCGCCCCACTCGGCGTCGGTCGGGAAGCGCACCGTGCACTGCTTCTCGCCTCCCGACAGGATCTTGATCACGAACTGCTTGGATGCATCGAACATGGAATCCTCTGGTTGCGGGCGTGGGAGTTGAACCCACCTCTCCGGCTTATGAGGCCGGCGAATGCACCGGCTTTCCTGCCCGCGTCAAGCCTGCTTGGTGCCTCATCGTGTCTCACTGACCGATGTCGTTCACCGGCGTCACCACCTCCGCCGTAAGGAGGCCGTTGGTCTCGTCGTACATGGGTTGGCCGGTCACCGCCACCGTCACGATGCCTTCTGTTTCTCCCAGATCGGCCACCGAGAAGCCCATCTTGTGCCAGGTCACGCTCAGGCTGTTGTTGGCGTCCTTGGTGAGCGCGATCACGGCCGTGCCGGTCGTCAGGTCCCGGACCTTCTGCAGCTCCGTCGAGCCGTCCACGAACCGGGCCACGAAGCTGAACGCCGGCACCCGGTCGCCCACCTCCATGCGGCCCCGAATCTGGTAGCCGTTCTGCTGCCCGGAGCCGGGGAAGAAATCCGAGTTGTCCCGGAAAGCGTTGTCCCAGCCCATGGTGAGCGAGACGAAGTTCTTGGCGGCGACGTAGTTGACGCCGTTGATGCTGCAGGCCAGCGAGTAGGCGTTGAGCAGGTTCTCCACCGTCGCCGCAGGAAGCGCCACACCGCTCGGCTCGGTGATCTTCCCCGAGTGCTGGAACTCGACGGTGGCCTTCGCGTTGGCGCGTCCCGGCCCGGAGTTGACCTCGAGGGTCCAGCCCTTGATGGCGCACCCCACCAGCATCAGGTCCCGCACGTCGCTGGCGCCCGGGCGGATCTGCTCCACGTAGCTGAAATAGGGCAGCTCGAGGCCATCGGCGGGCAGGTCCAGCGGGGTGCAGGTGTAGGTATACGGCCCGGCGCCCGCCTTGACCACCTTGCCGAGGCCGAACGCGAAGAGCCAGGCCGCGAACTCGCTGGACAGGTACTTCTCCAAACGGTGCGGGCCGCTCTCGATGTGCGACTTGAACAGGGCTGTGGCGAACTCGTGCCCCTTACCCAACTCAGGCGCATCGTTCTCGGTGACGAACCGCGGGCTGGCCAGCTCGACGTTGAGCTTGCCCAGTCGCCACAGATCCCCGACCAAGTTGGCCGTGACGATGTCCGCTTGCTTCTCCTTGCCGAACCCGATCAATAGCTCTCGAATGTTTGCCATCGTGCACTCCTCCGTTTCAGGCGTCTCCGATCTCCCGTAGACTGAGATTCACCACGAAATGATCCACACCCTCTTCGTCGGTCACCCGTTCACACACAGGCACGTCCATCGGGTAGCAGGAGGGGTGGATGTCAGCGTTGAGCAAGCGCAGGCTGTCGCCCCAAGGCACGCCGTTAACGATCAGCGTGAAGAGCCGGTAGTAGCCGTTGTCCGGCCCTTCGGCCGCCGCGCGGGCGCGCAGGTAGAGGACGAAGTCATGCTTCCAGACCTCGTGGCCCCCAAAGGTTCCGGGCCCCGACCCCTTCCATGCAACGACAATCGACGGGTGCGGGGCCTCATAGACCGCTGAGCCCAGGCTCGTCTGGGTCGGATAGGCGTCGTGGTAGGCGTAGATGCGGGAGGGGTCCCCATCCATCTCCGCCACCAAGTCAAGGATCGCCTGCAGCTTGGCGATAATGGCATCGACTAGCAAGCCTGGACTGATCATCAGATCTTGTGCAGCACCAGCCGAACGCCGCCCTCGGCGTCGGCGTCAACGTCCACCACCCTGTAGGCCACGCCCGCGATCGTCACCTGGTCGCCACGTTGCGCCGCCGCCGGCAAGTCGGCGGCCCGGAAGAAGATCGCCGTGTACATGCCGGGCGTCGCCTCCTCCGGGCGCCGGCCCTCCTCGAAGATGCCGGTCACCTGGTAGGAGCCACCGGCCTGGGGCTGATACGTCACCGACACGCCGAATGCCCCCAGGCAGGACGCGTCGAGGCGGGCGACCAGATCGCTGAAGGCCATGGCGTGGGTTCGGATGGGGCCGACCACGCGGCCGGCCCCTGGCCAGGTCTAGCTGATGAACGCGCCGTTCAACCGGACGCGGCCGGTGGCGTCGCCGTCCGCGGCCGCCGCGACCGCCACGCCGATCAGCTTGTTGCTGGTCGCGGTCTTGGTGACGCGCTTGTTGGTGTTGTCCCAGTAGATGAGCGCGCCCTGGGACCAGCCGGTGCTGGAGCCGGTCTCGCGAGTCAGGTCGAAGACGCCTCCGACCTGGAACTCGCCCTCGGCGCCGTTGGCCACGTCGCCCGCGGCCACCCCAAAGATCGAGCCGACCAGCGCTCCGCCGCCGGAACTCACGGCGTAGGGGGCGGTGAGGGTCAGCGTGTTGCCGGGTTGTACGAAGTTCTTCATGCTCTGTTCTCCTTGCGCAAGGTTTCGGGGCGGCCAAGCGGCCGCCCCACTCAGTTGCCGGCGCTACTACGCCCCGGCGTTCTTCTGGATGCCGCGCCAGTCGATCGCTTTCGCGCCGAAGTCCAGGCGGGCCTTGATCTCGACCCCGTCCACATCGAAGCCCTGCCGCGTCTCGATGTAGACGCCGTCCTGCCCCTCGAGGTAGGCGTACTCGATGGTGTCGATCTGGTCGGGCGAAGCGAACAGGTACCAGGCCGTGGTGCTGTTGGCATCCAGGCGCGGCTCCGCCACCGGCATCAGCGCCCGGATGTATTCCGGCACCACGTTGGCCGACGCCGCCGGCGCCAGGTTCGCCGCCACCAACTGGAAGGCGGTGAGCTGCAACGTCACCGGCACAGCCATGTATCGAGCCTGGACGTTGAGCGCGGTCGCCCCATCCAAGCCCTTCTGCTTGGCCATCCCCGCGATGCCCGCGCCCAGGCCGGGCAAGCCCAGTGCGCTGCCCGAGCCGGTGTTGAGGTTCGCGTGGTTGGCGTGGAACAGCGCCACGCCGTCGCCCATGGCGGCATTCGCGGTGATGATGCCCCAGACCGTGTCGCTCTCGAGCGTCGCCGCAGCCACCCCGAAGCCCGCCGGAATCCGGGTGAAGGCTTGCAGGTCGTCGTTGATGATCACCTGGCGGGTGATCCCCACGATCCGACCGTAGGTCGCCAGCTTGTATTGCTCGCGCGACTCCGCGATCGAACCGGAGGTGAACTCACCCTTCTCGTTGACCTTCAGCAGCGCCGGCGCCTCGCCGAGCTGCACAGCGTTGATGTTCTTGAAGTCGGCGGCCGTGCGCCGGCGGGAGAAGGGCAGGAAGGTCCTCGGATAGGCCTCGTAGGCCTGGCGCAGGGTCTTGTTGGCCACGTCGGCCAGGATGTAAGGGAAGTCCGAGGTGGACAGCGCAAGCCTGGCGATCTCGTGGCGCGCCATGCGCCGAGTGCGGGTGCCCGAGGCCTCCAGGCACTCACGCCCGAGGTCGAGCAGGGTCATCCCGGTCCAGTCGCGCCCCAGCTCGTCCTTCAGCGGAAACAGCTTCGCGTCGTAGCGGTGGAGCAGCGAGGCCGCAATCCCGGCCCGCCGGGTCTCCGCCCCGTCACGCGTCACCGCGGCCGTGGCGCTGCGGATCGGCGTCTCCTCGCTCCGCCGGGCCAGCTCGTCGAGCGCCACCCGGCGGAACTCCTCGATGCCGGTGCCTTTCTCGACGTGCTCGGCGATGAGCCGGGAATCGAGCCTGACTGCCCGGCCGATCTTGTCCAGTTCCAGGATGCGGGTGCGCTCGGCCAGTGCCGCAGCCTGGCGCTCCGCGTCCATGTTCACTTCCACACGGGCCTCTGCGCCCGTTTGCGTGATGGTTTCGTGTTCCATCAGTTTCTCCTCCTGGTGGGCAGTTGCCCGTAGAACTTCGACTTCGACCTCCTCGGCGCTCTCCGCCTGCATGCGAATGTGCGCGCCCGGGTCGGCGCCGACCGGCACGACCGAGATTTCGTACGGCTCCCAGTCGGTGGCCAGGAACGACTTCGTCTTCCCTTCCGCGGAGGTCTCCTGCATCTTGTGAATCAGCACGCCCATGCTGACGTTGCGCAGGATCTTCTGTTCGACCTTGTTCCAGACACGGTCGGCGTCCTCGTCGCTCTTGGCGAAGCGGAGTCGTGCCCTGGCTTCCCCGTCCGCGAGCCAGCCTTTCTCCACGACGCCGAGCACATCCTTGGTGGACCACTCGCTGTGCGTTTCCAGCACCGGGGCCCGGCCGCTGTTCAGACTGTTCAACCGGACGGCCGACGGCTTCATCTCGAAGGTGAGCAGGTACTCGCCGCGGCTCCAGGAGAAGCGTGGCACAGTGGCGCCCGAGTAGAACGTCACCTCGACGGTCCGCTGCTCGGCATCCACGGTCTCCGGCGCCAGCAGCGCCAGGATGCTCGGCTTGGGGATTCTGATCTTCTCGGTCATTGGACCTCCTGCTGTGTTTCCTTCTCAGCGCCCGTCTGTCCGGCCCCGCTCTTCGTCACCTTGCGCGGGTCGCAGTCGAGCACGATGCCTTTCTCGTCGAGCAGCCGGTTGATCTCGGCGATCTGCTCAAGCTGGGCGTCGGGATCGTATCCCTGCTCAGCGATGGCCTGCCGGAGTGTCAGCGTGCCGGCTCGAATGCGGTTTATCGTCGCCACCGAGTCCTTGTATGGATCGACGCTCCCGAAGCCGGGCGGCGTCCACTCAGCTCGGAACGGACCCGGATCCGGGATGGCGCCAGCCGTGAAAGCCACCGCCAGAAAGCGCGCCCAGACTGGGATGCATAGCATCGGGATGAACGCCAGCCAGCGGAACGCCTCGATGCCGTTCCTGAAGCTGAGCAGGCCCGCGCGGTACGAAGAGTAGTTCACGCGCGAGAGGTCGCCGGTCAACTGCTCGTAGGTGAGCTGCAACCCGGTGGCGATGCTGTTCTGCTTACTGGCGACATAGTCGCGATAGCCAGCACTGCCCGAGGGAGCCGCAAAGGTGATCTGCTCGCCAGGCTTCAGGTACTCGATCATCCCCGGCTCAACCGCCTCGAGCCGGTGGCCGGTCGTCGCGTCAGTCGTGGCCGGCGCAATGCTCGGCCCGTCGGCCCCTTCCGGCTGGGTCACGAAGGCTGCGAAGCAGGCTTCGATCTTCTTGCGCACCAGCTCGGCTTCCTCGTACTCATCCAGATCGCGCAGCGTGATAATCACCGGCGCCAGCCACGGCACTCCCCGTACCTGGCCGGGCCGGTCCTTGCGGTAGACGTGCATCACCTCGGTGGCGGGCACCCGCGCGCTCACGAGACCCCCGCGCAGCGCAGCCAGCGTCCCCTCCCCCGGATGGCTGCCGAAGAGCCAATAGTAGACTCGGCGGCCCACCAGGTCGAACTCGACGCCCTGAAGGATGTAGCCTGTCGCAGTCTTCTGCGTCTTCGACTGGTCGAGGTAGTCCGGCTCCAGCACCTGCAACTGGACCGGCACTCGGAACCCATCACCGCTCCGCCGCTGCCGGAACCGCACCAGGCACTCGCCGCTCTCGAACACCGTCCGGGCGACCAGCGCCTGGATGCCGTAGAAATCGAGCTGTCCATCGGCATCGCATTGATCGATCCACTCGGACCACACCGCGTCGATCTCGCGATTCAAGTCCTGGTTGCCAGTCCGCGCTTGAGCGGTGATTCCGATCCCAATGGCGTTGCCCACGATCTCGGCCACGGCCCGCGCCGCATACGGGCTGTTGCGGATCAGATCGCGCGAGCGCTCGCGCAACTTCGACAGCGCCGACGCGATCTCGGCGTTCGCCGAGTTGCCCGTGGTGAGCCATCCATCCGTCCGGCGGCGTGCCCGAGCGCCCTCGTAGGCGAGCCGGACCACCTCCGCGGTGCGCCGCGCACGAATGCGGTGCAGGCCGGCTTCCGGGGACACCCACGAGATGGCTTTGTCGAGCCAGTTCATCCCTTGCTCGTCTGCACGAAGCTGAAACGGTCGGTGGCGCTACCGGACTGGCTGGCCAAGGCGTCCTTGATGACCCCGCGCGCCTTGAGCAGGTCATCCATCGACCGGTAGGTGACGCTGCGGTCGCTGAAGTGCACCGTCAGCTCGCCGCTTGCAATCGCTGCCTCGATGACATCGAGCTGCGCCTGGGTCCAGGCCATTCACTGCCTCCCCGCCGTTTGAAATAGAACGTCGCCCGCGTGCCGACCTCGCGCACCACAGCCACCAGTTCCCATCCGTGGGCGCCGTGCTCGGCGAGCACATCCGCTGATTCGGCATCGGTAGTGACGACCTTGTACTCCCATTCCGGGTGTGATGTCTGCGCAGGCGCTTCTCGGACTTTCATTTCCGTGACAACCAGTTCCGGGTGCGTCCGCCGAGCCAGGATTGCTGCCGTGGGGGTGGAGGCGGTGCTGGCGCCGGCGGGTGTTTGTCGGGCTGCGGTACTCGGTTGGGACCGAGCCGATCCTCTAAGGCCTTCCAGTGGCGCTCTTGGAAGCGATCAATCCCCGCGATGCTCCCCGCAGCTCTAGCATACACCCTGGTGTCAAGAGCCTCGTTGCGCTCGCGCATCTTCTGCCACTCGTGCCGCCTGTACCCCTTCACGATCTTCGTCACCAGTTGCTCGGCGGTGAGCTGCTTGAAGTACTCCTCGCTGTAGCGCGGGAAGTGGCAGTAACCCGGCGGGAACTTCTCGCCCCGCTCCAGGTCCTCGTCGGTGGGCCGCTCCAGCCGCAACCAGCGGTACAGCTCGTCTTTCACCATCCCGGAATTGACCGGCCAGATCCGCACGCCGTGCTTGATCCGCGATCCACGCGGGCTGATCTCGACTGACGCCGGGTAGCCGACAATCGTGGGCACACGGGAGTCGCCCTTCACGACCACCACCCGGCCCCCCTGGCGGCGCGCCCAAGCGTAGACCTCCGACGTGGCATAGCCGGAGTCCACCGCCAGTTTCACTATCGGTAGGTCCACCCCGTGCCCGGCGGGATAGGTCTCGTTCAGCAGCGCGGTCAGCTTGTTCCAGACCTCCGGGCGCGAGGTGTCACCCTGCAGCACCTGGTAGTCGACGGACCACGACTCCTTGCCTCGCCCCCAGGCGACGACTTCCACCTCGATGCGGTCCCGCTGGATGTCGGCCCCGGCGGTGAGGAACAAGCCGCCGCTCGGTACCGTGCCTGGTTTGTAGTTCTCTCGGCGGTCGTATAGCCGCTGCCAGTCGGGAGCCTCCCCCAACTGCGTCCACGTCTCGCCCAACACCGTGTTGACGAAGACCTGGAGCAGCTCGGACTTCTTCTGCGCCTGGTCGAACTGCGCGGCGGCCTCGCCCCACGAGAACCAGCCCACCGGCGAGTAGAGGCTCGACAGGTGAAACCCTGCCGTCTTGCCGTCGCCCGCCGCGCTCGGCCGCCACTCGCCGCGGGCCAGCATCCAGTGCTTCTGGTGGTTGTGGATCTCCTGGTGGCAGTGCTCGCAGACGTAGACTGCCTGCTCGGGCCTCCCCTTGGGCCAGCGCAACTGCGGGAACTTGAACGTCTGGTGCTCGCGGCAGACCGGGCACGGCACCCAGTAGCGCCGCTGGTCGCTCTCCTCAAACGCCGCCTCGATGCGGCTCATGCCGGTGATCTTCGGCGTGGAGCACATGAACTGCTTGCGCCTGGCGAACGTGCGCGTGCGCGCCAGCGCCAGGTTAACCGGATCGCCCTCGCCCTCCACATCGCCAGGGTAGGCATCGACTTCATCCAGGAACAGGTATCGCGCCGCCATCGACCGCAGGCCCACCGCGCTGTTGGCCCCGGTCATCACCAGCACGCCACCGGGGAACTCCTTCGACAGAACCGTGTTCCCGCTGTCCCGCGAGCGGGGGGAGCGAACCAGTTGACGCAGCACCGCGCTCTCCTCGATCAACGGGTCGATGCGCTGCTTGGAGTTGCGCTTGGCCATCTCCACCGTGGGCTGCACCGCCATCATCGGTCCCGGCGCTTGGTGGATCACGTAGCCGATCCAGTTGTTCCCGCACTCGGTTGCTCCCAACTGTGCGCCTTTCATGAACACCACGCGCTCGATCGGCGAGGAGGGCGAAAGGCAGGCCATGATCTCGCGCAGGTAGGGCGTGCGGTCGGTGCGCCACGGCCCCGGCTCGGCCGACGCCCGAGTCGACAGCATCCGGTACTGGTCGGCCCACTCCCAGACCGTCAGCAGCGGGTCGGGACGCGCGCCGGCCGCCGCCGCCGCGCGCACGATCTCTTCAGCCGTTGAGGGAGTCGGAGAAATCATTCAGCGCCTTGCGAATTTCGGCCACGAGAATGTCGTGTACCCGTTTGCCGTCAACCGCGCCAGCCTGCTCTGCCGGTAGGCCGGCGGCGATCAAGAGATCCTTGACCTCGGCTGCGATCACGGCGCACACCCGGTCCGCGATATTCAGCGTCGCGTCGCGGTGCTGCCGGAGCAGGTTGAAGGTCGCGACCTTGACCTCGTCCTTCGACACCAGCCTCCCGATGCGCTCCTCATACTCCAGCTTGGCCAGCCGCGCCTGGTACTGCTCGCGGATCGCTCGCGCCTTCAGGTATGCGGTCGCATTCAGGCCTGCGCCCTGCTGAATCGGGAGCTCGCCATCCTCGGCATCGGCCATCAGGGCCGGCCCCGGCGAGCGCGGAGCCGTGTTGGCATCCCACTGGCGGTCGGCCGCATTGCTGTCGATCTTCCCGTCCGCCCGTAGGCGAATGCGGCCTGACTGGATCGCCTTCTGGACGGCACGAACGGCCACACCGCGATGCCGGGCATAGGCCCGCTGGCTCATGATCGCCATTTATTCGCTTGCCCCCGCCGTCAGTTTTCCTGCCCCCGCCGTAAGTGTTTGAAACGACGCCGAATGAAGTCCGGCGGATCTGCGCGATTTCCCTTGCTTCTAATCGCCACCGGAGCGATGAATGGGTTCGCCATGCCGAACATCAAAAAGACCACGAAGCAAACCGCCGCCGCCTGCTACGCCGAGAAGCACGCGGAAGCAAAGGACCTGATGAAGCGCATCGGCCGCGCCCTCAAGCAGCACCTCCTGAAACAGGCGCTGGCGCCCACCCACTGGGGCCACGCGGGCGACCTCTACAGCGTCACCGCACAACTGGCCCGCGTCCTCGCCACCCTGGGCGACCGCAGCGCGGTCGAGGCCAAGGGGATGGAGTACTGACCATGACCCGCAAGGAGGTAATCAACATGACCACCAAGAACGCCCGGGAACAGGAGATCCTGGGCTGGCAGATCGAAGACCGGCGCGCGACCGCCCTGGCCGGACTTGCCGACGCCGCCGAACGCCTGCACCGCATGGTGGACGAGCTGTCCACCGCCACCAGGATGTACCCCAAGGCCGAAGATGCTTCCAAGGCCCTCGAATTCGCGCAGAACCAGATCACCTGGGGCTTCGCCAACCTCCTGGCGGCCCTCCACAACGCCACCTTCAGGGCCCACGAAGCCGATGTGCTGGCGGCCACCCTCGCCGGGCTCCAGGCTCCGGCACCGGGCCTGATCACCGCGCTCGAGGATCTGCTCGCGCACCGGGAGTGCCCAGCGAACAGCCCCGAAGCCGAGGCGGCACGCTGCGCCCTGGCCAAGGCCCGCGGGGAGGTGCAACCGTGAAGAAAGCCGACGTCACCATCGGTTCCACTTACATCGTCAAGGTCAGTGGCAAGCTGACCAAGGTCCGCATCACCCGCCCCTC
>Ga0194125_10008478_pt1 | contig 14475 bp, 8 predicted proteins | sample TA2KigC250mmetaG_FD_148626 | JGI IMG/M metagenome (GOLD analysis project Ga0194125, IMG submission 148626) | Freshwater microbial communities from Lake Tanganyika, Tanzania - TA2015034 Kigoma Deep Cast 250m | ecosystem: Environmental > Aquatic > Freshwater > Lake | place: Tanzania: Lake... | reverse complement strand
TCCATCCCGTCGGCTACGCCGTGTCGGGCAGTTGGTCCATGGACCAGCTCTGGTTCCCCATCTTCGTCAGTTGGCTCCTCAAATGGGTGATCATGCACTACGGCGGCGCCAAGGCCTATCGCCGCGCCGTGCCATTCTTCATCGGACTCGTTCTCGGAGAGTTCCTGGTCGGGTGCCTGTGGGATATCCATGGCATCCTGGCGGGCGTGGACCCGTACAGCTACTGGCCGTACTGAGGTAGGAGTCTGGCCCTCACGCAATCGTCCTCGTCCTTCGTCCCTCGTCCTCGTCCTCGCTCTTCCTCTTCTGGGGAAATGCGCCATGAAACCCATGTTCGACCACGAGAAGCTCCAGGTCTACCAGCTCGAGCTCCAGTTCATCACTTGGGCAACGAAGCTGATGGCAGAGGTGATGGCCTCCGGTGTGCCTCGAGTTGCAGAGACGTGTGACCACCTGGACCGGGCCAGCCTCTCAGCTCTGTTCAACACGGCGGAGGGGAATGGCAAGCGCCGACGGCAGGTCAGGGTGCGTTACTTCGACGACGCCCGCGGCTCCGTGATGGAGTGTGCTTCGTGTCTCGATGCGTTGGTCGCAAAGGGGGCGACTACACAGGAGCGAATCATCGAGGGGAAGGATATGCTCGTGCGCGAGTACTCGATGCTGACAAGGCTCGTCCAGCGCTTCTCGGACGATGAGTGCGTTCACGAGGACGAGGTCGCGTACGGGGGCCGCACCGTGGTCGAGGGGAGCGAGAACGAGGACGAGGGACGAGGACGAGGACGATTGGGGAAGAGGGGGAGTCGAGGACGAGGGACGAGGACGAGGGACGAGGACGAGTGACAGATGCGTCACGCGCTGTGGGTCATGTTCGGCGTCTCCGCCTGCGCTGGAACCGTGTGGCTCTCGGCGCTGATGAGCAATCCCACGCTCGTGGACCCCGGCCAACAGAAGAAGCAGGTGAGGGACTACCGGGCCGTGGCCCGGAGCGTGGACGACGCCAGGCTGCGCGCTACGATCGAGGAGCTGAGCTCCCTCGGCTCCCGTGTCACTGGCTATCCCGGCGCGCGAAGGGCCGCCGACTGGATTGCCGCCGCATTCCGCGAGATCGGCCTCGAAAACGTGCGGCAGGAGTCGTTTCGCGTCGCCGTGCCGATGGACCGCGCGGCATCGCTGGCCATCGAGGGCGTCTCCGAGCCCATCCGCCTCGCCTGCCTGTGGCCCAACCTGGTTCGCACGCCCACCGTGCCGCCGGAAGGTGTCAAGGGGCCGCTCCTCTACGCAGGCGACGCCCAGCCCGCGGGCTTCGACGGCAAGCCCGTCGAGGGGGCAATCGTGCTCCTCGACTTCGACTGCAAGACCGACTGGCTCAACGCCTTCCTCCTCGGGGCGAAGGCCGTGGTCTTCATCGAGCCGGCGGCGCCGATGCGGCCCGAGGCCGAGGCCAAGTTCCTCACCGTGCCCGCCGACTGCCCCCGCTTCTGGATTTCCCGCCACGACGCCGACCTGGTTCGTGACCTCGTTTGGAGTGCGGGCTTCAGCCCGTATGCCGACGGACGGCCTGAAGGCCGCACTCCAAACGCGGACGGACGGCCTGAAGGCCGCGATACGAACGCGGGCACCGTCCGTCTGGCTACCATCACTGCGCGGATGGACTGGGAGAACGCTGAAGCGGCCAACGTCCTCGCCGAGCTGCCCGGCACCGAGCCGAAGTGCGAGGATGTTGTCGTTTTCAGCGCCTACTACGACTCGATGTCGGTCGTCCCCGCCTTGTCGCCTGGGGCGGAGCAGGCATGCTCGATTGCCGCGCTGCTGGAGCTGGCCCGTACGCTCAAGCAGCACCCGCTTCAGCGGCGGGCTGTGTTCCTGGCCACGGCGGGCCACGGCCAGGCGATGGCAGGCATGCGGCACTTCGTTCGCCGGCACCTCGTAGACCGCGACTCCGTCGCGGATGCCGCCGCGGAGCGGCGGGCTACGGTGGGCCGCGACTCCGTCGCGGATGCCGCCGCGGAGCGGCGGGCCACTAGGTTACCTGGCGTCGCCGCCTTTGTGGCGCTCGACTTGTCGAGCCACAGCCATCGCCTGGGGCTGTTCTTCCAGGGCTACGCCGTCGAGCAGGGGGGCACCCTTCAGCCCTGGTTCTCCCACCTCGGTCGCGCCTGGGACCGCTGGGCCACCGAGGCGGGCAAGGCGCTCGGACGCGACCCCGCCTCCGCCTTCGCCGACTGCATCAACTCGGCCCACGGAAAGAACTGGCAGACCCATCTCGGCGCACGCATCGGCTTCGAGGGCGAGCTCGCCACACTCGCGGGCCACGTCGGTCTCACCTTCGCCACGACCGACGACGCCCGCTTCGCCATTGACACCCCGCTCGACACGCCTGACCGCGTGTCGCTGCCCGGCCTCGCCGCCCAGGTGCGGCTCCTGTGTTGCACGGTGCCCAACCTCTTCAACACCGCCGGCCCCTTCATCCGCAAGCCGCCCGACAGCCGCTGGACCCGCCTCGACGCCCGCGCCGTCGAGTTCAACTTCCAGAAGGACTACTTGCCGAACGAGCCGCTGCCCGGGGCACTTGTCGTTGTGCAGGAGAAGGTGCCGAAGAAATCGCTCTGCGGCGTCCGCGGCGAGCCGGTCCTGATCGCCGACGAGCATGGCACCGTGGCCTTCGAGGGGCCGCCCGAGCGCCGAGCCGTCGGCGCCTGGCGGGCCACGCTCAACCTGGCCGCCTTCCGCCTCGACCCCGACACTGGCCGCGTGACCTATGCGCCCGACCAGGGGCCTGAGGGCGCACGCAACTACCCGCTGGCCGTCGAGATGAACGCCGCGGTGAAGAAGGCCACCATCGTCTGCTTCCCCGCCCGCGCACTCACCATCTACGACCTGGTGGACCAGCGCTACTACGTGCCCTTCGACGCGATCCAGGTGCTAGACGCCGGCACCAACTCCTCACCCATCAACTTCGGCTACCTGCTGCCACGCAACCCAACGTGGGTCTCGACCACCGAGACGTGTGCCGTCATCTTCGCCAAGCCGGGCACGCGCCTCCGCATCCTCATGGGCGCGGGGCTGATCGGCAAGCGGCTCCTCCTCCTCAATGCCTCGAAGGAGCAGCCCCTTGGCACGGGCTTCGTCGTCGGCGAGCAAGGCGGCGACATCCCACACACGCCCCTCCACGCGGCTCGCGACATGTGGCTCCTCGACGATAGGCGCTCCGCCGACTTCCGCGCCCACGGCCTCGAGAACCCGCGCGTCACGCAACTGCACGCCCTGGCCGCCGCGCGCCTGAAGGCCGCCGACGAGGCGCTCGCCAGGCGCGACTACTCCGCCTTCCTCGCCGCCGCACGCGCCGCCTGGGCGCTCGAGGCACGCATCTACCCCGAAGTCCTCGGCACGGCCAACGACGTGGTGAAGGGGCTGCTGTTCTACCTCATCCTCGTCCTGCCCTTCGCCTTCTTCATCGAGCGGCTGCTCATCAGCGCGCGGGGCGTCGTCGGGCGAATCATGGGCACCGTCGGGGCCTTCGCCGCCGTCTTCGCGCTCCTGGCCATCTTCCATCCGGCGTTTCGCGTGGCGATTTCGCCGCTCATGATCCTGCTGGCCTTCGTCATCCTCACGCTCTCGGTCATCGTCATCTCGCTCGTCGTGCGGCGGTTCGAAGAGCTGATGGCCGCTCGGCGGGCCGCGGCTAGCGGGGTTCACGCGGCCGACGTGAGCCGCGTGAGCGCCGCCCTCACCGCCTTCTTCCTCGGCATCGGCCACCTCCGCAAGCGGCCCATCCGCACCACCCTCACCGCCATCACCATCGTCCTCCTCGCCTTCTCCGTCCTCTCGCTCGCCGCCGTCGTCCAGTTCCTCAAGCAGACCGTCATCCCCTACGGCGAATCGGGCGCGCCCTACGACGGCCTGCTCCTCCGCAGCAAGCAGTGGCGGGCGATCAAGGCCGATGCCGTGGACGCCCTCCGCAACGAGTTCGGCGCCCGCGTCGTGCCACGGGCCTGGCACTACTCCGCCCTCGTTGGCGACCAGTCCTTCGTCGCCCTCACGGGCGGCCCCGAGCGCAAGACCATCTACCTCACCGCCCTCGTCGGCCTCACCCCGGCGGAGCAGGGGGTGACTCGTCCCCAAGACGCCTTGCTAGCGGGGCGGTGGCTTGCGGAAGCCACAGAGGCACAGAGGGCACCGAGAGAACCTGATTCTGAAATCGGCGATCGGAAATCGGCAATCGGAAATGCCTTCGAGGCCATCCTGCCCGAGGACGCAGTCAAAGCGCTCGGGCTCACGCCCGAAGCCGCCCTGGGCACCACCATCGAGTGCTTCGGCAAGCCCCTCACCATCGTCGGCGTCTTCGACGGCAAGAAGCTGAACGGGGTGCGCGACCTGGACGGGGAGCCGCTGACGCCCGTGGACCACGTGAAGATGGCCCAGCGCCGCCGCGAGCAGGGGCCGCCCGACGAGGAGACCATCGAGGAATACATCCACCTCGTGGCCGAAAGCGTGGCCATCGTGCCCTACGAGTTCCTCATTCGCGCAGGCGGCGAGGTGCGCAGCATCACGCTCCGCGGCGCGACCGCCGCCGAGGTGACTGGGCACCTGGACACCCTGATGCCGCGGACGGAGCTGACGCTCTTCGCCGGCCGCGAGGGGCGGACAGACCTCTTTAGCACGCGGGGCGCCAGCAGCATCGTCGGCGCCGGCTCGCTCCTCGTGCCCACCCTTCTCGCCGCGCTCATTGTGTTCAACACCATGCTCGGCTCGATCTACGAGCGGACGCGCGAGATCGGCATCCTCTCCTCGATTGGCCTCGCGCCCAAGCACATCGGCTCGCTCTTCCTCGCCGAGAGCATCGTCCACGCCGTCGTCGGCACCGTCGCCGGCTACCTCCTCGGCCAGGGCGTGTCGCGCCTCATCCACGCCTGGGGCCTGCTGCCGGGGCTTCAACTCAACTACTCGTCGTCCGCCACGATGCTTCTCGCGCTCTTCATCATGGCCGTCGTTGTCGGCTCGAGTCTCTACCCCGTTGCCCAGGCCAAGCGCATCGCCGTCCCCACCATCGAGGTCCGCTGGCAGCTCCCCGCACCTGTGGGCGACGTGACGACCATCGAGCTGCCCTTCACCGTGAGCCACGACACGGCCCTGGGGATGAACGCCTATCTCGAAGAGTACTTCCAGGCCCACACGGGCGCCGCCCTCGGCGGCTTCGCGGCCGAGGACATCGCGCTCAATGCCCTTGGCAAGCCGCGCGGCCTCATCCTCTCTGCGACCACGTGGCTCGCACCCTTCGACGTCGGCGTGAGCCAGCGGGTCGAGATCGAGACCCGCCTCCTGCCCGACGGCCTTTTCTACGACATCACGCTCCGCCTCCGCCGCCTCAGCGGCGACGAGGGGTCCTGGGAGCGCCTCAACCGCCACTTCACCGACCTCATTCGCAAGCAGTTCCTCATCTGGCGCGTGCTCCGCCCGGAGACCCGCCAGGCCTACTGTGACCGCGTCGGTGTCTGGTTCGGCCGGGGCTCAGCCACAGAGGCACAGAGCACACAGAGCGGAAACCGTGTCTGAAATCGGCAATCGGAAATCGGAAATCGGCAATCGCTACGAGGACGGCTTCAGCCTCCGCGTCGTCCTCGGCGCCTTCTTCGTCGGACTCGTCATGATGCCAGGCTCTATCTACATGGGCCTCATTGCTGGACAGACCCTCGGCCCGGCCGCCGAATGGGTGACGATTATCCTCTTCACCGAGGTCGCACGCCGCTCCTTCGTCACCCTCCGCCGCCAGGAGGTCTACATCCTCTACTACGTCGCAGGCGGCCTCGCGGCCTCGGTCGTCGCGGCCAACCTCGCCGGCGGGCCGTTCACCTCCTTCATCTGGAACCAGTTCCTCGTCCGCTCCTCGCCCGCCCAGGGGATGGGCATTGCCCAGGGCATCCCGCGATGGGCCGTGCCCGCGCCCAACTCGCCCGCCATCGAGCACCGCCTCCTCTTCCACGGCGACTGGGTCATCCCCATCCTCCTCGTGCTGGCGGGGCAGGTGCTCGGGCGGATGAACTGGTTCGGAATGGGCTACCTCCTCTTCCGCCTCACGAGCGACGCCGAACGCCTCCCCTTCCCTCTCGCCCCCATCACCGCCGAGGGGGCGACCGCCCTGGCCGAGACGACGACCAAGGAAGGTTCCTGGCGCTGGCCCGTCTTCTCCACCGGCTCCATCATCGGCATCGTCTTCGGCACCCTCTACATCGGCGTGCCCGCGCTCACGGGCCTCATCCTCCAGAACCCCATCCAGATTCTGCCCATCCCCTTCGCCGACCTGACGGACAACGCCCACGGCATCCTGCCCGCCTCCCTCGTCGGCCTGAGCTTCGACCTCGGCATCATGCTCTTCGCAATGGTCCTCCCCTTCCCAATGGTCGTCGGCATCTTCATCAGCGCCATCCTCACCTCCATCGTCGCCAACCCCATCCTCTACAAGGCCGGCCTCCTGCCCGGCTGGCAGCCGGGGATGAATCTGCTCCTGACCAAGTTCCGCAACGACATGGACTTCTGGATGAGCATCGGCATCGGCACGGCCCTCGCCGTCGCCGCCATCGGCATCGTCCGCTGCATCCGCTCGGGCGTCTTCCGCACGCGGGGCGCCCTCCCGCGCCCGCAGGGACGCGGCGACTTCCCCCTCTGGGTCGCCCTGGCCATCTACGCCTTCGCCACCACCTGCTACATCGTCCTCTGCCACATCCTCGTCCCGCGTTTCCCCATCGGCATTCTTCTGTTCTTCGGCTTCGTGTGGACGCCGCTCAACTCCTACATCTCCGCCCGAATGATCGGCCTCACGGGCTCGGGCGTCGCATTCCCCTTCCTCCGCGAGACCAGCTTCATCCTCGCCAAGTACCAGGGAGTTGACATCTGGTTCGCCCCCATCCCGCTTGCCGACTACGGCGGCGTGACCTCCCTCTTCCGCGTCCTGGAGCTTACCAAGACCCGCATCACCAGCCTCCTCAAGGCCGAGCTCCTCATCATCCCCGTCAGCCTCGTGTGCAGCTTCCTCTTCTGGTCCTTCTTCTGGTATCTCGAGGAAATCCCCTCGGCCACCTACCCCTTCACGGCGCGGATGTGGCCCTTCTACGCCCGCAACCAATGCCTCTTCATGACCGCCACGTCGAGCGGCACGCAATGGCTCCTCCAGGCCATCAAGCCGGGCCTCATCGTCGCCGGCTTCGGCCTGGGCCTGGGGCTGTATGGCATCGTCGGCGCGCTGGGCCTGCCGGCCCTCTTCTACTACGGCCTCATCGGCGGCATCGCCGGCTGGCCCAACGCCGCCATCCCCATGTTCGTCGGCGCCTGCATTGGCCGCTACGTCATCGCCCGACGCCTCGGCGAGGAGAAGTGGCGCCGCTACGTCCCCGTCCTTTGTGCTGGCTACGCTTGCGGAGTTGGCCTCATCGGCATGCTCGCCGTCGGACTCAGCATCGTCTCCCGTGCCGTCTCCGGCCTGCCATTCTAATCGTCCTCGTCCCTCGACCTCGTCCCCCTCTCACGTGGCCGCCCTATAGGGGATCAACCATGGCTTGCGCAGCCCCCTTGATCATCTATAGCAACGCACCGAAGTGTCTGTACACCAAAGGCTTGGGCCACGCTCTGTCAATAGATGATCAACCTCTCTCCCCCTGGGTTTGATCATCTATCGCGACCACAGCGCACCCCACGACGCCCCGCGAGGGGGAGGCCCTCCCCCCTCTCCCCCGGGGAGAGGGCTGGGGTGAGGGTGCGTTGGCCCCCTCTCCCTCGGGGAGAGGGCTGGGGTGAGGATGCTTTGGCCCCCTCTCCCTCGGGGAGAGGGCTGGGGTGAGGGTGCTTTGGCTCCCTCTCCCTCGGGGAGAGGGCTGGGGTGAGGGTGCTTTGGCTCCCTCTCCCTCGGGGAGAGGGCTGGGGTGAGGGTGCTTGCCTCGCCGCGGACGCCGGACAAGGCACCCTCACCCGCCCGCCTCTGGCGGGCGACCTCTCCCCAAGGGAGAGGTTGGCGGTCCTCCGACGCGAAGGATGGGAGCCCCGCGCCGCCAGTGCATCTGCCCGCAAAATGCGCTTGACAAAGTACCCCCCCCGTACAATAGGCGGCGCCACTGGGGCGTGCGACCGGGTAGCGCATCGAGGAGGCCCGAACGATGGCGCACGGCACGGCTTCAAGACACACATTCCTGGCTCCCCTTCTGGCGATTGCTCTCGCCGCAGCGGCCCCCTGGGCGGCAGCCGTCCCCTTCTTCCAGGGCCTGGGCGACCTGCCCGGTGGGATCTACAGGAGCTTTGCTTTCTCCGTCTCGTCGGACGGTACGGTCGTTGTGGGCAACAGCTACTCAGCCTCCGGCAGGGAGGCGTTCCGCTGGACCCAGGCCGGGGGCATGGTGGGCCTCGGAGACCTGCCAGGGGGCACCTTCGAGAGTTCAGCCTTCGCCCTCTCGGCGGGGGGCTCCGTCGTGGTGGGCCAGGCCCGCTCGACCTCGGGCTACGAGGCCTTCCGCTGGACCCAGGCCGGGGGCATGGCAGGTCTCGGCGACCTCCCTGGCGGCTTGTTCGTTAGTGATGCACATGGCGTGTCAGCGGATGGCTCCGTGGTTGTGGGCTACGGCTCTGCGGCGTTAGGAAGCGAAGCGTTCCGCTGGACCCAGGCCGGGGGCATGGCGGGTCTTGGCGACCTCTCGGGCGGCTATCCCGATAGCCGCGCCTGGGACGTCTCGGCGAACGGCTCCGTCGTCGTGGGGGAGAGCAGCTCGGACTCGGGCTGGGAGGCGTTCCACTGGACCCAGGCCGGGGGCATGGTGGGACTGGGCGACCTTCCGGGCGGGGAGTTCGGAAGTGCCGCCTACGGCGTGTCATCAGACGGCTCCGTCGTTGTGGGGCAAGGCACCTCCGACTCGGGGTGGGAGGCATTCCGCTGGACGCAGGCCGGGGGCATGGTCGGCCTCGGAGAACTACCTGACGGCCCGTTCAGCAGCGTGGCCTACGGGGTCTCGTCGGACGGCTCGGTCGTTGTGGGGCATAGCAGCACCACCCCCTCGGGGTACGAGGCGTTCCGGTGGACGCAATCCGACGGGATGCGCCAGCTCTACGATGTGCTGGTGAGTGATTATGGGCTATCGTTGGCAGGCTGGACCCTCACCTATGCCGGAGGCGTATCGGCCGATGGCCAGGTCTTCGCTGGCTACGGCATCAACCCCAGCGGGCAGACGGAGGCGTGGATTGCGAACATTCGGCAGGATGCGATCCCCGAGCCGGCCACGATGGCCCTCCTCCTCGGCGGCGTGGCGGCCCTGGCCCGCCGGCGGCGCCGCGCCCGCGGCGCGTGATCCCTCCTCTGGTAGGGCGTGCATGCTTGCACGCGGAATCCCCTTGCTGAGGGCGCGCCCCTATTCATCCCGCGTTCAACGATGCACGCCCTACCGATGGCGGCCGCTGGCGCAGGACTTGTGGGACCGGTGGGACCCGTGGGACGGGTGGGACCTGTGGGGCGGCCACTCCCCACCCGTCTGACAGGTCCCACGGGTTCCACCCGTCCCACGGCTTCGGCTTCTGCCGGAGCGGCAGTTGACACGGCCCCCCCCGCTGTGGTATCCATTGTCCCCTGTCTGGTCGCTCACTTCCCCTCAGGAGAAGGCTGCATGGCGAAGATTGCGTTCATTGGGGCGGGGAGCCTGGGCTTCTCGCGGCGGCTGATGATTGACCTGCTGAACTGTCCCGCGCTGCGCGACACGGAGTTCGCGCTGATGGATATTGATACGGTGCGGCTGGGCTACATGGACCGCATCGCGGGGCGCATCATCGAGGAAATGAAGGCCCCCGCAAAGCACTCCGCGACGACGAATCGCCGAAAGGCGCTCGAAGGGGCAGACTTCGTCATCACGACGATCCTGGTCGCCGGCATTGACGTCTTCCAGCACGACATCAACATCCCGCTCAAGTATGGGGTTGACCAGTGCATCGGCGACTCCTATGGCGTGGGCGGGGTCTTCCGCGCGCTCCGCACCATCCCCGTGATGGCCGACATCGCGGCCGACATGGCCGACCTGTGCCCCAACGCGCTCCTGCTCAACTACACCAACCCCATGTCCATGCTCATGTGGGGCGTGAACGCCGCGGTGCCCGAGGTGCAGACGGTCGGCCTGTGCCACAGCGTGCAGGGCACGGCCCACCAGATCGCCGGCTGGCTCGGCATCCCACGCGAGGAGGTGGACTACTGGGTCGCCGGCATCAACCACCAGGCCTGGTTCCTCGAACTCACGCGGAAGGGCAAGGACCTCTATCCCAAGCTCCGCAAGGTGCTCGACAAGCCCGAGATCGTGCAGAAGGAGACCACCCGCTTCGAGATGTTCCGCCACTTCGGCTACTTCGTCACCGAGTCGAGCGGCCACAACTCCGAGTACGTTCCCTGGGTACGCAAGCGCCCCGAACTCATCGAGAAGTATTGCCCCGGAGGCGGCTGGAACGGCGGCACGGCCTTCATCCTGGAACTCTACGGCGCGAACCGCAAGGACTACAAGAAGGGCCTGGAGCGCATGGCCTGGGGCAAGGACCCGATCAACTATAATCGCAGCAACGAGTACGGCTCGCGGATCATTGACGCGGTGGTGACGGGTGTGCCCTTCTGCTTCAACGGCAACGTGCCGAACGACGGGCTGATCACGAACCTGGTGGACGGCTGCTGCGTCGAGGTGCCGTGCTATGCGGACCGCCACGGTGTGAACCCGGCGTTCGTGGGCGACCTGCCGCCGCAGCTTGCGGCGATCAACCAGGCACATGTCGCCGTCTGTGAGCTGACCGTTCAGGCCGCCCTCACGGGCAACCGCGATGCCGTCTACCAGGCTTGCGCCCTCGACCCGCTCACGGGCGCCGTGTGCTCGCTCGACGAGGTGCATGCGATGTGCGACGAGCTGTTCGAGGCCAGCGCCGCCTGGCTGCCGATGTTCAAGGGGCGGGCGAAGGGGAGAACGGCTTCCCGCAGGAAGAAGTGAGCGCGGCGCCGGCAAATCCGCCTGAAGGCGGGACTCCGAACGGGTGTGGCCCCTTGTTTGGAGTCCCGCCTTCAGGCGGTCTTGGCCGGTACTCAGTAGACCTTGCCGGGGTCGAAGACCGGCTCGCCCTGGGCCACCAGCCTGTCCGTCGCCTTGTCATAGCGGCGGTAGTAGCAGGTGTAGTAGCCGGCGTGGCAGGCGGCGACCTTCTGCTCGACCTTGATGGCGAGCGAATTCCCGTCGCAGTCCACCAGCACCTCGACCACGCGCTGCGTGTGGCCCGAGGTCTCGCCCTTGAGCATCACGCGGCCCCGCGACCGGCGGAAGACGTGGAGGAGGCCCGTCTCGAGTGTCCGTTCGAGTGCAGCACGGTCGAGGTAGCAGAGGGTCAAGGGTTGGCTCGTCGCCGCGTCGAAGATGAGCGCGGGTATCAGCCCCTTCTCATCGAAGTGCAGCATATCCGCCAGTGGCATTAGTGTCTCCTCTTGTGGCCCCGCCCGCATTCTACCAGGTTGCCGCACACCGTGCCAGCTCTGTATAATCGTCCTCGTCCTCGTCGTCGTCCTCGTCCTCGAGAACTCTCGGTCCACGCAGACCCGGGAGAATCGAGAACGAGGACGAGGACGAGGAGGAGGACGAGTGGATGGAGACGATCGAGCTTCGTGTAGACGAGCAATACCGGGACATCGTCGAGTTCCTCGCGGCGATGCTGCCCACGCTGCCGCTTTCGCGGATACGTCGGCTGGTGGCCCACGGGCACGCGGCGGTGGAGGGGCGGCGGGTGGACCACCTGTGCGTGCCCCACGTCGGCCAGAGCGTGGTTCTCTCCCTGCCTGACGAGCCGATCGTCCGCTACGAGCCGAAGAAGCTGGACTTCGAGGTGCTGTACGAGGACGCCCACGTGCTGGCGATCAACAAGCCGGCGGGGGTGGCGGTCATCCCCGGGCCGGGCACGCTCGAGGCGACGCTGATCAACGGCCTGCTGTGGCACGTGCAGCACGAATCGCCGTTCCCCTGCCGGCGGGTCCACGTGATTCACCGGCTGGACAAAGACACGACGGGCGTGCTCCTGGTGGGGAAGGACCTGGCGGCGGCCCGCCACCTGAGCGCGGCCTTTGAGGGGCGGCGGGTGGCCAAGCACTACCTGGCCCTCGTCCGCGGCGAGATGGCGGCGGGGGAGGGGGAGGTGGACCTGCCGATCGCCCCGACCGCCACGCGGGGCCGCATGCGGGCGCGGGGCCGCGAGGGGCGGCCGGCGAGGAGCCGCTACCGCGTGGCCGAGCGCTTCCGCGGCTACACCCTGGTCGAGGTGCAGCCCCTCACCGGCCGCCAGCACCAGGTGCGGCTCCACCTGGCCAGCCTGGGCCATCCGTTGGCCGTGGACCCCCTGTATGGAGGTGCGAACGCGCTGTTCCTGTCGGAGATCAAGCCTGGTTATCGCCGGAAGGGGGACCGCCCGGAGCCGCCGCTGATGGGCCGCCTCACCCTCCACGCCCGCCGCATTGAGTTTGAGCTGGCCGACGGCTCGCCCCTGACCGTGGAGGCCCCGCTGCCCGCCGACTTCGAGCGCCTGCTGCGCGTCCTGCGCAAGTACCGCACGAGGCGGTGAGCTGGCGGCTCACGGTTCGCCCGTGTCGCCTGACGGGGGCTGAGCTGGCCCCGCTGGCGGCAGCGACCCGAACCGCTCATCAGCAATCTCCAGGAAGTACTCCGCCTGCTGGATCAGCTCAGCCGCCTTCTCCACCGTGACCGTTCGACGAGGGCCGTAGTCGGCCTTCAGGCGCACCTTGCACGCGTCAATGAGCAAGCGGTGCCGCGTAGCGGAGATGCCCGCCCGACAGCAGCAGGCGTGCTGCGGAGATGCTCTCGCGCGCATCCTCGATGAGGTCGCGTTCGTCGGCAGTCACACGGGCACCCCCTCTCGCCGGATGTTACGCAGCAGTGGTCCATTGCGGTGCACGAAGCGGGATTCCTCCATGAGAACGAGGGATACAAGCATGTCGTGCCGGAGCGACAGTCCAGCCACTAGGTCGCCCGTGCGCTCGTCTTCTGCGTCCAGGTCTACCGGGTCCGCCAGCACGGCGAGGATGTCAATGTCAGACCCCCACCCAGGCTCGGCGTCGCCCCGGGCCTGGGAGCCGAAGAGGATGAGGTGGCGCAGGCGGTCGCCGTAGAGGGCCTCCAGGCCGGCCCGCAGTTCGCCGAGCATCTGCTGCACCTTCGGGTCCATTGCCTTCTCCGGCGGGGCAGCCACTCCCCACGCCCTTGAGTATACCCGCTCCGGCGCCCGGAAATCAAGCGGGTTGCGGTCCGCGGGGCGGCTTGCTACAATGCCAAGAGTAGCTGCGTTGGAGGCCCCGGTGTGAAGATCGTGTGCGGCAGGTGCTCGGCGGAGGTGGAACTCCCCAAGGAGGGAGAGGGTCCGCAGATTCGCTGCCCGTCGTGCGCCGCGGTCTTCGTCCTGCCCTCGCTGGCCGAGGGGGAGGAGCTTGCCCGCCCCGACACGTTTCCCGGTTACCGCGTGGTGGCCCTGGTTGGCCACGGGGGGATGGGCGCGGTGTACCGCGCGGTGCAGCTCTCGATGGACCGCGAGGTGGCGATCAAGGTGCTGCTGCGGAAGTACGCCACGGTGCCGCGGTTCGTGGCGCGCTTCGAGCGCGAGAGCGGCGCCCTGGCCGCGCTGAGCCACCCGAACATCGTGGGGGTGATTGACCGAGGGCGGGTGGGCGAGACGTACTTCTTCGTGATGGAATACGTCCACGGCCGCACGCTGCGCTACCAGATCAAGAACGGGCAGGTGGACGTGGCGCGTGCGGTCGAGATCGCCATCCAGATCTGCCAGGCCCTCGAGGCAGCCCACGCGGCCGGCGTGGTGCACCGTGACATCAAGCCTGGCAACATCCTGATCAGCGAAGCCGAGGGGGCGGTGAAGGTGGCCGACTTCGGCATCGCGCACATGGTGGAGGAGGACGACGCCGGCGAGCGGCAGCGCCGCTCGCGCCTGGGCACCGCGAAGTACATGGCCCCCGAGCAGCGCGGCACGGGCGAGGCCATTGACGCTCGCGCCGACATCTACGGCCTCGGCGTCACCCTCCACGAGATGCTCACCGGCGAGCTCCCCTCGGGCCAGCCCCCCAGCGCGTCCAACCGCTTCGTCCCGAAGGAGCTCGATGCGATCGTCGAGCGCGCCACGCGCGCCAACCGCGAGGAGCGCTTCCAGTCCGCGGCCGAGTTCCGCCATGCCCTCGAGGCCGCCTGCGAGGCCATCCGACGCGAGGAGACCTCGGTCACGGAGGCAATCCCCGCCGATATCCTCACTGGCCTCGTCTGCCCCATCTGTCACCAGGCGGTCGGGCCCGAGGACGCGGCCTGCCCCACCTGCCGCGTCGCCCTCTTCGAGCCCTGCTACCGCGAGGAGTGCGAGGGGACGAATCGCCTGGGCGCCGAACGCTGCGCCGCCTGCGGCGGCCACCTGAAGCTCATGGAGCGC
>Ga0194125_10008476_pt1 | contig 14476 bp, 14 predicted proteins | sample TA2KigC250mmetaG_FD_148626 | JGI IMG/M metagenome (GOLD analysis project Ga0194125, IMG submission 148626) | Freshwater microbial communities from Lake Tanganyika, Tanzania - TA2015034 Kigoma Deep Cast 250m | ecosystem: Environmental > Aquatic > Freshwater > Lake | place: Tanzania: Lake... | reverse complement strand
TGCGCCCCTGGGCCACGGCACGAATGGCAGCGTGAAGCTCTCTTGTTGAAGAGCCCTTGGTGAGATAGCCCAGGCAGCCGGCCTTCAGCGTCCTGACAGCGTAGTGTTCCTCATGATATCTGGTGAGGATGAGTATGCGCGCCTCAGGGTGGAGGGAGATGAGCCGCCGGGAAGCCTCCATGCCGTCCATCTTGGGCATGGAGATGTCCATTACTACGACATCGGGATTGACTTCGGCGTACTGAGCTATTGACTCCTGGCCGTTGCGGGCCTCGGCCGCCACGACGATGTCGGCGGCCTCATCGATGACCCTTCTGAGGCCGGCCCGGACCAGGCTGTGGTCGTCAACCAGAAGGACTCTGATCATGGCTTGGTCATTGAGCCGCGGCAGTTGCCCGGGTGTCGGTGGTATTCATGGGCAGATTGGCCAAAACCCGCAGGCCTTTGCCCCGGTTGCGGCGGATGCTGACCTTGCCGCCCGCCAGGCTGGCCCTCTCACGCATGCCCAGCAGGCCCAGGGAAGGAGTATCAGGAAGTCGCTTGAAGTCCAGGCCCACGCCGTTGTCGGAGACGGAGACGGTGACGGTGTTGTCCGAGGTGGTGATTCTGATCCTGGCCTGTGAAGCTCCCGAGTGTTTCCACACATTGGTCAGGGCTTCCTGGACGATGCGGTAGGCGCAGGTGGCCGTCTGCCTGCCCAGGACAGGTTCGTCCAGGGGGGCCTCGACGGGACAGGAGATGCCGCTGCGCCGTTCGAAGTCCTCGGCGTACCACTGGATGGCCTTGACCAGTCCCAGCTCGTCCAGGATCTCCGGCCTGAGGCTGACGGCGATGCGGTGGGAGGTGGCGTCCAGGGACTCCACCATGTCGAGCATCGATCTGGCCCTGTCGCGCAGCGGCGGGACGCCGGCCAGTCTCTCCGCCAGGGAGACCAGCTCGATCTTGAGGGCCACCAGCTCCTGCCCCAGCTGGTCGTGCAGTTCCCGGGCGATGCGGGAGCGCTCTTCCTCCTGGACCTCGATGATACGCTGGGACAGCAGCCTGAGCTGGGACTCGGAGTGCTTGAGGGCCTCTTCGGTGCGCTTTCGCTCCGAGATGTCCCTCACTATGCCGATGAAGCCGATGGGCCGCCCCTCAGGGGTCCGCGGGACGGTGACCTTGCTTTCCGTCCAGAGCGTGGACCCGTCGCTGCGAAGGAACTCCAGCTCGGTGGTCCATGACTTGAAGACGTCCTCGGGCCCCCGGTCGAGGCTGGCCACCATGTCCCTGAACGCCTTGCTGGCTATAGCGGCGCACTCGGGGGTCAGGGCCACATCTATCCACTGATCCCAATACTGGCCCAGAGCCTCCTCCACGGAGTAGCCGAGCAGGCGAGTCACAGAAGGGCTCAAATAGATGACGCGCAGATTGAGGTCCAGGACGCAGATGATGTCGGCCACATTCTCGGCCACCAGGCGGTGGATTTCGGTCTCGCTGGCCGGCTGAACCGCGGCGAAGCGCAAGCGTCGGGCAGTGGCGGTGCTGCCGCCGCCAATGGTGTCAGGCTGTTCCGCCTCCCTGGTGGGGGGGCGGCGACGGGGGCGCTTCGCTGGCTGTGACTTGTCTGCCGAGGACACGCTATGCTCCGTGCGATGCCTGAGGACAGGATACTACCATGGTGCGGTTTCATCAACGCGGGGGAACTTGACATATCGCTGAGGGGCCAGTCATACTTGCGCCCAAACGGGGACCGATCCCCCGATGAGGGAGGAGCAGGTGAAGAACGTTGCCATAACAGGGATCTCGGGCTATCTGGGCACTCAGATACTGAAGGTGCTGGACCGGGACAGGGAAGTGGAGACCGTGGCGGGGATAGACATCAAGCCGCCGAACTACTCCACGCCCAAGCTGAAGTTCTACTCCCGGGATGTCCGAGAGCCCATGACCGATGTCTTCATGGAGCACAAGGTGGATACGGCCATCCACCTGGCTTTCATCGTTCCGCCGGCAAAGCACCCGGACATCCGTGGCGTCAATATCGGCGGCAGCCAGAGCTTCCTCAAGGCCTGCGAGGCGGCGCCGGTGGAGGCCCTCTACTATCAGAGCAGCCATACCGTCTACGGTGCGCACCGCGACAATCCGGCGCTGATCACTGAGGACCAGCCGCTGCGGCCGGTTGCTGGTTTCCCCTACGGGCAGTACAAGGCTGAGGTCGACCTGATGTTCCAGGAGCATGCCAAGGCGCATCCCAAACAGCGCGTCATCATCGTTCGCGTCGTGGCGGTGGTCGGACCGGAGGCGGCCCCTTCCGGGCTCAACGTGCTGTTCATGCCGGTGACCATGTACTGCTGCGGCTACAATCCCGGCTGGCAGTTCATCTATGAGCAGGACCTGGCCGGCCTGGCGGTGACTCTGATCAAGGGCGGACACGCGGGGATCTTCAATGCCGGCGCAGGCGGAGCGGTGACCTACCGGGATATGCTGAAGGCCACGGGCAAACCGTCGCTGGGACTCCCCTCGTGGATCTGGTCCCCGCTGATCGGACTGAGCTGGTCGCTGGGCATACAGAAGAAGTCCCCGGCCGGCGGCCTGGAGTTCATGAAATACCCCATAGTGGTCAGCACCGAGAAGTTGGTCAAGACCATCGGATTCAGGTTCAGCCATAACTCGCAGGAAGCGCTGAAGACCTTCATGGATGCCAAGCTGGCCCGCGCCAAGACCGCCAAGTCATCCTGAAGGGGCTGACAAGAACGTGCCGTGGGCACGAATCCCGGTCCGGCCATGTGCCGGGCGCATCTCACCTGGATGAACAATGAAGGGGCTGGCTCTACGTAGCCGGCCCCTTCTGTTTCTGACTGACTTCCGTCTAGGCTGCTTTGGCCGCCTGCTTGCGGACCCTGAGCAGGGCCACGCCGACCATGGCCAGGCCGATGCCGGTGACTATCATGAATATGCCGGCGATCTGGGCCACGGTGGTGAGCCCGTAGGACGCTACCGCGAAGTAGAGGTAGGTCTCCAGGTTGAGGGCCTGCATGTAGGTCACGTGCGCCGGATTGGTGGGGTCAAACCGTCCCCCGGCGAGAAGCTCACCGTAGGTCGGGGCAATTGAGCGGCGGTGCTCCCTTATGGTATCCCCTGCCTTCTGTGCTTCGCCAGCCGTATCCACCAGATTCCCCTGGTCAATCTGCTCCTGGGTCAGCCCCAGGGTGATCTGCTCCTCGCGCATGGCCTCGGTAAGCAGGTCGCTCTTGGCCTTCCCTTCGACGATGAAGCCTATCCCGATGGCCAAACCTGCGATGCCCAGGGCGATGGCTGCGATTGCCAGGTACCTAACCAGATTTCCCATGTTTCACCTCCTTTCTCTATCGTGGATGCTCACTATCCATCTATGGAAACCCAACCAACACCATTATGTTGATGTGGAATCAGTTCGCATGTAACCAAGGTCTCATTGTCACGGGATTGCAGCTTGGCGCAGTGAGCTAGAGGGCCTGCGCCAGGAAGTCGAGGAGGCGGTCACTGGGAGGGCCTTCGTAGGTCACCCTGCCGGCCCGGAGCACGACGGTCCAGTCGGCGAAATCACTGACCAGCTCCAGGTCATGAGTGGTCAGCACCACGCCTTTGGCTTGTGACGCGATGCCCTTCAGCAGTCCGAAGAAGGACTTCCTGGCCAGGATGTCCAGTCCGCCGAGGGTCTCGTCGAGGAGGAGGTAGGGCTTCTCCTGGGCCAGGCCGAAGGCCAGCCAGGCCCGCTGCTGTTCGCCTCCGGAGAGCTGGTCCATCCGCCGCTGGGACAGTGCGTCCATCTGGCAGACGTTGAGACATGACTTGATGATGGCGCGGTCCCGGTCGCCCGGCCGCCACCACAGCCCGGAACGGGGATGGAACCTGGCCAGTGTGGCCAGTTCAGCGACGGTCAGGTACGCCGGAGGCGGGACGTCCTGGGGAATGATGGAGAAACGGCGGGCGATCTGCTGTTCCGTCAGGGAGGTGGAGGGGGTACCGTCGATGACGAATCTCCCCGATCCAGGCCTCAGTTCCCCGGCAAGGATGCGGAGCAGGGTGGTCTTGCCCGCCCCGTTGGCTCCGATGAGGCAGGTCAGGGCGCTGCCGGGAATGGCCGCCGTCACCCCGCTGAGCAGGGATCGGCCGTGACTCTGGAACGATAGCGCTTCCAGCTTGAGCATCACAGCACCCGCCTGGCCACGTAGATCATCAGGGGCGCCCCGACCAGGGCGGTGACCAGCCCCACCGGGATCTCGGAGGGCATGAACAGGAGCCGGGCCGCCTGATCGGCCCACAGGGTGAAGGCCGCGCCGAGGGGGATGGAGACGATGAGGACCCTTCTGAAATCATGGCCCACCAGCAGGCGGGCCAGGTGGGGTATGAGCAACCCCACGAAACCGACCAGCCCGGCCACGGCCACGGCCGCACCGCCCAGGATGCCGGAGGCGGCAATGGCCAGGGAGCGGGTCCTGCCCGGCGCGGCCCCCAGATTGGCGGCCACCCGGTCGCCGAGGGCCAGGACATTGAGGTTGCCCGCTGCGGGCAGGGCCAGGAGCAGGCCGGCTCCCAAGAAGGGAAGCGCAGGCAGCAGGTCCTGCCAGGTCACGTTGGCGAAGCTGCCCCCGATGAAGTTGAGCGCCTGCATGCTGAAGGTCCTGGCCTTGGCCAGGATGCCGGTGGCGAGAGCGGCGGCCAGGGCGGAGATGGAGACGCCGATGAGGGCCAGGCGCGCCGGCGAGATGCCCTGCCGTGAAGCGAACAGGGCGATGCCGGCTGCCCCCACCAGTGACGCCGCCACGGAAAGGGTGCACAGGGCCCAGGTCCCCAGGCTGAGCAGTCCGGCGATGGCCAGGGCCTGAACCAGGGCGGCGCCACCGCCAAGTCCGAAGAGCTGGGGGTCGCCCAGGGGATTCCGGGTGGCGCTCTGCAGCAGGCAGCCGGACAGGCCGAGACAGGCGCCGACCACAAGGGCGGCGGCCACCCGGGGCAGGCGCAGGTCCCAGACCACGGCATGGGCCATGGGGTCCTCGCCGGAGAAGATGGCCTTCAGTACCTGGTGCACGTCCAGCTTCACCGGGCCCAAGGCCAGCCCCACTAGGGCGCCGGCGATGAGCACCAGAAGGAGCCCGGCGAGCACAAGGGCGATCAGTCTCAAGGAATGCCCCTACTGATAGCTATCCATGATGTCCAGCAGGGCCTCAACGGCGTCGGCGATCCTTGGCCCCTGGTTCTGGAGGAACAAGGCCGGATCGAGCTCCACGACGCGCCCTTCCTTGATGGCGGGCATGGTCTTGAATCCGGGGACCATCGACAGCACTGTGGACAGCCGGGGAGCGGGCAGTGGTGCAGGCGTGATGGTCAGAACCACATCCGGGCCGGGATTGCTCTGGGCGGCCAGCTCGGGCGAGAACAGGGCGAAGCCGGGATAGGGCGCCGGGCCCTCCAGATCGGCGGCCAGGTTGTTCAGTCCCAGCAGTGAGGCCACCAGACCGGGGTAAGAGTCCGCCCTGGCGGCATAGACCTTCTGTTCGGCGTCGGCGATGAAGACCAGGACGCCTTTGCCCTCGGGGGCATCCGCCCTGGCGGCGTCGATCCTGCCCTGGATGTCGTCAATGGCCTGCTCGGCGGTGCCCTCGGTATCCATGATCTGGCCCAGCAGAGTCAGGCTCTGGAAGATGTCCTCCAGGGAGGTGGCTCTCACCGCCACCACAGGTATGCCCAGCTGCTCGATCTGGTCCACCAGGCCCTCCTGGGTCAGGGCCTCGATGACGACCAGGTCGGGCTGCAGCCCCACCAGCGTCTCCATGCTGGGACTGTAGGAGCTGCCCACGTCGGGCAGGTCCATCACCTCAGCGGGGTGCTTGGAGGCCCTGTCCCGGCCTACGGCGGTGCCGCCCGCGGCGTAGAGCGTCTCCGTGGCCGTGGGGTGCAGGGCGACAACGCGGAGAGGCGTCCCGTCAACCTCGACGGAGCGGTCCAGCAGATCGGTCACCTTGACCGCCGAGGATGAAGAGCAGGCCATGAAGACCGCAGGAATGGTCAGCACGATCAGGAACAGAGCCACGACGGCGCCAACGGCGCCAGTGAGCCTCCGTCTCCTTTTCGCTCCTTTCGAACCTCCATTGGCCTGTGGACTGCGTCGGCGCATCGAAACCTCCTTGCTCATATTCTTCCCTGTGGCGGCAGCGCGCCGCCGTCATTCCAAGTTGGCTGGGGAGCGATGTCCCGTGCCGGCATTCGGTCCCGCCGGCCGGTAGCCCTGGTGGGCGGCAACGAGGGAAACCAGCGCCTCGTCCAGCACCCGTGTCACCAGCGCCACCGCGGCCACGGCGCGTCTCCCCGGCACCTGGCCGCTCCTGCCGGAGCGCGCCGCCGCCTCGACCAGGAGGGTGCGGTGGTTGACGAACGCCTCCAGTGAATCGACCAGCGTGAATCCCTGAGCGGCCAGAATGGTGCCGTGTTCCTGGCCGATCTCCCGGGCACGCTGGATGGTCGCCGCTCTCTTCGCCGGCCTGGTGACGTATTGGACCACCAGGTCCAGCAGTTGCCTCCCGCTGCGGCCCAGATGGTCCTGGGCTTCCCGGGGCATCTGTGACATGGAGAGTGCCGAGTCCATGCCCGCCCTCGCCGTGGTACGGTGGACAGGCGCCGTATCCTGGAGCTGCCTGGCCACGGTCTCCGTGCCATGTACAGCCCGGTGAGCGCGCATGAACTGGCTCAGTTCGTTGGCGGAGTACCGCCGGTGACCCCCGGGGGTGACGAAGACCCTGACCCTGCCCTCGTTCGTCCAGCGGCGCAGGGTGGTCTCGCTGATCCCCAGGATTCGGCTGGCGGCGCTGATGCCCACAAACGGCTTGCCTGCGAGCCCTTGATCCGGTCTCCTTTGCTGCCCGGTCCCCCGATATTGCTTCAAATGGTGCCCATCCAGCGAAATCTGCTCAAATCTGCCAAATACTGTCCAATACTACAACAGAATGGAGAGGCCAGGCAAGAAAGCACCGGCTGCGCCGCGACTGTACCTTTGTGGCATCCGCAGCCGCGGTGGTATGATTCCGTATCCGACGTGGAACCAGGCGTCCTGGGGAATCCGGGCCAGCGGGGCACGGATGGCGGGGGGGTTGCATCTGAGGCAGAGCCATGCCGCATGCACGCGTAGGCGACATCAGGATCCACTACGAGGTTGAAGGCCGGGGCCAGCCTCTCATTCTGATAGCCAGCATGGGAACTGACCTGGGTGGCTGGCGGCTGCAAAGGCCGGAGTTCGCCGGCAGGTACCGGGTGGTCACCTTCGACAACCGCGGGTGGGGGCAGAGCGATGCCCCCGAGATGCCGTACTCCATCGCCATGATGGCTGACGACACGGTGGGCCTGATGGACGCGCTGGGCATCGACAGGGCGCATGTCCTGGGCAAGTCCATGGGCGGGTACATCGCCCAGGAAGTGGCCATCAGGCACCCCGGCCGGGTGAGAAGCCTGGTCCTAGTGTCTACCAGTGCCGGCCCCCACGTTGCCGAAACGCCCATTCTCAGGGGATGGGCTGAGGCAGCCATGAAGGGTGTCAGCAGAAGGGCCTTCTGCCAACTCATGCTGCCGTTCATCTTCTCCGAATACACCTTCGAGGATCCGGAGATGGTGGACATGGCCATCGAGATGATCGGCGGGCGAGCTATCCCGAAGCAGGGCCATACTGAGAGCCCTCAGTCGCGTGCTCTTCGCAGCCAGTTCATAGCTTGTGTGGAGCACTACGCCCGGGGCCGGCTCAATCGGGTCAATGTGCCTACGCTGGTGATGGCCGGCAGGGACGAGTTCTTCATTCCATTGGAGCTGTGCCGCGAGCTGGCCGCCAGCATTCCCAATGCCAGGCTGGCCATACTGGAGAGTGGAGGCCACGCGCTCAACGAGGATATCCCTGAGGAGTTCAACCGTACTGTGCTCAGTTTCCTGGGGGACACTGCTTAGAGTTCCCGGAGGCAGGCGCGCGGCGCTCTAGCGTTCAGCAGTGCCCGGGGGCTATAATTCGTTCCTGGGAGGGGTGTCCGAGCGGTTGATGGAGACGGTCTTGAAAACCGTTCTCGTCCTTGTGGCGAGCGTGGGTTCGAATCCCACCCCCTCCGCTTTTCAAGTCTCGCGCTGGCGCAAGGTTACTGTCACCCCTTGACTTCGGCTGACCTGCCACCGATGATGGGAGTGGAAGGGGTTGGGGATGCGCAGGAACCCGTCTGACTACATCGACCTCATAGTCGAAGGCCTGGTTGGTGCGGTCGTTGCCTACTTCCTGATCGGCGCGGTGTTCTCAGAGGCCGAGGACAAGTGGTTCTGGATCACCGTCCTGTCACTGATAGAAGTGGGGGCTGCGGCGCTCTTCGTGCGCTCCCTGTTGTCCAAGTGATAGTCAAGGCACGGAACGGGTTGCGGGCGGGGGACGAGTGTTCTGCTAGGTGACTGAGACCTTCGTCAGCAGCGGGACGCCCAGGGGGCTGAGGGCGTAGCCTGCCACGCGGGGATTGACCAGGATGTAGTTCTGGCCGAACCAGAGGGGCAGGCAGACGGCCTCATTGACCATGATCTGCTCCACCTGCCGGTAGAGGGCCAGCCTCTGCTCGGCGTCAGGTTCCACCGCCGCCTGCGCCAACAGGGCGTCAGCCGCTGAGCTGCTGTAATGCCCCACGTTGTTGGCGCTGTCCGATCCGAAGAGGATCTCCAGGAAGTCCTGGGGATCGGCGTAGTCGGCCACCCAGCCGTAGAAGAAGACGTCGTCCTTCTCTTCGTCCAGCCGGTAGAAGTAGGCGTCGGAGTCGATCTGCCTGATGTCGATATCCACTCCGAAGTCGCTGAGGTCCTGGGACCACTGGTAGAGCACGGCGGTCATGGAGGTGGGGACGTAGCCCCCGGAGCCGGGGACGTTGAAGGTGATCGGGGGCAGGCTGCGGTCAGGGCCATAGCCGCACTCCGCGAGAAGGGCCCTGGCTTGGGCCAGGTCGTAGTCCAACGGGTCGAGGGCGGCGTTGAAGCCGGGCATGCCGGGCGGCAGGATGCCTGAAGCTGCGCCGACGGAGTCCTTGAGCACCTGGCTGACCACCCGGTCTTTGTCCACGGCCAGGCAGAAGGCCTGACGCACCCGGGGGTCGTCGAAGGGGGCTGCCTGGGTGTTGAAGCCGAAGTAGGTCAGGCTGAGCTCGGGGAACATCAGCAGTTCGTCATTCAGGGGGTTGTCCTCGTCCATGGCCCGCTCCAGGTCCCAGATTGAGACCCCCACCACATCCACGTCGCCGTTCTCGTACATCTGCATCGGGGCGCCGGCGAGGACGAAGGCGACATAGGAGACGCTGGCCGCATCCCCGTAGTACAGGTCGTTGCGCTCCAGGAGAAGGAGATCGTCGGGCGTCCACCGGGCCAGGGAGAAGGGGCCGGTGCCGTTGGGCTGGCGCCACCAGTCGTCCTCCGATTCCACGTTGGTCTTGTCCACCACGAAGGCCACGGGGTAGGTCATTTTGGCCAGGAAGTAGGCCTTGGGCTGGTCGATGGTGATCCGCAGCGTGGCGGCGTCAAGGGCCTCCACTCCCGAGATAGTCTGGGTCTGGCCGTCGAGGACCTCCCGGACTCCGACGATGTCGTTGAGATAGGTGGGCGCGGTGGGCGATCCGGTCTCCGGCTGGCAGGCCCGCTCCAGGGAGTACTTGAAGTCGGCGGCGGTGACCGCCCGCCCATCGTGGAACTTCACGCCGGGGCGGAGGTGGAAGGTGTAGGCGGTGCCCCGGGCAGTGGTCTCCACGGTCCAGCTCTGGGCGACGTCCGGGATGACCTCCATGTTCTGGTCCAGGGTGACCAGGCCGCTGAAGATCTGCACGATGTAGCTGTGGGAGTCAGCATCCTGAGAGATGGCCGGGTCGAGGGTCAGCGGGCTGCTGCCGAAGATGGTCAGGGTGTTGCTGGTGGGGATGCCGGACTGCGACTCGACGGCAGGCAGAAGACAGCCGCTGCCCAGGACGACCACCGCCAGCAGAAGCGCCGCAAGAACCATCGGTCTGTGCCTACCGATGACAGACGACATTCTAGGCATTGACATAGTCCCGCCACAGGGCGTTCAACTCGACGATGTCCAGGCCGTACACCTGGTCCAGGGCCTCGACGTAGCCGCTCCCGGCCTTGAAGGCGTTGAGCAACTGGAGCATCTTGGCCCGTCCGCCGCGCTCACTGATGAGGTACTCCACGATGCTGTGGCTCTGGGAATAGGCGATGTAGGTGGAGTCGGGATCGGCCGGGAAGGGACTGCACAGGCTCTTGACGGTGAACAATTCGTTCTTGGCGATGGCGCTGTCCAGTATGGCCTGGAACTGAGCCGTCAGCTCCCCTTCGGTGTTCATGGCAATCCCCTCTTCCAGCCAGGTGGGCAGGTCCACGCCGTAGCCGCTGAAGGTAGCCTGCTGAACGGCAAGGTGGGCCAGCTCATGGGCCATGGCCCGCTTTCCCCAGGCCAGGTTGTTCGGCGAGATGCCGATGGCTATGGTGCGGTACTCGGTGTAGGCCACGCCGCCGGTCCACTCCTGGGGGTAGACCATGGCGCCGCGGAGGTCGTCCCCGTCGGCATAGATGTAGATGTCCGCCCCGTCCCGGAGCCCGGCGCCGGTGTCGTCCGCCAGCCTGTCCAGTGCCTCCTCGGCAGCGGCCATCAGTTGCTCGGCGAAGGACCCGGTGCCCTGATACCAGAAGAGGTTCAGGCCGCTTCCGGAGAGGCTGCGCCAGGAGTGGCGCTCATCGTCGAAGCTGATGCTGCGCTCGGGCGTCTGCGCCGCGTGCCCGCCGGCATCCTCGAAGGTCCACCAGTAGCTCAGGTCGGTGCCCGGGGGCAGACCGCCGGTCTGCCTCATGTCCCAGGTCCATCTGGTGCTCACCCGCGTGCCTGGCTGAAACAGGGGGAAGGTGACGCTGGTCACCGGAAAGACGTTGGTCTTCTCCACGCGGTACTCCAGGGTGATCCTGGAGATCTCCTCCGCGGAGGCCGCGGCCACCTCGAAGGCGATAGTGTGGGGGAACTCGACTTGCGGCTGGCTGAGGGTGACCTCGAAGCCGTCGATCTGGATGACCTCCGCTGGTGGGGCCTTCTCCTGGCAGGCCGCCACGGCGAAGGAGGCCAGGACGCAGATGATGACGAGGATGGACAGCTTCCTGATGGTCATCGGCCCTGCATCTTCTCCCTGACGAGGTTCACCGCTTCAGAGGCGAAGTCGTCCTGTATATCAAACCACCGGATGCGCGGGTCAGTCAAGCGGAACCAGGCGTACTGGTGCCGGGCGAAGCGGTGGGTCTCGAACTTGATCTGGCTCACCGCGCCGGGCAGGTCCAGCTCCCCCCGGAGGAAGCGGCCTATCTGGCGGTAGCCGACGCTGGACATGGATGGGAGGTCGAAGCCGTAGCCCCGCTCCGCCAGGCCCTTGACCTCTGCCACCAGGCCCCGCTGCATCATGCCGTCAACTCGACGGTCGATCAGATCGTAGAGCCTCCTCCGCTCGGCGGTGAGGCCGATGATGATGACGTCGAAGGGGGGAGGGCTCTTGCCCTGGACCTCTGAAGCGGGACGGCCGGTGGCTTCATAGACCTCGATGGCCCTGACCATGCGGCGGACGTTCCGGGGGTTGATCCTGCGGGCGGAGGCCGGGTCGAGCCTCTCCAGTTGCTGATAGAGCGGCTCGGGCCCATGAGCGGCGGCCTGCTCCGCCAGACGGCGGCGCAGCTCGGGGTCGGGAGGGACCTCGGGGACGGTCCAGCCCTCGAGGACGGCCCAGACGTAGAGTCCGCTCCCGCCCACGACCACCGGGAGCCTGCCCCGTTGGAGGATGGCCCGGATGGAACGGGAGGCCAGGGTCTGATAGAGGGCCAGACTGAAGCTCTCATTGGGGCTGACGATGTCGATCAGGTGGTGGGGGACGCCGGCCCGCTCCCCGGGGGCGGGCTTGGCCGTGCCGATATCCATGTAGCGGTAGACCTGGCGGCTGTCGGCATTGATGATCTCGCCCCCGACGGTGGCTGCCAGATGAAGTCCCAGACGGCTCTTGCCGATGCCTGTGGGGCCGACGACGGCGACGACGAGGTTCATGCCTGCTTGGCTTTGGCCGTCTGTTCCACGATGCCGATGAAGTCGGCGGCCTTGAGGCTGGCTCCGCCCACCAGGGCGCCGTCGATCTCGGGCTGGGAGATGAACTCGGCGATGTTGGCGGCGGTGACACTGCCGCCGTACTGGATGCGGACGGACCTGGCGGAGGCCTCGCCGTAGAGGGCGGACAGGGTGCTGCGGATGAGCCCGATGGTGCCGTTGGCCTGGCCTCCGGTGGCGGCTTTGCCCGTGCCGATGGCCCAGATGGGCTCGTAGGCGACGACGAGGTCGCGGGTGAAATCCACGCCGGCCAGGGCTCCCTTGACCTGACGGCTGACCACTTCGGCGGTCCGGCCCGCCTCGTTCTCGGCCAGGCTCTCGCCGACGCAGAGGATGGGCTTGAGGCCGGCCTTCAGGGCGGCCTTCACCTTGCGGTTGACGATGTCGTCGGTCTCGGCGAAGTACTGCCGCCGCTCGGAATGGCCCAGGATGACGTACTCGCACAGGCCGGCCAGCATGAGTGGCGAGACCTCGCCGGTGTAGGCCCCCTTCTCCTCGAAGTAGAGGTTCTGGGCGCCGGCCTTGACCGAGGAGCCGGACAGGAGGGCCCTGACCGGGCTGAGCGAGACGAAGGGGGGGCAGACCACCTTCTCCACCCCCTGGATGTTGTCCAGACGGGGCAGCATCTCGCGGACCAGGGCCACCGCCTGATCGATGTTGGTGTTCATCTTCCAGTTGCCGGCGATGATGGGTGTGCGCATGGTCATCTCCTCAAGCTCCGTATTTGTTCAGTCTCCGGGCGTTGGCCAGGGCCAGCGGCATGAGGTCCATGGTGGGGAAGGTGCCCAGGGCCCCCCGGGCGCAGGTCCGCTCTGAGAACCGGGTCACCTCGTCGGGACGGCAGAACTGGGCATGGAGCAGGAAGGGCACCGGGTGCCAGCTGTGGGCCTTCAGCACTGCGGGCGTGGAGTGGTCCCCGGTGACCACGATGACCTCGGGACGGAGGTCCATCAGCTGAGGCATGGCCGCGTCCACTTCTTCGATGATGCGCACCTTCCGGATGAAATCCCCGTCCTCGCCGGCGCTGTCGGTCTGCTTGATGTGGAGGAAGAAGAAGTCGTGCTCTTCGAAGTACTCGCCCAGGGCGGCGAACTGCCCGGCGATGGTGTGGGGTCCATCCACCACCCTCATGCCCACCAGCTTGGCCAGGCCGCGGTACATGGGATAGGTGGCCACGGCCACCGGATGCAGCTTGTAGAGGTCGGTCATGGAGGGGAAATCGGGCAGCCTGGAGAAGCCGCGGAGCAGGACCATGTTGGCCGGCCGGGAGCGGGCCAGCAGGGACTTGGCCCGGGCCACCCACTCGTTGGCCAGGGCGGCGGTCCTGATCGCCTCGCGGGAGAGGGGGGAGACGTCCTTGGCGGGCAATCCGAGTTGCTGCGGGTCGGAGTCGTCCAGCTCGGGATTGAGTCCCTCGCCCCTCATGACCAGCAGAAAGCGGTGTCCCTCAACGGGCGACACCAGGCACTCCACGCCGGGAATGGCGATGGCGGACAGTTGTTGACATAATCTGGCGCACTGCTCTGTGGAGATGCGCCCCGCCCGGCGGTCGACGATGAGGTCCTCGTCGTCGATGGTGCAGAAGTTACCCCGGGCGGCCACGTCCCCGGCGCGGAGAGGAAAGTCGATGCCCAGGGCTTCCAGGATGCCCCTGCCGATGGTGAAGGCCAGGGGGTCGTAGCCGAAGAGGGCCAGATGTCCCGGTCCGCTGCCCGGGGTGAGGCCGGGGCTGATGGGCTCGGCCAGGCCGCAGATGCCGTTCTTGGCCAGGTAGTCGAGGTTGGGGGTCCGGGCCGCCTCCAGCTCGGTCTCCCCGGTGTCGGGGTGAGGCAGCCCGCCCAGGCCGTCCATGACCAGCAGGGCGATCCGGGCCGCCGAGGGGATGCAGAGCTGGCTGAGCTGTGATTGAGTGATCATGCCTACTTGTCCAGCAGGGCAACGATAGCGGGCATGGGCTTGCCCTCCAGGAAGGTGAGCGACGCCCCTCCGCCCGTGGAGACGTGGGTCATCTTGTCCGCCAAACCCATCTCCTGCACCGCTTCGGCAGTGGAGCCGCCGCCGATGATGGTGGTCGCCTTGACGCCGGCCAGCACCGAGGCGATGGACTCGGTGCCCTTGCGGAACTCGGGGAACTCGAACACGCCGAGGGGCCCGTTCCAGATGATGGTCCGGGACTTGCGCAGCTCGGCCGCGAAGCTGTCTATGGTCTTCGGTCCGATGTCCATGATGTACCAGCCTGCCGGCACCTTGTCCACGGAGACTACCCTGTTGATGGCTCCCGCTTCGAACTTGTCGGCCACCACCACGTCCTGAGGCAGGAGCAGCCGGATCTTCCGGGCC
>Ga0194125_10008472_pt1 | contig 14479 bp, 13 predicted proteins | sample TA2KigC250mmetaG_FD_148626 | JGI IMG/M metagenome (GOLD analysis project Ga0194125, IMG submission 148626) | Freshwater microbial communities from Lake Tanganyika, Tanzania - TA2015034 Kigoma Deep Cast 250m | ecosystem: Environmental > Aquatic > Freshwater > Lake | place: Tanzania: Lake... | reverse complement strand
TAAGCCGGCGGGGATGGTGGTGAATCGGGCGGAAACGGTTGCGGCAAAAGCCACAGTACAAGATTGGCTAGAGATGAATTTTCAATTTTCAATTTTCAATTTTCAATCCTGCCGGAGCGGTATTGTGCACCGATTGGATAAAGAGACTTCGGGCCTATTATTGGTTGCCAAGACATCGGAAGCTTTTGAGAATTTACAAGCGCAATTTAAAGAAAGAAAAGTTAAGAAGCGCTATCTGGCCTTGGTCCATGGCCAGGTTGAACCTGAAGCAGGGGAGATAAAGGCGCCAGTCGGGCGGTTGCCCTGGAACAGGGAAAGATTTGGGGTTTTTCCGGGAGGGCGGGAAGCGGAAACGAGATACAAAACAATTTACAATTTACAATTTACAATTTACAATTACACGTTGCTTGAACTCTCGCCGCAGACAGGAAGGACTCACCAGATTCGGGTTCATCTTAAGTATTTAGGTCATCCGGTGGTGGCGGATGAGTTTTACGCCGGCCGGAAAACCAGCCGAGAAGACCGGAAGTGGTGTCCGCGCCTTTTTCTCCATGCTTCTTATCTTGGTTTTTTTCATCCCCAGAGTAAAAAATGGGTCGAATTTGAATCACCCCTCCCCCGAGAACTTGCCAATTGTCTGAATACTTCTTAGAATAGAAGGTAATGTCGCTTGCCCTAGGTTTTTTAATTGTCCTTCTGGTTGGTCTTATTGGCGGAATTTTTGCCAAAAAGTTTAGACAACCTCTGATCTTAGGTTATTTAGTTTCAGGGATATTATTTGGTTCCTTGCCCCTTTTCCCCATCAACAAAGAAGACCTCTTAAGCCTGGCCCAGATGGGAATTGCCCTTCTTATGTTTTCCGTGGGGACAGAACTTTCCCTTGGCTCATTGGCTCAAGTAAAGAAGCTAGTGGCGGTGGGCGCTTTGATCCAGGTCTTTTTAATCACGATTTTAATTGGGGCGATTCTTTCCTTCTTTGGTTTTTCTTTACCAGCTTCGCTATTTTTGGGCTTTTGCTTTTCACTTTCTTCAACGGCGGTGATTACCAAAATTTTATTTGACCAGGGAAATGAGGGTACGTTTACCGCCGAAGTAATGGTCGGCTGGCTTCTATTCCAAGATTTATTGACCCTCGCCGTCATGGCGCTTTTGCCCAGCTTTTCGCCAGATGCTAATTTGGTTTTGACATCTTCGCTTGCTGATTTAATGCGCGCGGGAGGATTTATTCTGGCCTGCTTCTTTTTGGGCAAAAAATTTTTCCCCAGAATCATCAATCAGATTGCTAATCTTTCCAGTCGGGAAATTCTTCTCTTGGCCACTTTGGCTCTTTGTTTTGGACTGGCTCTTTTGGGGTCGCTCTTTGGCCTGTCTCTGGCGATGGGCGCTTTTCTGGCTGGCCTTATCATTTCGCCGATCCTCTCCAGCCGGGCGATGTTTGCGGAAATTCGACCGGTAAGGGATATTTTGGCGGTAATTTTCTTTGTCCTTTTGGGCATGACCGTGAATTTATCGTTCCTTTTTCAGAATCTGGGCCTTTCCGTGGTAGTTTCCCTGGCCGTGATTTTTCTGAAGTTCCTCTTGGTTTTTGTCATTATTCTTCTCTTCGGCAATCACTTGAGAGTTGCCTTTACGGCGGCCCTGGCTCTTTCGTTGCCGGCCGGCGGAGAATTCGCCTTTATTCTGGCGGTGGCAGGGGCGACCTTGGGCGTAATTGAAAACAGCCAATTTTCCCTGGTCGTGGCAGTAGCGATATTAACGATGCTTGCTACCCCCGTGATTTTGGCGAGGACTGCCCCTCTCTATCGCCGTTTCCGCCATACGGTGAAACCGTGGCTTAACCGTTTTGGCAGGGCCTGCGATGATGTCAGTTTGGCCGCACCGGCCCTGGAGGAGGAAGGACTGCCTATTGAAAATCATGTGGTAATTTTGGGGTTTGGCCGGGTTGGCGCCTGGGTAGGCAGGGCGCTTCAAATGGCCAAGATTCCTTACCTTGTCGTTGATTATAACCAGCGGGTAGCGCGCGACCTGAAGCGGCGGGGCGTCAATGTCGTTTACGGCGATCCGGCAGAACTGCCCGTTTTGGATTATGCCCAAGTCGATAGGGCTAGGCTTGTAGTGGTGGCCATTCCCGACCGAGAAACCCAGCGATCGGCGATTGCCAACTCCCTGACCCTGAATCCCAAAGTCTTGATTATTTGTCGAAGTCATCATTTCGAAGATACGAGCGACTTGAAAACTCTTGGGGCAAAGTTTGTGATTCAGCCGGAATTTGAGGCGGCCCTTTCTATCATCCACCGCATTTTCCAGAACTTTGATCTGGATAAAGAAGAAATTTCGCAAAGAATGAAGTCTATTAAGAGAGAACATGGAATTTAGAAAGAAGAAAAACAAAGTAGCGGTAAGCAAGTGCTGGCTTTTGGTAATTCTTCTTTTATTCTTTGGCGGCAGCTTTTTTAGGCTTTATCAACTGACCGGGGAGTCCGCACTGATTGATTCTGGCAGGGTAAATTTTATACTCAACGCGGAATCTGTTTTTTTGCTTTCCTTTTCGCCGCAGAAGAATGAAGTTTTGGCCATGAAGATCCCTGATAATTTACAGCTAGAAGCCTTAAGCGGCTACGGCCGGTATCAGGCGCGCAGCCTGTATGAGCTAGGGGAGCTTGAGGGAAAGAGCGGCAAGCTCCTCAAAGAATCGGTTCAGGAATATTTGGGCCTGCCGCTTGACGGTTGGGTGAGGGCGAGCGGGAAAGCAACCCTGACCTGCGAGGAAGGAAGTTTTAAAAGCCGGTTATCGGGTATTCTCTTTGATCTTTTCTGGGGCGAGGGTAAAACCGATTTTCCCAAGGGCGATGTTGCCCGGCTTTGGTTTTCTTTTAGGAAAGTGCCTCTAAATAACGTTCGGGTTTTGGATCTTGACCGAATTATCTTGCTTGGCGAAGAAACGTTACCCGACAAAACTGTCGTTTTAGCGGCCGACAAAGAAAAACTGGATTTTACCCTGCAAAAGTATTTTCTGGACGAGAAGATGCGGGAGGAAAACCTAGCTATTGAGGTCGTCAACTTAACGGAACATGCCGGCCTGGCCAATCAGGCAGCCAGGCTGGTCAGTAACATTGGCGGCCGGGTCATCGGCCTGGAGACACAGGCTGGCAAGAATTGGTGTTGGGTAAAAAGCGAGAAGAAAAACAGAGAAAGCTATACCGTTAGAAAATTAATAAAAATTTTTAATTGCGAGTTTATCGAGGCAAAACTGGCCGACCAACCGGCCGAAGTCATTTTGGCAGTAGGGGAGGATTATTGGAAAAAGTGGAAGGAAAAATGGTGAGCGGCCCTACAAATTAGTATACTGATCAGTATATGGTTTTTAATGATTTCCCTTTGTTAAGTTTGCTTGGCAAAGCCAGATGCGGCGAAAGCTGATGGTAATCTGGCGCGATAACCCCGTCCGCTCGAGGTTGAACCTCGCGGCTTATCTTTGACAGTTTTCTCTATTACGATATCGTAATAGAGTCAAGGAAAAATGAGAAATTTAGGAGTAATTTAGCGCTGTAACTCCGTCCGTTGGAGGCTAAACCTCGGCGAGTAGTAATTTCGGATATTCCCAAAAAGCGGAAGGGCTAAAGATCTTTGAACTAAATTCTTCTTAAATATGTCTTTGTAGTTGGACTACTGGAAAAAGTGGAAGGAAAAGTGGTAAAATATAGTATAAGATATGGGGGTGAGTAATAGTATGGCAGAAGGAAGTGAAGCAAAAGATCGAGGGCCTAGTCGACTAGCTGAAATGGGGCAACGAGTCAGGGACGGATTTAATTCCCTGAAGTTTGCCGCTATGATGCTGGACCTTAATCGGCGGCGGGTGGACCAAAAGAGTATTGTCCGTGTTGCCAGCCTTATCACAATAGGTGGATTGGCGCTCTCTTTGGCAACTCCTCTTGATCGGTTCGGCAATAGAAGCGCGGCCAGTTTGGCCTTTGAGGCAGCAAACTTTCCACCGGCAGCGAGTGCACAAGCAGATCAAGATGAAATCACAGGACTAACGTCGTTTGCACAGGCGTTACAGGAAGCCGGACGAGTTACTTCCGGCGAACAGGAGGTAGTTCCGGCAGTAGAGGAACCCCAAATCGTAGAAGCCCCTCCCGAAGTCCCCATTCCAATTGCGTCTGAAGTAGTAGGAGAAGAGGACGCCATGCGGCAAGAGCAGTTTCGAATGAGGGAGGAGTTACGCGAGAAGCTGGAAGAGGAAACGAGGAGAGCTGTCAGAGAAAAGGTCGCGGAAGAAGAGGCCTTCATGAAGGCCTCTCAAGAAGCCGCCAAGAGACCGATTAAGAAGCCGGCAATTATAAGAGAGGTTTTGCCCACCGCAAGTTTCAAGGTGGAAGTAGGAGCCGAACAGGTAGTTTTTTCTTCCCAAGAACAGAGATTTGACCCGGAGGAAGTGCCCGACGTGGCACCGAGAGCCTTCATTGACGCCGACGGCCTAGTTCATTTATTTTCCGGTAATTTTGAGAAAAATTTTCCGTTTGTTGGTCCCACTCTTGAAAATCTTATTCATGTTAACCAACAAACCCACCATGATCCTGAGGGCGGGCGTACAGGAAATCATGATTGGCTGGCTGCTACCTATACAGAAGACGGCCAGACGGTTTTTGCAATTGGCCATCGCGAGTTCCACGCTTGGGAAGTAGGGCAATCAGCGGCCCCACCGAATCCGGAATATACGAATGGCTGGTATAATACGCTCGAGCTTTATCGTTCTGACGATGGCGGGAGAACTTTTAAACATATAGGAAGAATAGCGAGTATTGATAAATCTTACAGTCCGGAAAATAAAGCAGGCCCATTAGGTGTTTTCCAGCCCTCAAACATTATAAAAAGGGAAGATGGGAAGTTCTGTTTCTTGGCAAGTACGCGTTGGCCGGGGTTCGGCGGGAGAGTTTTGATTTGTACTCCTAACCTAGCTGATCCCTCGGCCTATCAGGTGGTAACAACACAAGGAGAGGAATCTTCCCTCGGTATGAAAGCCTCGATAGAAAGTGCCATAACTAGTAATGCTAGGCCCGATTGTGTCGTTTGGAATGAGTACCTTGGCAATTATATATCTATCTATGCCTATGCCGACGGAAGGATTACTTATTCTCTTTCTCCCGACCTGATCCATTGGGGACCAGTAGGATTGTTGGCTGACTATCGGGGAAAATGGGCTGGCGGAACACTTTATGCCGCGCTCCTTCGGCCCGACCCGACACTTAACGACCGAAATTTCGAGGAGACGGGGCAAAAAGCCTGGCTTTATTTTATGGCCAGACCAGTACATGGAGATGAATATAATCGGTATCTAATCCGCGTTCCCATAACATTTCTTAAGTAATTAGGTTTTTTTGCTACTTTCTTCGGTATATTTGAAATTCAGCGCGGACTACTAGAAAAAGTGGAAGGGAAAATGGTGAGCGGCTCTACAAATTAGTATACTGATCAGTATATGGTTTTTAATGATTTGTGGTTACTTTTTCTTTTCGCTAAGATTAAAGGCAACTCTGGAATTGACAATTCGAGAAAATAAGATATAATAAGCCAAGAATGGGCGGCAGCAATAGTTCAGAGAGAGAAGGGGAGCCAAAGGTAATCCAACAACCCCTCCCCAGGCAACTTTCGCGGCGAGAGTTTCTTCGTTTATCTGCGGTGATGGCAGCTGGAGGGGTGGCTGGCATCCTTGGGGCATCTTCGGCCAAAGCCGACCCAGGTGCCCCCACAACTGATCTAGGAGAAATAAATTCGCTAAAAAGACAACTGCGTGAGGAACGGGGGCAACGGGTAAAGTTACAAGAGACCCTGCAACAACAGGCCGAAGTAAGAAGAGCAGCAGCAGAAGAACAAGAAGAGCTTAGAAAACGGGCGAAAGAGGCCAGACGAGAAGCGGCGCGACGGCGAGAAATAGAGAAAAGAACGGTACGATTTTCAGAATTCTGGGGTTTTGATACGCATGAGGTGGGAACGCAGTGGCTGTATAATGGTCCGCGGAACAACCAATTTGTTTTTATGAGGGAGCCGGACGAGAGAGCCCTGGACGGTAGTCCGGTGCTTGCACTGCGCATGACTGAAGTTCCCACTTACCAATGGAATTTCCAGGGAAATAGCGCCTTTAGGTTTTTGGTTAGAGTAAGTAAAACCCCCGGTGGGCGGTATCTCCACGGGTATAGCATTGAGAGATTTGTGCCTGCCGGCCTCAATGAGTTGGGTGCTTTTAAGGGGAGGGCATTCTATCCACCCTTTGGTTATATGACCGAAGATGGGGGAAACATGGTTTCTTTTATGGTGGCGCCGTGGGACGGTTGCGAAGTGCCATATTTTCACTACGGGGAGTACTTAAACGGGCCAACAGAAACGGGGCCATGGGACGTAGCCGAGACGTGGGGAATGAGGATGACGAAACTGACCGAGGAAACGGTTAGACAGGGCATGGGCGATTACGGGGGTGTTGTACAGCCGGATGATGTTCAAATAATGTGGTGGGAATGTGGCCCGCAAATTGAACAATATTGGATCTATAGAAATTGGGAAGTTTGGATATTCCGTCCAGGCGTTGGCCCGATAGTATTTGAATCCGTTAAGGGGCCGGGGTTAAGCATCTTTTCCTACGAACAACTTGCTTCGGGGAAAGGGCCGGCCTGGCCGGAGCGTATTCCGCAAAAGTATCTCGTAAATCCGGACGGCTCGCCTGTGCCAACCTCAGATTATTTATGGCTGGAGAGAGTCATTCCTCCCAAATGATCTTTCCGGTTTAACTTTTCTCGCTATTTCCCCGCGCTTTTGTTTGCTATTATTGCCCTTTTTTGCTAAGATAATTTTTAAATGTCCGGACATTCGAAATGGGCGACCATTCATCGGCAAAAAGAAATCACCGACCAAAAGCGGGGCCAGTCCTTCACCAAGGTGGCCAATGCCATTACCATTGCTGTAAGAGAGAGCGGGGGAGTCACCGATCCGCAGCTTAATTTCAAGCTGCGCTTGGCCATGGAGAAGGGGAAAGAGATCAATATGCCCAGGGACAATATCGAACGGGCCCGTCGCCGGGCTCAGGGCAAACCAGGGGAGAGCGGGCTGGAAGAGATAACGTACGAGGGATTTGGGCCGGGAGGCGTGGCAATCATGGCTTCCTGTTTGACCGACAATCACCAAAGGACCGCCCAGGAAATTAAAAATATTTTTAACCGGGGCGGGGGAACGCTGGCCGGTCCGGGCTCGGTAAGCTATCAATTTGAACAAGCCGGCTTTCTGGCCATCAAAAAACCGGAGAATGCCGAGGAAGCCCTTTTAAAGATTATGGATTTTCCCGGAGTGACCGACGTTGAGGAGACGAGCGACGCGGTAGAGAAAATTGAAGAGGTTAAGGGGGAATTAATCAGTGCCGGATTCGCCCTTGCCGCGACCGAGCTTATTATGAAGCCGAAGGTAACGGTCGCCATTAATGATAAAGGCGAGGCGCGGAAAATTATTGAGCTTGTGGAAAAGATTGATAGCCAAGATGATGTTCAGAAGGTGTACACTAATTTTGATATTCCAGATGAGCTGCTACAAACCCTGAATGTCTAAGCGCCGAAAATTCGTTTTAACCTCTCTGGCCCTGGCTCTTGGGCTTTTGGCGATTGCCAACTTAGTTGATCTTACCGCCCGCTATTTGGCCGTTGGGCTTTTGAGCATCATGGCGATTTGCCTTTCTCTTTGGTCTTTAAGGGAGGGCTTGCGAGGAATATCCTGGCTCATGACGCCGATTTTGCCTTCGCTTCTGACTTTGGGCGTCGGTCTTTTCTATTTTTTATTGCCCGGTTCTCCTTGGGTTTCTATCGCGGTTACTTTTGCCTTTGCCTTTAGTGTTTACGCGCTTTTGCTAACGGAGAATATTTTTGCCGTGGCGGCGATTCGCACGATTGCCCTGGTCCGGGCAGCCTCTTCGGTGGGGTTTTTGTTGACTTTAGCGTGCGCTTTTTTTCTAAACGACGTGATCCTTTCCTTCCGTCTGCCCTTTTGGATAAACGGGCTTTTAGTTTTTTTTGCCTCCTTGCCGCTTTTCTTCCAAAGTCTTTGGTCTGTCAATCTTGAAGAAAAAATTTCTTCGAGGCTGATTCTATACTCCGCCTTTTTATCTTTTTGTCTGGCCGAGGCGGGGATTGTCATTTCTTTTTGGCCGGTGCCGGTGGCGCTTGGCTCGCTTTTTTTGGCGACTACCTTTTATGTCCTCTTGGGCTTAGCCCAGGCACAATTTCAGGAAAGACTATTTCAAAGGACTGTCAGAGAATACCTGGTGGTAGGTATTGGAGTGTTAATAACGCTTGCTCTAACGACAAGATGGGGCGGATAAAACATTGAACATTAAAGAGCGAACATAAAACACTGAACATTTAGGGCGCTAAAGGCGGGGAAGAGGGGAGAGGGGAAACAGTAGGTGGTGTTTATCCTATAGTTTAGTTAAGAGTTTTCACAGAATTATAGGATAGTTTTCACGGACTGACATAGTTTGATATAGTCTGCTAATTCATCCCGTTAAGCGGGGCTCAAACCTCAGGTTTCTCAGGTTGATGTGGATAACTCTATAGCAAGGCTGCGGCAACGCAATTTTTAAGGTCGCTTGGTTGCTCTTCTATTCTCCTAAAGCAATTCTCTTTACCTCGCTGAGTGAAAGTTCACCACCGTGATTTTTAATGTTAGCCAAATAATAAATTGAGAGGTCTGCCTTCAATTTCCCTAAAAATTAGTTGCCTTCGCATTCTTCCCCCTAAATAGCCCTTACTTAAAAATGGATGGATGGCGCCGGAGAAGGCGATCCCAATACAATGACGCACAATAATACTTTTGCGACGTACTCCAGTATTCCCTGCCGGAGGAGGAGCAAAATCGAGTTTAAATTATTTGGGTAAAATTTTCTATTTTTAATATTTGCTATTTTATTTTTAATCTTTGTAAAGCCCTCTATTTTTGTTATTTTCTCCCTTTTTGTCTCTGCCTCAAATTTGACATGACTCCCCTGTTTTTGTTAAAAAATGCTTATGGGAGCTTTGCGGATCGGCGTTGATCTTGACGCCAATGTTGACGACTTGTATCTTTGGTTCCGTCGCTTGCTAAAAAGAAGGTTTAGATTAGATATAAAATTTGAAGAGCTGGTAGCATTTAACGTTGAGGAATTAGAGAGAATAAAGGCCGTAAAGAGTGGGCCAACTTTTGCGCGGACGGTTTTTGCGACCCCGTTTATTTACGAATGCGCTAAACCGCTTCCGGGAGCGGTGGAGACCTTAAATAAATGGCATAAACAGAGCCACGAGATTTGGTTTGTTACCGCACGACCTAAGTATCTTCGGCCAGTTACTTTGGCGTGGTTGGAAAAGAACAATTTAGGCTGGGCAAAAAATAAAGTCATCTTTCGTGATTTGTGGGGCGACGATCGGGCCAAATTCAAATGCAGCGTTGCCAGAAAGCTGGATCTTCACGTTTTCATCGAGGACGAAGCAAGGGTAATTAAGGCCATAAAGTCACCATCGTTGATGGCCAAATTGGTGCTTAGGTATCCCTGGAATATCAACGAGGATATTGGCCAAGCGACCTTTGTCAAAAACTGGCGGCAGATCGATCAGATAGTTCAGAATATGTCGCACAAGGTTGACAAAAACCTCTAAATTGCGTCATACTTCCCCTAAATGGAACCAACCGAAAATCTGATCAAGGAATTCTTAGAATACTTAGAAATCGAAAGGAATTGCTCCAAGCTAACGCTTAGAGACTATAGGACATATTTAGGCCGTTTTTCTACTTGGTTCTCCTCTACCCTCCCCGGAAAAACCATTAAGGATTTAACACTTGCTGATGTTAAAAAATATCGCGTTTTTTTAGCCAACTTTACGGATCCGGCGGGTTTAACTTTGAAAAGAGTAACCCAGAACTACTACGTCATTGCCCTGCGGTCTTTTCTAAAGTGGCTGATCAAGAACGATTACGAGGTTTTATCTCCAGAAAAAATTGATCTGCCCCGGGCAGAGAGCCGCTCGCTGAAGTTTTTGACTAGTGAGCAAGTAGAAAGACTTCTGGGTCAGCCGGATATTTCCACTCCCGTGGGCATGCGCGACAAGGCGATTTTGGAGGTTTTATTTTCTACCGGCCTTCGTGTTTCGGAACTTGTTTCCCTAAGCCGTAGTCAGGTGAACCTAGATAGCCGAGAGTTCGGGGTGATCGGTAAGGGTGGTCGTTCGAGGATTGTTTTTCTATCAGAGAAAGCGGTCGAGTGGTTGGACCGGTACCTTAAAATGCGACCGGATGACTGGGAACCGCTCTTTGTGCGCCTTAAGAAGAAGAAAGAGAATGTCGAGGAGGAGATGAAACAATTCTCCAAAACCGAAGGCGCAAAACAGCGCCTGACTTGCCGGACGATTCAGCGACTGGTAGAAAAATACTGCCGCAAGGCGAAGTTGCCGGTGAAAATCACGCCGCACGGCATAAGGCACTCGTTCGCCACTGATCTTTTAGCCGCCGGGGCAGATATCCGTTCGGTGCAGGAAATGCTCGGCCATAAAAACATTGCCACGACGCAAATCTACACTCACGTTACCAATCCCCAGCTCCGTGCCATCCATGAAAAATACCACGGAAAAGGATGAAAGTGCATGAGCTAGAAGCGGCCGCCAGCCCAGCCAATTGCTTTCGCCGTCGCTTTAATCGCAAAATCTTTTAACGCCTCAAGCATTTTCTGTTTTTTGATTTTATCAATGGCAAAATGATAGCCAGAGCCATGGTTTTCTAGCCATAGCTGCATTCTAGCCACTGTTGGTCTGGTAACGTTTAAGGTCTCGGCAATTTTGCTCTCCTCTACTCTTTCGGTTAAAAGAAAAGCGATGGCCAGCCTTTTTGCGAGCATTAATTTTTCCGTTGGGGAAAGAAAAGAGTCGAGAAATTCGGCCATTGCCTCTTTGTCTTTGATATCGGTTAACACGTACAGGAAAGAATCGAGAATCTGGCGAAGAATTTTATTTGGTAATTTTTTTCTAGAGACATGGGTCATCTTTGTATCATATATTAATATATGATACATAAGTTGTCAAGAGAAAAAATAAGTACTTGGTCCACCTAATCTTAGTACTCGCCTTCTGATTTGGAGGGCTCGTACCGCGATTTCAGGCGGATCTGCGGGATGAAGCGGGTTGCGCACTGCCTTACCTCTTGACAAGGTGAACGAATGTTTACTAAAATAAAAATATGGACAACAGTCAGCGATTGGAGAAGGCGAAAGAATTTTATTCGAAGCACCGGCGCTTTCCTTCTTATGCGGAAATGCTGAAGCTGTTTGGCCTTGTCTCTAAAAATGCCATTTACAAAATTGTCCAAAAATGGGTGGAGGAGGGATTGGTGGCCAAAATTAATCGCAAACTCTCCCCTACTCCAAAACTTTTCAGTTTGCCCTTACTGGGTTTTGTCAAAGCTGGTTTTCCGGCGGCGGCCGATGAAGAGCTGGATTTTTTGTCACTAGAGGATTATCTGGTGGCCCATCCCGAATCTTCGTTTCTCCTTAAAGTGAGGAGCGACTCTCTTAATGGTATTGGTATTTTACCCGGCGATTTGGTAGTAGTCGAGAAAAGAACTCAAGCCAGCGCTGGCGATGTGGTTTTAGCGCGTATCGACAGCGAGTGGACGTTAAAGATTTTGCAAAAAGAAAAAGAGAAAGCGGTTCTGGTTTCCGCCAACCCCATTTACCCACCCTTTTATCCTCAAGAAGAACTGCAAATTTTTGGAATAGTAAAGGGAGTGGCAAGGAAACTATAAAATTCGAAATTCGAAACAAATTCTAATGTTTAAATATTCGAAAGTTCAAAAGTTCAAAGCAAATTAAAGCATTCAATATTCAATTTTAAAATGCTTTTAGCTTTTGGCTTTTGACCTTTTGGCTTGTTTTGATAATTTGATAATTTGAAAATTTGAAGATTATTTAGGATTATGTTCCAAATTCATTCCTGGCCCAATGTGATCTTGCATCTTGACGGCGATGCCTTTTTCGCTTCCGTAATGCAGGCCACTAATCCCGAGCTTAAGGGCAAGCCTGTCGTGACTGGTTGCGAGAGAGGCATTGCCACCGCGGTTTCCTACGAGGCCAAAAGATTGGGAGTGAAAAGAGGGATGAGGATTTTCGAAATAAAAAATATTTGCCCCAGGTGTCTTATTTTAACTTCTGATTACGAGGCCTACCAGCTTTTTTCCCAAAAGATGTTTGCCATTCTACGCTCCCTTACCGGTGAGGCAGAAGAATACTCGATTGATGAGGGTTTTGCCGATCTTAAGGGATTACGGCGACCGCTTAACGCTTCCTATTCTAAGATTGGTAAAATGGTTAAGGATAAGATTGAGAGTTCCCTGGGAATTACTGTTTCCGTCGGCATTTCGGTGACCAAATCCTTGGCCAAGCTTGCCTCTTCGGCCAATAAACCGTCTGGTTTGACCATTGTTGACGGCCGTTCGCTTGAAAAATTGCTCGAGCCGATTCCGGTCAGGGAAATCTGGGGTGTCGGGGAAAACACCGCCGCCTACCTTAATAAATTGGGAATTCAAACGGCACTCGAATTTGCCAGTCAAAAAGAAGATTTTATTAAAAAGAATTTTTCCAAACCATACTTTGAGATCTGGCAGGAGCTGCGTGGCGAAAAAGTGTATGAACTGAATTGCGGTCGCAAGGCTGCCTATAAGAGCATGATGAAAAGCCAGACCTTTAGCCCGCCGACTAGCGACGCCGGGGTTCTTTGGGCAAAGCTTTCTGACCAAATCGAGAAAGCCTTTGAAAAGGCACGCCGGTTTAACTACCGCGTCGGTGAAGTAAACATTTTTTTAAAAACGCAGGATTTTAATTATCACGCCACGAAGATTAAATTGCCCCAGGCGTCTGCCTATCCCCTCTTGATAAGAACAGAACTTAAAGAGGGTTTTACCAAAATCTACCGCCAAAACATTTTATACCGGGCGACCGGCTGTTACCTGGGCGAACTGAAAGAAAATAAAAGTTTCCAGACCTCCCTGTTTGGGAACCAACAATTTGCGGAAGAAAAAGCGAAGAAAATTTATGCGCTGTACGAGGAGAAAAAAGTTGACTTTGGGGCCAGGCTGTTCGATAAAGCAGCAATGGTCAAGGAAAGAAGCTCAAAGAGGTTTGGTCTCCCGTTCCTCTCGTTTCGTTTCTTGGCCTAGTGGATTTGGCGACCTTAAGGGCCTTTTCTCAAAAATATCCATAATACCGTGGGTCCAGCCTAAAAAGATAGCGAGCGCCTCAAAGACGAAATAGGCAGAGACAGCGTAAAAGAACATGGCAAAAAGAGAAGAAGTTTCTAAGACACTGCTTTGAGTTAAGCGCCAGGAGGGAAACATGCCGGCGAACGGATACAAAATCCAGCCGCTGACTTGATAAACCCAGTTTGCCAGGGGAGCGAGGGGGTTTGCCCCCAAAAGCCTAAGAAGAACTCGCAGGCCAATAAAGACCTCGACCGTTCCCAAAATAAAGATGATCAATTGCCGAACCGTATTTTCCCACTTCATAATTAGAGTATAAAACCAATTTTTTGAAAGGTCAAGAGAGAGCAACAAACAGCGACCTTAATTCACTGTTATTTAGCTGCGGGAACGGTTTTTCTAGAATCTTATTTGGAAGACCCATGGCCATGATTTGTGCCCTTGCCCGATTTTGGGTAAGGAGGCCGGCTTTCTCAATCAGCGCCTCTTTTAGTGAATTTTTGATCAGTGGGCTCTGGCCGGCAGTCAAAATTAGTCGGCGGAAAAGAAAATCGCGCTTGTTTTCTCTTATTTCTTGCTCTTCTTTGGGGATTAACGAAATAAGCGTGGCGTCGGTGCGCGGCACGGGAGAGAAACTTTTCTTTGCTACCAATCCCAAGACTCTCTGCCTAAAGAATGTCTGCACGAGCACGGTTAAAAGACCAAAGTTTGGGCTCTTGCCATTGGGGGCGGCAATCTTTCTGGCTAGCCTATCCCCGACCAGTAGAGTGGCTGTCTTAATCGAATTAGCGGCCAGTTTTTGGAAGAAGGGTTCGGAGATGTGAAAAGGAAGACTAGAGACAATGTGCGGAGTTACACCATATTTTTTAAAGTCAATTTTTATAGCGTCAGCGATGACAACTTCGACATTGGGGAATCTTTTAGCAACGTCCTTCAAGGCAGGCTCAAAGCGCGGGTCGATTTCAATGGCAATTACCTTTTTGGCCCTGGCCGCCAGAACCTCCGTTAACTGGCCAACTCCCGCGCCCACTTCAATAACCAACCTTTCCGGCAAGACAGTCACTGCTATTTGCCTAATGACGGCATCATCAATTAAAAAGTGCTGTCCCAGTTTCTCGTCAGGTTTAATCTGATATTGGCCTAATCTCGCCAAAACCTTTTTGGCGATGAATTGGTTATTTGCGGTAATCATCTTTATCTAACTATGAGCATAGAGATTGTATTTATAAAG
>Ga0194125_10008471_pt1 | contig 14480 bp, 11 predicted proteins | sample TA2KigC250mmetaG_FD_148626 | JGI IMG/M metagenome (GOLD analysis project Ga0194125, IMG submission 148626) | Freshwater microbial communities from Lake Tanganyika, Tanzania - TA2015034 Kigoma Deep Cast 250m | ecosystem: Environmental > Aquatic > Freshwater > Lake | place: Tanzania: Lake... | reverse complement strand
GTTCCAGGCAGCGGCCCATGACGATGACGAACAGGTCGGCGTCCGAGATACTCCGCCCCGAAGTCTTGATCCGTTCCACCGACTCCTGGGCGGCGAAGTATATCTCGTCCTTCAGCGCCTCCCAACTGACCGCCTGCCCACCCCCCCTGCGCTTGCGGCAGACGAAGGGGATGTCGTAGCCGATGTTACCTACCTCAGCGTGGAAGCCACCACGCTTTTCGGAACGGACGGGGTATATAGCGACCACACAGAAACCGGAGTCGAGGATGGCTGAGAGGACAGACTTCCAGGCCCAGGTCTCTTTGTGGTGAAAGGTGAACGTGAACAGGCCATCATCCTTGAGTACACGGTTGCATTCCCTGAATACCCGCGTCAAGCCTCGGAAGAAAAAGGCATCATCTTTGTCTTGGGCCTCGTTTTTGACGATTTCCCTGGCCTTGGGAGAGTAGTCTGCTGCAAAGGTGGGGTACCTGTCTTTCAGAGCTAACCTGAGCCACACATAAAAGAAGTCTGCTAGTTCAGCATATTGCACGTTGTCACAATAGGCGGGGTCACTGACCACTGCGTCGATTGACCCATCAGGAATCGAAGATAGATCTTCTGAGGTCTGAGCCCACAGGAGAGCATCGCCCTTGCCAGTCAGAACACCGTCAAAATCATCAGCTAACTCCGCCGCCACCGTATCGCCCGTCTTTCGTCTGACTGCACCGTCTCGCTCAAACGGCCTGATACAATACTCTTTGCCTCTCCGAGTCTTTTGATAGGTCTTGAGAAAAGTGTTCTTGCCGAACTTGGTTCCCCAGACATTGTTCTCCATTGGCTGACCAATTGGATGGTAGGCATGAAGGCCAAACAGGGGTTCAATCTTCTGGTAAGCCGCGTGGTATTTCGAGAACATATTATTGGCATTCACGGCGTCGGCCAGGGTCATCACGAGTAGTTCACGGATGTTCATATCTGGAATGCGCAGAATAGCGTCCAGCAGCATCCCTAGGCACAATAACTGCCGCTCGTTGAACATCTGGTGCCAATACTCGTAGCCGTAGTTCAGCAAGTCTCTGGTCTTCATCCCGTGAGGCACTCTTTGTCTGGGGAATAGCAGCTCGTCTTTTCGCCGCTCGAACTCTGCTCTGGCCTCAGCGAACAGGGCCAGGTCATCGTCGTCGGCTGACTTGTAGCTCCGGCGGTCGTAGCCCTCTCGCTCGCAGGTGGGGCAGTAGTACTCAATGGCAAACATCTCGGCCTCCGGCGGGCCTTCTTTCCGCCGCACGGCATCCAGCACCCGCTCGCGCTGACCGCAGGCCGGGCAGGTGTAGTAGCCCCGGCTGGTGTAGCCCTCGCCAGGCACGAAGGCGTGGCCACATTCCTCGCAGCGGGCCTCATCGTGCAGGCTGTCCACCGGGAAAATGTGATGGCACTGCGGACAGAAGACGGTGTGGACATCTTTCTTGGTCGCCAGGCGAAACGAGGGGAAGAGGCGCACGTCCTGGCCGCAGCCCACGCAGGTCACTTTCTTGACCCAGAAGATGTACATCACGTCGGCCTGGTGGCCCAGGGGGCAGGTAGTCTTGTAGTAGCGCAGGATCTTCGGGGCCACGGTCTTCTCCAACTGCTCGAAGGCCGCGTCCAGGTCGTCCAGGTCCACCGGCTCGATCTCCTTCTTGGTCACGAACCAGGCCACCGGGTTGAGGTCCACCCCGATCACTTTGCAGCCCAGCCGCAGCGCCTCGACGATGGTCGTGCCGCCGCCCATGAAGGGGTCGAGGATGATGGGCGGCACGTGCTTGCCGTCGCGCTCCACGGTCAGTTGGTTGCGGGTGTAAAAGCGTCGCCACAGCTCCGTGGGGTGGATGCCCTCCTCGGCGAAGGTCGCCAGAATCAACATCCGGAACACGCTGCCCAGCCGCCGCGCCCACCACTTGTGCATCTGGTAGATGGGCTTCTTGGCGTTGCCCTCTTTCTGGGCGATCTTGTTCAGCCCCTCGATGGGGAAGTCGTGTTCGATGTAGGCCAAATTCAGCCTCCTTTGGATTTGACAAACGGTTTCAATTATGGTATCATATAATCAGATCGGGTGCCTTACCGACCCGCCAGGCCCAGTCCTGGTGCTTAAGTAAGGATTGCTCCCGCTCAAACGGGACCCCCCGATCTTTTTTGTTAAATCAGCGCCAGAATCTCCTCGGCGGTCAGTATCCGGTCTGCCTTCTGAAAGCCTTTGTAAACCCCATACGCCTTGAAGTGAGCAGCCGATTTTCTCCCAACTTGATGGAAGACAATGCGTTCCTTTTCGAGCCTTTTCCCACTTGCCCAAACCAGCCTCAGAAATACCCCCTTGATGTCTCCTTCCCACCCTGGATACTCCTGATCAATCGTCACCAGCGTTACTTCTTCCAACACATCCTCCAGAAGAAGGAATAACCCAGCGGCGAAGATTCTGAACACGATGGCTGTTTTACGCCTGTCTCCTCGACGCAGAGCCTGGAGGCAGACTCTTTTTACCTCCGCAGGGATCAGTACGGCAGCACTTTTTCCATCCGAGAAGGCCAGCACAGTATCAACGTTCATCTTCTCGATTTTGCCGCTTTGGTCAACCTCAATGTGCAAAAGGTGCCCCCTATGCTGCGATGTTAACCCCGACGAATTCTCATCACCGGCACCAAACACTCCATCAACGAGATGCCCCCGTGGGCGATGTCCGGGGCCGGCCCCTGTACGCTCCAGTGATAGCGTCCCCGCACGTAGCACCCTTCGTCATCGAACAGGGCGTAGGTGCGGGATTTGGGCACCTGACGCAGGCTGTCAAACTGCGGCCCTACGTCCCCGGCGGGCACGGCTCGTCGCCCGCCGAAGAGTTGGCGCAACACCTTCTCGTCGCCTCCGGACGCCTTCCAGAACAACGTCGCGTTCTCGACGTACAGGTAGCCGTGGTCCGAGGTTACCAGAAACTCGTCGGCCTCCAGGCCATCCAGCGTGCCCAGCAGCACCTTTGCCGTTTTGTCAAAGGCCTCCTGAGGAGTGACCGCCTCACCCCGCACTTTGTGTAGTAATTCGTCAGGGTACGAAATCCAGACCAACACCTCTGTCTCCGCAGGGAACAGGGCAGGGAGTTGACCAGACTCGATGCTGACCACCTGATACTGATGCCACTGGCGCAGGCTGGCCACTCGCGCCGTGCCAAACACGTTACGGTTGAAGTCCACCGTGCCCGATGGCACCTCGGACAGGGCATAGCCATAATCGGCCACCTGGTAGCCGGCCTCTTGTAGCTGTCCCATGAGTAGGTTGGCCTCGCGGATGCTGCAACCGTCCAGGACGATGATCGGCCCAGTTGTTCCCTCGAAACGTGACCGCCCGCGTCCCTGCCGGACCTGAGCCAGCAGCAAGTCATACACATCGAAGAAGGTCTCCAAGACGAAGCGTTCCAACTGGTTGGTTTCCCTCTCGCGTTTAGTGAAGAAGGCGTTGACGTCGTCCACGTCGTCGGCCTGCCACACCTGGTTGAGAGCGGCAAACAGCACGGCCAGGGGGTCATCGGCGGTGATCAAGTCTCGAGCTAACGTGCTTTCATCTGTTCGCTTCATGGCAGTTCACCTTCTGGGGAAGGTCCTCCGGTCTTGCGTTGGTCGAAGACATCAGACTGTGGGCTTCACACTATTTGCCATGGAACCTGATAGTATGCTTCAATGCTTTTCGGCGACGTTGTCGCTGCTCTCCACCTCCAGGGTGGCCCTGACCTGACCATCCACAGGAATGGGCAGACGGTCCAAGAGCTTCAATATCTCTTGTTTCTGCTGCGGGGTAGCAAGCGTCAGCTCCAGCTTCAGGTTGGCCTGAGTTTGTCCCCCTTTACCTCTCAACTCGGACAATAGCTCGCTCAAGGAACCTGCCTCTTCCAGGCTTTGCCCCTCAATCGTCACCTCCAGACCAGTCACCCGATCCCCGCTTCGCAGCTTGCCCTCTACGTCGGTCTGTAGACTGAACGGTGTGGCGTGGGCTTCCGTCCGCACCACCACCTGGCGGCCAGGTCCCGGCTCCTTTGCCTTGGGCTCCTCCGCCTCCTCGGGTGGTTTTCTCTCGGGCGGGTATTCGACCGGTGGGCCCTCACCTTCAGTGATCTCGACTTCCTCGACAGGGCTGGGACCATACTGCTTCAGGTAGAGCACGACGTCTTCGGCAAAGGTGGTCGGGGCAGGGTTCTCTTGGCTGTAGAATGTCTTGCCCCGCACCATCACCACCTCGCCAGTTTCGTTGCACAGGGCACGGGTTCGCTTACGCAAGTCTTCAGGCTCGACCAGCATGGGCCTGCCCGGCAGCTTGAGGAACGAGAGCCGTAGCTCGTCGTAACGCTTGCCCTCTTCGGCTGTCTCAGCCAGCTCAGCGCGGATGGCCTCATCCAGGATCTCGGCCCCACAGGCTTCGCGCACCTGATTCAGGATGGCCGTCGTATCCAGATCGCACTCGATGGGACGGAAGTAGATCTTGTTTTCCCGCCATCCCGGCTTCATCCATTCCCCGTAGGCACTCTTGAGCTTGCCACGCAGGTCGCCCTCCTCGCGCTGCCTGTACTTGGCCAGTTGAGGTAGCTTGTCCTTTTCCAGTTTGTCCTTGAGGTCATCGCAAACGAGCAGGCGTTGGGCGCTGATCAGGAAGCTGGCGTTCTCGGTCAGGTCGCCGGCGCTTTTGGGGCGCACGAAGACCAGGGTGTTGCGCCACTCCTTGCCAAAATAAATCTCTCCACGGATGGCCTCGTCGTCCATGTACTTGGTGGAGATCACTACCTTCATCTGGCGGCTATCGGGGATTTCGTCGAGCGGATAGACGAACGTGTTGAGGCTGGTACCGCCAGCCAGGTCGGCGATCAGATCTCGCAACTTGAGGGCTGCTGCCCAGGGGCCTTTGTCCTGCAACTGCCGCGCTGCCCGGGAGTTGATGCTGACCGGCAGGTTTTCCTCGGGCCGAATGACGTAGCGATCCTCACTGCGCCACAGATACCAGGCGTTGCCTTCCAGCTTTGCCAGCACGCGGTGCAATTCGTTGACGTTCAGGCCAGGACGCAGGCAGCCCAGGAAGACCTGGGATTCATCGGCGCCAGCCATCTCCGGCACAAACGAGCGCAGAAGAATCGTGGACAGGATGTCCGTGGCCAGCAGTTCGTCTTTGTTGCGTCGGATGTCGTCAATGGCCCTGTTCAGCAGGACGGGGTCTAACTGATACAGGTCATCGTGGACTTCGCTGAAGCTGGGGTCTACGTCCGAGGGCAGCAATAGATCGCGCTCGCTGGCACAGCGGCGCAGCACGCCGGAGAGAATATAGAGGATGCCTCTGGTGTTCTGATAGTCCTTGCAGGCACCGTACACCTGGAACAGCACGTCCATCAGCTCAGGATGCAAGGGATAGTAGGCCAGCATCCTGGCGCGGAAGCTGTCCAGAGTACCGGCAGGGATGCCTACCTGGTCGCCCACGGCGGCGTAAGTCTCCACGTAGTCGTCAACCGTGCGCCGGGCCTCGTTCCGATCAACCTCCTCGAACAGACGAAACAGCACCACTTTGGCCTTGTCCTCCTCGGCTCCAAGGTCTTTGAGGAACATCCTCTCGCGGCCCATACGCCCCAGCAACTGCTGGTTGCGGCCGTATAACGAGGCCAGGACGATGAGCTTGAGGCCTGGATCCTGGGCCATCTCGGTCAGATTCTGGAGAAAGTTCAGGTTGCGTTCCCGTCGAGACACATCCTTGATGGGACCAAACCACGATTCCAGCTCGTCGAGAATGATGACCAGAGACTCATCGCTGGCCAATTGGCGGATTTGCTCCCCGGTGGGGTGGTCGCGCACCTCAGCCAGAAGGTCATCCCGGCCCAATCTGCTGAAAATCGGCTCCCAGGCGAAGTCAGGGTCTTCGATCAGCAAGTGGGAAACGGCGGCCTGCACGCCGGGGGGAAAACCGAAAGACAAGCCCCATTTGTCCAGCCATCGCTGTCCTTCATCGGGTGAGGTCAGCAAGTGATACAGGGCCAGCAGGCTGTGAGACTTGCCCGTCCCGTAGTCGCCAGCGAACACGAAAGCGCCCTGCCTGCGTTTACCGGCCATGCGTTCCTCAATGGCCATCATCGCCTGTTGGAGCGCCTGGGTGGGATAGGTCATGCCCAACATACGCCTGGCCGAGCTTTCCACCTTGCTGGGATCATCCAGGTTGTAGATCTTTACGCTGCCGAAAACCTCTCCGCTGAGCACCTCCTTGGAGATGACCGCCGTGTCTTTAATCATCGTTGACATATCGCCTCCTCCTACAACCATTGGCCCCGCCTCGATTGCTCTGGCACAGCCAGCAGTATACCATATTTCGTCTCGTTTGGCAACAGCTACCCTGGTCGAAATCGTGAACTTTCTCGCGGTGTAGAATCGGTGGGCGAACACGCCTCCCGGCTAACAAGGCGGTGAACTATTGGACATCGTTGCTCGTTTGTGCTATACTCATGGCAGGCCCTCTTATGGACAATCACCACAAGGCGATGCTTACGATCACATGGCCAAGCGATTGGTGATCGTGGCGCACAAGTGAAAGCATTGGAGGTTATGGAGTGATCACCCTGCTACGAATTCTGTTCTACATTGTTCTTGGGCTACCTGCTCTCGTGATTGTTCTCCACACCATCATCAGAATCGTTCGCCACTTCCACAAGTTCCCCATGCCCCAGTTCATGGCCAATGCCATTGATAATCCCCTTCGACGCAAGATCCAGCCCCCAGACAAAACTCCTGCCAGACACGGAATCGAGCCGGGGATGATCGTCCTCGAAGTTGGCCCTGGAAACGGCACCTACACCGTGGCTACCGCCCGGCGAGTGGGAAACAGGGGGAAAGTAGTGACCATTGACATCGAACCCAAGATGATCGAGCGCGTGACGCGCCGAGCCCAGGCCGAAGGCATAGACAACATCGAGGCTAAGGTGGCCGACGTGTATGACCTGCCCTTTGAAGATGGCTTTTTCGATGCTATCTACATGATTGCAGTCATCGGCGAAATCCCCGAACCAGATAGGGCCATGAGGGAATTCTATCGGGTGTTATCGTCTTCAGGCACACTGGCCTTCAGCGAATTCCTGCCAGATCCTGACTATCCGCGTGCCAAGACGCTCATCCGCAAGGCTACCGCCGCTGGATTCCGGTTGCAGAAAAAGTTGGGCAACGTCTTCTACTACACGTTGATCTTGGAGAAGGAGGAGCGAGAATGTTGAAGGAGTTCAAAGAGTTCGCCATGCGGGGCAACGTGGTTGATATGGCCGTTGGAATCATCGTCGGCGCGGCCTTTGGTCAGATCGTCACCTCCCTGGTGAACGACGTCCTGATGCCGCCCCTCGGCCTGCTATTGGGAAACGTTGATTTCTCCGACCTCTTCGTGGTGCTCAAAGGGGGCGCGGTAGCTGGGCCGTACGCTTCCCTGGCCGACGCTCAGGCAGCCGGCGCGGTCACGCTCAACTATGGCCTATTCGTGAACACCATCGTCAGCTTCCTCATAATTGCCTTCGCCGTGTTTTTCCTCATCCGCAGCATCAACCGACTCCAGCGGCAAGAGGAAGCCCCGCCGGCCGAACCGACAACCAAGGAGTGCTCATACTGCCTGTCCACCATCCCGCTCAAAGCCACCCGCTGCCCCCACTGCACGTCTGAACTGGGGATGTGACATTAGGGAGTTAGCTTGAGGTGTGAAGGAGGTTGTAGATGTTCAATCGCTGGTACATTGTCGCTGTGGCGCTGCTGCCATTCGTGGTGCTGCTGGCTGGGTGCAGCCAGGGCACGAGGCCCGAGCCCACCGATACTCTGCACGTAACGGTGAGCATTGTGCCGCAAAAGTACTTCGTGGAGCGCATCGGCGGCCAGCACGTGACCGTGAGCGTGATGGTGCAGCCTGGGGCCAGCCCGGAGACCTACGAGCCCAAGCCAGAGCAGCTACGGGCGCTGAGCGAGGCCGACGCCTACGTTAGCATCGGCCTGCCCTTCGAGAAGGCGTGGCTGGACCGCATCGCTTCGACCAATCCCAACATGCTGATGGTGGATACGACCCGGGGCCTGGAGCGTATGCCGATGGGGGTGCACCATCATCATGGGGAAGAGGAAAGGCCCCCCGAGGGAGAGACTGAGAACCCGGACCCGCACATCTGGCTTTCGCCTGAGTTGGTCAAAGTTCAGGCACAGACGATCTACGAGGCGCTGGTGAGACTCGATGCGGCGCACAAGGAAACTTACCAGGCGAACCTGGATAGCTTCATGGCGGACATTGATGCGCTGGACGCCGACATCTGCCAGACGTTGGCGAGGGTAGAAAACCGCAAATTCATGGTCTTCCATCCGGCGTGGGGCTACTTTGCCCGCGATTACGGGTTGGAGATGATTTCCATCGAGGTCGGCGGGCAGGAGCCCAGCGCGGCCGAACTGGCCGCGCTCATCAGCGAGGCCAGGGAGGAAGGCATCAGGGTGATCTTCGCGCAGCCAGAGCTCAGCACGCGGACGGCAGAGACCGTCGCCAGGGAGATTGGCGGGGAGGTGCTGCTCGTCAGCCCGCTGGCGCCCGATTGGCTGGACAACCTGCGCCAGGTGGCTGAGACGTTCGCTGAGGTGTTGAGCGAGTAGCAGGGGGAAAGATGCGACACGTGGAAACGACGGAGACGCCACGAGAAGTGATCTCGGTCAGGCATCTCTGGGCCGGGTACGACGGCGAGCCCATATTGGAGGACATAAACCTCTCGGTCAGAGAGCTGGACTTCATCGGACTGATCGGCCCCAACGGCGGCGGCAAGACGACCTTGCTCAAGGTGTTATTGGGGCTGATACCGCCCATGCGGGGCGAAGTGCGTATCATGGGCAAGAGTGTCGAGGAGGGCAGGCGATACATCGGCTACATCCCCCAGACCGTCGAGTTCGACCGCGACTTCCCCATCAGCGTGTGGGACGTGGCGCGGATGGGACGCCTGGGCCGCCGTCGTCTGCTGCAGCGCTACACCGCCGAGGACGACGACATCGTGGCGGAGGCATTGCGCAGCGTGGATATGTTGAATCTGCGGGATCGCCCCATCGCCGAGCTCTCGGGCGGGCAGCGGCAACGAGTTTACATCGCCCGCGCCCTGGCCACAGACCCCAACGTCCTGCTCCTGGACGAGCCCATGGCCAGCGTGGACCCCCGCGTGAGCGCCAGCATCTACGAGCTTCTGAGACAATTGAACGAGCGCCTCACGATTTTGATGGTCTCGCATGACATGAGCGCCATATCGTCTCACGTAAAAACGGTGGGCTGCCTCAACCGCTGGTTGTTCTACCACGGGGGGAAACAGCTCACCCCCGACATGCTGGAGGCTGCGTATCAGTGTCCCATTGATCTGATCGCACACGGCATCCCCCACCGGGTGTTCGCGGAACATGCCCCAGAGGAGGAGGAGGTGCAGCAGTGATCGAGGCGCTGCAGTTTGGCTTCATGCGCAACGCGCTGATGGCCGGAATCCTGGTCAGCATCGCTTGCGGCATCATCGGCACCTTTGTGGTCATCAAACGGATCGTCTTCATCAGTGGCGGCATCGCCCACGCTGCCTACGGTGGCATCGGCCTGGGGTATTTCTTTAAGTTCAGCCCGGTGCTGGGGGCAATCATCTTCAGCGTGGCGGCGGCGCTGGGGATGGGCCTGGTGCATCGCAAGACGCGGCAGCGAGCGGACACCATCATCGGCGTGATGTGGGCCGTCGGCATGGCCCTGGGGATCATCCTGGTAGATTTAACCGAGGGCTACAAGGCAGATCTGATGAGCTATCTCTTCGGCAGCATCCTGGCTGTCCCCTCAACAGACCTGCTGATCATGCTGGCCCTCGACCTGGTCATCGTCGCGCTGGTGATGCTGTTATACAAGGAGTTGCTAGCGATCTCGTTCGATGAAGCCTTCGCCACCGTGGAGAACGTACCGGTGGACGCGATCTACATGATCCTGTTGTGCATGATCGCCTTCACCGTAGTGATGATGATGCGGGTGGTGGGGCTGATCATGGTCATCGCCTTGCTGACCGTGCCGGCGGCCATCAGCGGGCAGTTCGTGAAGAACATGAAAAAGATGATGGTGCTGGCCAGCATGCTGGGCGTGGTTTTCACCACCACGGGGCTGTGGCTCTCCTACTTCCTGAACCTGACCTCCGGCGCAACGATCATCCTGGTTTCCGGTGCAGCCTATCTGTTGAGCATGGCGGTGAAGTTATTGCTGCACCGTAGACCCAAATTCTGACTGGTCACTCATTGCCTCGTCAAAAACGAAGGGCTTCCAAAGGTGCGCATCACCCCTGGAAGCCCTTCACGTTTTACGTCTTCACGTTTCACTACGCTATCTTCGTGCCGCAGTTGGGGCAGAACTTGGAGCCCTCGGGCACGTCGGCCTTGCAGTTGGGGCAGATCATCGCGCCGCCGATCTTGGCTCCGCATTGGGGGCAGAACTTCGACCCGGCGGGGATCTGAGCCGAGCAACTGGGGCACATCATCGTCGCCACCTGCGCGCCCGGCTGCATGGCCTGAGCCATCATCTGGGCCATGGCCGCCCCCATGCCCACGCCAGCCCCCAGCCCGACTCCGGCCCCGGCCACACCACCAGGCGCGGCCGCGGCCTCGGTCATGGCCCGCGCCGCCTTGAACTGCAGGTAGGCCTGCATGTTGCCGATGGCCCCCATGGCCGCCCGCTCGTCAATGGCCTTGGCCGTATCCTCGGTGGGGCTGATGGAGGTGACGTAGAGGGTCTTGAGGGCGATGCCCAGGGCGTTGAAGTCGTCCTGCACCTTGGCCTTGGCGCCAGCGCCGATCTCATCGTACAGGCTGGGCAAATCGAGGATGGATTTCCGCACCTCGCCCAGGAGGTCGGTGAGCTTGGCGATGATGATGCCCCGCAGGAAGCCCTGAATCTGGCTCGTCTCGTACAGCCCTTGCGTGCCCACGATCTTGTTGACGAAGAGCTGGGGGTCGTTCACCTGCATGGAATAGGTGCCGAAGGCCCGCAAGCGCACCATGCCTAGCTCGCTATCGCGCAGGGTGATGGCCTCAGGGGTGCCCCACTTCTGCTCCAGGAACTCCCGCAGGTTGACGAAGTACACCTCGGCCTTGAAAGGCGTCTCCCCGCTGAAGGGGATGCTAATCAGCCCTGTCAGCAGCGGGATGTTGGCCGTGGACAGAGTGTGCCGACCAGGGCCGAAGGTGTCCAGGGCCTTGCCGTCGCGGAAGAAGACCGCCGCCTGGCTCTCGCGCACGATGAGCTGCGAGCCCAGGCGGAAATCGCCTGAGCCGTGCTCCGGCAGCCGATGCACCATCCGCCGCCCCGTCTCGTCGAAGAACTCGATCACATCGAAAATCCTTGCCATTTGTTTTCCTCCTTTTTTTCCAGCGTCTTGGCGTCATAGCGTCGTGGCGTCTTGGCGTCATAGCGTCGTGGCGTCTTGGCGTACCAGCGCTACGACGCTTGTCGCTTGGACGCTATGACGCTTGTAGCATTACATCTTGTCTCTTGCTGAACGTATCGTTCACGCCCTGGATAGTGCTCACCAAATCGGCGATGGCCTCAGCCACGCCCTCTTTGGCCGCGATGGCGGCGGAGACCTTGTTGATGGCAGTGGCTACGTTAGGCACCTCGTCCATGAGAGCGTTGTCGAACTCGTACAGGGCGTCTAGCTGTGCCTCCTTGACCTTGATGGCGTCGAAGAAACCGGCGTAGCCGTAGCTGGCCGTCTTGAGCCGATCAATCAGGTATTGCAGCTTCATCACCCCGCTCTCCAGGTCGTCGAGCAGGCCCACCTGCCTTGCGCCAATCAACTGCTTCTGCAGGTTGGTGATGCTCCGCCGCTGTTCCTCGAACTGGCGGGCCAGGTGTTCCCTGAGGAGCTTATCGGCCTCGCGCCGCATCTCCTTCTCTTTGTAGCCCTTGTAGCCGGGGACCTTCGCCACGAGCTGCTCCAGCCCTCCCAGGGCCTCCGTGACTCTCTCTCTAACATCCATACTTTTTTACCTCCTTGAATATTTTCAGCTAAGGAATATCTCCGTTCCACAATAGGGGCAGCCCACCACGCCCTTGCCTGCCAGCTCCAATTGCCCTCCGCAGTTGGGGCATTTGTTGGTGCCGAGTTCTGAGGCCTGCCTGGAGTAGAGGATGCCCTCGTCCCAGTTGATGTAACCCGTGAAGAGCCCTTTGCCTACCAGGTCGTAGATCCACCCCTTCACCTGGTCGCGGGTGGCGTTCAGCTCCAGAGCCACCTCGGCCACCCGCACCTGGCCCTGAGCCAGCACCATGTTGAGCACCCGCTTCTCCTTCTCCACCTCGGCGAAGGCCGCCGCCTCCTGGCGGCCCTTGACGAACATGAAGCCCCCCACCCCCACCAGGGGGAGGACTACGAAGATGAACACCAGGCCGAACCCCAGGATCATGGCCGACGTTGTCGCCCGGCCCGATACAACTCCAGAGCTGAAAAAGAGCGCAGCCACCAGGCCGATGGCGATGCCCGCCACGATCATGATTACCCCTATCGTTTTTCCCCCACCGATCATGGAGAACCTCCGCTCACTAATTGTTGGTCGCTTGCCGCTAAGACGCTGAGCCGCTTGGACGCTGCCTAGCCGACGCCACCTCCACCGCCACCGCCGCCTCCGCCCCCTCCCCCACCTCCGCCGCTGAATCCGCCGCCGGAGCTGGAGGGCGAGCTGGCCAGGGTGCTGGAGGCCGATTCCAGCACGGAGAAGAGACCGCTGCTCATGCTCTCCAGCGAGGTGAAGACGCCCTGGGTTGCCCCCTCCAGGGAGGGGAGGCTGCGGCCCTCGCCCGTGGGAACTGACCGGCCCACCCCGCTGCGGCTGGGATAACCACCTCCATAGACGACGGGTGGATAGGGATAGTACCAGGTGGGGGCAGGGGTCTCCACAGAGGCGAACTTCCTGATCCAGCTCTTCTCCAGACCGAAGGCGATGGCGTAGGGCAGATATTTGTCGAATAGTTCCGTGGCCTGCTGGAGATCGGTGTACTTCTCGATGCTGGCCAGGTAGCGCTTGAAAGCGTTCCAGTTAGCTGCTGCAACTGACCCTTCGCGCGTCTTACGAGGCATGAAGTGGCCCATGATGAAGAAACTGATGGCGGTAACGCCCAACCCAATCGGGGGACAGACTGCGGCGCTGGTGTATTTGCTAAGGAGAACTACCGCGCCGACGCCCAGCAGGCCGGCCACGACTATGCCAGCGATGCCCAGGCCCAGGTAGACATGGCGCGTTCTCTCAGGGCTGGCCTTGAAAAAGCCTGCCTTCACCACCTCGTCGTACAACTCCCTCCGCAGGGTGGGGATGGCCTTGTAGAACTTCTCCTTCAGGTCGGACAAATCAACCTGGGAGCGGCCGCCGAATAGTTTCTTGATCAGCGTCCTCTCGTAGGGCCGCAGGGACTGCCCGGTGTCCACCAGGCGAAAGGTGAAGTCGCGCTTTGTGCCGAGGCCCAGGAAGCCCCGTTCCTGGGTCTCGGTCATAGTGATCACGCCCCGCCGCGCCAGGTCAACGATGGTGGCCACGATGTCCTTCATGTCGGCCTTCTCGTCCAGAAGGGTGCCCGCTACGCCTGCCCGGAGGTCGCTCGGCGGGTCAGACAGGTAGTCTGCTACCATAGGCACGGGCACGTCTCGGCCTCGGGTGTACCAGAGGACGAACAGGGCCAGAGGCCCAGCGACCAGGATCAACAGGCCGATGGCTCCCAGGCCCAGATCAACCAGGGGGCGGTACTTGTCGTCGTACTCAGCCTTTCTATCGTAGGCCGCCTGCCAGCCAGCAGGAGTGCCATGGACCACGCCGTGGGGGAACTGCACCCGTACTTCGAGCTCGTGATCGGGCTGGGTCCGACCTGCGGTGAAGACGACTTCCGAGCCCTTGTTCTGGATTTGCACATCCCGACGGTCACCGCGGCTTCCGTCGTAAGCGGCGATCACGAGCTGATCAGGATCGAAGGCCGCGGGGAGGTGAACCGTCACCACCGAGGCCAGCACAGGGACAGTTCGGTCGGGGAAGACCGCCTTCCAGTAGACCTGGTCGCCCCCCTCGTAGAAACGCAGCCCACCCTTCACCGTGTACTTGATGGTGTAAGTGTGAGTGGAGTCGTGGTAGCCGGGGTAGTACCACTTGATGGTGAAGTCACCGTCGTCGTTGTAGAAGGTCTCGTAAGTGTAATCGCCGCCGCGTCCAGGTTGATACTGGCGATCCCCTTCCCAGACCTCCACGTCGGTGATGCGCTCCAGCCTGTCGGTAGGAATCTCGCGGTAGCCGAAGTGGAACTCGCCGCTAACGTAGGTGAACTGCTGGCTTTCCACGATGCGGATGTTGGAATTGTCGAGAACCGTGATGTCCACGTCGAGGCGGTCCCAGATGTAAGTCTTGCTCTGGGCCTGGACGACGCCTGCCAGGCCAAAGAGCAAAACTGTGATGACAAGTAAACCTAGAAGCCTT
>Ga0194125_10008470_pt1 | contig 14482 bp, 10 predicted proteins | sample TA2KigC250mmetaG_FD_148626 | JGI IMG/M metagenome (GOLD analysis project Ga0194125, IMG submission 148626) | Freshwater microbial communities from Lake Tanganyika, Tanzania - TA2015034 Kigoma Deep Cast 250m | ecosystem: Environmental > Aquatic > Freshwater > Lake | place: Tanzania: Lake... | reverse complement strand
GGAAGGCTTGCTGGAAATCGTACCCACCCTGGAAGTCGGTGCGGCGGTCGTTCTCGGTGGTGCTGAAGGAGCCGTGTTCAGCGAGTCGGAAGACGATCTCGCCGAAGTCTTCGCAGGCGCGCACGCCCCATTCGTGGAGGAGGAATAGGGCCATGGGGCCGTACTGGGCGAGGGCATAGGCGCGGATGCCCTTCAAGAGTTCCTGGCCGGAGATATGGCGCAACTGGCCTTTGTTGGCCTTGCTGACGGCTTTCTGGGTGTGTTCGAGGGCCTCCCGCACGAAGTGGTAAGCGTCCGCCTGGTAGCGGTGGTCGGATCGCAGGATGGCCTCGACGGTCTCGTGAAAGTCTTTGCGTTGCATGGGTCAGATCCCGGTGGTGGCGGCGGGTGGCGCCGGCGGTAGCGCCGGATGAGCGGTCCGCCACGCCTTGACCGCCCAACCGGTCAAGAGCAACGTCAGAATCAGGCAGAGCACCTTCTGTTCTTGTTCGGTGAGTTGCACCACGCCCTGAAGCATACGCGGCCGCCTACGAAACCGCAATATTGACGAGCTTCCTAGGCACCACGATGACTTTGCGGATGGTCTTTCCGGCCAGGAAAGGCTGCGCTTTGGGCGCGGCCAACGCGGCACGCTCGAGGTCCGCGTCGGTCGCCGCCGCCGGCACCTGGATCCGGTCGCGCAGCTTGCCGTTGACTTGGACAGGGATCTCGAGGGTGTCTTCGACTAACCGGCTCGGTTCGTAGGCTGGCCACGGAGCATAGGCGAGGGCGGCGGGGGAGCCGCCGCGCGGGGCGTCGAGTTTGGCCCAGAGTTCCTCGGCCAGGTGCGGTGCGAAGGGGTGCAACAGGACGAGAAACTCGCGCAGGAGGGATCGAGGTTTGGCGGGCCAGGTCATGGCCTCGTTGGTGAAGATCATCAAGGCCGAGATCGCCGTGTTGAAGCGCAGGGCGTCGAGGTCCTCGGTCACCTTCTTGATGCAGGCATGCAGCGTCCGGGCTTGCGCGGCCGTGGGTGGAGCGTCGACGATGCCGGGGTTGAGGGCGATGCGCCCCAGGAACTCGGGCGCCTGCGCCGGTTGTGCGGCGCAGTTCTGCTCGAACTCAGTCTCGCTGGCTTCGTCCACGAACAGTCGCCACACGCGACCGAGGAACCGGTAGACGCCCTCGACGCCCCGCGTGCTCCACGGCTTCACCATCTCGAGCGGTCCCATGAACATCTCGTACAACCGGAAGGCATCGGCGCCGTATTCCACGAGGATGTCATCGGGATTGATCACGTTGCCGCGGGACTTGGACATCTTCTGACCATCCTCGCCCAGGATCAGGCCTTGATTGACTAGCTTAAAGAACGGCTCGGCGGTCGAGACGAGGCCGAGGTCGAAGAGCACCTTATGCCAGAACCTGGCGTAGAGGAGGTGCAAGACCGCATGCTCGGTTCCCCCCACGTAGAGATCGACGCCGGGCGTTGGCGCCGGCCGGCCGCCGTGGGTCGGGGGGGTGCCGGGCGGGGGAGCGGGGGTTACGGCGGCTGAGGTTTGGGGCGCAGGCGCGGTGCCCATCCAGTACTGTTCGGCGGCCGGGCAGACCAACCGTTCGCGGTTGTCGGGGGCGAGGTAGCGGAGGTAGTACCAACAACTGCCGGCCCACTGGGGCATGGTATTGGTTTCGCGTTGCGCGCCGTCGGGTTGGCGCACCCACGCGTCCGCGCGGGCGAGGGGCGGTTGGCCGTCCGGGGTTGGTTTGTAGTCGTCCAGGGCGGGCAGCAGCACGGGGAGTTGGTCTTCCGGCAGGGCTGCATGTTGGCCGTCGATCCAGACGATGGGGAACGGTTCGCCCCAGTACCGTTGGCGGCTGAAGAGCCAGTCGCGGAGTTTATAGTTGACCGCGGCTCGGCCGAGTTGGCGCGACTCGAGCCAGGCGGTGATGGTGCGTTTGGCCGCGGGGGTTGGCAGACCGGATATGGAGACGTGGGGCCCGGTGGAATTGACGGCGAGGCCGTTGCCGACGAAGCCGCGCCAGGGGGTGGCGGGATCGTGGGGTTGGACGACTTGGAGGATGGGCAGGTGGTATTTCTCGGCGAACTCGAGATCGCGCGTGTCATGTCCCGGCACGGCCATGATGGCGCCGGTGCCATAACTGAGGAGGACGTAGTCGGCGATCCAAACCGGGATGGCTTGGCCGTTGACGGGGTTCTGCGCCTGGGCGCCGGTGAACACGCCGGTTTTTTCCTTGGCCAACTCCGTTCGTTCCAAATCACTCTTGCTGGCGCATTGTTCCCGGTACTGGCGGATGGCCTCGCGCGGTGTGGGGGCGCCGCCGGTCCACTCGCGGGGAGTCCCGGGTGGCCAGTCGGGCGGGATCAAGCCCTGGGCGAGCCAGGCGTCGAGGAAGGGGTGTTCGGGGGCGAGGACCATGTAGGTGGCGCCGAAGAGGGTATCGGGGCGAGTGGTGAAGACGGGCAAGGCGAACGCGGGATCCGCCGGGGATGGTGGGCGGTCGACGGCTGGGGCGAGCACGGTGAAGAGCACCTCGGCGCCTTCACTGCGGCCGATCCAGTTTCGCTGCATTTCCTTCAGGGACTCACTCCAATCGATGGTATCGAGGTCCTGCAACAGGCGTTCGGCATAGGCGGTGATTCGGAGCATCCATTGGCGCATCGGCTTGCGCACCACGGGGAAGCCGCCGACCTCGCTTTTGCCGTCGATGACTTCTTCGTTGGCCAGCACGGTGCCCAACTCGGGGCACCAGTTGACGGGCGCTTCGCTGACGTAGGCCAGGCGGTGTCGGTCGCGGTAAGCGCGCACGTCTGCGTCGGTCTTGAGCTCGGGCGGTTCGGGGAGGGTGCTCAGCGGTTCGGCCCGGCGGGTGTGGGGATTGAACCAGGCCTGGTAGAGCTGCAGAAAGATCCACTGCGTCCACTTGAAGTAGTTCGGGTCGGTGGTGTCGACCTCGCGCGTCCAGTCATAGCTGAAGCCGAGGCTTTTGATCTGGCGCCGGAAATTGGCCACGCTGGCCTCGGTGGTGGTACGGGGATGCTGCCCGGTGCGAACCGCCTGCTGCTCGGCCGGCAATCCGAAGGCGTCCCACCCCATCGGATGCAGGACATTGAAGCCGCCAGCGCGCCGGTAGCGGGCCAGGATGTCGGTCGCGGTGTAACCTTCCGGGTGTCCGACGTGGAGTCCCGCCCCGGACGGGTAAGGGAACATGTCGAGGATGTAGTATTTTGGGGGCAACTCGGCGGCGCTGGGTTGTTGGCCTTCCAGCCCGTGACGCACCGCGAAGGGGTGGCCGGCGGGCAGTCGCTCGCCCGGGTTCCAGGCGCGGAAACTCTGCGCTTGGTCCCAGTACCGTTGCCACTTGGGCTCGATGAGATGAAACGGGTACTGTCTGCGAGTACTCGACATAGGGCGCGGATTGTGCGCAAAACCGGCCCAGCCGAGCAACCGCAGAATTGGCCGCGCCTACATGGGTGGGCGAAGGGGCCGAAGGCTCGGGGCCACGCGCTCCGGCCGAGCTGGAGCGGCGACCCCGAGCTTGTGGGATGGCACGTTGCGGCGCGAGACCGCCCGCGCCGCGGTGGCGGGTTACGGCGTGGCGGCGGTGCTGGGGGCGCCTCGCGCGGGTTGGGCGCCGGTGGCGCTTGGGGCGGCATCCGGTTTGGGTCCGAAACGCACGCGCAAGGCGAGCACCGAACCGTCCGGCTGTTTTTCGACGAGGCCACCGACTTCGTCGCCTGGTTTCCCATCGACTAGGGCGGCTGTCTTATCGCCTTTGGTGAACACGGTTTGGGCGTTGGTCTTGAAGACCCGATCTTTCTCTGCGCCTGCGAGGGTGAAGGTCTTGGCGGTGGTGTCCACGGCCTTGAGCTTGCCTCGGATGGGGTAGCGGTTGGTGGCGCGTTCGGTTTTGGGTTGGTCTGCGGTCTTGGAGGCCGCGGCGGGTTTCATTTTGGTGTCGGCTGCCTGGGCGGCAGACGCGAACGCCAGAATGGCCAGCGCGAGGCTGACCGGTAGCAGCTTGCGAATGGTGCTGCGCATGGAGACTTCTCCTTCCTTGTACCCAAGCGACCCTCGGGTTGCGGCCCCAGACAACGCCACGCGGCGTTAGAGATCCGGGGTACAACTGGCTCACTTGGATGGCCAGACTGATAGCACACGGGCCTTGGTTTTTCAAGTGCGGGCCTGAGATGGGCCCAGCCGAGCTAGGTTCGGCGGTCTTTCCTCTGGACAAAGGCACCCTCCTGCTCGTTGGATAGTTGGCGTGCGATCCTGGCGTTGGCCGGGTCCTTACCGGGAGTTTTATTGCTATGTCCATGTCAACGTCTTTGCCTGGCCGATGGGTATTGATTACGGGCGCCTCGAGCGGGTTCGGTGCCGCGGGCGCACGGGCCTTTGCCGCGGCTGGGGCGCGGCTGCTGTTGGGCGCACGGCGCACCGATCGGCTTGCGGCTGTGGCTGAGCAATGCCGGCAGGCGGGCGCTCCGGCCGCCCACGCCCACGCCCTGGACGTGGCGCAAACGGCGAGTGTCAACGAGTTCCTGGCTTGGGTGCAGACGTTGACGCCGCGGTTGGACGTGCTGGTGAACAACGCCGGTGGCGCGCTGGGTTTGGACCCGGTGGCGCAAGGGAAGGACGCGGACTGGGAAGGCATGCTGCAAGTCAACGTGCTGGGGGTGTTGCGCATGGTCCGAGCGGCGTTGCCGCTGCTGGTCGAGCAGCCGGGCAGCATGATCGTCAACGTGGGGTCTGTCGCGGGTCGAGCGGTGTATGAAGGAGGCGCCGCTTATTGCGCCGCCAAGGCGGGCGAACTCCAAATCACGCGCACCTTACGGCTCGAGTTGAGCGGGACGGGGGTGCGCGTGGGCACGTTGGATCCGGGCATGGCGGAGACGGAGTTCTCGCTGGTGCGCTTCAACGGCGACGCGGCGCGGGCGGCGAAGGTCTACGAGGGGGTCGAGCCGCTCACGGCTGAGGATGTTGGCGAGGCGATGGTTTGGATGGCGAGCCGCCCGGCGCATGTCTGCATTGACGAGTTGGTCATCAAGTGCACCGACCAAGCCGCGCTCCACAAAGTGCATCGGCGCCCGCGCGCGTAGGGCTTTGGCCTTGAAGTGAGCGGCCACCGGAGGCACCGTCTTCGAGTGGACGAACCGGCCAACCGAGAGCTGTTGGGGTGGCGGACGGCGCGGGCTCCCGCGCGGGGTCGAGCGGGCTTCACGCTGATCGAGCTGTTGGTGGTGGTGGCGGTTATCGCGTTGTTGGCGGCGCTGCTCTTGCCCGCCTTATCCCGTGCCAAGCTGGGCGCGTTGAACGTGCGCTGCAAGAGCAACCTCCGCCAACTGGGCGTCGCCCTCACTCTCTACGCCGATGAAGCCCAGGCGTATCCTTACGCCTTGGATTGGGAGCCCAAACGGTTCTGGTACGATTCCCTGAGGCCTTACCTGGGCGGAGACAAGGCCGTGTTAGGGTGTCCGGGTTTCAAGGGCGAGCGGGACGTGGACGCGGTGGTGGGTTGGCTGGCGCCGACGTTTTTCTACTACAAGCCTGGACAGGCCGGCCAACTGACGGGGGTCAGCTACGGGTACAACGGTTACGGTCTGCGGACGACGGGGACCATTTACTCGGACAGCACCGAGGTCTTGGGACTAGGGGGGTCCTTGCCGATTGGGGGCGGCCTGCTGCCAGTCCCGACCAGCCGGGTGAAGAACCCGGCGGACCTGATTGTGATGGCCGACTCGATGTACATCCCGGTCATCAGCCAGAGCATCTACTCGTACTTGCTCGCTGTGGGGGATGGCTCGCGGCCGTCGCCCGACCGGCATAACGGCGGCTCGAACATCGCCTTCGGCGACGGGCACTCGGAGAGTGTTTTGAATCCGAAGCTGACCGAGAACAGCGACCCGGCACGCCGCCGGTGGAACAACGATCACGAGCCCCATTTCGAGATCGAGCTGAAATAGGCGACGTGCGGTAGCCCCAGGGTACGGGCATGAATCGAAATGGGGGCGTGGTGGGTGCCGGTCGTCCCGTCGACCGTCACGTGGGGCAGGAGGCGATGCGCCGGTTGCCGACGCAAGGCGCGCTTTGTCGCGGGTGGGGCTCTGGAAGTCCTGCTCGAAGTAAGGATCGCGGATGGTCGCGCTTGGGCTCCCACGCGTCCGGCGCGCGGACGACCTCGGCCCTTGTAAATGAGCGAGCAGGTCAGGCGGACACTACTTCTGGAGCCAGGGCCAGGCGCTTACGATCCCGGACTTCCCGGACCTACCGATCATCGGGTCAGCTTGAACCCGTATTGGACGTTGCTGAACTCGGTGGGCAGGATTTTGGCGAGTTGGTCGGTGACACGCTGGCGCATCTCGACGGCCAGTTCCATCAGGGGGTGGATTTCGTCGCTAGCCAGGGTGTCCGGGCTGCGGTGCGGGTGGATGAGCTTCAGCAAGCCCGCCGCCGTCTTCTTGATCGCATCCTGGTTGCGACCGGTCATGTTGCCGAAGTCCACCCAAGCGTTGACGTGGGTCTGAAAATTCCGCCGCCGCAGCTCCGCGAAAATCTCGGCCATGTAGTCGGTCAGCAGTCCGTAGCCGGTCGCGTAATTCTCAGGCCGGATTTTGGGCATCTCCCAGCCCGGCAGGTAGCCGTGAATGCGATCCAGGAACGCCGGGTCTTGTAGCTCCTCCGGCAGCACGGCGAACAGGTGCTTGTAGCCCTCCTCCGGCTGCTTCAGCTCCAGGTTCGTGTCGATGTTGCCGCCCAGGACCACGGAGCACGGCGCGGAGAACTCCTGGTCGCCCCGGCTAAACTTCCCGGTTTGCATGTAGTCCTTCAGGACGCTGATGCTCGCCTCGGCGTCGTCGAAGTTGGTGTTGGCGATCTCGTCGAAGAACACGACGTGCTTCAGGCCGATGACGCCCAGCTTCCGGGATGCCTTGTTGTAAAAGAGCGTGGCGGGCGTGGCTTTGCCGCCCGACACCACGAAGGCACGGTTCGACGTGTTGCGGAACGTGTAGGTTTTTCCGGTCTCGCGGGGGCCAAGCTCGATCAGGTTGTAGTTCGACTCCACGAAGGGCACCAGGCGCAGCAGCATGAGCAGTTTGACCCGGCGCTCGAACTTGGACGGGTTGAAGCCGATGGACTGGATCAGCAGGTCAAGCCACTCATCCCCAGTAAACTCGACGCGCTTGTCCACGAAATCATCCAGGTTTAGCCGGGTGTATTGGAGTGGCGTGAACTCCCGGATGTAAAAGGGGAACTTGCGGCTCTTGATCTCGTAGGTGCCGTCGTATTCGATTTCCATCGTGCCCCAGGCCCCGCTGGTGAGCAGCACGTCGCTATATTGGGCCAGGACTTTCTGCGCGACGCGCACGGTGTCGTCGCCCAGGGCGGGCACATTGGCCCAGTAATGGTCGCGGCCTTGGTCCAGGCGCACGGACAACTGGCCCAGTAGCGTGTATTGGCCGCGCTCCTTGATCCGGCTTTTGATGAGTTCCTTCTTCGCGCTCTCCGAGTAGTGCTCCGACAAAATCCGATCAATCTTCTTCTGGCCGTCCACCGGGTTGCTCGGCTCGACATACCGGCTGACCAGGTATTCCATCACGTAGCGCGGGAACTCTTTGTAGGCTTCGTTCCACCGCGTGAGCGGCTTGAGGATCACCCGGTCGCCAAGCGTCCGGGCGATCTTTTGATCCAGTGCTCCCAGCGGCTTGGCTTCGTTTACAGTCTCGTCAGGCATATAGAATGTCTTCGAACGTAGCACGGGCGTCTCGCCCGTGGCCTTCACGGGCAGGATGCCCGTGCCACGGTTAGACGTCATCAAAGCCCTTCAGCGCGTCGGTGTCGAACTTCACCGCCTTGGGCTTGATCTTGACCGGGATGGACGCCCGTCCGTCGAGCGCCTCCCGCCATGTTCCACTTAAATCGGTATGCCGCAGCCGCAGCGTAACGGCGCTGACCGTGCCCGTGGGATCGGGTTCGCGGGCAGACGTTTCCCGGTATCGCGCCAGCACCGAGGCCGTCAGCTTGGCGGAGGTTGCCGGTGCCAGTTGCGCCTGGTGCTGGAAGATTTCCTGACCCAGGTTGTTGGCGACCCGCACTTCAAACTCGATGTCGCAGTTGCCGGTGTTCCGCACGGTAAACGGAAGCTCCACCACTGCGTCTTCCTCGGCCTGGAGCACGGTTGGCAGGTCCAGCAATTCCGCCCTCGCCGTCTTCTCCGTCACCCGGCGCAGCACCACGCCCGGCACCACCGCTTCGGCCAGCGACAGCCCGCCGTGGCTGTAGCGCGGCATGATCTTCGTGCCCTCGCGCATGAACCACCGCCTGCCCAGGGCCATCCACACGTCTTGGGTGCCCGCCGCGATCTTCACGGCGTCCGGCATGGCGGCGGGCGCAAAGCCCTCGACGTAGCGCCAGCGGATGCTCTCCTCCATCGTCAGGCCCGCCTTCTTGGCTTCGGCCTCCGCTACAGGAACCGCATCGCCCTGGAGCAGTTCTTTGAATCCGTGGTCCGAACTCAGGACCACGACGTCCTCCGGGCCGATCCGCTTCAGAAGATCGTCAAGAATGCCCCGGATACCCGCGCTCTTATCGCCGAGCATCTTCGTGCGGATGACATTGTTCAAGGATGCCAGGTCACCGTCGAAGTCGTGCGCCTCCTGGTCGGAAACGGGATAGATCAGCACGTTGACCAGCGGCGCATCCTTGTCCGTGAATCCCATCCTCTTGCGAGCTTTGGTAGTGTCCGCACCGGTGACGTAACGGAGCTTGGTCTTCGCCTCCTGGGCGGTCAGGCCCATGTTCACTGCAAACAGTTGGCCTTCGTCTTGGCTGAACATGCCTTTGAACCCTCTCCATTCGCTGGGCACGCCGCCCGCCAGCAGGGCGGTCCTGGCGATCTCGGTGTAGCTCGGCAGGACGCAGTAGCACGGTTGGTCGTCCACCTTGAAATCCACGGCCAGCAGCGGGCGCACGATCCGTTCCCAGGTATCCAGCCGCATCCCGTCAAACACCAAAACCCACACCCGCCCCGGCAAGGTGTCTGCCGCAATCTGCTTCACGCCGATCTTCGCCCGGAGCAATCCGCGCACGTTCCTGGCACCGCGACAGAAGTTCTCCGGGTCGGGCCGGACGAAACCCGTCAACGCCTGGTCGAGTCGCTCAAGGCGCTCGACTATGCGCCCCTTCAGCGACTCCGGCGTCGGGCGCAGTTCGTCCGTGCCGAAGAAATACTGCTGGCCGCGCTGGATCAGATCGTCATCGTCGAACTCGGCCAGGTAGTGCGCCGCCTGGGAGACCTCCAGCTCCAGCAAATGCTGGCCGTTTTGGACATACCAATCCAGCAGCGCGTCCGCGTGCGGGAATTTGGGCAGCGGCACCGTGAGACCGGTTTCAGCCCTGCGTAGCGCCAGCAGTAGCCACAGGCCCGCCCGGCACTGCCGCGCACGCTCCGTGGTCGTGTCGGCATCCGCCAGCAGCGGGTGCTTGTCCAGTCCCGACACCCAGGCCAGAGGTGGCACGGGCGTCTCGCCCGTGTTGGCGGCCATGCCCTCCGAACAACTCCACGGGCGGGACGCCCGTGCCACGGACGCCCGTGCCACGAGCTCAGTGAACACCCTATCCAGAACCGACCGCAGATGTTGCCGCAGGATCGCGGGCGTGGTCTGCGCCAAAATGAACTCGGCGTCCGCGTCACTGCCGGTTACGGGCGGGAGCAGGGTCAGCACCTTGCCGGCGCGGCCCGGAGTCAGGAAGACCTCGGCGCGTTGTTCGATGGCCGACCACACGCCGCCCTTCTTCAGCGCCGCGATGACCTTCGGCGCGAGCTTCTCCATGTCGGCCAGGCGCAGGTCGGACGGGAACAACTGGAGGCCCGCCAGTTGTGTGGATGGATTCTGGAGCTTCACTTGGCCCGCGAGGTCACGCAGCACCAGGTAGCCCGCCAGCTCCTCCGGCGCGGTGTCGGTCCAGAATAGCAGGTCTTCCACCTGCTCGCGGGCGGCTTCGTGGATGACCTGTTGGATGACTTCGCGCCGGGCGCTCAGGTCTGGCCTGCCGACCAGCAGCCTGATGGCGTGGGCCAAAAACTCATCCGGTTCAATCTCGTCCGTCCATGTGTCCTCCAGGCCCAGGTCAGGGTGGTGAGCCAGCAGGACCATCGCGGCGACCTGGCCACGGCCCCAACTGTCGGGCTTGCCCCACCGCTGGATTAACTTGTCGGCGGCGTCCTGGGCGTAGTCCAGCCGCGCCAGCAGGTCGGTCTTGAACCGGCGCAACTCCGCGACCGGGCAGTTGATCTTCGGCGTGATGCGGCGGAAGAACGCGGGGACCGACAGGTCCAGCGGCTCCCCGGCCTCATTGCGGGCGAGAACATCGGCAACGTAGGACACGTCAATCGGCGCGTCCACGCCGGGGCCGCGAGTGAGGACGATCACGACGCGCGGAAAGGCGGTTGCCAAGGCTGAAGGCTGAGGGCTGAAGGCTGAAGGAGTGGAAGCCTCGCGGAAGCGGAGGCGGAAGGCCAAGTCGTCACCACGAAACACGACCACATTCCATTCGCGCCCGGCAGGATCGACCACCTTCGGCCGGTCCAAAACCTTGGCGTCAGCTAAAAACCGATCCGAGTCGATGGCGACCGCGACGCGGGCGTCAGCGGGAAGCTTGCCCAGCCAGTCATGAAACAGTTCGGTGGGCGTGGTCATGACGAGAAGGCTGAAGGCTAAAGGCTGAATGCTGAATTGCTCATTGGGCAAGGGTACTCTTCAGGGCGGCCCACTCGGGAAGGATTGCCAGGGTCTGCTCGGGGTGTTCGAGAACCCAATTCCGGAGTCGGCTTCGGAGCTGACCGGGGGATTGAGTGCCGAGTCTGGGTGCTACATTGGCCAGGAGATCTTTGCCCGAGAACCAAACAAGAATTCCAGACGTGTCGAGCGAGGCAACTCGGGTCTTGTATTGCTCGAAAACACCACGGAGCGCGTCTTCCTCGAAGGCGGCGGCAACCGGCTGGATGAATTCACGAGTCGAGGTCGAAATCCAATTCCAGTTCGCCGGCTCGGAAATATCCTGTGGCAAGGCGAATTCACCGTGGACCTGAGGCGGGTGGGTTTCCAAATGGCGTGAGGGCGGAAGTTTCGACCTAACCTGGCCGATGGCCCAACGAGCCGCCTGATAGTTCGCGAGTTCCTGTCCGGCATCGAGCAGCAGTCCGTCGAACTCCGCCACCGGGCGATCAAGCGCGGCCGCGGCCAAAGCCGGCTCCAGAAGGTAGCACTCAATGCAGTGCCTGAACCAGCACCAGCCAACCGCCACGCCACTCCGGGTGGTAATGGGTGCGGGCAGATGGGGGGCCGTTTGGCTTGGTTCAAAATCGAAGTCACGATCCCGCAGGAAAAAGACGGAATCGTTCTCGGTCTTGGCGCGTTCCCTCAGCACAATACCCTGGAGCGCATACTTGGTTCCGCCCTTCCGGACCAACGGAAAACCGGCCAGGATGGCGTTCAGGACTTCTTGATCGAGGTCGCCCTCCACGTAGAGGAGATCTACAGGCATAGCCGCCCTCCCTTAAGCCGGGTTTCCAGATCCTTGGGTATGCTGCCTTCGACGAAGGACGAGTGCGTGGTGATGAGGAACTGGCAATCCGGCCCCAACTTGGGCAGGTAGGCGAGTAATCCTTGCTGTTCGGGTGGGTGCAGGTGTAGTTCCAGTTCGTCAATCATCACGATGGATCGTTTGATCCCGAGGCGCACAAAATCGCAGATGAGGGGGAAGATGGACTGTTCCCCCGAGGACATTTCCGCGATGTCAAACGGCCGCCCGTCACGGCTCAGAACAAAGTAGAAGTCGGCCGCGCCACGCCCGCGGGGGTTTTCCATCGGGGCGACGCCCTGGAATACCGTGCCCGGGTAGATCTGCTGGAAGTGCTTCTGGAGACCCTCGATGTAGTCGCGCCCGTTCGGCGCGGTCTTGGATGTGTGATAGGCCCACCAACCCACCAGGCTTTCGCGCAATAATTCAACGCCCGCCGACCAGCCCTCCACCGGAGCCTTTTCGCCCGGAACCGTCTCGTCATGCGGTTGCTCGCCCAAATTGCGATATTGGTCATACCAAAACACATCGCCCAAGCGTTCAAAGTAGCCTTTCAGGTCGGGGCGGGTCCGCGAGAGGGTCTTCACATAATATCGTCCCAGCAGTTGGAATTTCGCCGCCTGTCCTTCCGCGCAATCCACCCGCCCTGATTCGAACACCAAGGTGACCTCTTTCCTGGTATCCGGCGGGACCGGCGGGCGACCGGGGGCGTTCGGGCCGGCGTTGGCGGATTTTTCCCATTCCCGGTAAACTTCCTGCGTCGCCTGAATTTCATCCTCCTCGAAGACGATCCTCAGTTCGACCCGGGTCCGACCCAATGTCGATAGGCGCTCGGGAATAAAACCATTCCAGCGGAATTCCTCGACCTCGCGGGTTCGCCGGGTCGCCAGGGACAACGTCAGGGCGATGGCCTGCAAAACCGTGGTCTTGCCCGACCCATTGTCTCCCAGCACCGCGTGCAGCCAGTGTGGTTCCCGGTCGTACGGCGGCACGAAGTTCAACTCGGCCCGCTTCACGCCCTTGAAATTCTCGATCAGTGCGTATTTCAGTTTCATAGCTCCTGTGTTTCAGCATTCAGCGTTCAGCCTTCAGCCTTTCTCCCCAAAGTCCAGTGTCGTCTGCCCGTCTTCCTCCGCCCCGGATTCACCCTTCGCCCCATCAGGCTCCACCTGCCTGGTGATCTTGCTGGACGCAGCCCGACACTGCTTCTCGGCGCGGCGGAATACGTCGGCGGTTACGTGATCTTTCAGGACGGACTGGAACAGCCGCGTGATGACCCGATAGGCTTCATCGGCGTCGAATCCGCGAAGGGCGGGCAGCGCCTCCGCTTGTTTCTCCTCGATGTCCCGGCAGGCTTTATACAGCACTTCGATCCACCGGCAGCGTTCGTCGTCGGTCGTCTGGCGGGCGAGCGATCCACCCAGGTAACGCTCGGCGTCGTGGAGCACACGGAGCGAGCGGTCGTCACTCATGCGCTCGCGCTCCTCGGCAGTCGGCTCGCGCCAGCGGTTCGTGTCCGGGTCGCGCCAGAAATTCTCGGTGAGCAGAAAGTCGAGGTTCAACGACTGCGACAGCGCGGTGGGCAGCAAGCCTGTGGCCCGCATCCAGAGCGGCTTGAGTTCGCCGATCAGCATGCCTGTGGCTCGGGCATCCTGCCTGAGTTTCCCCACGGGCGGGACGCCCGTGCCACACCAGCCACGGAGCTTTTGGCGCAGCCAGTCAATGGCCGTGACCTCATCCTTGATGACGACCTCCTCCTCGATCAGGGCGTCGCCGCCGCTGCTGCCCACGGCCTGGCCGCGCAGATACCAACGGTTGCCGACCTTGCGGAAATAGCGGGCACAGACGCGCTCGATGAACGGCAGGTTGAGCCGCTCGACGCTCACGCCCGCTGGGATAAGCGCGTTCATCAACATGCTGTTGATCGTGGCGGTGGTGCGGTGCTCGTCGTTGTATTTGCCCTGCTCGGCCTTGATGCGCTCCGGTAAAGTTTGCAGATGTTGGCGCACAGCGTCCGCAACCTGATGTTCAAGATCGAGGTCCGCCGCGCTGACTTCGGCACGAGCCACGGCAGGCTTGTGGAGGTTGAACAACACGTCCTTGTCCACCACGTCCTGTGTGCCCTCCGCCCCTTGAAGTTGCTTAAATGTTTTCTGCTGCTTGTCGAGCAACAGCATGTTCGCTATCTCAAAACCAGCTTTCCGCACACCATCCTTGATTGCCTCGAAGACAGCCCCATCAGAGTTGTTAAATTCGACTGTTGCCCAGCGTCCAGGTTTTAGAACGCGGAACATTTCCCGGAAAGCGGTCGCCATTCCTTGACCGTAATCCTCGGGTGTTTTAAACACGTAGCCGTCCTTCTGTCTCTGCTGCTTTGACCGCCGATGATACACGAGTTCACGCTTCTCATCGGTGAACTTCCCCAGCCATGCCTCGTATAGCATGGAGGCGTCCGAGTAGAAGATGTTCCCTCCGAATGGGGGGTCTGTGAAAATGAAATCGACGGAGCAGTCAGGCAACCAGTTCAAATCATCGGCAGACCCCGTGTTGACAACACACGGAGCGGGCGAGGACTTCCGTAACTTCGCCAACTGACCGAGACCCTGTGCCACCTGGCGAATCTTGGTCTCCAACTGGCGCATGATGTTGTCCTCAACCGTAATCGAGCCAATGTAGAGCAGACCAGTAAGTGAGCTATTCCCTCCTCGCCGGAACTTGTATCGGGTTGTCCGCTCAATATGGCTGAATGTCGATGTGATGAGGAAGCGAAGTGGCGCAATGAGCTGGCTCGCGGATGCCTCGGCCCACAGCCGGGCCAAGGCTCTGAGGTTGCGACGGGTGTAGAAGTCAGAAATTCGCGAGACTCCGTGTTTCGTCACGCCCATGCTCATCAATTCGCGATGAGG